>Ga0209930_1000862_pt1 | contig 57850 bp, 53 predicted proteins | sample ThiBiot_500_biof_2_FD_183948 | JGI IMG/M metagenome (GOLD analysis project Ga0209930, IMG submission 183948) | Wastewater bioreactor microbial communities from Cape Town, South Africa - Thiocy_cont_500_biof (SPAdes) | ecosystem: Engineered > Bioreactor > Thiocyanate-remediating >...
CCAGGCTCCCTTACGGTGCGCTATTCACCAAGGGGTCGACGGCCCCACCCGCCCGATCGCCGGGGGTGGCCACCCCCGGCGATCACCCCATCCTCCAATCAGATCGGGCAACCTTCAACATACAAGGGGCCGGGGGTGGGTTGGCCCGAAGGGGCACCGTCGCCCGCGCCTCACACCCACCCACCCCCACCCCTCCCTTCACGAGGGAGGGGAGTAAGAAGGGGAAGGGGAAGGGATCAGGCCAGTTCCTCGTCCGCGAAGGTCTCGGTGTCGATCTGCGCCTGCATCGCGGCGGAATAGCGCGGTCCCTTGATCGATCCGGGGGCGAAGATCGTTTCCACCTCCGCCAGCACCTCGGCGCCCGGATCGAGCGCGATCGCGCCGAGATCCTCTTCCAGATGCGTGATGCTGCGCGTGCCGGGGATCGGCACGACATTATCCCCGCGCGACAGCACCCAGGCGAGCGCGAGCTGCGCCGGAGTCGCGCCGATCCGCGCGGCGAGCGCGTTGAACGCGGCCACTACCTTCAGATTGTGGCGCAGATTCTCGCCGTTGAAGCGCGGCATCGCGCGGCGGATATCGTGTTCGGCCTCATAAATGTCGTCGTGCACCGCGTCGCACAGCAACCCGCGTGCGACCGGCGAGAAAGCGACGAAGCCGATCCCCAGGGCGCGACAGGTATCGAGCACCGCTATCTCGGGGTTGCGCACGACCGGCGAATATTCGCTCTGCACCGCGGCGACCGGGTGGACGGCGTGCGCGCGGCGGATCGTTGCCGCGCCCATTTCGGAAAGCCCGATCGCGCCGATCTTGCCGGCCTCGTGTGCACGCGCCAGCGCGCCGACCGATTCCTCGATCGGTACGTTGCGGTCGAGCCGGTGGAGATAATAGAGATCGATATGATCGGTCCCGAGCCGCTGCAGCGCCGCATCGAGCGTCGCGGCGATCGCGGCGGGCGAGCCGTTGAGCCCGCGCTTGCCGTCGTACATGTCGAGCACGCATTTCGAGGCGAGCGTGAATTCGCGCCGACGGTGGATCACCGAGGCGCGGATCAGCTTCTCGTTCTGCCCTGCGCCGTAGAGCGCCGCGGTATCGAGCAACGTGACCCCGAGATCGAGCGCGCGATTGAGCAGCCGCCCGCCTTCCTCCGCGCTCGGCGGGATGCCGTAAGCGTGGTTGAGGTTCATGCACCCGAGCCCGATCGCCGAAACGGTAAGCGGCCCGAGATTGCGGGTGGGAAGTGCGGTCACGGCGGCGCTCCTATGAGGTTTGCGGCGTGTGCTAAAGCATCGGATGCGAAATGGCACCCCGCCATCCTTCGCGCTCTCTTCTTCCTCCCCTCCCTGTTCAAGGGAGGGGAGGAAGAAAGGTCAGCCTCGTGCCAGTTGCTTCTCCAGCTGATCGAGCACGCGGTAGCACGGCATCACCTGCGCCACCGAGGCATTGGGCTCGCGCCCTTCGCGGATCGCGGCGACGAACTCGCGATCCTGCAGTTCGATGCCGTTGTTCGAGACAGTGACCCCGGTGAGGTCGATCGGCTCCTCCTTGCCGGTCACCAGATCGTCGTAGCGCGCGATCCAGGTGCCGGTGTCGCAGATGTAGCGGAAGAAGGTGCCGAGCGGCCCGTCGTTGTTGAAGCTCAGCGACAAGGTGCAGATCGCGCCGGTCGCGGCCTTGAGCTGGATCGACATATCCATCGCGATGCCGAGTTCGGGGTGGATCGGCCCCTCGATCGCATTGGCGGCGACGATCGGTCCGGCCTGATAGGCGAAGAGATCGACGGTATGCGCGGCGTGGTGCCACAAGAGGTGATCGGTCCAGCTCCGCGCCTCGCCCTTGGCGTTGATATTCTGGCGCCGGAAGAAATAGGTCTGGACGTCCATCTGCTGCACCTGCGCCTCGCCGCTGGCGAATTTGCGGTGGAGATATTGATGGCTCGGGTTGAACCGCCGCGTATGGCCGACCATCGCGACGAGCCCGGTTTCCTGCTGCTTCGCCAGCACCTTTTCGCCGTCGGCAAGGCTGTCGCACAGCGGGATTTCGACCTGCACATGCTTGCCGGCGTCAAGGCATTGCAGCGCCTGTGCCGCGTGCATCTGCGTCGGGGTGCACAGGATCACGGCGTCGACATCGTCGCGCGCCAGCGTGTCGGCCAGCTCGGTCGTGGCATGGCCGATGCCGTATTTCGCGGCGATCGCCTGCGTCGGCTCCAGCCGTCGCCCGACAAGGCTGGTCACCGCCACCCCGTCGATATTCTTCAGTCCGTCGAGATGCTTCTCGCCAAAGGCGCCGGCGCCGGCGAGCGCGATGCGGAGGGTCATGTTCGTCTCTCTTGTCGGGAAGGGGAAATCAGGCCGCGCCGCTGCCGGTCATGTCGAGGCCCTCGCCGTTATCCGGGCGCAGCACGATATGGCCGATCGCGGTGTTCGAGCAGGGGACGTGATAATGGCGGTGGAGCGCGCGCGTCCGCTTGCCCAGCGCGCCGCGCATGATCAGCCACATCACCATCTCGATCCCCTCGGAGCCGGTCTCGCGGAGATATTCGATATGCGGCACGTGGCGCAGCTCGTCGCCCTCGCCGATCAGCCGATCGAGGAAGCGATTGTCCCATTCGCGGTTGATCAACCCCGCGCGCGGCCCCTGAAGCTGGTGGCTCATCCCGCCGGTGCCCCAGATCTGCACGTTGATGTCCTCCGGGAAGCTCGCCACCGCACGCGCGATCGCCTCGCCCAGCGCCCAGCAGCGGTTGCCCGAGGGCGGCGGATAGGTGACGACATTGACCGCCAGCGGCACCACCTTCACCGGCCAGGCGTCGGGCTTGCCGAACATCATCGACAGCGGGACGGTGAGCCCGTGATCGACGTCCATCTCGTTGATGATCGTCATGTCGAATTCTTCGAGGATCAGGCTCTGCGCGATATGCCAGGCGAGATCGGGATGCCCCTCCACCTCGGGCACCGCGCGCGGCCCCCAGCCTTCGTCGGCGGGTTTGTAGCGCTCGCCGCAACCGATCGCGAAGGTCGGGATCACCTTCATGTCGAAGGCGGAGGCGTGATCGTTATAGACGAGGATCACGACATCGGGCTTCTCGGCCTTCTCCCAATCGCGGGTCCATTGGTAGCCTGAGAAGATCGGGCCGAAATAATCGTCCCCATCCTTGCCGAAATCGCTCGCGACGCCGAGCAGGGGGACGTGGCTGGAGCCGACGCCGGCGGTGATCCGCGCCATCAGTTCTTCCCCTTGATGCTGCGCGCGCCTTCGGGCGAGCGGCCGCCTGCGATCATCATTTTGGTATAGTCCTGGAAATTCATGTCGGTCATCGACGAGACGGCTTCCGCGAAGCTCAGCCCGTCGGTGGAGAACAATTTGGCGAGAAAATAGACGTTCCCGCCCAGATCGAGGCAGCGGTTGTAATCGCGTGCCAGCAGCGCCGCTTTCTGCTCCTCGCTGAGCGGCCATTCGTCGAGATAGGCGCGCTCGTCGGCCTTGAAGCGTTCGCGGTTCTCGGGCTTCATCAGGCTCATCGCGAACTGGTTCATATGATAGCCGGCACGCGCGCGCTTCGCGGTGAACACGCGGGTGCCGGGGATATCGTCGAATTCGGCGAGATATTGGTGGATATCCTTCGGGCCGGTCATCGCCCTTTCTCCTTGAGCCGGGCGTCGAGCCGCGGGAAGACGCGGCGCGCATTGCCTTCATAGATTGCGTGGCGCTGATCGTCGCTGATCGGCAGCGCATCGACATAGCGTTTGGTGTCGTCGAAATAATGCCCGGTCTCGGGATCGATACCCCGCACCGCGCCGACCATCTCGCTGCCGAACAATATGTTCTTGGTGTCGATCACCTTGGCGAGCAGATCGACGCCGGGCTGGTGATAGACGCAGGTATCGAAATAGACGTTGTTCATCACATGCCCGGCGAGCGCGGGCTGCTTGAGCATGTCGGCGAGCCCGCGATAGCGCCCCCAATGATAGGGCACCGCGCCGCCGCCGTGCGGAATGATGAAGCGCAGGTCGGGGAAATCGCGGAACAGATCGCCCTCCATCAGTTGCATGAAGGCGATCGTGTCGGCGGCGATATAATAAGCGCCGGTGGCGTGGAGCCCGGGATTGCACGAGCCCGAGACGTGGATCATCGCCGGCACGTCGAGCTCGACCATCGCCTCGTAGAAGGGATACCAGAAGCGATCGGTGAGCGGTGGGGCGGTGAAATGCCCGCCGCCGGGATCGGGGTTGAGGTTGCAGCCGATGAAGCCCAGTTCCTCGACGCAGCGCCGCAGTTCAGCGACCGAGGCGGTGAGATCGGTCTTGGGGTTCTGCGGCAGCATGCAGACCCCGGCGAAGATGTCCGGATAGAGGTCGACGCAGCGCTTGATCAGATCGTTGTTGGCGCGCGCCCAGGCGATCGCCACCGCCTCGTCGCCGACATGCGGCGCCATCGCCGAGGCGCGCGGGGAAAAGATCGTCATGTCCGCGCCGCGTTCGCGCAGCAGGCGGAGCTGGTTCTGCTCCAGCGTCTCGCGGATCTCGTCGTCGGAGATGACGGGATAGGGCGGCGCGGCGGTGCCGGCCTTGAACGCCGCCTTCTGCGCCTCGCGCCATTCGTTATGCGCGGTGGGGGCGGTGGTATAATGGCCGTGGCAGTCGATGATCATCGTCATGCAGGCTGTTCCTGACGCGTCAGCAGGGGGAGGATGAGGTCGAGCTTGGCGGCGAGCCCGTCGGGCGGCGCGGTGTTCAGCGATCCGATCGCGCGCTGCCGCTCGACCGTGCCGCGTGTCATCGCGCTGCCGGTGCCGAGCGCGTCGAGCGTCTTGGTCACCTCTTCCATCTCGGCGGCACGGCGCTGGCCGTGGAGCATCATGCGATCGAGGTTGTAATCGAAGCGCTTCGCCCAATCCGCGCCCGGCCAGCTCGCGTCGAGCGAGGCGATCACCGCCGCGCGCACCCCGGCGGCTTCGGCGGCGAGCGCGCATTCGGCGGTCAGCGCCTCGATCCCCTTGACCATCACCGATCGGATCATCTTGATCGCCGACGCGTCGCCCACCGAGGGGCCGGCGATCGCGATATTGGTAAAGCCGAGATCGCGCAGCGCCGCGGCCCCCGCCTCGGCATGCGGGCCGGCGACGAGCAACGGCGTCGCGTGGCGGCCGGGGTGGACCGGCGCCATCACCGCGACATCGACATACCGCGCGCCGATCGCGGCGGCGGCGGCGCGCTTGGTGTCGGGCGCGACTGAATTCATGTCGAGCCACAAAGCGTCGGATGCGAGATGCGGCGCGGCGGTGTGCGCGGCGACCAGCGCCTGATCGGCGGTGACGAGCGACAAGACCGTTTGGGCACCTGCCAGCGCCTCGGCCGCGCTGTCGGCGCGGGCTACACCGGCAGCAGCGAAATCGGCGAGCTTGTTTGCGCGCGTCGCAGGGGTGTCGAGCTTGATGTCATAGCCGCGAATGTCGCTACGCCCGGGCGGCGCGAACGCCGCGCCTGCCTCGCCGAAGCCAATGAACGTCGCGCCTCTCATGGCGCTGGTGGTAAGGGGCGTCGCTGTCCGTGCGCCAATCGGAAGCGGGGCGTGGCTATTCGTTTTCCTGAATTCACCCTCGTCACCCCGGCCTTGAGCCGGGGTCCATTGTGCCGCGAGCTCTGCGATCAGAACCTCTTGCCCTGAGCCTGCCTCGCGATGGACTCCGGCTCAAGGCCGGGGTGACGGACGTTTTACAGGCTGGCCGACGCCTCCTCGATCAGCGCGATCAGCCGGCGTTGCATCGCGGTCGGGCGCCAGTCGGTGCGGGTGGTGAGGCCGATGTGGCGGATGCTGCCGGCGAGCGGCGGACCGATCGTGGTGAGCACCCCCGCCGCAATCTCCAGCGCGACCTGATCGGGCGAGAGCAAGGTGAGCAGATCGCTTTCGCCGAGCAAGCCGCGGATCACCATCACCGACCCGCACGCGATCGGCGCGGGGGGCAGCGGGTGATCGTCGAACAGCCGGCGCCAATGCGCGTGAAGCGGGGTTTGCGGCGAGCCCACGACCCAGGGATAAGCCGCCAGCGCGGCGCGATCGGGAGCGGCGACCCCGGCGAGCGGGTGCCCGGCGCGCGCGATCACCGCGAGCCGGTCATCGAACAGGGCGCGCTGGGTCAGCCCCGGCGGCGGCGGATCGCGCAGCGCGCCGATCATCAGATCGATCACCCCGTCGCTGAGCGGATCGACCAATTCGCGCCACGATCCCTCGACCACCTCGACGGTCACCCCTGGCGCCTGACGCGTGAAGCGCGACAGCGCGCGCGGCAGCACCAGAGCGCGCGACAGCGGCATCGCGCCGATCGTGATCCGCCCGGTGCCCGCAGGATCGGCGGACAGCTCGGCGATCCCGGCGGCGATTTCGCGCTCGGCGAGGCGGATGCCGCGCGCAAAACGGCGGCCGTGCGCGGTCAGCGCGACCCCCCGCCCGCGACGCTCGATCAGCGGCAACCCGATCACCTGCTCCAGCTCGCGCGCGGCGCGGTGCAGCGCGGGTTGCGAGAGGCCGCTGGCGCGCGCGCCGCCGACGAAGCTTCCGGCGTCGGCAACGCGCAGGAAGGCATCGAGCTGGGTCGCGGTCATCAATTGCTCGGGGCGGGAGAAACCACGCCCGCCGTTCGTCGTCGCGCGGCTCGCCTCGGCCAGCAGCCGGAAGGCGGTCGCGGCGCGCGCCGCCATTTCCGCGCCGGCGCTGGTCGGGGTCAGCCCGCCGGGGTGGCGCTCGAACAATCGCGTGCCGAGCTGCGCCTCGAGCTTGGACAGCCCCTGCGTCAACGCGGGTTGCGAGAGCCCGACGCGCGCCGCCGCGGCGGAGAGCGTGCCCTGTTCGACGGCGGCCGAAAGCGCGCGCAAATGGCGCAGGTTGAGATCGAACGGGCGCAGGTTCATCGGATGACCTATATCAAATTCTTATATGCCATACATGCATTCGATTGGGCGGGGAGGGGGCGGCGCGGCTAGGTCTGGCCGATATTCAACTTAGTCGTCATGTCGGGCCTGACCCGGCATCCAGAGCCAAGAACGACGCCGCTTATGACTCTGGATGCCGGGTCAAGCCCGGCATGACGGTGCGTGGCGAAGGAGACATCAATGGCAGGCCGCGTCGTTCGCAATATCCCCCGCGCATCCGGCGCGGTGATCGACGGGTTGGCGCATGCCGGCGTCGCCACGGTGCACGAGGCGCAAGGGCGCATCGGCCTGCTCGCCAGCCGCTTGCGGCCGATCTATCCGGGCGCGCGCATCGCGGGGTCGGCGGTCACCATTTCGGCGCCGCCGGGCGACAATTGGATGGTGCATGTCGCGATCGAGCAATTGCAGCCCGGCGATATCCTCGTCCTCGCGCCGACCAGCCCTTGCGAAGACGGCTATTTCGGCGATCTGCTGGCGACCTCGGCGATGGCGCGGGGGTGTCGCGGGCTGGTGATCGACGCCGGGGTGCGCGACGTGCGCGATCTCACCGCGATGGGCTTCCCGGTCTGGTCGCGCGCGGTGTTCGCGCAAGGAACGGTCAAGGCGACGCTCGGCTCGGTCAATGTCCCGATCGTCTGCGCCGGGGCGGCGATCGAGGCGGGCGACGTGATCGTCGCCGACGATGACGGCGTGTGCGTCGTGCGCAATGCGGAGGCCGAGGCGGTGCTCGCCAAGGCGCAGGCGCGCGAGGCGGCGGAGGAGGGCAAGCGCAAGCGGCTCGCTGCCGGCGAACTCGGCCTCGATATCTACGATATGCGCGGCAAGCTGGCGGCGATGGGGCTGGTTTATGAATGACCTTGCCGGCGTCCGCTGCATGTGGATGCGCGGCGGCACCTCGAAGGGCGCCTTCTTCCTCGCCGACGATCTGCCAAGCGACGCCGCCGCGCGCGATGCCTTCCTGCTGCGGGTGATGGGATCGCCCGATCCGCGTCAGATCGACGGCATGGGGGGCGCCGATCCGCTGACGTCGAAGGTCGCGGTGGTTTCCCGCTCGACGCGGCCGGGGGTCGATGTCGACTATCTGTTCCTGCAGGTGTTCGTCGACCAGCCGATCGTCACCGACAGCCAGAATTGCGGCAATATGCTCGCCGGGGTTGCGCCCTTCGCGATCGAACGCGGGCTGGTCGCGGCGGCGGGCGAGGAGACCCGCGTCGCGATCTATATGGCCAATACCGGGCAGGTCGCGGTGGCGACGGTGCGCACGCCGGAAGGGCGGGTCGCCTATCACGGCGAGGCCGCGATCAGCGGGGTGCCGGGCACCGCCGCACCGATCCCGCTCGCGTTTCGCGATACCGCCGGATCGAGTTGCGGCGCGCTGCTGCCGACCGGCAACGGGGTGGACGAAATCGACGGTTTGGCCTGTACGCTGATCGATAACGGCATGCCGTGCGTCGTGCTCGCCGCCAGCGATGTCGGGGTGGCCGGATATGAGGATCGCGATACGCTCGACAATGATGCGGCGATGAAGGCGAAGGTGGAGGCGATCCGGCTCAAGGCCGGGCCGATGATGAACCTTGGTGACGTCACCGAAAAATCGGTGCCCAAGATGATGCTCGTCGCCGCCCCGCGGGAAGGCGGCGCGATCGCGGTGCGCTCGCTGATCCCGCATCGCGTTCATGCCTCGATCGGCGTGCTCGGCGCGGTAAGCGTGGCGACGGCGTGTCTGATCGAAGGATCGCCCGCGGCCGCGGTGGCGGTGGTGCCGGCGGGGGAAAACAAGACGCTGGGGGTCGAACACCCGAGCGGGGTCACCGAATGCGTGGTCTCGGTCGACGACAGCGGCGCGCCGGTCGAGGCGGGAATGCTGCGCACCGCGCGCAAGCTGATGGACGGGGAGGTATTCGCATGAGTATCGATCGCGAAGGGCGCATCCGCAGCTGGACGCTCGATCCCTCGCGCCCGCGCTATGCCCCGCCCGCCGGGGCGATCGACGCGCATTGCCATGTCTTTGGTCCGGCGGCGCAATTTCCGTTCAGCGCCAAGGCGAAATATCTGCCGCAGGATGCCGGGCCGGAGATGCTGTTCGCGCTGCGCGACCGGCTCGGCTTCGCGCGCAACGTGATCGTCCAGGCGAGCTGCCACGGCACTGACAATCGCGCGACGCTCGCTGCGATCGCGCAATCGGGCGGCGCGGCGCGCGGGGTGGCGGTGGTCGATCCGGCGATCGGCGAGGGCGAGCTTGCCGCGCTCCACGAGGGCGGGATTCGCGGCATCCGCTTCAATTTCCTCAAGCGGCTGGTCGACGATGCACCCAAGGACAAATTCCTCGAGGTGGCGCGGCGACTGCCCGCGGGGTGGCACGTCGTGGTCTATTTCGAGGCCGATATCCTTGCCGAGCTGCGCCCGTTCCTCGATGCGATCCCGGTCCCGCTGGTGATCGATCATATGGGGCGCCCGGATGTGCGACAGGGGCCCGACGGCGCCGATATGCGGGCGTTTCGCGCCTTGCTCGACTCGCGCGACGATATCCATTTCAAGGCGACCTGCCCCGATCGGCTCGATCCGGCCGGCGCGCCGTGGGACGATTTCGCGCGCGCGGTGGCGCCGCTCGTTGCCGATTATCCCGATCGCTGCTTGTGGGGCACCGACTGGCCGCATCCCAATATGCAGGATGCGATCCCCGACGACGGCGCGCTGGTCGATATGATCCCGCGCATCGCCCCCGACCCGGCGGCGCAGCGCAAGTTGCTGATCGACAATCCGATGCGGCTTTATTGGGCGGATTGACCCGAGGCACTATACCGGCCCGGTGAGCGGCGAGCCTTCATCCCCGGTCTGTTATGCGGCAGAGGGGCGGCGATGCCTATATGGGCTATGCCGGCCGCGACGAGATCGTCGCCGCGCTCAACGCGCTGCTCGAGGCGGAACGCGCCGGCGCGCGGGTCGCGCTGGCCAGTGCGAGGAACGCGGATCCCTTCTACACCATCACCCCGCCGCCCGATCGGCTGATATTCCTCAACCGCGGCCCATCCTGGATGGTGCGACGGCTGGAGGCGCTGATGCCGAGGGTGCGTGACGCCGATCTCCACGCCGATCTGCGCGCGATGCTCGACAGTCACCGGGAGAATATCGCGCGGGCAGAGGGCTATGCGCGACAAGGGCAGGTCCGTTCCACGCTGAGCTCGTCAAAGGTCGAACGGGGGACTCCCGACATCTACGGTCCGCCGACTTAATGCGCTGATCAACCAGCCGGAGGCGATGGGGCCGATTCATCGAGAGGTGGCGGGCGACGGCCGCCGCTGCGTCTTGAGCCGCCTGACCGCCGAGGCTTGTCGGCTGCTGCGGGTGCTTTCGGCGGCGCATCGCGGCGGAATCCCCCGACGATGACCTTCGCTTCCGCAGATATTCGCCAGTTGCGCCTGAATGATTCCGTATCGATGATCTCGGCTTTGCGGATCACCTCGCGTCGGGCCCGGTCTCGGGCGATATTATCGAGCACCTCCTCCTGCCCGCGCGGATGCGAGAAGAGAAAGCCCTGCGCGTGGCTGAATCCGGCAGCGCGAACCAGATCGAGCTGTTCGTGCGTCTCGACCCCTTCGGCGATGATATGAATGCCCAGCCGTTCCCCGAGCGCCGCGACCGCGGACAGGATTTCGCGGCTTTTGTAGTCATAGGGCGCGTGTGAAGCGAAGCAGCGGTCGAGCTTGATCGCGTCGAACGAGAAGCGCTGCAGGTTCCTCAGCGAGGAATAGCCCGAGCCGAAATCGTCGAGCGATAGCGAGACCCCGGCGTGGCGCAGGAGGCGCAATTGCTCGACCACCTCGCGCGTCGGGACGAGCATCGCATTTTCGGTGATTTCGAGGTGAAGACGCTCGGCGGGCAGATTATGTCGCGCGAGCGCGTCGAACGTCTGCGCGGCGAAGTCGCCCGCGAGCAACTGGTGCGGCGATACGTTGACCGCCACGGCGCAGCGATCGGCCCATTTGGCGGCGTCGCGGCATGCCCAATCGATGATCTTCCCGCCCAGTTCGACGATCCGCCCGGTCGTTTCCGCCACGTCGAACAGCGTCTCGACGTCGCACGGAATAGCCTGATCGGAGCCGCCCCAACGCAGCAGCGCTTCGCGCGCTGCGGTGCGGTCGTTGATCAGTGAATGGATATCCTGATAATTGAGCCGAAACATCTCTTCCTGTAAACCAAGGCGGAGAAATGCAGAAAGACGCTCGTTGCGCTGGAGTAGCGAAAATTCATCTGACATGTTCATGACATCGTCTCCCGAGTCGAACGGAGAATGACTGCAAATTTCGCCGATCCAAGGAGCAACAAAATTAGCGATTTTAATCTCGCGCTGCGCATCCGTCCGAATATTTCAACACCATATACTCTACGCGGGGCGGAAGCGTCGGCCCCGTCTCGTAGCTGTCAAAAAGCGTTAAATGAGGGGGTTAAAAGCGTTACACGTAAATGACGTGACCGACTTCAATTTATCTGGAGTATAGAGTGATGAGACCGGCTGAGGCGGAAGCGCAGCCCGATCCGAGCGATATCCGTGAAGCGTTGCGCCTCATCCATGAATCAGGGGTTTTGGGCGAAGGAAAGCTGTCGCTGCTGCTCGATTATCTGGTCGAGGAGGAGCTTGCTGGGCGCGGCGATCGTCTGAAAGGCTATTCGATCGCGCTCGACGTGTTCAAGCGCGGCGAGGATTTCGATCCGTCGATCGACAGCGTGGTGCGTGTCGAAATGCTGCGGCTGCGCAAGGCACTGGCGCAATATCATGCGCAGCCGGATCCGGCGGCGCGCGTCGTGATCAACCTCGCCAAGGGCAGCTATCGGCCGACCTTCAGCAAGAGGGCCGAGGCTGCGGCGCCCGAAAGAGCGGATCGCAAAGCCGCGCTAGGCGCCTTCTTCGCCGCGCGGCGGCTCGCGCTGGCCGGGCTGGCCCTCGTGCTGCTCGCGGCGCTGTCGATCGTCGTTTTCAAGCCGTTCCAGGCCGCCAAGGATTATCATTGTCTTCGGCCTTCGCTGGCGCTGCGGTCGAACGGATTCATGCCGGTTCGCGAGACCCAGTTTCAGGGTGTCTTCAGCAAGATTCTGCAGGCTTATCCTTTGGTGCTCACCGGCGCCGCGCCGAAGAGTTGCCCGGCAATGCAGCGCAGGCTCGAACTTACGCAGGTCTCCGAGCGCTCGCTGCAGGCGGCGCTATACCGCGCTGCCGAAACCAACCCTTATTGGGCGCAGACCTTCACGATCGATCGCGGCGACGTCGAGCTCGTAATGGCGAAAATCCTTTATCGTGTCGCGTCGCATGAAGGCGCGCTCGTCAAGGATATGCTGCGAGGCAAATGGGAAAATCAGCAGGCGAAGCAAGATTATGCCTGCCATGTGAACGGTTATTCGCATTTCATCAACCCGATGACCGACAACCCGGCTGACGATGTGGCGTGCCTGCGCGCGAGCATGAAGGAGAAGTCGCCTTTTGCCGATACGTACAGCACTTATGCGATCTTTGTTCAGCTGCGATATTATGACCAGACTCTGTACGGCAAGGCCGATCGCGAGAAGCTGCTCGCGGAATATCGGCAGGCGATGAACCGCGCGCTGGCGATCGACCCGACCGAATGCCTCGCGTTGGTCGCGCGCCTACGCGAATATCGTCGCGCCGTTCCGCCCGATCATGAGCGGCTTGCCGAAACGGTGGAAACGATCAACCGCTATTGCGTCGGCAATCCGTTCATGTCGAGCCACGTCGCGATGATCGAAGGCTATGTTTTCAACGATTGGGCCGCGTCGCGCAATCTTCTGGACCGGGCGATCGCCATTTCCGGGCTGAAGCATTGGTATTCGCATTCGCTGTTCGGCAATTTGCTCGTTGCCGGGAAATGGGCCGAGGCTCATGATAAAATCAAATGGTTTCAGTCAATTCTCAATCCGGTCGACGCGATCTGGCTTGTCGTGATCGGCAATCATGTCGGCGATCGGGCAATGACGGGTGAGGGGCTCGAATATCTGCGGCGGCGATCGATCCGCACCTACGAAGACGCGGAGAATTTCATCGGGAGGGCCGGATATCACCCCGATTTCGCCGGCAAGTTGCTGGACGAACTGTCCGACGTGCTCCCTCACGCGGGCGCGGCGAACAAGTCGGACGTAACAAAAATCCCCGCGTCGCCGCGGGGATGATCGGATTGCGAGGCAAAGGGACGGCGGTCGCCGCCGTCCCCCCACCGGATCAGAACGTCTTGCGCAGGTTGAGCCCGATCGTGCGCGGCCGCGCGGAGGTGACGCTGGTCAGCCCCACGCCGATCGCGCTCGACGAGGCGCGCGAGATCGCCAGCACATCGAACAGATTGTTGACGAAGATATAGGCGCCCCAATCGTTCGGCTTCTCGATGCCGATACGCGTGTTCACCAGCTCATAGCCGTTGATGTAGCGCGTATAGACGTAGCTCGGCCGGAAATCGGAATAATAGCCGCTGGAGTGGCTGAAATCGCCGCGGACCAGCCCGTTGACCTCGCCGAACAACGGCCATGTATATTGCGCGCCGACCCCGGCGGTGAATTTCGGCACATAGGGGATGCGATCCCCCGCGCGGCCGGAGCTCGCGGTGGCGAGATTGGCGGCAAGCTGATCCTCGGTCAGCTTGGCGGTCATATAAGTGGCGTTGCCGTTGATGCTCAGGCCATGGACCGGCTGGATCGAGGTTTCGAACTCCACGCCCTGCACGCGCGCCGCGGCGGCGTTGCCGATATAGGAGAAGGCGCCGTTCGGGGTGCGCTGGGTCACCTGCATGTTCGTCCAGTCGATACGGAACGCGTCGAGATTGACGATCAGCTTGTGGTTGAGCCACGAGGTCTTGAAGCCCGCCTCGTAATTCCACAGCGAGTCAGAGCGATAAGGCGTCAGCGACTGCGCCAGCCCGAGCACCTGATTGACCCCGCCGGGGCGGAAGCCCTGCGCCGCCTCGGCGTAGAACATGATGTCCGGCGTGATCTTGTACGAAGCGTTGGCCTTCACCACCGTGCCGTCCTCGCTCGACGACAGATAGGTCGGTGGGGTGAGCCGCGCGCCGACGAGGATCGACGGTACGTCGGTGTGGCCGACGACGTTCTTGGTATATTTGAAATAGCGCACGCCGCCGGTGATGTTCAGCCGCGAGGTGAGATCCCACGAAAGCTCGCCGAACGCCGCGACCTGCTTGAGCTGATCGTAGATGAAGCGGATCGTGTCGACCTCGGTCGGGATGACATAGCCGTTGAGCGGATTGACGTTGAGCTGCGGGTTGGCGACGTTGGTGCGGCGGCGCGAATAGAAGCCGCCGACCGTCCAGTGGATCGGCCCCTTGCTCGCCGAGCTGAGCCGCAGCTCCGCGGTCAGCGCGTTCAGATCCTGTTGCGGATAGAGCGAGCTGGTCGACTGGCCGGCGACGAACGCCTGATATTGCTTGAACGAGGTGATCGGGTTGAGGAACTGATCGGTGCAGCCGTTGGGCGCGCCGGTCGCGGTGAAGCAACGCGCATTATAGCCCGCCAGCGTGTTGGTCCCCTGGATGAAGCGCGACGTATCGCTCTGGCTGACGAGATTGCGCTCCATATAGGAGACGACGCCGGTCGCGATGACCGGCCCGAAATCGTAATTGCTCGTCAGGCTGTACAGCTTCACCTCGTCGCGCACGACCTGCCGGGTGCGGGAATCGGTCTTGTACTTGCCGCTCTCCAGCAGCCAGGTCGGCGTGTCGGTGGTCGATTTGTTGTAATAGGCTGCCGCGTCGATCGTCCATTGCTCGACCGGCTGGATGCGCAGCATCACGCGCCCGCCGTAGCTTTCCTCAGCGTTGATGTCCTTCACGCGCAGCCACGTGTTGTCGATATAGCCCGAATTGCGCTTGAAGAAGCCGACCGCGCGGAGCGCGACCTTCTGGTCGACGATCGGGACGTTGATCATCCCGTTCATTTCCTGGTTCGCGCCGCCGTGCTGCGTGCCGGAGAGGCTGCCGTCGAAATCGGCGCCCAGTTCGTAGCTCGGCTTCTTGTAGATGATGCGCAGCGTGCCGCCCATCGAGCCCGAGCCGTAGAGCGTGCCCTGCGGGCCGCGCAGCGCCTCGACGCGCTCGACGTCGAACAGGCGAAGCTCGGGGGTCGAGCCGCCCGCGTCGTTGCTCGCGCCCACCGTGCCGGTCACCGGGGTTTCGTCATAATAGACGCCGACGGTCGGCTCGCCGGTGGCCTGGATGCCGCGGATCACGACGCGGCGGTTGGAAGGGCCGCCGTCGACGAAGCTGAGGCTCGGCACCTGGCTGCGCAGGTCGGCGATATTCTGCACGCCCGAATTGGCGATCGTCTGCGCCGACACCGCCGAGATCGCAATCGGGGTTTCCTGCAGGCGCGTGTCGCGCTTCAGCGCGGTGACGACGATATCCGCATCGCTGCCGCCGGTCACGGGCTGCGCATTCTGCGCGAAGGCCGGGGCGGCGAGCCCGCTCAGGAAGGTGGCGGCAAGCAGCGCATGGCCCATCGCACGGCGCGGCTGGATAACGTCGGTCATCGGGTTCCCCTTATCTCGTCGCCGCCCGCCCGCATCGCTTGCATGTCGCCAGGTCGGGTAGGGCGGCGTTCATGTCCCCATCACGCGATTGAGCAGGATGTGTGCGTTCGTCAATAAGTTCGTCAACTAATTGTGCGTGGCGCGACGATTTGATGATCCACCCTTGCGCGCGGTGGTGTGATGTCGCACGATTAGCATGTGAAGTGATCCGTCGCCGCAAGCGACGGGTTTCTCATGAGAATATGTCGGGGTCGGCGCGGGAACGGGCATCTGCCGTGTCCGCGCGAACGGGAGGGAATTGATGAAGCGGGTTTTGACGGGCGCGTCGCTGATCGGCGTCGCGATGTCGCTGGCAAACGCGGCCGGCGCGCAGCAGCAGGCGCCAAAGCAACAGATGGATTCCGATTTCGCAGCGTCGGTGAAGCAATGGACGACGCGTCCCGAATTCATGACCCCGCTGGTCGATCATCTCCCGCTGTCGACGACGATTCCCTCGCCCAAGCAGGTTTTCGGCCACCATATCGGCGTGCCCAACGTGCTTCACAGCCAGGCGGAAATTAACGGCTATTTCCGCAAGCTCGCCGCCGCCGCGCCCGATCGCGTGCGGATCATCGAGATCGGCAAGACCAACGAGGGTCGCGACAATATCGTGGTGATGATCTCCGACGCGGAGAATATCGCCAGGCTCGATCAGTATAAGGCGAACCTAGCCAAACTGGCCGACCCGCGGCGCATCACCCCCGCGGAAGCGACGCGGATCATCGGCGAGACAAAGCCGATCTATCACGTCACCGCGGGGCTGCACTCGGCCGAGACCGGCCCGCCCGAAATGGTGATGGAACTGGCCTATCGCCTGCTCACCGAGGATAGTCCGCTAATCCGCCAGATCGGCAAGAACCTCGTCGTCGCGTTCACCCCGGTGCTCGAGGCGGACGGGCGCGATCGCTATCGCGACTGGTATTATCGCCACCTGATCGACGAAAAGGACGATCTGAACAAGCCGGCGAGCACGCCCTATTGGGGCAAGTACATCTATCACGACAATAATCGCGACATCAATTTCTCAGACCCGAGCGCGCGGGAAATGATGCAATATTATCTCGAATGGCATCCGCCGATCATGCACGAACTGCATGAATCGGTGCCGTTCCTCTATACGTACAGCGGACAGGCGCCGCAGAACCCCGATCTCGATCCGATCCTTTACGGCGAGCTGCCGTTCTATTCCAATTTCGAAATGTCGCAGCTCACCAAAATGGGGCTGCCGGGGGTGTGGACGCACGGCTTCGTCGACGCCTGGTCGCCGGGGTACGTCGGCTTCATGGCGTCGAACCATAACGGCATGCTGCGCATGTACGAAACGTTCGGCAACGCCGGCGCGACGACGATGCTGCGCCACGTCGATACCGGGGAGGTCGGCCCCGGCGCACGCGGCGGCAACCAGACCGCGCGCGACTGGTATCGCCCGTCACCTGCCTACAAGGAGGTGGAATGGTCGATGCGCAACAACACCAATTATATGGAAACCGGGGTGCTCACCGCGCTTCAGCTCGCCTCGACCTTCCCCGATGTGATCCTCGAGAATTTCTACAAGAAAAGCGCGAACGGGGTCGCGGCAGGCGCGGCCAAGGCACCCTATGCCTATATCATCCCGGCCAATCAGAGCGACCCGACGCGGGTGAAGTTCGTTGTCGATACCCTCCAGCTGCAGGGAATCGAGATCGGCAAGGCCAATGGCGCGATCAAGCTGGCCGACAAGAGCTATCCGGCGGGGTCGCTCGTCATCAAGCTCAACCAGCCCTACGGCCGGCTCGCCAAGACCCTGCTCAAGGTGCAGGACAATTATCCCGACGACGACATGACCACCTATGACGATGCGGCCTGGACGATGGGGCTGATGACCCACACCAATATCGTCCAGATCGCCGACAAGGCCGTGCTCGATGTGCCGACGACGCCGCTCGACCATTTCGTCGTCAACGGTGCGATCGGTGGCGCGGGGGCGGGGGGCTATGCGGTGCTCGACACCGGATCGGTCAATCTCGCGCAATTGCGTTTCCGGCTGAAGGACGTCGCGGTGCGCGTTGCCGAAAAGCCGTTCAAGGCGGGCGGGCGCGAGGTGCCGGCGGGGTCGTTGTTGATCCCGGCGAGTGCGGGCGGGCAGCTCAAGCCGCTGATCGAGGAACTCGGCCTCACCGCGGTCGCCGCGCCGGGCGATCCCGGCGTGCCGACCCACGACATGCCGATCCCGCGGGTCGCCTTGTTCAGCACCTGGGGGTCGACCCAGAGCGTCGGCTGGGTGCGCTATGCCTTCGATCAGTATAAGACGCCCTATGACCTGATCTTCAAGGAACAAGTCCGCGCGGGTGATCTGCGTGCAAAATATGACGTGATCATCCTGCCCGATCAGGGGCGGTCGCCGAAGGATGTGGTGTTCGATCTGCCGATGAAGGGCAAGCCCTTGCCCTATGACGCGTCGAAGGATTTCCCGACGATGGGGATGTACGGCTCATCGCCCGATATCCGCGGCGGAATGGGGCTCGAGGGGCTGGAGGAGCTGCGCAAGTTCGTTGCGGCGGGCGGGCTGCTCATCACCACCGGCAAGGCGAGCGGGGTGCCGGGCGGCTTCGGGCTGGTCGACGACGCGTCGGCCGGCGGGGTGAGCAAGGATTTCTACGCCCCAGGCCCGATCGTGAAAGCCAATGTGCTCCAACCGGCGAGCCCCTTGTTCTACGGCTATTCGCAAAAAACGATGCCGGTACGCTGGGCGAGCAACGTGCTGCTCGACGTGCCCAAGACCGCCAAACAATATGTGCTGATGGAATTCCCGGGCGGGAAGAAATCGGTGATGAGCGGATTCATGAAGGGCGCCGAGGAGGTCAAGGACCGTCCTGCGATCGTCAATATGCCGGTCGGCGCTGGGCGGGTAGTGATGTTCGCCACCAACCCGATCTGGCGCTGGCAGAACCTCGGCGAATATCGGATGCTTTATAACGCAATGCTCAACTGGAAGGCGTTGGGCGGGGCGAACAACCTGGCGCCGGTCAAGCCCGACGAGGGCGCGCCCTTGGGCAAGACGCCGCGGGTCGACGACGGCTCGAAGCCGACCGGGCTCACCGGCTCCGACGACACCGGCACGCCGAACTGAACGACTTGGGGGACAGAGGAAGATCATGAAAACGAAGACGATTGCGCTGGCCGTGGCGGCCGCGCTGCTGGGGGTGTCGGGTCAGGCGCTGGCGCAGGCGGATAGCGTGCTCGCGCCCAAGGCGGAGAAGGCCCCCGATCGCTGGACGATCATCCACGCCGGTACGTTGATGGCCGAGGCCGGCAAGCCGGTGGCGAAGGATGCCAGCATCATCGTCAAGAACGACAGGATCGAGGCGGTGCGCCCCGGCTTCGTCGGCGCGGAGGCGATCGGCAACGGCGTTACCGCGGCCAATGTCGCGATCGTCGAATTGCGCGACAAATTCGTCATGGCCGGGCTAATCGACGCGCATGTCCATGTCGGCGCGGGCGATCTGACCGCGGCACTGCGCAACGCGCGCGAGAAGGTGATGGGCGGGGCGACCATCGTGCGCGACGCGGGCGGCACCCCCGAAATCATCTTCCCGCTGCGCGATGCGATCAACAAGGGGCTGGTGGTCGGGCCGCGCATCCTCGCCTCGGGCGCGCCGATCACCACCACGGGCGGGCACGGCGATTTCCGCAACGGCAATTTCCAGGCCTCGCTCCAGCCGCCGGCCTTCTCCAGCGGCGTGTGCGACGGCGACGGCGAATGCGCCAAGGTGACGCGGCGGCAGATCCAGCTCGGCGCGGATCAGATCAAGATCATCGATACCGCGGGCGTGGTCGACGACAGCTATACCGGGCTCGACCAGCAATTCACCGATGCCGAGCTCCACGCGATCGTCGACGCCGCGCATCTGATGAAGCGCAAGGTGATGGCCCACGCGATCGGCGCCGAGGGGATCAAGGCCGCGGTGCGCGCCGGTGTCGATTCGATCGAGCACGGCAATTATCTCGACGACGAGGGCGCCAAATTGATGAAGGCGCACGGCACCTATCTGGTGCCGACGCTCGAAGCGCCGACAGATGTGCTGCGCCGCGTGCGCAACCCCAAGCCGGGCGATCGCCCGATCAGCGAGAATACCCGCATGAAGGTGCTCGGCATGCCCGAGGCGCAGCCCGACGGGATCGGCCGGCAGGTCAAGGTCGCGTTGCGCAACGGCGTGACGCTCGCGGTCGGCACCGATTTCGGCGGGACGCCGGGCGACGAGATGGTGCTGATGGTGCGCCAGGGCGGGATGAGCTCGGCCGCGGCCTTGCGCGCGGTGACGCTGACCAACGCCGAACTGCTTGGCATCTCCGCCAAGGCGGGGACGATCGAGCCGGGGAAATCGGCCGATATCGTCGCGTTCGACGGCAATCCGATCGATCAGATCGAGGCGTCGACCCGCGTGGTCTACGTCATGTCGCAGGGGCATCAGTTCAAGGCGCCGGGCTTTCAGCTTCCGTAAAAGCGCCGCGGCGCGGTGCGATTGTAAAACTCTGTATGAATCTGCCAGCATCATCTGCACTCGATGTGAGATTATCGGGTGCGGATGATCTGCCGTGGAAGGTGGCAACCAGTTTGCCATCAGCTTCAATCATAACGTAAAAAACTTCATCGATATTACTGCACGCGCTGTCCGGCTCCGGCCGCGGAGGCGAGGTGGCGCGATTTCCGGCTTATTCGGAGCCCGTGGAGCGGCTTGCAATCGGCCTTGCGGTTGCCAGTCTGCGGACCGTGCAAGAAACGTTGCGACCCGCCGCCATCGCTCTGTTGGTGACCATTCGGACCCGGCGCCAATGGGGCGAGGGAGGTGGCGCCGCTCTCGCGTCGCGCGGGTCGCCTCGACGACATGTGTCCCAAAACGGATCAGTCGCTACGCGACGGCCATTCCGAAGTTGCGTTGCGCGACGAAATATCGGCACGGGAAATTAAGTATAGATTAACCAAAAAGGTCAGCATGCGATACAGCCCAAGTCTGGACGGCTTGCGCGCCGTGGCGGTGGCGCTCGTCATGGCTTCGCATTTCACCTGGGGGCGTTTGCCCGGCGGATGGGTGGGCGTCACCCTGTTTTTCGTACTCAGCGGATATCTGATCACGAAGATCCTGGTGCAAGAATTGGACAGCACCGGGACGCTGAATCTCCAGCGCTTCTATCTTAAACGATTTCTGCGTCTGTCGCCTGCGCTTGCCCTTGTGCTGGCGGCATCGCTGGTGATCGCGATATTGACCGCGAAGCTGGACAGCGCGGTGGAAGCGGCGTTGTTCGCTGGTAGTTATACGATGAACTTCAACCGCGCATTCGGTTTGGGGGAGGAAGGCGCGCTCGGTCACACATGGTCGCTGGCGATCGAGGAGCAATTCTATCTGCTATGGCCGCTGATGCTGCTTTTCGTCGTCAAACGGCGGCGTATCCGTCTGCTGCTCACGGCGATTTCGATCATCGTTGCGTGGCGGTTCTACCTGATTGTCGACGGTGCAGAGGTTCAACGTATCTATAACGGCTTCGACACACGAGCGGACGCGTTGCTGGTCGGCTGCCTTCTGGCGTTGGTCGAAAAGTCGATCCCGTATCGCGCGTGGATGCCTTATGTCGCGATCGTGACCCTGTTCGGATGCTATATCGCGCTGAAGGCCGACGCGAGTTTCATCTGGGCTGGCGGGCTCTTCGCCGCGACGCTGGCATCGGCGGCGCTGATCAAGTTCACGGTGGTGGACGGCTGGGCGCGCGTTTTCCTCACGTTCAAGCCCTTCGTGTTCGTCGGCAAATTGTCCTACGGCCTGTACCTCTGGCACTATATGCTGCTCATATCGGCGATCCGGTTTCAGCAGGATGACAACCGGGTGCTGTACGTAACCGCGGTAGCCGTCGTTTCGATCGGCCTGGCAATCGCGAGTTATTTCCTGGTCGAGCTGCCCTTCAACAAGCTCAAGGATCGGATCGGCCGGCGGCCGCGCACCGGAGCGGCAGCAGAATTGCCTGCGTAGCGAAGCGGTTTGCGATTTTCGAAGGTTCCGGGTGGTGGAGCCGAGGGGAATCGAACCCCTGACCTCTGCAGTGCGATTGCAGCGCTCTCCCATCTGAGCTACGGCCCCGCCCGGTGCCCCGGCATCGCCGGGAGCGACGCCATTAGCGGCCTCTGTCGGGCGATGCAACGCCCTCATGCAACAAATCTGAACTTTGTCCGCGCGGGCCGTGTCGCAGGCGATCGAGCCCCCTTGTTTTTATTGCCCACCGCACCATACCTTCGCTTCGAACAAGGCGATAGAGGAGGAGAGCGATGGCACGTGCCTGGACTTTGAAATCACGCCCGGCGGGAATGCCGGAGGACGATAATTTCGCGTTGATCGACGTGCCTTCGGCGCCGCTCGGCGCGGGGCAGGTGCGCGTCGCCAACCGCTGGCTGTCGGTCGATCCCTATATGCGCGGCCGGATGAACGACGTGAAAAGCTACGTCCCGCCGTTCGCGTTGGGCGAGCCGATGCAGGGCGGCGCGATCGGCGAGGTGGTCGAAAGCAACAGCCCCGATCTCCCGGTCGGCGCCAAGGTGCAGCATATGCTTGGCTGGCGCGAGGAAGCGGTGCTCGACGCCGCCGAGGCGCAGCAGCTGCCCGCGCTGGGGGTCGAGGATCAGGCCTATCTCGGTCAGCTTGGCATGCCCGGGATGACGGCCTATTTCGGGTTGCTCGAAGTGGCCTCGGCCAAGCCCGGTGACGTGGTGTTCGTCTCCGCCGCGGCGGGCGCGGTCGGCTCGACCGTCGTCCAGATCGCCAAGGCCAAGGGGATGACGGTGATCGGTGCCGCGGGCGGCGCCGACAAATGCGCCTGGGTGAAGGAACTCGGCGCGGATCATGTCGTCGATTACAAGGCCGGCCCGGTCGCGCGCGGGCTGATGCAGGCGGCGCCCGACGGGATCGACGTCTATTTCGACAATGTCGGCGGCGACCATCTCGATGCGGCGCTGCTTGCCGCGCGACTGCACGCGCGGTTCGCGATCTGCGGGATGATCGACATCTACAACGACGCCAAGCCGCAGGAGCTGCGTTACCTCGCCAAGGTGATCGGCGCGCGGATCAATATCCGCGGCTTCATCGTCAGCGATTTCTTCGCGCAGATGGGCGATTTCTATCGCGACATGGGCGGGTGGCTGAAGGAAGGGAAGCTCAAGCGCCACGAAACCGTGCATGAAGGGATCGCGGCGATGCCCGAGGCGTTCCGCGGGCTCTTCACCGGGGGGAATATGGGGAAGATGCTGGTGCGGCTGTAACGGCGCGGCTTTCGTCACCCCGGCGCAAGGTCGGGGTGACCTAAGCAGCGAAGCTGAAGTCGTTCAGGCGGCGCGTGCCAGTCTCGGCCGTGCCACGCTTTCGAATGCGGCGACCACCGTCGGGATCACCTCCGGGGGCAGCGTGTGACCCATGCCGGGGATCTCGACCAGCCGCGCGCCGGGGATGGCGGCGGCAGTATCGCGTCCGCCCTCGGCCGGGACCAAGGGATCGTCCGCACCGTGGATCACGACGGTGGGGGCAGCGATCGTCTTCAGCCGCGTGCGGCGATCGCCGTCGGCGAGGATCGCGGCCATCTGGCGAACGAAGCCCGACGGGTGATGGTTGCGGACGATTTCGTCGCGATAGCGCTCGGCCATCAAGCGATCGTCCTCGGGGAAGCTGCCGCCGACCACCTTGGCCGCTTTCACGCCGTGGGCGACGATCGCCTCGAGATCGTTGCCGCGCGGTCGCCGCAGCAGGATGCCCATCGCCTGCAACGAGGCGCCCGGGAGCGCGGGATTGCCGGTGGTCGACATGATCGAGGTGAGCGACAAGGTCCGCTCCGGCCAGTGCGCGGCGAACAATTGCGCGATCATCCCGCCCATCGAGGCGCCGACGACATGCGCGCGCTCGATCCCGAGCGCATCGAGCAGCCCGGCGGCGTCGGCGGCCATGTCGGTGAGCGTATAAGGCGCGCGGATCGGGCGGCGCAGGATGTGCGACACCGCCATCAGCGCGAAATTGGGGGTGCCGGCGGAATCGCACTTGGTCGACAGGCCGACATCGCGATTGTCGTAGCGGATCACGCGATAGCCCCGCGCGACCAAAGCATCGACGAGCGCCATCGGCCAGCGCACCAGCTGCGCGCCGAGCCCCATGATCATCAACACCGCCGGCGCATCCTTCGCGCCGAACTCGTCATATTCGATCTCGATACCGTTGGCGGTTGCCTTCGCCATTGCGCGCGTCACTCCTTCGAACGAAGCAGCTTGCCGCATTCGTCATCGAACTGCAATAATTTAGGATCAGGCGGTGACGATCGTGCCGTCCCGGATCGTGACGGGCCAGGGCGTCAGCGCGGTGCCGGGGCAGGGGCCGCCGCGGCACTTGCCCGAGGCGGTATCGAAGACCGCGCCGTGCCAACTGCACGCGATCATATCGCCCGCGACATAATCGTCGAGTTTCTGCGCGAGCGGCAGCCCCATATGCGGGCAGCGGTCGACATAACCATATACCGCATCGCCGCGACGCACGACGAAGCCGTGGAAACGGCCGGCGCGCATCTCGATCACGAACCCGCGCGCCGCGCCGTCGGCGATCAGATCGAGCGGGCCGAGCGCGATGCCGGCAGGCGTGGCGATGAGGCGTTCGGTCAGCGGACGTGCTTTCGGGGTGGGGACGCGGAACGTACCACAAAATGTGCTCCCGCGGAGGCGGGAGCCCAGTCTGGGTCCCCCCTTCGCGGGAACGCAATTTGGAACGCGATGACCCTGCGATCAGGCGTCGACCTTGATCACCCCGCGGCGGATCTGATCGAGCTCGATGCTTTCGAACAACGCCTGGAAATTGCCGTTGCCGAACCCTTCGTTGCCCTTGCGCTGGATGATCTCGAAGAAGATCGGGCCGAACATATTCTCGGTGAAGATCTGCAGCAGGATGCCTTCGCCGGTCTCGACCGAACCGTCGATCAGGATGCGGTTCTTCTTGAGCCGCTCGAGATCCTCGCCGTGGCCGGGGACGCGCTTGTCGACCAGCTCGTAATAGGTCTCGATCGTGTCCTGCAGCTTCACCCCACGTGCGCGCAACCGCTCGACAGTATCGTAGATATCCGGGGTGGTCAGCGCGAGATGCTGGATGCCCTCGCCGTGATATTCGCGGATGAATTCCTCGATCTGCGAATTTTCGTCCTGGCTCTCGTTGAGCGGGATGCGGATCGCGTGATCGGGGGCGATCATCGCCTGGCTGAACAGCCCGGTCGCCTTGCCCTTGATATCGAAATACTTCTGTTCCTCGAAGTTGAAGAGCGTGCGGTAGAATTCGGACCATACCCGCATCTGTCCGCGGCGGACATTGTGAGTGAGGTGGTCGAGCAGGTCGAGCCCGACATTGTTCTTCGCCTCCGCCTCGCGCCAGCCGGGGAATTCGGCCCAGTCGGCGTAGAGATCGGTGCCGTCCTCGATGAAATAGAGATAGCTGCCGCCGATCCCCTGGATCACCGTATCGTCTTCGTCGGTGCGCTTCGCGCCATGCTCCAGCGCCCATTTCATCGCCGCATCGGGATCGGCGACGCGGAACGCCATCGCGCTTGCTGAGGGGCCGTGTTCGCCGCGGAACGCCGCGACCCGCCCGGCCTCGTCACGGTTGAGCATCAGGTTGATGCGGCCCTGCTTGTAGCGGGTGATATTCTTGGTCGGATGACGGTGGGTCGCCGTGAAGCCGAGCTGCTCGAACTGCCGCCCCATTGCCTCGGGATCGGGCGAGGTGAATTCGACGAACTCGAAACCGTTGAGGCCAAGCGGATTGTCGGGGGTCATGACAGGTCTTCCCAAAGGGGTTGGTATCAATTGAAACTATTATTGCGTGTTGAGCAAGTCGTGTCAAATGCTACCGTTCCCGTATGACCAATCGCCTACAGCTCGATCGGTTCCTGCCGTATCGTTTGTCGATCACCTCGAATCTGGTGAGCGACCGGATCGCCCATGCCTATGAATCGATGTTCGGGCTGACGATTCCCGAATGGCGGCTGGTGGCGGTGATCGCCGAGGTCGATGCGATCACCCAGGCGGAAATCGGCGAGCGGACGCGGATGGACAAGGTGACGGTGAGCCGCGCCGCGATCGCTTTGGTCGGGCGTGGGCTGCTCGAACGCGCGCCGAACGAGAGCGACAAGCGCTCGCACCTGTTGTCGCTGAGCGCGGCGGGGCGAGAACTCTATGCGCTCGTCGCGCCCAAGGCGCTGGAGCTGGAGGCGCGGGTCTTCGCGCGATTCACCCCGGCGGAACTGGAGGCGTTCACCACGATGCTGCGCCGGATCGATGCCGCTGCACTGGAGGAGGATTGACCTGACCCCGGTTCGGGCTGAGCCTGCCGAAGCCCTGCACTTTTCTTCCGTGGAAGAAGGGCAGCCCTTCGACCAGCTTAGGGCGAGCGGGTTTTTTAATCCAGCGGCAGCACCGGCTGATCGCGCTCCTCGGGGTCGAGGATGCCGGAGAGCGTAAGCCCCAGGAGCCGCACGCCCCCCTCGACCGGTAGCTCGCGCGTCATCAGTGAATGGCCGATCGCGGCGAATTGCGCGCGGCCGGCGACCGGATCGGCCAGCGAGCGCGCGCGGGTGAAGGTGCGAAAATCGGCGCGGCGGAATTTGAGCGTCACGGTGCGGCCGCGCTCGCCGCTGCGCATGACGCGCTCCCAGGCCGCTTCGGCGACATGATCGATCGCCGCGGCGATCTCCCCCGGATCGGCGAGATTATGGTCGAAGGTACGCTCGGCGCCGATCGACTTGGTGGGACGGTCGGGGCGCACCGGGCGCTCGTCCACGCCACGCGCCGCGCTATGGAGATAATCGGCGTGGCTGCCGAAATGCGCACGGAGGAAATCGAGCGATTGCCCGCGCAGGTCCTCGCCGGTCTCGATCCCCAGCGCCGCCATCCGGCGCGCGGTTACCGGGCCGACGCCGTGGAAACGCGCGACCGGTAGTGCGGCGACGAACGACGGCCCCTTCGCCGGCGGGATCACGCATAGCCCGTCGGGCTTGTTCTGGTCCGATGCCAGCTTGGCGATGAACTTGTTGTAGCTCACGCCCGCCGAGGCGGTGAGACCGATCTCCGCGCGGATGCGGGCGCGGATTTCCTGCGCGATCGCGCGCGCCGAGCCGAGCCCGCGCAGATCCTCGGTGACGTCGAGATAGGCTTCGTCGAGCGCCAGCGGCTCGATCAGCGGGGTATAATCGGCGAAGATCGCGCGGATCTGGTGACTGATCGTGCGATAGACGTCGAAGCGCGGGCGGACGAAGACCAACTCTGGGCAGCGCCGCCGTGCGGTGATCGAGGGCATCGCCGATCGTACCCCGAAGGCACGCGCCTCATAGCTCGCCGCCGCGACGACGCCGCGCGCTTCCGCGCTGCCCACGGCGACGGGGCGCCCGCGCAGCTCGGCGTTGTCGCGCTGCTCGACCGACGCATAAAAGGCGTCCATGTCGATATGGATGATCTTGCGCGGGGAGGGGGCGTCCGACACGCGCACGACCTTGCCACGAAAGTCGCGCGAGGAGAACAGGGCGCGAACGAAATGACGGTTGAGACGCAGCGCTGTTCGCGAAACCCCTATTTGCTCCGTCCTTCCCGCGAAGGCGGGAATCCATTGACGCCGGTGTAGCGATTTAGCCGGAAGGCCAGCCCGAATGTATTCCCGCCTTCGCGGGAAGGACGAAATAAGAAGCCCCGACCGCACAAACGGCCGGGGCCTTTTTGTTTTCGCCCGTCAGGCGGCTTACAGGACCTCGAACAGCCCCGCCGCGCCCATGCCGCCGCCGATGCACATCGTGACCACGACATATTTCGCGCCGCGGCGCTTGCCCTCGATCAGCGCGTGGCCGGTCATGCGGGCGCCGGACATGCCGTATGGGTGACCGATCGAGATCGCGCCGCCGTTGACGTTGAGCAGCTCGTTGGGGATGCCGAGCTTGTCGCGGCAATAGAGCACCTGCACCGCAAACGCCTCATTGAGCTCCCACAACCCGATATCGTCCATCTTGAGGTTGAACCGGTCGAGCAGCTTCGGGATCGCGAAGACCGGGCCGATCCCCATCTCGTCGGGCTCGGTGCCCGCGACGGCCATCCCGACATAGCGGCCGAGCGGCTGCAGCCCGCGCTTCTCGGCGAGCTTCTCCTCCATCAGCACGCTCGCCGCAGCGCCGTCCGACAGCTGCGAGGCATTGCCGGCGGTGATGTTGAGATCGGGGCCGAGCACCGGCTGGAGCGACTTCAGCCCCTCCAGCGTCGTTTCGGGGCGATTGCCCTCGTCCTTGGCGAGCGTCACTTCCTTATAGGAGACTTCCTTGGTCTCCTTGTTGACCACCGCCATATTGGCGGTGACGCTGACGATCTCGTCGTCGAACTTGCCCGCGGCCTGCGCGGCGGCGGTGCGCTGCTGCGACTGGAGCGCATATTCGTCCTGCGCGTCGCGGCTGATGCCATAGCGCTTGGCGACCACCTCGGCGGTCTGCAGCATCGGCATGTAGATGTCCTTGTGCATCGCGATCAGTTCGGGATCGGGCTGCACGCGCATCTGCGGGGTCTGGACGAGGCTGATCGATTCGACGCCGCCGCCGATCGTCACGTCCATCTGATCGGTGATGATTTCCTTCGCCGCGGTGGCGATCGCCATCAGCCCCGAGGCGCATTGGCGGTCGACCGACATGCCCGAGACCGTCACCGGCAGCCCGGCGCGGAGCAGCGAGGTGCGCGCGATATTGGTCGCCTGCGCGCCCTGCTGCAGCGCGGCGCCGAACACCACGTCCTGCACCTCGGCGCCGTCGATCCTGGCGCGCTCGACCGCGGCCTTGATCGCGTGGCTGGCGAGCGTGGGCGAAGGGAGGTTGTTGAACGCCCCGCGATAGGCGCGGCCGATCGGGGTGCGGGCAGTGGAAACGATAACGGCGGAACGCATGTGATGCTCTCCTGAAGGATCAATCGGTTAAAGCTGTGTCGAGCGGATCAGGCGAAAACCTGCGTGATCCATTCGGCGATCATCGCGGGCTTGTCGGCGCCCTCGATCTCCACCGTCGTCTCGGTGGTGAACTGGAACTGGCCGGGGCGCTTTTCCTCGAATTCGGTGATCTTCGAGCGGCCGCGGACGCGCGAGCCCGACGGCACCGGGGCGAGGAAGCGCACTTTGTTGCCGCCGTAATTGACCCCCATCTTCACCCCGTCGAGTCGCGGCATCCCGGGGTTCTTGGCGCTGAGCTGCGGCAGCAGCGAGAGCGTGAGGAAACCGTGCGCGATCGTCGTGCCGAACGGGGTGAGCTTGGCGCGCTCGGGATCGACGTGGATGAACTGATGATCGCCCGTTGCGTCGGCGAACTTGTTGATCATCTCCTGCGTCACCTCGATCCACTCGGAAACGCTTTCCTTGCCGATGCTGGCCTTCATCTCGTCCGGGGTCACAATCCCTCCATCGATTTATTGCGCCGCAGCGCAGCGTGATCGCCTCCTGTAGGCGCGGAACGCCCGGCGCTGCAAGCCTTGGCTGACCGAAGGCTTGAAAAACGCGCGTTCCGCTAGGGAAACCTTGCCGAATTAATCCGAACCCGATCTTCGAATTCGTGAAAGTCAGGCGTGCGGCGAGTCGCCGGCCGGGGTCGCCGGCGGCGGTGGCGGGATGTGATTGCCGGCCGTGGGGTTGGAGATGGTGTGGGTAGGGAAGGGGATGGAAATGCCCTTTTCGGCACACATCTTGATCAGCGCGATGCCGACCTTGTGCCGTCCGTCGAAGGCATCGGCGAAATCGGGGGTGTCGCTGTCGAACTCGATGTCGAAATCGAGCGTCGACGCATTGAACCTGAGGAAGCCGCAGCGGACGAAGACCAGCCCGCACGATTCGACCACTTCCTTCACCATATCGGGGAAGGCCTGCAGCGTTTCCGCCGGCGTGTCATAGGCGATGCCGAGCGTGAAGGTGGTGCGGCGGAACTGGCGCCGGGTGTTGTTGCAGATTTCCTGATCGAGCAATTTGCGGTTGGAGATGATCCGCTCCTCGCCGTTGGTGCCGCGGATGCGGGTGGATTTGAGGCCAATCTCCTCCACCGTGCCCGATGACTGGCCGTAGGAGATCGCGTCCCCGCGCCGGAACGGGCGATCGAAGATGATTGCCAGCGCCGCGAACAGATCGGCGAAGATGCCCTGCGCGGCGAGGCCGATCGCGATGCCGCCGACGCCGAGGCCGGCGATCAGGCCGGTAACGTTGACCCCGAGATTGTCGAGCACGACGATGAACGCGATCGCGAACAAGGCGAAGCTGACGAGCACGCGGATCAGCCCCATCGCGCTCATCAGCGCTTCGCCCGAATAATGTTCCGAATGGGTGCGATGCTCGATCGCGCCGAGGATCACCTCCCGCGCCCAGATCGCGGACTGGAACACCGCGACGATCGTGAACAGGAAGTGGATCGTGGCCGAAACGGGGTGAGGCGCGCCGGCGAAGCCCTCGACCAGCCGGATCGTCAGCAGGACGATGAAATAATTGTTGGTGCGCTGGATCGCGCGCCCGAGCACCACCGGCCAGCCGGTGCCGTGCTTGTCGCGCCCGGCAAGCCGCGCCCCGCAGGCGCGGAGCCACATCAGCAGCGCGGCGATGCCAACGCCGATCCCGCAGGCGATCGCGATCTGCAGCCAATGGGTCGCGACCCAGGTGATGCTTGCGTGATAGAGCGTCTCGAACTGATTGTTCCAATCTTCATGGGGCAGGATCGGCGCCTTGGCCGGGGCGCTGGTGTTGCTCATGTCGTTTCCTTGATCGGGCCGTGCGGGATGTGGCGGCCGGGACATATGCCTCGCCGCCTTCGATACCTGTTCGTAACGAAACGTCCAATCCGCGGTTCCTGCACTCCGACGCGGGTTTCGCGCCGTTCCCCTTCTTCTCCCCTCCCTGTTCAAGGGAGGGGAGCAGGAAGTCGGATGAAAAGACGGGTCAAGCTGTGGCGGGCGTCAGGCGTTTGCCGAACATCGGGCGCCACGTCGCCTCGCGCCGCCGCCGCGTCAGATAGGTGTCGAGCCCGATCTGCGCGCCGATCAGCATGTAGATGAACGGCTGGAATGCGATCCCCACGAAGGCGCCGCCGAGCAGGTAGATCAGATGTGCGTGCTGCAACGCCCCCGCCAGCGCGCCGCCCCAGGCGAAGTCGCCCTCGCGGTGGCGACGGCGCAGAATCTCCATGCGGATCAGCCCGGAAAGGCTGAGCAATAGCCATAGAGCAAGCCCGGGATAGCCCTGTTCGCCGAGCATCTCGAAATAGCTCGAATGATAGGCGCGGCTCTTGTCGACCGTCAGGTTGCGCTCGACCGTGGTCGACGCGCCCGATCCCTTCACTGCAACCGTGTCGTACCGGATGCGGTTCTGCCGATAGGCTTCGAAGCCGCCGCCGAACGGGTGGGTCTTGGCGTATTCCCACGTCCATTGCCACACCGCGAGGCGCGTCGAGGCGGATTCGTCGGCCTGATAGGTCTTGATCGTCGCCATCCGGTCGCTGAATGCCGAGGGGAGGAACGGCACCGCGACCAGCCCCGCCAGCGCCAGCGCGCCGAGGTAGAGCATCGGCCGCTTCACCTCGCGCAGCATCAGCACCGCGAGCAGCCCGATGCACATCAGCCCGGTGCGCGCCGAGGTGCCGACCGGGATCAGCAGGCAGGCGAACACCAGCGCATAAGCGAACGCCTTCACCGCGTGCCCGGTGCCGAACAAGGTGCCGTAGCGCGCCAGCCACAACACGATCGGGATGATGCAGATCGCGACCGCGGAGATGATGCTGCCTTCGTACAGCCCCGAATTGTTGGCGACCATCAGGTTGAGTTCGCCATAGCCGCCGCCCGAGAACAACGTCTTGATCCCGCCGACGATGACGATCGACGCGGCCGACAGCGTCATGAACAGGAGCAGCGCCTCGATCCGCAGCCGCGTCCGCAGGGTGAGCGGAAGGAAGGCGGCGAAGGCCAGCGCCTTCCATACCCAATCCCATTTATCGAGCGCTTCCGCCGGGAAGTCGGCGGTGCGGGTGGTGATGCCGCAATAGAGGATCAGGAGCAGGATCAGCCCCTGCCGTGGCGCCACGCGGCAATCCTTCTTGTCGTCGAACACCAGCCAGCCGCCGAACGCCGCGGCGCCCGCGATCAGCGAGATCGGCAGGCTGTTGAGCAGCATATAGGTCAGCCGCTGCGGCGAGACGATGTCGATATAGACATAGGCGAGCACGAACAGGAACGGGCGGCGCAGCCCCATCCCGAACAATGCGAGCAGGAAGCCGATGAAGGCGAGATCACGCACGCGGTTCACGCTCCTGCCGGGTATCGCGACCCGGTGGCGGCGTTTCGCGGTCGAGATCGGGTCGGCGCAGCAGCAGCCACGCCGCGAGCAGCATCAGCCCGTGGGTGAGGCCGAGCGCGAAATTGTCGATCATCGGCGCGAAATCCCTCGTGCTGCGTGGCGCCGGCTTTATCGGCACGCGGTTGACGCGGCGTTAAATGATCGTGTGGCAAGCATATTCTTGCGATGCGTATCCTCCATATCCTCGATCACGGCCTGCCGCTGCACAGCGGCTACACCTTCCGCACCCGTGCGATTCTGACGGCGCAGATCGCGCGCGGCTGGGAAGTCGCGGCGATCACCGGGCCGCGGCAGGGCCGGTCCGCGGCGGCGTTCGAACAGGTCGACGGGATCGATTTCCACCGCACCGTGCCGCCGCGCGCCTTGCCCGCGCCGGTCGGCGAGCTGGCGGAAATCGCCGCTTTCGCCCGGCGCATCGATGCGGTGGCGGAAAGCTATCGCCCCGATGTGCTCCACGCGCATTCGCCGGTGCTCGGCGCGCTGGCGGCGCTGTGGGTGGCGCGGCGACGCGGGTTGCCGCTGGTTTACGAGATCCGCGCCTTTTGGGAGGATGCGGCGGTCGGCAACGGCACGGGGCGCGAGGGGTCGGCGCGGTATCGCGCGACACGTGCGCTCGAGACCTGGGCGGTGCGACGCGCCGACGCGGTGGCGGTGATCTGCGAGGGGTTGCGCGGCGATCTCATCGCGCGGGGGATCGACGCGGCGAAGATATTCGTCTCCCCCAATGGGGTCGATCTCGGGCTGTTCGGCACGCCGGGGCCGCGCGACGAGGGGCTCGCGGCGACACTCGGGCTCGACGGCGAGACGATCGGGTTCATCGGCAGCTTCTACGATTATGAAGGGATCGACGATCTGATCGCGGCGATGCCGATGCTCGTCGCGGCGCGGCCCGCGGCGCGGCTGCTGCTGGTCGGCGGGGGGCCGATGGAGGCGGCGCTGCGCGCGCAGGCCGCCGCGTCGCCGGTCGCCGATCGCATCGTCTTCGTCGGGCGCGTGCCGCACGATCAGGTCGAGCGTTATTACGGCATTACCGACGTGCTCGCTTATCCGCGCAAACGGATGCGGCTGACCGATCTGGTCACCCCGCTCAAGCCGCTTGAGGCGATGGCGCAGGGGAAGCTGGTCGCGGCCTCCGATGTCGGCGGGCATCGCGAGCTGATCCGCGACGGCGATACCGGCACCTTGTTCGCCGCCGACGATCCGTCGGCGATCGCGGCGGCGCTCGCCGGGCTGCTCGCCGATCGCGCCGGCTGGGATGCGCGGCGGGCGCGGGCGCGCGCGTTCGTCGATGCGGAGCGCAACTGGGCGCTCAACGTTTCTCGTTATCAGCCCGTTTACCAACGTCTGGCAAAAGCCGAGCGGATGGATGAATCATGGCCGCAACCCAGCACGACACCCGCCTGAACCCACGAAAATTGTTGCCGGCGCTGGCGCTGGCGACGGGGCTGATCGCCGCGGCGCTGGTCGCCGCCGCACCGGCGGGGGTGTTCGATGCGGCGGTCGAGGGGTTGCCGCTTCCGGCGTTCGTGCCGGCCGGGATGACCGGCCGGATGTTGGCGGCGATCGCGGTGGGGGGCGTGGTCGCCGCGCTCGGCGCGTTGCCGTTGCTCGCGCCGCGCCGGCGCCGCGCGACCCGGCTCGGCGCGATCCCGCTGCTGCGGCGTGCCGATGCGCACCCCGATGCCCCCGCGCGGCGACCGATCGCCGCGCATAGCGAGCTCGGCGCGCCGGTGCTGCTCATCGACGCACGGACGGCCGAACACGGGCAGCCGATTCCGGCCGATCTCGATCAGCCGCTTGCGGCATTCGATCCCGGCGCGGTGCCGGCGGTGCCGCGCGCGCCGGTTCGGGCGGTTCGCTCGCTGGCACCCGTCCGGCGCGCGCGGATCGAGGCCTTTCCGGTGCCGGCGGGGGAGGGGGAAGCGTCGATCGGCGCGTTGCTCGATCGGCTCGAACGCGCGGCGGCGCGGCGTGCCGCGGCGCGGATCGACGGGCTGGAGGATATGCTTGTAAAATTGCGTAAGCTTGCCGCGGGTTGAAGCGAGACCGTCATCGTCCGCTGCTATCCTGCCGTAAAACCGCCGCACGGTGCGGCAATGGCGTTCTGATGTTCGATTATTCCCGTGTCGCTTTTGCGGCCCTATTGATGACTGCAGGTGCGGCGCCGGCCGTTGGCGCCGGCGAAGGCGCGCCGATCCTCGGCCCCGATGCGGCGGTGTGCGCGCACGGCAAGTCGCCCGCGATTCTCGTCGACATCACCGGATTGAGCAACCGCAACGGCACGGTGCGGGTGCGCACCTTCGGCGGGGCGACCTCGACCTGGTTCGACAAGACCAAATGGCAGACCAAGGTGGAAATCCCCACCCCGCGCACCGAGCCGATCCGCGTCTGCATGCCGGTCGCCGCGCCGGGCAATTATGCGATCGACGTGCGTCACGACGCCAATGCCAACGGCGAGACCGATCGCAAGGACGGCGGCGGCGCCTCGGGCAACCCGCGGGTGACGGTGTGGGATTTCATCTTCGGTCGCAAGCCCTCGCCCAAGCAGACCGCGGTGCATGTCGGGCAGGGCGTAACCGAGATTTCGGTGACGATGATGTATCTGAGCGGGACGTCGCTCAAGCCGCTGAGCGAGACGAAGCGCTAGGAAGGCAACCGTCATCCCAGCGCAAGCTGGGATCTCAGGCGGCAAGCGCAACCCATGTGGCACGCGGCCCCAGCTTTCGCTGGGGCGACGGCCGTTCGATTAAAGGTCGATCAGGATCCGCGTCGGGTCTTCCATCGCGTTCTTGAGCGCGACGAGGAAGGTCACCGCCTCGCGGCCGTCGATCAGCCGGTGGTCGTAGCTCAGCGCGAGATACATCATCGGGCGGACGACGACCTGGCCGTCGCGGACCACCGGGCGATCCTCGATCCGGTGCAGCCCGAGCACCGCCGACTGCGGCGGGTTGATGATCGGGGTCGACATCAGCGAGCCGAACACGCCGCCGTTGGAGATGGTGAAGGTGCCGCCCTTCATCTCGTCCATCTTGAGCGTGCCGTCCTTGGCGCGGCGGCCGAAATCGCCGATCGTCTTCTCGATCCCGGCGACCGACAGCTGATCGGCATCGCGGATCACCGGCACGACGAGGCCGTTGGGCGCGCTGACCGCGACCGAGATATCGGCATAATCGTGATAGATGATCTCATCGCCCTCGATCGAGGCGTTGACGGCGGGAATATCCTTCAGCGCCATGCACGCGGCCTTCACGAAGAAGCCCATGAAGCCGAGCCGCACGCCGTGCTTCTTCTCGAACAGATCCTTGTACTTGGTGCGCGCTTCGATCACCGCGCTCATGTCCACGTCGTTGAACGTGGTGAGCATCGCGGCGCTGTTCTGCGCGTCCTTCAGCCGGCGCGCGATCGTCTGGCGCAGCCGCGTCATGCGGACGCGCTCTTCCTTGCGGCCGGTCGATGCGGCGACCGACGGGGTGGCGGGCACCTCGGCAGCGGGCGCCTTGGCGGCGGTCGCCGCGGTCGCGGCGGCGGCGACGTCCTCCTTGGTCAGGCGGCCGTCCTTGCCGGTGCCCTTGATCGTCGCCGGATCGACGCCGTGTTCGAGCACCGCGCGGCGCACCGACGGCGAGAGCGCGGCGGGCGCATCGGGGCTCGCGGCGGGGGCCGGTGCAGCCGCGGGGGCAGGGGCCGCGGCAGCCGGCGCCGCCGCGGCGGCGCCGCCACCGGCCTCGACCGTCGCGATCATCGCGCCGACCTGCACCGTATCGCCGACCTGCACGGCATGCTGCCCCATCACGCCGGCGACCGGCGAGGGGACTTCGACCGAGACCTTGTCGGTCTCGAGGCTGGCGATCGGCTCGTCGGCGGCGACCTTGTCGCCCGGCTGCTTGAGCCATTCGCCCAGCGTCGCCTCGGTGATCGATTCGCCCAGTGTCGGGACCAGAACTTCGGTTGCCATCTTAAACCTCGTCATTGACGCCCCGGCCGGAACCGGGGCGACGGAACGTCACGCGCCGGCCTTGCCGGCCTTTTTCGCCGTGCCGCTTTCGCGGGTACGGCGGATTTCCTCACGCACATTATGGCCCAGCGCATCGGCGACAAGGGCGCCCTGCTCGGCCTGGTGGCGCTTCATCAGCCCGGTCGCCGGCGATGCCGCGGCGGCGCGGCCGGCGTAGCGCGGGCGCTTCACCGGGCAGTTCGCCTTGATCAGCGCCTGCTCGATGAAGGGTTCGACGAAGAACCAATAGCCGTTGTTGCGCGGCTCTTCCTGCGCCCAGATCACTTCCTCGAGATTGGGCATCCGCGCGAGGCGGACGGCCAGCGGCTCGCCGGGGAAGGGATAGAGCTGCTCGACGCGGACGATCTGCGTATGCTTGTCGCCCGCCGCATCGCGCGCCTCGATCAGGTCGTAGGCGACCTTGCCGGTGCACAGCACGAGCCGCTTGGTATCCGCATCGGCCGGCGCCGAGGGATCGGAGAGCAGGCGGCGGAAGTGGCTGTCGCCCTGGAAGTCCGCCGCGCTCGACACCGCCATCTTGTGCCGCAGCAGCGACTTCGGCGTGAAGATGATCAGCGGTTTGCGGAACGGGCGATGCATCTGCCGGCGCAGCAGGTGGAAATAGTTCGCCGGCGTGGTGCAATTGGCGACCTGCATATTATCGCCCGCGCACAGCTGGAGGAAACGCTCCGGCCGCGCCGAGCTATGCTCCGGCCCCTGGCCCTCGTAACCGTGCGGCAGCAGCATCACGAGGCCGTTGGCGCGCAGCCACTTGGCCTCGCCCGCGGCGATGAACTGGTCGATCATGATCTGCGCGCCGTTGGCGAAGTCGCCGAACTGCGCCTCCCACAGCACGAGCGTCTTGGGATCGGCGAGCGCATAGCCGTATTCGAACCCGAGCACGCCATATTCGCTCAGCGGGCTGTCGAGCACCTCGAAATTGCCGTGTTCGACATTGGCGAGCGGCACGTACTTATGCTCGTCATTCTGGTCGACCCACACCGCGTGGCGTTGCGAGAAGGTGCCGCGGCCCGAATCCTGCCCCGAGAGGCGGACGCCATAGCCTTCCGACAGGAGCGAGCCGTAGGCCAGCGCCTCGCCGGTCGCCCAGTCGAAGCCCTCGCCGGTGCGGAACATCTCGCGCTTGGCGTCGATCACGCGTGCCAGCGTCTTGTGGATCGAGATCGAGTCGGGAACCGTGGTGAGCAGCCGGCCGATCGCGTCGAACAATTTGGGTTCGATGCCGGTATCGACGCTGCGCCGCGCGGTTTCGGGATCGGCCGGGATCGAGAGGCCCGACCAGCGCCCGGCGAACCAATCCGCCTTGTTGGGCTTGTAGCTCGCGCCCGCCTCGAACTCGCCTTCGAGCAGGGTGGTGAACTGCTGGCTGGTCGTATCGATCCACGCCTGATCGACGACCTTCTCGGCGATCAGCCGCTGGCCGTAGATCTCGCTGACCGGCGCGTGGCTGCGGATCGCCTTGTACATCAGCGGCTGGGTGAAGCTCGGCTCGTCGCCCTCGTTATGCCCGAAGCGGCGATAGCACCACATGTCGATCACGACGTCGCGGTGGAACTTCTGGCGATATTCGATCGCCATCTTGCACGCGAAGGTAACCGCCTCGGGATCGTCGCCGTTCACATGGAAGATCGGCGCCTGCACCCCCTTCGCCACATCCGACGGATAGGGCGAGGAGCGCGCGAATTGCGGGCTGGTGGTGAAGCCGATCTGGTTGTTGATGACGAAATGGATGCAGCCGCCGGTATTGTACCCACGGATGCCCGAGAAGCCGAGGCATTCCCACACGATGCCTTGCCCGGCGAACGCCGCGTCGCCGTGGATCAGCACCGGCAGCGAATGCGAATGCTCGGTGAGGTCGTTCGCGATCGTCTGGATCGCGCGGGTCTTGCCCAGCACCACCGGGTCCGCCGCCTCGAGGTGCGACGGGTTGGCGACGAGCGACATATGAACCTTGTGCCCGTCGAACTCGCGGTCGGTGGAGGTGCCGAGGTGATATTTGACGTCGCCCGAACCGCCGATGTCATCGGGGTTGGCCGAGCCGCCGGCGAATTCGTGGAAGATCACGCGGAGCGGCTTGGCCATCACATTGGCGAGCACGTTGAGCCGGCCGCGGTGCGCCATGCCGATGACGATCTCGTTGACGCCCATCTGGCCGCCGTACTTGATCACGCTCTCCAGCGCGGGGATCATCGATTCGCCGCCGTCGAGCCCGAAGCGCTTCGTGCCGACATATTTGCGGCCGAGGAACTTCTCCCACTGCTCGGCCTCGATCACCTTGGTGAGGATGGCCTTCTTGCCGGCGTCGGTGAATTCGATCGCCTTGTCCTTGCCCTCCATCCGATCCTGGAGGAAGCGACGCTCCTCCACGTCGGCGATGTGCATATATTCGAGGCCGACATTGCCGCAGTAATTGGCGCGCAGGATGTCGACGATCTCGCGTACCGTCGCCCATTGCAGCCCCAACGTGCCGCCGAGATAGACCGGGCGATCGAGATCGGCGTCGGAGAAGCCGTGATATTCGGTCGTGAGATCGGCCGGCAGTTCGCGCAGCCCGGAGAGGCCGAGCGGATCGAGATTGGAGGCGAGGTGGCCGCGCACGCGATAGGTGCGGATCAGCATCTGTGCGCGGATCGCATCGGCGGCGGCCTTGACCACCGCGTCCTGATCGGGGGCGGGGGCCGCGGCCGCCGGGGCGGGTTTGCCACCCTTCGCCGGCTTGGGCGCGGGCTCCATCTGCGTCGGATCGAGCGCCGCGGTGAGGTCGTCGGTCGAGGTCAGCGGCCAGCGGGCATTTTCCCACGACGGCCCGGACGTCGCGCCCTCCAGCCCCTCGAAGAAGGCGCGCCAGCCCGGCTCGACGCTGTCGGGCGATGCCTTGTAGCGCGCATAGAGCGCATCGATGAACGCCGGCGAGACGCCGCCTGCGATATCCGCGAAATCCTGGCCTTCGTAGCCCATGACGCTTTGTCCTCGGGCATCCTGGGGAGAGATGCCGTTGTCGCCCCGGAAGCAACATGCCCCCGGGGCGGAATGATCAACCCTTCAACACTTCGAGCAAGGTCGAGCCGAGCTCGCTCGGGCTCGCCGCGACCTTGATTCCGGCGGCTTCCATCGCCGCGATCTTGTCCTCGGCGCCGCCCTGGCCGCCCGACACGATCGCGCCGGCGTGACCCATGCGACGGCCCGGCGGCGCCGTGCGCCCGGCAATGAAGCCGGCCATCGGCTTCTTGCGCCCGCGCTTGGCCTCGTCCTTGAGGAACTGCGCCGCTTCTTCCTCGGCGGAGCCGCCGATCTCGCCGATCATGATGATCGACTGGGTCGCCTCGTCGGCGAGGAACAGTTCGAGCACGTCGATGAAGTTGGTGCCGTTGACCGGATCGCCGCCGATGCCGACCGCGGTGGTCTGGCCGAGCCCGGCGTTCGAGGTCTGGAACACCGCCTCATAGGTCAGCGTGCCGGAGCGCGAGACGACGCCGACCGAACCTTCGCGGAAGATATTGCCCGGCATGATGCCGATCTTGCACTGGTTCGGGGTCAGCACGCCCGGGCAGTTCGGCCCGATCAGCCGCGACTTGGAGCCGGAGAGCGCGCGCTTCACCTTGACCATGTCGAGCACCGGAATCCCTTCGGTGATGCACACGATCAGCGGCACTTCGGCGTCGATCGCCTCGAGGATCGAATCGGCCGCGAAGGGCGGCGGGACATAGATCACGCTGGCATCGGCGCCGGTCTTGGCGACCGCCTCGGCGACGGTGTCGAAGTTCGGCAGCCCGAGCTCCTCATGCACCGTGCCACCCTTGCCCGGCGTCACGCCGCCGACCATCTGCGTGCCGTAATCGAGCGCGGCCTTCGTGTGGAAGGTGCCTGTCTTGCCGGTCATCCCCTGGGTGATGACCTTGGTGTTCCTGTCGACGAGAATGCTCATGCGGGTTCTCAACTCCTTGTGTCCCCGCGGAGGCGGGGACCCAGCCTGTGCTCCCACCGGGAGCACATTGCCGATCAAAACAACGACTCGAACAGATCGTCCCAGCCGGGGTTCATTCGCTCAATCTCCGCCAGCTTCCACTGGCGGTTCCACTTCTTCATGCGAAGCTCGCGTAAGCGGGCCTCGTCGAGGTCGTCATACGCTTCGTACCAGACGAGACGGTGACAACCATATTCCTTCGTGAAGCCGTCGATCAGCCCGTTGCGGTGCTGATAAGCGCGGGCGGCGAGATCCGAGGTGACACCGATATAGATGGTGCCGTTGCGACCATTCGCCATGATGTAAACATACCCGCGCTTGTTCATCGGCTCCTTGTAATGTGCCCTCGCGAACGACAGCGTAAAATGTGCTCCCGCGAAGGGCCCTCATCAAAGTATTACTTTGATGGGAACCCAAGGCGGGAACCCAGTCTGTGTCCCCGCCTTCGCGGGGACACAGCTGAGCGCCTATGTCACGCCAGCGAGCTATCGATCGCCTTGCACGCCACGAGCAGTTCCTTGACCGCATCGACCGAGACCTGAAGGTTGGCCTTCGCCTCGTCGCCGAGCTTGACCTCGACCACCTTCTCGACGCCGCCGGCGCCGATGATCACCGGCGCGCCGACGTACAGATCGTCGACGCCATATTCGCCCGACAGATGCGCGGCGGCCGGCAGGATGCGCTTCTGGTCATAGAGATAGGCCTCGGCCATCGCGATGCCGCTGGTCGCCGGGGCGTAATAGGCCGAGCCGGTCTTGAGCAAAGCGACGATCTCGCCGCCGCCGCCGCGGGTGCGCTTGACGATCTCGTCGACCTTTTCCTTGGTCGAGAAGCCCATCGCGATCAGATCGCTGACCGGGATGCCGCTGACCGTGCTATACTCCAGCACCGGCACCATCGTGTCGCCGTGGCCGCCGAGCACGAAGGTGTTCACGTCCTTGACCGAGACGTTGAATTCCTCGGCGAGGAAGTGGCTGAAGCGCGCCGAGTCGAGCACGCCGGCCATGCCCACGACCTTGTTGGTCGGCAGGCCGGAGAATTCGCGCAGCGCCCAGACCATCGCGTCGAGCGGGTTGGTGATGCAGATGACGAACGCGTCGGGCGCGTTGTTCTTGATGCCTTCGCCGACCGACTTCATCACCTTGAGGTTGATGCCGAGCAGATCGTCGCGGCTCATGCCTGGCTTGCGGGCGACACCGGCGGTGACGATGATCACGTCCGCCCCGGCGATATCCTTGTAATCGTTGGTGCCGATGATCTTGGCATCGAAGCCTTCGACCGGGCCGCATTGCGACAGGTCAAGCGCCTTGCCCTGCGGCACGCCCTCCACCACGTCGAACAGGACGATATCGCCCAAGCCCTTGAGGGCGGCCAAATGCGCGAGCGTACCGCCGATGTTGCCGGCGCCGATCAGCGCGATCTTCTTGCGGGCCATTCCATCCCTTTCACTAGAGGTTGCGACGTGAATGGAAAGGCCGCCTACGCCTATCCGTCACCCGGGGCAACCCGTTAAAGCAGGAAGGTTAAGGTTTTTATTGCGAGTGTTTTGCAATATCAACAACGAGGGGCGCGCTGAGTGTTCGTCGTCATTCCCGCGCAGGCGGGAATCCATTCGCGCAGGTCGGGGAAAGAATCGCGAGGGCAGCCAGAATGGATTCCCGCCTGCGCGGGAATGACGGGGGAGAGGGGCCGCGCCGGACCTGTCAGGCGCCGTGGCCGGCGGCGAGATATTCCTCCGAGCGCATTTCCTCCAGCCGGCTGACGGTGCGCTGGAACTCGAAGCGGCCGTCGCCCGTCGGATAGAGCGCGTCGGGCTGGGCATCGGCGGCGGCGAGCAGTTTGACCTTATGCTCGTAGAGCGCGTCGATCAGGCTGACGAAGCGCGCCGCCTCATTGCGGTTCTCCGGCCCGAGGATTGGAATACCGACGAGGATGATCGTATGGTAACGCCTTGCGATCGCGAGGTAATCGGCGCTGCCGCGGGCTTCGGCGCAGAGCCGCTTGAAGCTGAACACCGCGACGCCCTTGAGCGATTTGGGGACGTGCAGGGTGCGACCCTGGACGATGATATCCTCGCTCGGGACGTGATCGCGATCCTCGGGCGGATAATCGGTCAGGCGGAAGAAGGCGGCGGAGAGTTCGGCGGTCGCCTTGGGGCCGTTGGGGACGAGCCAGGTGTCCTGCTGCCCCAGTCGGTCGCGGCGATAATCGACCGGGCCGTTGAGCGCGAGCACGTCGAGCCGCGCCTCGATCAACGCGATGAAGGGCAGGAAATGCTCACGGTTGAGGCCGTTCTTGTAGAGATCGGCCGGCGCGCGGTTCGAGGTGGTGACGACGGTGACGCCCGACTCGATCAACGCGGTGAACAGTCGCGAGAGGATCATCGCATCGGGCGAGTTGGTGACCATCATCTCGTCGAAGGCGAGGAGGCGCGCTTCCTCGGCCAGCGCATTGGCGACGGGGACGATCGGGTCGCCCTGTTCCTTGCGGCGTTCGATCGCGATGCGGCCGTGCACCTCGAGCATGAATTCGCCGAAATGGACCCGCCGCTTCCGCTCGATCGCGACATTGGCGAAGAACAGGTCCATCAGCATCGATTTGCCGCGGCCGACATCACCCCACAGATACAGGCCGCGCGGCGGGATCGGGCGACGGCGGAACAGCCCCTTGGTACGCGGATGCTCCAGTTCGGCGGCGAGCGCATCGAGCCGACGCGCGCCGACGGCCTGCTCCGCATCGGGGCGGAGCTCGCCGGCGGCGACCAGCGCGTCGTAAGCGGAGAGAACCTTGCCCATCATTCAGCCTTTTGCGGTAATTGGGATCACCCACCCTCCGGTCGCCCTGAGCTTGTCGAAGGGCGGCCCGAACGCTCGGGCGACAGGACGCCCTTCGACAAGCTCAGGGCGAACGGGGAGGCGCAAGAAATCAGTTTCGCGGCGCCGACGGTTTCCTGATCGTGCCGGAAAATTCCGCCACCACCTCGCGATCGCCCTGCAACACCACACCGCGCAGGAACAGCAGCCGCCCGGTTTCGCGCAGCAGCTCGACCTCGGCCTCCAGCGGCTCGCCGATCCGGCCGCCGCCGATGAAATGCGTGTTGAGATCGAGCGTCACCGCGGTGCCCGCGGTGATCAGCCCGAAGCTGCGCGCCGCGGCGAACAGCGAAACGTCGATGAAGCCGAGCATCGCCCCGCCATGGACGACATTGGCGAGGTTCGAATGCCGCCGCTCGGGCGTCATCCGCACGCGCGCGCGGCCGCCATCGCGGCGCACGATCATCTCGCCGAGAAACGCGGTGTAGCGCGTCTCGTCCTTGAACCCCCATTTCATCCAGCCGGGATGATCGGGATGTTCCTCGTAGAGAAATTCGGGCTTGGGCTCGGTCATCGAAGCGGGGGACGAGCGCTCAGACGAGCCGCTCGACCTCCATCTTCTTGATCTCGGCGATCGCCTTGGCCGGGGAAAGGCCCTTGGGGCAGGCGTTGGCGCAGTTCATGATCGTGTGGCAGCGATAGAGCCGGAAGGGATCCTCCAGCGCGTCGAGCCGCTCGCCGGTCATCTCGTCGCGGCTGTCGGCCAGCCAGCGATAGGCCTGGAGCAGGATCGCCGGGCCGAGGAACTTGTCCGAATTCCACCAATAGCTCGGGCAGGAGGTGGAGCAGCAGGCGCACAGGATGCACTCGTAAAGCCCGTCGAGCTTGTTGCGATCCTCGGGCGACTGCAGCCGCTCCTTGCCCGCGGGGGGCGGGGTCACCGTCTGCAGCCACGGCTTGATCGAGGCATATTGCGCGTAGAAATGCGTGAAATCGGGGACGAGATCCTTGATCACCTCCATCGCCGGCAGCGGGGTGATCTTCACTTCACCCTTCACGTCTTCGATCGCCGTCGTGCAGGCGAGACCGTTCTTGCCGTCGATGTTCATCGAGCACGAGCCGCAGATGCCCTCGCGGCACGAACGGCGGAAGGTGAGCGACGAATCCTGCTCCGCCTTGATCTTGATCAAGGCGTCGAGCACCATCGGGCCGCATTCGTCGAGATTGATCTCGAACGTGTCGTAGCGCGGGTTCTCGCCCGAGTCGGGATCGTAACGATAGATTTTGAAGTTCCGCATCTTGCCCCCGGGCTGGGGCGAGGGGATTTTCCGTCCGCCCTTGATCTTGCTGTTCGCGGGCAAGGTGAATTCGGCCATCGTTTTTTCCCGATTCAGTCGGTTGCGGTCGCGGAGCGGAGGCCGCTCCAGTCGATTTTGCGCGTCAGGTACATGATGCCGGCCAGCGCCGCAAACAGGAGAATCGCGCCGATCAACAATGAATAAGCCTCGAGGCTCAGCAGGACGTAGAGAATCGCGTAGAGCGCGATGAGCAGCGCGGCGATATAGCCCGCGCGCTGCCAGCTTCTCAGCACCGGGGCCGAATAAGCGGTGAGCAGCCCGACGATCGCCGCCGCGGCGAGGATATAGGCGAGCGCGAAGCCGATCACCTCGGCGAAGGCGAGCAGCATCACGAAGAACAGCACCAGCCCCGCGCCGACCAGCAGATATTCCGCGGTCGCGACGCGCACTCCGGCGATCACGTCGAACATCAGAAAGGCCATGAAGGTGAAGCCGATGAACAGGAAGCCGTATTTCACCGAGCGATTGACCTGGCTGTAGAGATCGACGGGGGAAATCAGATCGACTCGCGCCTCGTAATCGCCCGCCTGCTGCGACGTATCGTATCGATCGCCGACCGGGGTTTCGCGGGTATCGGGCGCCGATTCGCCCGCCGAGACGAGCGTGCGGCCGAGCGCGAGATTGCCGACACGCCAGGTGGCGTTGAAGCCGTTGGCCGAAACCTGCTGCGCGGTCGGCAGGAAGCCGCCCTGGAAGCTGGGGTGCGGCCATTTCGAGGTGACCGTCCAACGGGTGTCGCCCGCCTGCGGGGCGAGCGCGATCCAGCCGTTGCCGCGGAAGGTGAAGCGGAAGCTCGCGGCGATCGCGCGCGTGCGCAGCGGGGAGGCATCCAGCCAGGTGAAGAAGCCCGCGCCCCCGGTGGCCGCCGATCCCTTGCCGGGTTGCAGCCCGAGCCTGACCCCGTCGACCGTCACCGCTGGCGGCGCGCCGTAAAGCCCGCGCGCGTCGCGCAGGCCGAAGCGGAGTTCGGCGCGGTCGAAGAATAGCCGATCCTGTGTGATGCCGAAGCGCGCGAGGTCCGCCGGGAGGACGAAACGCGCGGTGCCGCTCGCCGCCGCCTCGAACAGGACGGCTTCGTAGATCGACCGGCGTCGGCGCTCGGGCGTCAGGTCGGTACGGAGGTCGGCCTGTTCGGGCGCGAGCGTCAGCTCGCGCCACACCGTCTGTGTCTTGGCGACCTGCTTGCCGCCTTCGCTGACGGTTTCGGTCGTCTGCTCCTGATAGGGGATGACGAGCACGGGGCCGGCGATCGTCTGCGGGCCGCCCCAGCCTTCCGCGATCGAGGCGCGCGCGACCTGAGACTGCGATTGCCGATCGTAGACCAGGAGGTAGACCGCGAAGAGGGGGATGGCGAGCAACGCGCCGATCAGCACGGCGATCAACAGCTTTTTGCCGGGAGTCCGCTCGTCTACCGCCATGTCACGTCCTTTCGCCGACGAAGCGAGGCAAATTAGCGGTGAAATGAGACCGCGGCAATGCGCGCCGGTTCATGAAGTCGACGCAGAATGGATCGCACGCCCTCTCGCTGCGTTAGATTGTGGCAGAGGGCTGATTGGAAGGGAAGGTTCAACGATGCATGTCGCCGGTATCGCCGTGATGATTGCCGCCGTGCTGCTGCCGGCCGGCGCGATCGCGCAGGAAGTGCGCGAGGCGCAGGACAATAAGCAGGATTCGACGCTGTCCGAAGCCGGCAAGATCGCGGCGCGCCCGGTGCATGACGTGGGGCTGGCCAACAAGAAGGTCCCGCCGGTGCTGCTCAACGCCGAGGACGCGCCCTATAGCACCAGCGGCACCGCCTCATGCGCGCAGATCGCCGGCAGGCTGCGCGATCTCGACAAGGTGCTCGGCCCCGATTTCGACGTGCCGTCGGAGGACAAGGGCACCCGCACCGGTCAGATCGCCAAGATCGCCGGCGAGACCGCGATCGATACGATCATCCCGTTCCGCGGGCTGGTACGCGAAGTGAGCGGCGCCGCGGCGGCGCAGCGCCGGATGCAATCGGCCACCTATGCCGGGCTCGCGCGGCGCGGATATCTGCGCGGGGTCGCGCGTGCGAAGGGGTGCAAGCGGTAGGTTTTGGCGATCTACAGCCGCGTCCCGACCACCGCGCAGGCAAGGAACATCAGCAGCCCGGCGAACCGGTTCGAGCGGAAACGCGCGAGCGCGCCCGCGCCGTCGTCGGGATCGAGCGTCGCGATCTGCCACATTAGATGCGCCGCGATCGGCAGCAGCGCGGCGAGCGACAGCGGATCGGGGCGTACCAGCCAGAAGGCGCCGCCCCACAATAGCAGCGCCGCGACATAAAAGCCGCCGACCCCCGGCACCACCGATTTGCCCATCCGCAACGCCGACGAGCGGATGCCGATCAGCGCATCGTCCTCGCGATCCTGCAGCGCGTAAATCGTGTCATAGCCGATCACCCAGCAGATCGACCCGGCGTAGAGCAGCAGTCCGGGAATCGCGATCCACCCCCAGGTCTCGTTCCACCCGACCAGCGCCGCCCAGGAAAAGACCAGCCCCAGCCACGCCTGCGGCCACCAGGTGATCTTCTTCATGAACGGATAGGCGGCGACCAGCGCGAGGCTGGCGACCGCGACGATCGCGGTATCGACGCGCAGCTGGAGCAGCACGACCAGCCCGACGAGGCTGAGCATGCCGAGCCATATCCAGGCGGCGGTAAGCGATACCGCGCCGCTGGCGAGCGGGCGCGAGCGGGTGCGCGCGACGCTGGCGTCGAGCTTGCGGTCGACGATATCGTTATAGACGCAGCCCGCGCCGCGCATCGCGATGCTGCCCGCGAGCAGCCACAGGATCAGCGGCCAGCGCTCGATCGTGCCGCCGGCGAGTGCCACCGCCCAGGCGCCGGGCCAGAACAGCAGCCACCAGCCGATCGGCCGATCGAACCGCGCGAGCAGGGCGAAGTTCCGCATGCGGAGCGGCAGCGCGGCGACGATGCCGCGATGCTCGCTGTCGGGGACGATATCCGGGGCGTTGCTCACGCCGGCCATCCTATCCGCCTCGTCACGCTTCCGCCACAGCCGGTTCGTAGATATCAGTGGCTTGTGGTTCAGTTGAAGATACCGACGAAACCCCTCGTCATTCCCGCGCAGGCGGGAATCCATTGACGCTGGTCTCGCGATAGGGCCGCAACCTCAGCGTCAATGGATCCCCGCCTGCGCGGGGATGACGAGAGACGGGAGCGAAGGGAGTAGAGTATATGCGTATGTCTCCGATGCCGATCGCGATGCTGGCCGCTCTCGTCGCGATCGCCGGCCCCGCGGCGGCGCAGAACGGACCGGCGCTCGCCGGCATCTGGCGCAACGACGCCGACAGCGTGCGCATCCGTATCGCGCCGTGCGGGCAGGGGCTGTGCGGCCGGGTCATCGCGGCGAGCGAAAAGGCCAAGGCGGATGCCGCCGCCGGGGGCACCGATCAACTGGTCGGCACCGAATTGTTCCACGATTTCCGGCGCGAGGACGACGGCCTGTGGTACGGCGAAGTCTATGTGCCGGATATCGACAAGACGTTCGACGGCACGCTCGAACTGGTCAACCGCGACACGATCGTCGGCAAAGGCTGTCTGTTCGCCGGGTTCGGCTGCAAGACGCAAAGCTGGAAGCGCGTCCGCTGATCCATCTGTCGGTAGCGATCGGTCGGTTCGTCGAGGCCCTGTTCTACGCCATCCTGCGGGTGGCGGGGGTGATCACCTTTGGCGTGATCGGGATTGCCATCCTCGCCGTCCTCCTGTTCATGACCGTCAAACGGATGACCGGACGAAACCGCAAATAATGATCGCCACCCCCGCCTGGCCGCCGCGCTCGACCCCGCGCCTCTACGTGCCCGAACCGCTCGCGCCGGGCGCGCGACGGATCGACGGCGCGGGCGCGCATTATCTCGCCTCGGTGATGCGGCTGAAGGCCGGCGATCCGGTGAAATTGTTCGACGATGCGACCGGCGAGTGGCTGGCGGTGGTGGAGAGCGCCGGGCGCCGCGACGTGACGCTCGACGTACGCGAATTGCTCGCGCCGCGTGAGCGCGTGCCCGATCTGTGGCTGGTCGCCGCGCCGCTCAAGAAGGGGCGGGTCGACTGGATGGCGGAGAAAGCGTGCGAGCTGGGCGTCGCGCGTTTCGTGCCCGTCGTGACGCGGCGCACCGTGGTCGATCGCCCCAATGTCGATCGGCTTCGCGCGCATATGATCGAGGCGGCCGAGCAATGCGGGCGTACCGCGCTGCCCGAGGTGGCCGAGCCGGTGAAGCTCGCCGCGCTGCTGCGCGACTGGCCGGACGGGCGGGCACTCTATTTCGCCGACGAACAGGGCGGGGCGCCGGCGCGCGCGGCGATGAAGCCCGGCGCGGCGGCGATCCTGATCGGGCCGGAAGGCGGGTTCGACGACGAGGAGCGCGCGGCGATCCGCGCAACGCCGGGGGCGGTGCCGATCTCGCTCGGCCCGCGCATCCTGCGCGCCGATACCGCCGCGGCGGCGGCGGTGGCGGTGTGGATGGCGGCGGCGGGGGACTGGTAGTCGCGGCCTGTTCGACGCGTGACGCAGCACGCAAAAGCGCATGAAATTTCCTAATGTACCGTCCGATAGCTAAACCCGTAACGGTTTCGCTAGCGGAGCCGTTCATCCCCGCGTAAGGCGCGCTTATGACGACCAAGACGGTTTCGGAAAGCAACTCGCCAGTCATCGAGTCGCGCGAGCAACTCATCGCCAGTTTCGCCCGTGGCGAAAAGCCCAAGGAACGGTGGCGGATAGGCACCGAGCATGAGAAATTCGTCTATGCCGTGTCCGATCACCACGCGCCGTCGTGGGACGAGCCGCACGGCATTCGCGCGTTGCTCACCGAGCTCCAGCAATATGGCTGGCGCCCGGTGGAGGAGAACGGCAACCTCATCGCGCTGACCGGGCTCGACGGCAGCGTCAGCCTCGAGCCGGCGGGACAATTCGAGCTTTCCGGCGCGCCGCTCGACAATCTCCACGAGACCTGCGCCGAAACCGGCCGGCATCTGGAGCAGGTGAAGGCCGCGGGCGAGAAGCTCGGCATCGGCTTCCTCGGGCTCGGCATGTGGCCGGACAAGACGCGCGGCGATCTGCCCGTGATGCCCAAGGGGCGCTATGCGATCATGTTGCGGCATATGCCGCGGGTCGGCTCGCTCGGGCTCGACATGATGCTGCGCACCTGCACGATCCAGGTGAACCTCGATTACGCCAGCGAGGCCGATATGGCGCAGAAGTTCCGCGTCGGGCTCGCGCTGCAGCCGCTTGCGACGGCGCTGTTCGCCAATTCGCCGTTCACCGAGGGCAAGCCCAACGGTTATCTCTCCTACCGCAGCCATATCTGGTCGGATACCGATCCGGCGCGGACCGGGATGTTGCCGTTCGTGTTCGAGGACGGCTTCGGTTACGAGCGCTATGCCGAATATATGCTCGATGTGCCGATGTACTTCGTCTACCGCGAAGGGCGCTATATCGACGCCGCCGGGCTGTCGTTCCGCGATTTCCTCAAGGGCGAACTACCCGTCCTCCCCGGCGAGCTGCCGACGCTGGAGGATTGGAACGACCATCTCTCCACCGCTTTCCCCGAGGTGCGGCTCAAGACCTTCCTCGAGATGCGCGGGGCGGATGGCGGGCCGTGGAACCGGATCTGCGCGCTGCCGGCCTTTTGGGTCGGGCTGCTCTACGATCAGGCGGCGCTCGACGCGGCCTGGGATGTGGTGAAACATTGGACGATGGAAGAGCGCGAGGCGCTGCGCAGCGCCGCGCCCAAACTCGCGCTCGGCGCGCCGATCCCCGGTGGCGGCACGCTGCGCGATATCGCGGGCGAGGTACTGGAGATCGCCAATGCCGGGCTCGCGGCGCGCGCGCGGCACAATCGCTCGGGGGATAACGAAACTGGCTTCCTCGATCCGCTGCGCGAGATCGTCCGCAGCGGCAAGGTGCCGGCGGAGGTGCTGCTCGAACGCTATAACGGCGCGTGGGGCGGGGACATCTCGCGGGTATACGGCGAAGCGAGCTTCTAGCGCCCCGCGATCCACGCGAAGGCGCGCGGGATCGGGGCGTTGCGCGTCATCCACGCGTCATAGGCGCGATAATCGGGGTCGGCCGAGAGGTGGCGTTCCTCGGTCTTCGCGCGCCAGTAATAGACTGCGCTGACCACGCCGAGCAGCACGGTCGCGCGCGTCGCGTCGACCAGGCTGCCGGTCGACAGCATCGGCAGCGTGGAGAGCCACCAGAACAGGTTCTTCGACAGATAGGCCGGGTGGCGCGACCAAGCATAGGGGCCGTGGGTCAGGATGCCGCGGTTGGTGAGGTTCGAGAAGCGCAGGCCGAACGCCACCGTCGCCCAGGCGTAGATCGCGGTCAGCGCCACCAGCAACGCGCCGACCAGTGCGAGCGCGATCGGATAGCCGGCGAGCCACGCGGTCCAGTCGGCGGTGCCGGGGTGATAGTCGAGCGGGCCGCCGGGGTTCATCAGGATGAACGGGGGATAGCAGATCAGCGCCGCCGTCCAGCCCGCGGCATAAGGGTTCGCGGTGCGGATATGCGCGTCGAGCGGGCGCATCGTGAGAAGATAGCCGACGGTGGCGAAGGCGACGTCGACCACGAACATGAAGGTGATCAGCCAATTGGCCAGCGCCACCGGATCGCGGAGCACCGCCGACGTATCGGCGCGGACGAAATCGCCGAACCCCGACGGGACGATCGCGAGCATGAAGGCGAGGAAGAAGCCCTTCACCGCCCAGGAACGCAGGTGGTTCCAGATCGCCTCGCGATCCGGCGCGCCTTGCCCGAGCAGCCACGCGCCGAGCGCCCAGGCGCCGTCGCGCGGTTCGACCAGCCGGCGGTCGAGCCAGATCACATAGGGGATCGACAGCACCAGCAGCGGCGGCGCGGCGCGTTCGAGGCACCACATGGCGAACTGGAAATTGCCCTGCCAGTAGAAGCGCCCGACGGCATAGGTCAGCGCGATCGCCGCCCAGGTTGCCCATAGCCCGGTGAGCTTGACGAGGCTGATGTCGATCGTCGCGCGCGGCGGGCGCCGCATGTGCCAGTCGATCCCGGTCGAGCGGTGGCGGTGCACCCTGTCGACCAGCAGCGACCACAGCACCATTGGCACGCCGCAGGCGGCGACCCCGACCAAAGCGGCATAAGGGCCGTCCATCCCGAAGTGTCGCGCCACCGCGATCCACCCCGCAAGCCCGGCGAGCCCGGCCAGCCCGACGCCGTGCGACACCGCCGAGGCAGGGCGCGGATCGGCGCGATCGGCCGAGGCGAGTGCTGGATCGAGATACATCGCGCCGCCCCTGCCACGCGAATGGTAAGGATCGCGTGAAGGATCAGCGGTTTGGCTGGGGGAGGGGTGGAGCGGGTAACGGGAATCGAACCCGTGTATTCAGCTTGGAAGGCTGCTGCACTACCATTGTGCTATACCCGCACACCGTTGAAAACGCGTGGTTTTCTATGCGGCTCCGGCCGGTATTCCAACTTCATGTCCGTCGGAATGCCAACACGGTGCGGGTGCGAGATAACCAGCGGCGCGCATCGGCGCAAGCCGTGCGCGCGGCTTCGGATCCTTTTTGGAACCTTAACCATAGTCAGGAATTGTGCGTCCGGGACCTGACCCCACCGGTTGCGGCGCACGGAGTTAATCTTCCGGGCGCCGTAGCTTTGTGCGGATCGCATGTTACGCTGTGCTCCCGGTTCACGGAGCGGATCATGAGCGAGGCGATCACCCCCTTCCACCTCGACGTGCCGGAGGCTGCGCTGGACGATCTCCGCGTGCGGCTCGCCAACACCCGCTGGCCCGAGCGCGAGACGGTGGAGGATTGGGGGCAGGGCGTTCCGCTCGATCGCGCGCAGGCGCTGGTCGCGCATTGGCGCGACCGCTACGACTGGCGCGCGTGCGAGGCGCGGCTCAACGCGCTGGGGCAATATCGCACGACGATCGACGGCACCGGAATCCATTTCCTCCACGCCCGCTCGCCCGAGCGCGATGCGTTGCCGCTGATCATCACCCACGGCTGGCCGGGATCGGTGGTCGAGTTCCTCAAGGTGATCGGCCCGCTGACCGATCCCGCGGCGCACGGCGGGGATCCGCGCGATGCCTTCCACATCGTCGCGCCGTCGCTCCCCGGCTACGCCTTTTCCGACCGCCCGGCGGATCGCTGGCCGGTGCCGCGCATCGCGGCGGCGTGGATCACCCTGATGAAGCGGCTCGGTTACGATCGCTTCGTCGCCCAAGGCGGTGATTGGGGATCGGCGGTCTCCTCGGCGATCGGCGCGAGCGGCGACGCGGCGGTGGCGGGGATCCACGTCAACATGATCGTCGCCCCGCCGACCCCCGACGACATGGCCGATCCCACCCTCGAGGAGCAGGCGGCGCTCGCGGCGTTCCAGCGCTACATGACCGACGGCAACGGCTATGCCCAGCAGCAGGCGACGCGCCCGCAGACATTGGGCTACGCGCTGGTCGATTCGCCCGCGGGGCAGGCGGCGTGGATCTTCGAGAAATTCCACGCCTGGACCAATTGCGACGGCGACCCGCTCAATGTGCTGACGCTCGACGAGATCATCGACAATATCATGCTCTACTGGCTGCCCGGCACCGCCGCCTCGGCGGCGCGGCTCTATTGGGAGAGCTTTCGCGATTTCGCCGCGGCGCGGGTCGAGGTGCCGGTGGCGTGCAGCCTGTTTCCCAAGGAAATCTTGCGTGCCTCGCGGCGCTGGGCGGAGCGGCGCTACCCCCATATCGTCCATTGGGGCGAGCCCGCGCGCGGCGGTCATTTCGCGGCGTTCGAGCAACCCGAGCTGTTTGTCGAGGAGGTGCGCGCCGGGTTCCGCCCGATGCGCTAACACGCTGGCCGCCGCAGCGGCTGGTGGTGGAAGGGGCTGGATTCGAACCAGCGTACACTTGCGTGGGCAGATTTACAGTCTGCTGCCTTTAACCACTCGGCCACCCTTCCACAGGGCCGCTTCGTCAAAGCGAGGGCGCCCAATGCCGAAGCAGGCGGGCGGTGTCAACGCGCTCATGTCGATGATGTCGCATTTTGTTCATCATGCGGCGGGCGAGCCGAAAAAACTTGCCGCGCACGCCGCGGCCGATCAAATCGCGGGCATCTGTCCCTTCGTTTGTCCGGAATTGAATGATGGCCCGTCGCAGCCACCGCCCCTCGCAGCCCCCCGGCAGCCGCCCGCGTTTCTGGGGGCGCCATGCCGTCATCGCCGCGCTGGCCAACCCCGAGCGCAACGTGCGCAAATTGTGGGGCACGCGCGAGGCGCTTGCCGCGCTGTCGCTGCCCTCGGTCCTGCCGGTGGTCTATGCCGATGTCGCCGATCTGGGGCGGATGGTGCCCAATGACGCGCCGCATCAGGGGCTGGTGGCGGAAGTCGATCCGCTCGAGGAAATCTGGCTCGGCGATCTGATCGAGCAGGGGCGCGACGATCGCCGCCCGCTGGTGGTGCTCGATCAGGTGACCGATCCGCACAATGTCGGCGCGATCCTGCGCTCGGCGGCGGCGTTCGACGCGCTCGGCATCGTCACCCAGGATCGCCACGCGCCGCCCGAATCGGGCGCACTGGCGCGGGCGGCGTCGGGCGCGCTGGAAACGGTGCCGTGGGTGCGCGTGGTCAATCTGTCGCGCGCGCTCGATGAGATCGCGGAGGCGGGCTTCTGGCGGATCGGGCTGACCGGCCATGCCGCGCTCAATCTCGCCGAGGCGATGGGCGAGGCGCGCGTCGCGATCGTGCTCGGCGCGGAGGGCGAGGGGATGCGGCAGAATACCGAGGCGCATTGCGACCAGCTCGCCAAGCTGCCGATCTCGCCCAAGGTGGAGAGCCTCAACGTCTCCAATGCCGCGGCGATCGCGCTCTATGCGGCGGCGGCGCGGGGCTGAGGCCGGTCGACATTCAGCCGTTCGAGCCTCGCAAACTGTCACCCCGGCCTTGAGCCGGGTCCATCGTGCGGCACGCTCTATGGTAAGAACCTCTTGCTCCGCGCTTGCCTCCCGATGGAGGCCGGGGTGACGGAGGGGGGTGGGCATCCCAGGCGAAATAACTGGATGCCGATCGGCCCTAGCGCGGGCCCGAAACCGGCCCGGCGCGGGCCGGGGCCCGGTCGCTACCGGCCCGATGCTGGACCCCGGCCTGCGCCGGGGCGGTGCGTAGGATCAATCTTCTTCGGCGATTCGCACCTTCATCCCGTCCAGCGCGTCGCTGAACGGAATCTGGCACGACAGGCGCGAGGTCTCGTCGCGATCGCTCGATGAATCGAGCAGGTCGTTCTCGTCCTCGCTCATCGGCGGCAGTTTGGCCGCAAATTCCGGGTCGACATGGATGTGGCAGGTCGCGCAGCTGCAGCAACCGCCGCACAATGCCAGGATTTCATCGATGCCGCCGTCGCGGATCACTTCCATCACAGACAGGCCTGCCTCGCCGTCCAGCGCGCGTTCTTCCCCATCCCGCGTTACGACGATAAGCTTGGGCATTATGGTCTCCGTGCAAAATCCCATCAGATTCGCATCGCCCCATGCCTGCCTTCGCGCGAGCCTGCAATGGGGCTGAGCGAAGCGCAGCTTCGTTCGGGGATTGATGCACTAGGCGCAATCGAACCGAAATTCGCGGTCGCGGTGGCGCGGGTCGGCTATCCGGCACCGCGCGTCCGCGCGCGTGGTTATGTTACTTTGTTGCGTACGATCGTCGGCCAGCAGGTGAGCGTGAAGGCGGCGGACGCGGTGTGGCGCAAGCTGGAGGCGCAGATCGGCGATCCGACCGATCCCGCGGTGATCGCGCGCGCCAGCGACGAGGATCTGCGCGCCTGCGGCTTTTCGCGGCAGAAATCGGGTTATGCGCGCAGCCTGGCGGAGGAGGTGCTGAGCGGCCGGCTCGACCTGGACGCGCTCCCGGCAGCGGACGAGGAGGCGATCGCCAGCCTCACCCGGGTGAAGGGCATCGGGCGCTGGTCGGCCGAAATCTATCTGCTGTTCGCCGAGGGACGGGCGGATATCTGGCCGGCGGGCGATCTGGCGGTGCAGATCGAGGTCGGGCGCATCCTGGGCCACGAGACGCGGCCGAGCGAGAAGCTGACCCGCGAGCTCGCCGAGGCGTGGCGCCCGCATCGCGGCGCGGCGGCGATCTTCACCTGGCATCATTACGGCGCGGGAGCCGGCGCGGCGCCGGTGTGAAAGGGCCGGGGCCCCTTTCTTCTCCCCTCCCTGGTGAAGGGAGGGGAGAAGGAGAGAGCGTTACCGCGCCGGGCGCCAGAGCTGCGTCTGGCAGATAAAGGCGAGGCAACCCTTCACATTGAGCGTGCCGTCGGCGTTACGGCTGACGACCGACTTGAACGTCTTGCCGCGGCGCGGGTCGTAGATTTCGCCGCGCCAGTCGCCGCCCTTGTCGGTGAGGCCGTTGAGGATCTGCATCCCGAGCAGCGGGCGCGTGCGTAGCGCGGGGTCGGGATTCTTCACATCGGTGGTCGGGCCGTTGGGGGTGGGTCGCACGATCGTCGCGAGCTTGCCGCACATCGCCTTGCCGCAGGCGCCGATCGCGACGATGCCCGATCCGTCCTCGGTCAGATAGCGGCCGGCAATCGGATCGGCGGCATGAGCCACTCCCGGCAACGTGAGGAGCAGGGGGGCGATCAGGGCGGGCAGGGTGGGGCGAGTCATGTCGCGAAGATGCCGCTCGCGGTGGCGGTGCACAAGCGGTCTGCGCCGGGGTGGAAGCCCAAGCGATCCCGATTGAGGGCGTGCGCTCCAACGGTCCCTCCCGCATCTTTCGCTCAAAGCGCACGGGCAGCGTGCGGAATATCGGTTAGCCCCCGCAATCGCGGTTGAACCCGCGCGCGCGCTCCCGCATTGAGGCGCGCGATGACGCGGCCCGCCACCGACATGATGCGCTCGCTCCCCGAAAGCCACGGCACGATCGCCGTGCCGCGCGGGGGCGGTTTCTGGCGGCGGCTGCTCGCCTTCATCGGGCCGGGCTGGCTCGTCGCAGTGGGCTATATGGACCCGGGCAACTGGGCGACCGACATCGCCGGTGGGTCGGCGTTCGGCTATACCTTGCTCTCGGTCATCCTGCTTTCCAACCTGATGGCGATCGTGCTGCAGGCGCTGGCGGCGCGGCTCGGGATCGGCGCCGGGCTCGATCTCGCCCAGGCGTGCCGCGCCCATTACCGGCGCGGGCCGGCGCTGATCCTGTGGCTATTGTGCGAGATCGCGATCATCGCATGCGATCTCGCCGAGGTGCTCGGCACGGCGATTGCCTTGAAATTGCTGTTCAATATGCCGCTGCTCGTCGGCGTGTGCGTCACCACGCTCGATGTGTTCCTGATCCTCGCGCTGCAGCGTTACGGGTTCCGCCGGCTCGAGGCGTTCATCGCCGCGCTGCTGATCGTCATCGCCGGCTGTTTCGCGTTCGAACTGGCCTGGGCCGGGCCGGACTGGCGCGCCGCGGCGGCCGGGCTGGTGCCGACCGCCGAGATCGTCCGCAATCCGGCGATGCTTTATATCGCGATCGGCATCCTCGGCGCGACGGTGATGCCGCACAATCTCTATCTCCACTCGGCGATCGTCCAGACCCGCGCGTTCGGCGAGAGCGAGCGCGAACGACGCGACGCGATCCGGCTGGCGACGGTCGATTCGACCGTCTCGCTCGGGCTCGCCTTCTTCATCAACGCGGCGATCCTCGTGCTGGCGGCGGCGACCTTCCATGTCGCGGGGCGCACCGGGGTGGCGGAGATCGAGGAGGCGCATCGCCTGCTCGCGCCGATGCTCGGGGTCGGGGCGGCGAGCACGGTGTTCGCGATCGCGCTGCTGGCGAGCGGGCAGAATTCCACCGTTACCGGCACGTTGGCCGGGCAGATCGTGATGGAGGGGTTTCTCGATCTCCGGCTGCCGATGTGGCTCAGGCGGCTGGTGACGCGCGCGCTGGCGATCGTCCCGGCGGTCGCGGTGATCGCCTGGGCGGGGGATCGCGGGGCGACCCCGCTGCTGCTGCTCAGCCAGGTGATCCTCAGCCTGCAATTACCCTTTGCGGTGGTGCCGCTGGTCGCCTTTACCGGCAGCGCTAAGGTGATGGGCGCGCATGCCGCGCCGCGCTGGCTGACGGCGCTGGCGTGGGTGATCGCGGCGCTGATCGTGGCGTTGAACGCGATCCTGCTGTGGGGCGCGGCGTTCGGTTAGGAGACGTTCCCTATCCCCGTTCGGGCTGAGCTTATCCAAGCCCTGCACTTTCTTCGAGAGAAAGAAGGGCCGCCGTTCGACAAGCTCAGGGCGAACGGGAGGGGTTAGGCCACCAACCGCGCCGCAATCGCCTGGCGCCGTGCCGCATCGACCCCCAGCACCTCCGCCGCATAGGCCTCGACCCCGCCGTGCTGCTCGTCGATCGCAGCGAAGGCGGTGCGGAGGTAATCTGCCTCGACCGACATCAGCGCGACGATCGCCTCGTCGCTCATCTGCGGGCCGTAGCGTTCGCGGATCGATGCGGCGGCGCTGGCGATGCGGCGCGCGGGGTCGCCGGCGGTGTTGGTGAGCAGATAGTCCGCCATCACATCGTCCGCGTGGACGCCGAGCAGCCGGTGGAGCAGCGCCGCCGCCAGCCCGGTGCGATCCTTGCCGGCGAGGCAATGCAACAGGCTGGCGCCGTCGCGCGTCGCCAGCGCCTCGAAATAAAGCGTCAGCGAGTGTCGTTGCCCCCTAATTGCCTGACGAGGCCTCGCGGGTTTGGGTGATGTACTCGCGGGGTGATCGGTAGCCTAGCGCCTTGTGCGGATGGACCTCATTGTAGTGGGTTAGCCAGCGGGGCAGTTGC
>Ga0209930_1000866_pt1 | contig 57651 bp, 60 predicted proteins | sample ThiBiot_500_biof_2_FD_183948 | JGI IMG/M metagenome (GOLD analysis project Ga0209930, IMG submission 183948) | Wastewater bioreactor microbial communities from Cape Town, South Africa - Thiocy_cont_500_biof (SPAdes) | ecosystem: Engineered > Bioreactor > Thiocyanate-remediating >...
ACATCGAGGGCAAGGTCGACCACCACATATAAGCTGAATTTGAGGAGATGGCATAGTTCTAGGTGTTTCTACTAAAATAAAAAAATAAATATCAATATTCAGTTTGCTGACAAATGCTATCACGACTGGAAAATATCATCTGCAAGATTTAGTTTGAATTTTATAAGGTACTGTGACTCAGAACATGATTATGTAATATATGAATCAAATTGATGATGAACATGAAGAAAACGCTTTTTCTCTCAAAAATGAATTGACATAAGTATTTTCGTTAAAAAATCTGTATTTTGAGAACATACCAATTCTTTGTTGTTGTTGTTGCTGCTGCTGCTGTTGTTGTTGTTGTTGTAGTAGTAGTAGTCCTTGTTGTTGTTGTTGTTGTTGTAGTAGTAGTCCTTGTTGTTGTTGTTGTTGTAGTAGTCCTTGTTGTCGTCTCATTTCTTGTTGTTTTAGTTGTTGTTGTCGTCTCATTTCTTGTTGTTTTAGTTCTTGTTGTCGTCCTATTTCGTCTACGTATATCAAATTTTCCCAAACAACCTGATCACTTTGTTCGGTGTTTAGCTTGATAGTGGTGGGTTGCGTTGATTGTTTTATATCTAACTTGAACTGATTAATCATCTGATTTAATCGATCCAAATCAGGTTCAACAAAATCTTCCGATTCTCTTAGAACAGCCAATTCTTCAGAGAACGTTTTGAATTCAGTCTGAATTTTGGTTTGATTTGAAGTTAACAGCTGAATAGCTCGCTCACGAGCTTGTGCAGCTACATCTTTAACTTTTTTAATGATGGTTTTTTCCCACTCGTCAATTTCAGCTATAACTGGACTATTTTGTCCGCCATTAGATTCTATTGAATTGCTGATTGCTTCTTGAAGTTGATTACGATTTTCAACAATTTTTTCCATTTCACCAGACAGAAAATTTTGGTGCCCCGTGAAATCTTTCTTACAAAAGTATTTATCACAACCAATGCAGTACATCGATGCCGAAGGTTTGCTACACGTATCACATTGTCTGGACGATGCCATTTATTCTGAAATAATCGACGAAAAAAACTGAAATTTTCTGCGACAGAACATGTTTGCGATTCAACCTACCTGCGACGAAAAAAAACGACGAATGATTTACCCACTCCACTTCAATTCATGAATAACACACACAAAGAAACAGAATAAAATAATGGTTGCTAGTTTACGTCGTTCTTCTATTGACAGAAACCATACAAAATAAACATTCGACAAGTCGAAACTGCAACTGTAGTTAAAAATATGAAGATCTTTGCTGATATTTCAATAAAAGAACATGTTTTAATGGCAAATCCATTTTTGACATTTGTCTTATTAGAAAAAAAAGAAACGAAACACTTTTCAGTCTGAATCATAATGTTTTTTTTTCTCTTTCGATAGTAAATTAAATATTATCGTACTCCTTATCATTCATCAACGAAAATGAGAAGAAGACCTTTCTACGACGCATCTTTTTCTTTCTTTTCTTCTCAACCAAACAACATACCAACATGGCAAGTCGAAGTCGTGCAGATTCATACGAATTGAGTGATACATACAGTAGTAACACTTTAGGAAACATACGTTCATCATCATCATCATCCTCACGTCGTATCCCTAAATCTTGGATTATAGCTGCTGTTCTATTCTATATCGCATCAGTTGTTACTGTTGGTTTACTTGCTGGTCTATTACCAAAACGTACTCAACATATAACTTATATCGGCACTCCAACAGTTGATACACCAACAACAACCGAAAGTCCATTACCTTGTGTGAATGATGAATGTAATCCACGTTTACAAAGTGATCTTACTGTTCATAAGTACACATTAGAATATTTCTTTAATAATACTCAACAAACAACTGTTCAAGGACAAGTAACGATTGATTTCACACTAAAACAATCGATTCAACAATTAATCTATCATGGAAAACGTTTTCTTGATCTCGAAACACCTCTCCTACTCGAAGATAATGTAACTCATTTAGTTTCAATGAAATTATATCCTCCAAATGATTATATTGTCTTACAATCATTATCGAACGAACTATTTCCAGAAAATACTTACACATTAATTCAAAAATTTACGGTCAATCTAGCCGATGGCAATGTTGGATTCTATCAGAATATTTATCAAGATGGAAATGAAACCAATCAGAAATTATTAGCAACTAAATTTCAACCGACCGATGCTCGTAAAGCATTTCCATGTTTCGATGAGCCACATTTAAAAGCTCGTTTTCAAATCAATATTCTCCATCCTGAAAATACCATTGCTCTAGCAAATTTTCCTGCCGTATGAATTCTTAATTATACTATTTTCCTATCTACATACGTATTTTCTTTTCTTGAATAGTCATCAAGTATAACGGACGATGGTTCGATTTACACGAAATTCGAAGAGACATTTCCAATGAGTACTTATCTCGCTGCATGGTCCGTTCTACCGAATAATTACGGGCAGCTTTCGAATAGTTCGAATTTAATGAATGTAAAATTGAGTTCTGTTCGAAAGTTCATCGAAAGTATTTTCTTTTATAGGTGACTGTCTGGGCTCGTCGAGAGCCAACTGACGCAGGTCATACGAAATTTTCATTAGAAGTTGCACATAATTCTCTTCCGTTTTTCAAAGAATATTTCGATACAGCTGTACCAATTCCACCTAAGACTGGTAAATCGAGAGAATTGATTTTTAAAGATAGACGATCGAGTTTGAATTTAGATTTGCTCTCGATTCCGGATTTTGTCTCGGGCGCCATGGAAAATTGGGGTTTAGTTTCATTTCGTGAAGATCGAATTATTTTCGATGAAAAAATCGCGTCGACTTATCAAAAACAACGACTCGCTGAAACAATGGCGCATGAACTCGCACATTTCTGTAGATATTTTATTTAAAAAAAAAACAAACGATCTTTTTTTTTCTCTTCAGGGTTCGGAAATTACGTAACATGTAAATGGTGGGATGATCTTTGGTTAAACGAAGCCATGGCAACTTGGCTTTCGTTTAAACCATTCGGTGTGTATTATCAAGATTGGAATATGGATTTACAAGCGTTGACTGAAGACGCTGTGCCCGTGATGTGGGACGATGCTAAACCATCATCACATCCGATTGTCGTGCAAAACGTTAGCAGTGCATCGGCAATAACAAGTCTATTCGACTCGATAACTTACTCGAAAGGTGCGAGTATTCTTCGAATGTTAGAGAAGATCGCTGGTTCGGATAGATTTCAACAAGGTTTACGAGAATATCTTCGTGAGAACGCATTTGCTGCTGGAGATCCAACTTCATTCTATAACGCCTTGTTTCCTGATCGAGCTGGAGCGGAATTCGTACGAAATTGGTTAGAAGAACAAAACTATCCGCTATTAACTGTCAAAGTAACGCTTGAAAATGATTCAACAGCGATTCATTTTAGTCAATCACGTTTTATTATCTCGGACGCATTGGATCCATCGGGACTTGATCCAAATTATCGATGGAAAATTCCTGTTCTCTGCAATCTCGGTGGGCCATCAGCCACTAAAACGATCGATTTCACTCTCGAAACTGAACACGAAATACAAGATCTTGACCACGAGACTTTCTCATGGATTAAATGTAATCAAAATTTTCAAGGATTTTTTATTACTAATTATCTTCTTCCATCGGACTGGTCGTCATTTTCAAGTATCATATCAAATCAACCCAATGTAACTAAATTTCTTTTTGTTGAGAAAATAATTCTATTCGATTGATTTAGTTGTTCACAAATGAAGATAAAGTCAATCTTTTACAAGACACTTTTCTTCTGGCTTATAAAGGTTCGATCGATTATAGTGAAACATTAGCAATTCTCAGATCGTTAGTGAATAGTAAAATGGATCAGTACGTTCTCTGGAGAACATTTGAATGGCATTGGGAGAATCTAGGCGAAATTGTTGATTATTTGCCAAACACAATTGACAAATTTCGACAATTTGCGATCGATCAAATTCTTTTGGGAACAAATTTAGATGAAATTCTAACAATTACATCAACTGATAATCACAATACAAAGTACAAAAAAAAACGAATGTTCTTTTCGTAAATTTCTGTTTGAATAGATTAGTTAAAAGTTTGAAATATTCACTTCTCTGTCGAATGAATTATCCTGCTGCACTGTCTCGTGCGACGTCTTTATTCAAAACAATTCCTTGCGATTATTTCGTTCATAACAATCGTGATGAGATCAAGTAAATCAAACATCTTTTTCTTTTTGCCGACTAAATTCACTCGGTTTGTTAAAGTGTCACTGCTGATTTTCTCTCGACTGTTTATACGTATCATATAAAAACAAGTGGCAGTCAAAATGACTGGAATTTATTGTATAATTACTATCGAATTGCTGTTTCACCTCAAGAACAAACACGAGCTTTAGTAGCGATCAGTTCAATTGGTAATGCTGAATTACTATTTAGTTTATTGAGCGAAGGACTAGCCGGTGGAATGAATACAATAAAACAACAGGATTATTTCGCTATGATGGGTTATATGAGTCGACATTCGGTGGGAAGAGATGCTGTTTGGAAATTTTATCAAGAGAATTATTCGAAATTAGTTCAAGTGTAATCTGAATTTTTTTATTCAAAAAACAACAACAAATCTTCATTCTTCTTGTTTAGTTTTACATTGGAAAATCGTCGATTTGGTACGGCTATTCTTTCAATAGCACGTTCGTTTCAAACTGAGATCTATTTGAATCAAGTAAAACTCGAATGAAAATTGAAAATATAATGATGTCATGAGATTTCATTTAGATGAAAGAATTATTTGCTCGATATCCAAATGCTGGTGCAGGAGCATCGGCTCGTAAACAAGCTCTCGATCAAGTCAATATGAACATCGAATGGATTCGAACGCGAGAAGAAAATCTACGTCAAGCTCTATAAAACAATTGTGTTCTTTTTTTTTCAAAATCGAAATAAAATAAAACGTGGCCTTTGTTTTTCACTCAATTCTTCTACTACCGAGTTGCTTATCATTGCGAGAGTTTTGTTATTAAAATTCAGTGTAGAAGTCGAAAAAACAGTATGGCCAGAGCTTATGCTCCAAGTCAATGTTCGCGATGTGATAAAACAAAATCGACATCGATTTGTACGGGCTGTCGGGCGATTTATTGTCGAGATCACTTGCGTGAACACGATCAAAAGATTTCGAATGATTTTGAACAAATTCGCGACGAAATAAATTTATTTCAAGAAAAAATTTATGACCAAAAAACTGATTCAAAGAAACGAGCATTATTAAATTTAATTAATGAATGGGAAACATCCACTTTCGAACAAATTCGTCAACGAGCCGATCAACTTAGAGACAAAGTTATTGCCTCTACAAATCAATCGATTGCTAATCTTGAGAGGAAATTAAATGCACTTAAAGAAAGTTTTCAAACGAATATGAAAGAAGAAAATTATAATGAACAAGATCTCGATGAAGCTAATCGACAATTAAGCAGATTAAATGAGTTACTTGATCGACCAAAAAGTATTATGACGTATAAAGAAGAGACATCATTCGTTCCAAATCTTTTTGTTGTTACATCAGATGGTTCGTGATGTTTCCTTTTCCATTTATATTCTTCTAGTAGTAAATATGTACATTTAGATATAAAATTTAAACAAAATGGAGAAAATCAATTAGATCAACTTGGTTACCCTCACGGATTGGCTTTTGATAGACATGGAAACCTTTTTGTTGCTGATTGGAATAATCATCGTATTATAAATGTAACTACGAAACAAATTGTTGCTGGCGGTTTCGGCAAAGGAGGAGCACCAAATCAGTTAGATGGGCCGACGGATGTGGTTTATGATCGCATAACAAATTCGTTCATCATTGCCGATCGAGGAAATCAACGTGTTGTTCGTTGGTCGAATGGAAATAGCGAAATTTTAATACAGAATATCGACTGTTGGGGATTAGCACTGGATAAAGATGGATCACTCTATATAACGGACACAGAAAGATGTGAAGTCCGATGTTATACAAAAACAGATAGGAATGGTTTTAAGGCTATTGGTGGTAATGGCCAAGGTACACAATTAAATCAATTGCGTTTTCCGACGTATATACTTATCGATGATGATTATTCGATTTATGTATCTGATTCTTTGAATCATCGTGTAATGAAATGGCCATTGGAGGCTAAACAAGGCATCGTTGTTGCCGGTGGTCATGGCCAAGGACACAGCTTGAGACAATTATCCTATTGTCAAGGTATAGCTGTCGATCGTTTCGGAGATGTTTATGTAGCAGATGGATATAATCACCGGGTAGTTCGATGGACTGAATATGCTGATGAAGGTACATTAGTTGTTGGTGGCAATGGTAAAGGTGAACAAGCAAATCAATTAAGTTGCCCTAGAGGCTTAACTTTCGGTGACTTAGGCAGTTTGTATGTGGCTGATGGACAAAATCATCGTATACAAAAATTCATAATTGAATAGCCTAAAAGGTTGTTGTTGTTTTTACTTTTTATTAAAAACAAAACAAATCAGTTTTAAACAAAAACCTTTGTTTGACTTCGTCGAGTTTCAACTGGAGTCGAACCTGAATGTTGACTTTGTTTGATTACAACGTCGTTTTGATCAGTTGTAATTATTTCTTCCGAGAAATATCTTTGTCCATGGAGAACTAATTCTCGAACACAAGTTGTTGTTTTTGTAATTGGAAGTTTTCGTCGTCGACTTTTTCGTGGTGAAATCGTCGTTGGTGTATCGGTAATTGTCGTACAAACAGGTTCGACAGCAGCTAATTGTTTGTCAACACTTTCGACTTCATTAACAACTGGCAATTGAATAAAATTATCCGATAAACTCAATCGATCATGTTCATCTTCGAGATCGAAAGCATCGTCATGTACATTCATCGAAAATGTTGGCCAATTAAGAAACTGTTCGACTTGTTGATTCATATTGGCCATTATTCGATCGATATCATTGAATATCGACGAGCCAAAATCTTCTTGAACCGACGCATGAACAACAGCTAATGGTGCTTGTCGTTCGATTAAAACCGGCCAAGTCAAACTAATTCCAAAACAAACAATAAAAGATACAACGATTTGAAATAAAAACGACATCGTGAATACGAATAAGAAATGTTTCTCTCGATATGTCTACGTGTATATATATACCATATGTCTGGTGACCCCTGGAAAAGATATATAGATGTATACGTATATGTATATAGACAAAGAACGCGAAAACCATGTTCTTCTGATGTTCATTTATTAAACAATATCAAAGCCTCAAGATAAGATAAGAATAAGAGAGAGATCGTATAAAATGTTCGTTGACTTTTGAATGCACCTTCAAAAATGCACCTGTTATCATTGATATACATCATTCTTTGTGGGACTTTTGCTTGTCTTAATGCCAGTCCTATAACCTACGATGATGTTCGTGGTACTCCGTACACAGTTGATTATGATTATCGAGCTATTAAAGTCAATGGTGTTCGAACAATGCTTATTGCTGGTGCAATTCATTATCCACGTTCGACACCAGGCATGTGGCCGTATATTATGAAAATGGCGAAAAATCAAGGCTTGAATACAGTGCAAACTTATGTTTTTTGGAATTTTCATGAGAGTAAACAAGGTGTTCTCGATTTCAGTGGTCGAGCCAATCTTAGTCAATTTCTTCAAGCTGCTGCTGATGCTGGTCTATTCGTTAATCTACGAATTGGACCGTATGTTTGTGCCGAATGGAGTTACGGCGGTTTGCCTGTTTGGCTGAATCAAATTCCTAATATTGCCTTTCGATCGAATAATGACGCATGGAAAAATCTCATGCGTAAATTTGTCTTAGAAATAGCTGATTATGTCACTCCGTATCTCGCCAAAAACGGTGGTCCAATTATACTAGCACAAATCGAAAATGAATACAATTCAAATGATACGGCCTATGTCGATTGGTGTGGTAGTTTAGTTAGTAATGAACTTTCGTTTACAGATATACCTTGGATTATGTGCAATGGTAAATCAGCGAATTCAACTATTGAAACATGCAATGCATGCAATTGCATCGAAGATGGTTGGGTCGCTCGTCATTTAGCCAATGATTCGAATAGACCGATGATGTTTACAGAAAACGAAGGTGGTTTCGAAGAATGGGGCATGGCTCCTGGCGTTCGTGATACATCGAATATTGCCTATTCGGTTGCTGAATGGTTTGCCGTTGGTGGCTGTTATCATGCGTATTATATGTGGCATGGTGGTAATAATTATGGACGGACAGCTGCTGCCGGTGTGACGACATATTATGCTGATGATGTTTGTCTTCATGCAGATGGTACGCCGAATGAACCGAAATATACTCAATTGAGTCGTTTGCAACATTTAATTGCTCGATATGCGAGTGATATCTTAGGACAAAATGCAACGAGAATTCCGTTGCCTTGGTGGAATGGAAAATATTGGGAAAATGGAACACATCAATTTGCTTATTCGTATTTACCATCGATTCATTTCGTTGTTAATCAATTTGATTCGCCGATGATGGTGAATTTTCTGAGTAGAAATATAACTCTCTCCGGTTCGACAGTACAAATCTACGATAAAGATTTCAATCTTCTTTGGGATAGTTCGATCTATGATGATATTATCGGTGATAATACAGAATATATTCCGATTGTTACTGGTCCATTGAAATGGCAAACATGGACTGAAACACAATCATTGGATTTACCGAAAACATTATCGGTCGTTCCATTGGAACAATTGAATTTTACGAATGATGAAACACGTTTTCTATGGTATCGAAAGAATATTACGCTGAAAAGTGCATTGGACAAATCGATTCTTCGAGTTCAAACACGACAATCGAATGGTTTTGTATTCTTTTTCAACGGACAATTGATTGGTACTTATGAAAATCATGATCATGCTGGTGGTTTTTTGGATACAAGCACAGCAGTTGATCTATCGACTTTCGAACCAAATAAAGAATATTTATTCGAAGTTCTTTCGATTTCACTCGGGATTAATAATGGTGTATCATCTTGGTTTAGAGAAAATAAAGGTATTGTTGGCGGTATTTGGATTAATGATGATTTACTCATTGATAATGTAACAAATGCTACATTTTGGGAACATCAGAAAGGTTTAACTGGTGAATATTATCAAATATTTACCGAACAAGGTTCATCGAAAGTTAATTGGAATACTGATTGGACAAAGAGTATTAATAAACCAGTGACATGGTTTCAAACAACATTCGATTTAGATCATCTTGTACGAGAAGATATCAATGCTAATCCTATTCTACTCGATGCGACGGGTCTTAATCGTGGTCATGCATTTGTCAATGGGAATGATCTTGGTCTCTATTGGTTAATTCAAGGTTTGTGTGGTACACGACCGTGTTGTTGTCCACAAGCACAAGTCAATTGTTTGCAACCAACTCAACGTTATTATCATATTCCATCGGATTGGTTGATGTCGAAAAACAATCTACTGACAATTTTCGATGATTCAGGTGCGCCATCACCAGGATCAGTTCAATTAGTTCAACGAATTGTCGTTTAAAATTCTATTTTTTGTATACACATGTTTTTAATATTCATCGGCATAATTAACCCTCATCCGCCCATCCGGGATCCGAATGAACCCCATGATTCGCGTTACTTGTTTTCATAGATGAAATTGTAATGACTAATGCGCGAAAGAAAATAGTCAATCAGAGGTAACCATTGCTGTATCGATTTAGGTGAGTCATTCAAGTGCAAAATAACGAAAAATGTTCCACAATGAGACGCCTGAATCAATACTATACACCTATACTAGGAAAAGCTTTGGTGTACTTACCATCTATCTCTTCATCTATCGATAATAAACGCTTGGTTGATTTTGTAATAAACAGAGAGAGAGCAAGTATATAAGATATAGGGAGAATACGTCGTATGCTTTCAAAACAAAACAAATCGTCAATACGTTTACTCGTAAGTAGTTTTGTTTTATTAAGGATTATTTCACCTATTCGATATATTAGTTTGCTACTAGTGGGAGAGAAAAACACACAGAATTAATATTCATTCTTGAGATTTGCATTAAGATACTGAAAAAACCCGATCCGATATTTATATTTTGCGATATAATTTGTTACTATGAGCGGTTTCAAAAATCATCTATATCCCGTCTAGTCTAGTTGACTCAGGGCGCCTGTCCGAATAGCAGAAAGTGAGACTCGATGTCTGTTGAGCAAAAAATATCTTAGCGAAAAAAACTAGACAGCGAAAAAAAATTGCGAAAGATATTTGAGCGAAAAGATTAGAGCGAATTGTAAAGTTAAGAAAGAAAAATCGGCTAAAGTTTTTTCAAAGACATTGCGAAAATTAAAACGAAGAAGCTAGAAAAAATAAAACAATAAAATCTTTATTTTAATTCAACTGAAAGAATATCAGTAGTGTCCGATTTGAAAGTTGAATTCAATTTTATTTTCTAAAGTTGAAACTGAAACTTCAACTTTCAATTTAACAATTTTATCATCTTAAATGAACCTGCCAACTCGGACATTGTCCATGTATCCTTCGTGTACACATCTTTGCCTTCACCCTCAACATCCTCAACAGAACGAATATTCCTTTGACCCCACAGAAAATTGTAAAATTGAATTCAGCTTTCAAGTTTGACATGTATGTTTAAAATTTTCGCTAAAATATCTTTCGCGGTCACTGTTTTCGCTCAAATACTTCGCGATTAAGTTTTCTTCTGAATCCCTATATTCGTTGTTGCTCTATTTTTCAGTTCACCTAATTCGCGCTTGAAAAACCTTTTCGCTGAACTTTTTCTTCGCTATAAACTGAATTCGCTCATATTTTTTTCGCGCTTTATTTTCTTCGCTAAAAAGTTTTCGCTTAAAGTACTTCGCTGAAGTTACTTGGGCTAAACCGCCACCGCCCCGAAAGTGAGGATAAGAAATGTCTTTCAGAAAAGACTTAGCGAATCCTTGCGATGGGCACTACTTGTATGTTCAACAACATTTATACTCTTAATCATTATTTCTATATTGGTGATATTGTATCTTCTCGCAAATTTTGTTGTAATTCCTTTTCCCGCTATGCTCCACGAAAACACTTTGACACCAGAAATGCTCATAAAAAAAAGTTGTAAGAATCACGTATAAAATATCGAAGACTTGCATCTTTTTCACATGATAAGGACAGTATTGTACGTATATCATATACTGCATAGTGCCACCAAAAATCATATTTACTATACAACGATATATATATATATATAGAGAGAGAGAGAGATAGTGCGATGAAGCGTGACGCGGGCATCGTGTATGATGACGATAGCCGCATGGTGACCGCTCCACCACATCTCCTTCAACAAAACATGGGCGTCATTGGTGAAAGTAACAGAACGAAAAAGAAATTTTGTTCTTTTCGAGTTTCATGTATATAAGGTTATCAGCAGATTCGATATTTTCAAAAAATATTCGAATCAGAAGATGTCGTGGCGAAACTTGAGACTGTCCTGGATGCAAAATCGAATTTGAATATAAGAGTGGTTCTCGATTCTTCGTAAAATTCATCTAGCGCTCAAAAAATTAAAATATGACAATTTTAATGCATTTTTTCGCATAATATTCAATATTTCGGGCTAATATTCATTATTTTAGCTGTCCTGAGTACGAGATTGAATTCTGCATCGATTGAGGATCTTGTTAGTGTTTTAAGAAACATCGGGAAAATCATGTAATCCTACTGGGACTACTCATAAGTACTCATGAGTTTTAGAGATTTGCTTGTCCTAGTGGTAACTGTCGTGGAGTTTCTGAGTACTATTTTGAGTACTTATGAGTAGTTTCAGTATTTTTTATGCAGACTACTCATGATTACTCACTTGATTGCGTAGTCTCAGTGACATGATGTATTTCTTTATAATCTTTGAAATATAAACCAGAGCATCAATCGATGCGGAATTTAATTTCCTATTCAGGACAACGATTAGTTTGTTCAGGACACCTTCTGATTCGAATATTTTTTGAAAAAAATATCGAATCTGCGGATAACTTTATGGTCATCAACTATCACATACTTCTTGAACAACATCTTTGACGATTGAAATGAATCGGTTCACGGACGTCGATCTTGAAAACAAGAATCTACCAGCAGCCACTGGATATTGGGCCATGAAGCTGGTTTCACTCGAAGAAGCATTGAAACCGATTGAACCATCAATTGAAGAACTTGCTCGTTCTATTAAGGCAGCCAAAAAATACTGCCATTTTCCATCAGAACACGGTCTGACACATGATGAATCAGCTGCCCTGTATTTATACTCAATGGAAGCAGGTGAAAACAGCTTCTATCTAGTATTAAACGAAGCTTTACGTTCGGAGAATCGTCCTGCGCTCCGACCTTGGTTTTCGTTCCTGAAATTGTTCGACAAGGCTCTGAGCAAGTTGCCAATAGTAAAAGGCAACGTGTGGCGAGGCATATCGGGCAATGTCAAAGGAAAAATTAAAGAAAATCAAGCATTCACATGGTGGAGCATTAGCTCTTGCTCGACATCACTAAAGGTCGTTCAAAATTTTCTTGGTTCGACCAGTAATTCAACACTATTTATGATTGAAGCTGTTCAAGGCAGAGATATTACTGGTTATACCAGCTTTCCTGACGAACATGAAGTTTTGTTAGGAATTGGAACTGAGTTACGTGTGAAAGATGATGGTTTACAGCATGCAGGTGGTTTACGTGTTGTACATTTAGTTGAAATTATTGAAGATAGCGTAGAATCGTTGTCAAACCCTTTAGCAAACGCTTCGATTTCGAGTAAATATGAAATGCACTTCGTAATTAATCAATCTTTCTAATCTGTTCTTTTCTTTTAGATAAAGATCAGCCCACAACTGCATTAGCAGCATCCCCTGCTGTTATCAACAAAAAAACCGCTTTAAGTACGTTAAATTCAATAAGCAAGAGACTTTTCACGATCTCTATTTTCTCTTGACATCTACTAGCGCCAACAATGCGTTTTTTTAATTATTAATTTGATAATTATTTTAGAACCGCCTACGTCAAATAAAATCGGCGCTTCAAATGCTTCTGCAAAACAAGTTGCAGGTACGAGTTAACTAATTTGAGGATCTATCTTTTCCATAAATTTTAATTGAACAATTTTTGAGAGATTTATACACCGAAAACTCATGCGTTCAAACTATTCTATTTATCAGATAATTATCATATTTTTAGCTCCCTCTAAACCAACTAAGCCGGAACCTGTTAAAAACCTAACCTGTTATATTTATTCGGAAGTGATGTGATCACTTGTATTTTCAGTAAAACATACTCATATTACAACTAAAATGAAGTATGAGTATAATACATTCCAAATATTTGTTCACTCATTATATCATTCGTTAGTAAAACCGTAAAGAGGAACAAGTTAGAAAATTCACGCAAGGTAACTGTATTAAACAACGTCTAAATTATTCATCTTCTGCATCATCTATGAAACATTCTGAATGAAATAACATGAATAGAGCATTTAACGTGAAACTGAACAAATATCTTGTTGCAAAATATCATTTTCTATTTCATCGAAATATATGTTAGTCACTCAAGAATTTAACAGTTTACACGCCACATTTGAACGAAACTTTCATTCAAAAGTTTCACATATCATCTCATGAAGAATCATATTTAATACGTCCCATCAAAAACTAACGAATAATAAATACGAACAATTATTTAATTCAATCCAAACATATTCCCTGTAATACAAGTAACAATCACTAATGTATAATACTATACCATCTCGCATTCAAATATCTGTACAGTATTATACATGAGTTCTTCAGAAACGACAGTATACTCTAGAATAACGAACATTTATATATGAAGTTTAGGTTCTACCTAATATTCACACATCTATGTGATACAACAAGCTCATTTAACAACTCAAATTCACCTTCGAAGAAAAACACATCACCGACTATTTCCATTCTCATAATATCTGAATAAATAATTTCTGTTTATACTTATGACAATACTGACCGTGCAATACATACTTCACACTTCATACCATCCGCACAAACCACGATTCTCAATTAAAACAACGCAGTAATTGAACTGCTAAATTATAATCACCATTCATTTTCCACCACGTTACCAAATTCCACAACAAATCCTATAAATCATTTTCCCCAAACGATTATACAAGAATGCACACTTTACAAAATATATTCCGAATACATGTCACATAACCACCAATAAACATCTCCCATTTCCGCTCTCACACAAATCAACATATCAACATGCTCCCCGATACTATTCAATCTGAAGATACATATGACCATTAACTATTCATACACATTCATCTATAAAGCCAAACAACACAAATAATAGAATCACCCGCTAATATCACCCATTCATTTTCATAGTAATTTCATCCATACCATAAACATTCCGCCACTTCACGCCATGAAGCTAACATACATATCGAAACCCATCATCCAAGCTTCTCACATACCATATAACAATCACAAAACCACATAATCAACAAGTCATCCACAAAGCGATGCTCATAGTCGCACAAAAGTGTCTTGATGATCATTGATGTTTCAGATGATGTTCGAAGTGGTAATGAAATGGAAAAGAATGATTTGAGTGATGATCATAGTCGAACAAAAGTGTGATGATGATCATTGATGTTTGAAATGATGTTGGAATTGGTAATGAAATGGAAAAGAATGATTTGAGTGATGATCATAGTCGAACAATAGTGTATTGATGATCATTGATGTTTGAGATGATGTTGGAAGTGGTAATGAAATAGAAAAGAACGATTTGAGTGATGATCATAGTCGAACAAAATTCTCGTGATGATCATTGATGTTTGAGATGATGTTGGAAGTGGTAATGAAATCGAAAAGAATGATTTGAGTGATGATAATAGTCGAATAAAAGTGTGATGATGATCATTGATGTTTGAGATGATGTTGGAATTGGTAATGAAATTGAAAAGAATGATTTGAGTGATGATCATAGTCGAACAAAATTCTCGTGATGATCATTGATGTTTGAGATGATGTTGGAAATGGTAATGAAATTGAAAAGAATGATTTGAGTGATGATCATAGTCGAATAAAAGTGTGATGATGATCATTGATGTTTGAGATGGTATTGGAATTGGTAATGAAATGGAAAAGAATGATTTGAGTGATGATAATAGTCGAACAAAATTCTCGTAATGATCATTGATGTTTGAGGTGGTATTAGAAGTGGTAATGAAATAGAAAAGAATGATTTGAGTGATGATAATAGTCGAACAAAAGTGTTATGATGATCATTGATGTTTGAGATGATATTGGAATTGGTAATGAAATGGAAAAGAATGATTTGAGTGATGATCATAGTCGAATAAAAGTGTTTTGATGATCATTGATGTTTGAGATGATGTTGGAAGTGGTAATGAAATGGAAAAGAATGATTTGAGTGATGATCATAGTCGAACAAAACTGTGATGATAATCATTGATGTTTGAAATGATGTTGGAATTGGTAATAAAATGGAAAAGAATGATTTGAGTGATGATCATAGTCGAACAATAGTGTGATGATGATCATTGATGTTTGAGATGATGTTGGAATTGGTAATGAAATCAAAAAGAATGATTTGAGTGATGATAATAGTCGAACAAAAGTGTTATGATGATCATTGATGTTTGAGATGGTATTGGAATTGGTAATGAAATGGAAAAGAATGATTTGAGTGATGATCATAGTCGAATAAAAGTGTTATGATGATCATTGATGTTTGAGATGGTATTGGAATTGGTAATGAAATGGAAAAGAATGATTTGAGTGATGATAATAGTCGAACAAAATTCTCGTAATGATCATTGATGTTTGAGATGATGTTGGAATTAGTAACGAAATGGAAAAGAATGATTTGACTGATGATCATAGTCGAACAATAGTGTTTTCATGATCATTGATGTTTGAGATGATGTTGGAAGTGGTAATGAAATCGAAAAGAATGATTTGAGTGATGATAATAGTCGAACAAAATTCTCGTGATGATCATTGATGTTTGAGATGATGTTGGAAATGGTAATGAAATGGAAAAGAATGATTTAAGTGATGATAATAGTCGAACAAAATTCTCGTAATGATCATTGATGTTTGAGATGGTATTGGAAGTGGTAATGAAATGGAAAAGAATGATTTGAGTGATGATCATAGTCGAACAATAGTGTATTGATGATCATTGATGTTTGAGATGGTATTGGAATTGGTAATGAAATGGAAAAGAATGATTTGAGTGATGATCATAGTCGAATAAAAGTGTGATGATGATCATTGATGTTTGAGATGGTATTGGAATTGGTAATGAAATGGAAAAGAATGATTTGAGTGATGATAATAGTCGAACAAAAGTGTGGTGATGATCATTGATGTTTGAGATGGTATTGGAAGTGGTAATGAAATGGAAAAGAATGATTTGAGTGATGATAATAGTCGAATAAAAGTGTTATGATGATCATTGATGTTTGAGATGGTATTGGAAGTGGTAATGAAATTGAAAAGAATGATTTGAGTGATGATAATAATCGAATAAAAGTGTGATGATGATCATTGATGTTTGAGATGATGTTGGAAGTGGTAATGAAATTGAAAAGAATGATTTGAGTGATGATCATAGTCGAACAAAATTCTGCTGATGATCATTGATGTTTGAGATGATGTTGGAAATGGTAATGAAATAGAAAAGAATGATTTGAGTGATGATGATAGTCGAATAAAATTCTGCTGATGATCATTGATGTCTGAGATGATGTTGGAAGTGGTAATGAAATGGGACAGAACAATTTGAGTGACGATCATAGTCGAACAAAAGTGTTATGATGATCATTGATATTTGAGATGATGTTGGAAGTGGTAATGAAATGGAAAAGAATGATTTTAGTGATGATTATAGTCGAACAAAAGTATGATGATGATCATTGATGTTTGAGATGATGTTGGAATTGGTAATGAAATGGAAAAGAATGATTTGAGTGATGATAATAGTCGAACAAAATTCTCGTGATGATCATTGATGTTTGAGATGATGTTGGAAGTGGTAATGAAATGGAAAAGAATGATTTGAGTGATGATCATACTCGAATAAAATTCTGCTGATGATCATTGATATTTGAGATGATGTTGGAAGTGGTAATGAAATGGAAAAGAATGATTTGAGTGATGATAATAGTTGAACAATAATTTAGAAATAAAGGTGATGAGGATTGTTCATGTGTAATGGGTATTGTTAGATATTTGAAAGTGATCGACGTAAAGCGATGGTGTGTATTATAGTTGTGTAATTGTGTCGTTGGAATTGTTTGAATGTGATGTGATAGAAGTTATGTAGTTTTGTGAGAAAGAACTGCATGGTAGGTCGTGTGATAGGGGATCTGGTCGATTGTAGGGAAATTTCTTGTTGATGTTATTTTGCAATTTGTTGTACTGCGAATGCGAATAAGTTTGCGTGGTTTTTATAGTTGAAAAGCATGGTAATTCGAGGCGTTTATTAATGAGCGGATTTTGATGACAGTAATGTAGTGATATGTGTTTGTGTTTGCGATAGAGATTAGTGGATAGATCTATGGTTGAATGTGTAGAAATATTTCGTGGCGCATATACATGCTGGTCGGGCATAGCATAATGCTATTGTGGCAATTTTGTTTGAATATGTGTCTGTTTTTTACTGTGGAAATAATATGCGTTATTTTTAATGGTGCGTTGTTGTCTGTAGGCCTGTTGAAATGGCGTAGTTTCGGTATAATAGAATATTGGTGTAAAGACACATTATTGAAGAGTAGTTCATCAAATTGCATATGTGTCACTCTTAGACAGCCTTAGTAGTTTTGTTATCATACACACATGGAGTTTGAATGTTCATGTTTTTTCAAGTTGCATTCTGTTTTTATAAATTCATGGGAATAGGTGATGATCGTCGAAGCAATTAAGCGGTTGATGGAATAAATGCATGCATCATGAACTTCAGGACAATGATACTTTGTATGTATGTGCTCGAAAGCACTAATGAATTTATGGAAAGACAGTTTGTATTTGACTCAGACCTATTTGGTGTTTCAAATTATTATTTTTTGTTCTATCATGTAGCGGTTTTTTCTGTAGTTTGTTTTTTTTTAAATAAAAAGCGATTTAATTAATGAAATGAAAAGGTTTGTACTGAAATGTACTATGTTTGGTAATATTGTCTAAAGCAGAGCTGATTATGTTTCTCCTCGAATTGAAAATGGATCGCTCAGAATAAATTACTTGCGAAAGATCGATCTGCTCCTACGATTATTTGCAGAGTCATCATAGAACATAGAAGATCCTATCGCCGTACAGTATTTAAGGGGTATGTAAATGAAGACGTCGTTTGTAAACGAATAAATTTCTAGTTATAAATATTACCAGTGGTGTGTAAGCTGTATTCAAATTTCATATATTCTTTTAATTGACCATTCACACTATTTAGCTGTGGTCAACTTTTTGACGCCTTTGAATTGTTCGTGAGATTCGATGATCAACTGAAAAATCAAATCTATTCATTCAAATTATCGAATGACAAAACACCTATATCTAATGGAACTGTTCAGTCAACAAACTGACGTTTGAACAGTTGAGGGTGAGGGCGAGGACGAAGTGCAATTGATGATATCACAACAATCTCCTCTATCTTGTTTTGTAGCTCTAAGAAAATCGAAAATCCAGAACAATGATGTTATCATTTATCACTGATAAAATATAAAGTGAGATATAGTATAGTTATTCTTTTACTAAAATGACAAAGTTCGAAACGCTACCGAATGAAATTTTACTTCATTGTTTTCAATTGTTTGATGCATTCGATTTATTCAATGCATTCGATGGATTAAATCTTCGTTTCAATCAACTCATTCGACAGATTCCCTTGCAATTGAATTTCGAGTCAATTCGAAAAGTAATCTTCGATCAATTTTGTACTAGATTATTATTCGATGTTCAAATACGAAATCAAATCTATTCGTTGAAACTCGATCAAATCAATATATTTTTCTCAAAATTCTCATTGAATCAATTTCCTCATCTCCAATCATTAGAAATACTCGATCACAAAATCGAACAACTTAAATCGTTGCTACCTTCATTCCCACAATTACATCGATTATTCCTACCGACTTATAATCTAAATTTAGAACAAATTCTTACGTCAAAATTAAAAATATTATCAATTGATTCACTTCTTAATCTTCAAGAAAGTTCGCTAATCACTCATTTATCAATTAGAAAATCTTCTTTCAAACAAATAATTAACAATTTCTTTCGATATTTACCATTTTTAACTTATCTTCGTGTAGGATTTATTAGTACAGTCATGACTACCGATTGTTTTCAAGCAGTTCATCTCAAACAACTAATCTTCGATTGTTTAATCAGCGATAGTTTCGAAAAATTAACCGATACTTTGCGTCTAACGCCAAATTTAACAGCATTAACTCTTTCCTATTGGCGTATTATGAAGCTCAATGCCTACGAAATTCAACATACAATTGAATCTTTGCTACCATCGTTAATAGTTCTCAGATTTCATTTTGTTTACTATCATTATCGGCAGCGCAAGGATGCTATTTCAATGTTCCAACAGTTTCAAACAGATTTTTGGCATCAACAACATCATTGGTTTACCGAATATGTGATAAATAAAACTAATATCTTTATTTATACACTACCAAATCCAATTGATAGTTATGATTTATTACAATCTTGGGAAAGGTTTCCAACGATTTGCAAGAATTCTTTTGACAATATTCGATCTTTGAGCATTAATCCCAAACAAAAACTTCAGAAATATTATTTTTATTTTCCCAAAATTAAAAAGTTAAACATACTACTCGAAGAAACAGACGAACAAATCGTAAGCAAAACTGATATTCAACAATTAAAATTAATCATCAATTTCGCTCATATAAAACATCTATACATTGAAAGATGTTTTACATTCGAAAATCCATTTGATTTATTTGAACAAATGCCGAATTTACGTGAATTATCTCTTACTCAGAATTTATTGGCATCGTTTCTTGAGTGTTCTCCGTTATGCGAGTATTTACAAAGTAGAATTCGAATTCTCAAAATTCTTCAATATGATTCCAATCCATACACGATATTTGATCACGTAGAAATATTAGTAAAATTTCAAAAAGTATTCAATAACGTTGAAAATTATACTGGACAATTAGATTCTATCGAACAGTTGATTTATTTGATAATTCATTTGAAAAAATTATCAATTATTGATATTTCGATTACCTCAAGACAAGATCTGACGAATGAGATAGACCAGCTAAAAACTCTGCTAGTACAACGCAACGCAATATATAATATCAAGAGCAATCAGTGTCTGAAAGAGAGATTCATAACAAAAATTCGTATTTGGATTTGATTGTTTATATTATCTACCTACGGATCAGTTATAAAATAATGGAAAATGCAATTATTGATCGATCGATCGTTTCTATAATCAGTTTAGACGGTAAATATTTATAAACAATTTGAAGAGTCAAAAAAATAATCATCGAAAGATAAAATGAAGTGAATAAAAAAGTTTCAACTTGATAATATCTACAGTCAAACCTCTCTTAGTGAACATGTTCTCTTTTTCAGCAACGTTCTGAAGAAATACTGATTTTCTGGTTTTATTTTACAATAAAAAGGCTCGAGAGAAATATCGGTATTCAAAGCGTCAAATGGATGGTTTGAAAAGTGAATATATAACAGGATCTTCACAAAAACAAATTTTATTAATAGTTTTCGGTAGATCACAGCAAATATAGTGCTTCAGCTCTCGATTTGGTTCCTTTGCTCCTGTAAAAATAGATGTTTTCTTTTTTTTTAACTTTGTAAAGTATATACACGTAAAATATTGATGATGTTTCTACAACGACAGTTAATCTCTGCTTTTTCATTCGTTATTTATCTGCTAGAAATTCTAGATGTTACGTAGTATGAATTCATTTTTTCGACAAACCGTTGATAACCGTGGTGTGACGTCGATTTTCTTTCTGTGGGGCAGTCATGTGTATCCTCGTACTCTTTTCTGTTCTCTTGTGATAAATAAAAAAACAAAAACGAAGGTTAGAAATCATTATGAAATTCGATTTGTTACCGAATGAGATTCTTGTCGAATGTTTCGAATATTTCAATGCCTATGAACTATTCGAATCATTCGATGGATTAAATGTTCGATTATCACAATTGATACGAACGATTCCATTGCATGTCAATTTCTATTCCATACAAAAACAACAATTCGAACGATTTTGTTCGTTATTAAAATCGAACTCGAATCTACAAACGCAAATCTATTCGTTAACTATTTCAAATCGAAATACGCCCGATCAAATCAATTTATTTTTGTCTCAATTCAACGAATTTCCTCATCTTCGATCATTAACATTAATCGATTTAGAAGAATCAAATATCGAATGTCTCACATCAATACTACCATCATTGACTCAACTTCAATCATTTGTTTCATCTCACAACGAACTTGTTGATTTGATTCCACTGACAAATCTACGAAGATTAAATATTCGATCATTTGCATTACAACACACATCCAATCTTACTCATTTAACAATTACAAGTTGTTCATTCGATCAAATTCTCTGTGAAATCTTTCAAGTAGCTCCTCTTTTGAAATATTTACACGCAAAATCGATCTATAACTCATCGAAACATAATCAAACAAAAGAATACTATCCCGGAGAACATTTCAGCCGATTGATTATTGATAATATCAATTGTACATTCGATGAATTCGAATGTGTCATTCGTTTACTTCCAAATTTAGAATCTCTCAAATTAACAGCTTTCGAAAACGCTTCATTGACGAATGCTAATCATTGGGAATGTTTAATAAGAAATGTTTTACACAATCTCAAATCATTTCAATTTATATTCGGTTCGTATTGTCGAGGTTCATTGCGTGATGTGACTATTAAACAATTGAAATGTTTTCAAACGCCATTCTGGTTCGATGAACATCAATGGTTTACTGAATGTGTCGTCGATACACATTCAGTCGTCATTTATACAGTTCCCTATGCTGATAATGTCTATCGTTTGACTCTATCAACTGAAAAATATTCCAATATGCCAAACGGCAATCGACTGCACACATTCGATCGAGTTAGTGATCTAACCGTTTGTTCGAATATAATCGAAGAACAATCGCCACGAGACTTCTTTGCAAATATAACTCAATTGAAATTAGACCGATCGAATTCACATCAATTAACATATGATTATGTTCAATTGTTAAAAGAATTTCTCAGTTTTAATCATGTCAAACATCTCGATATATCAGCATACGATACAATTGAATCGTCAGCAGTGAAAGATATCTTTCAATTAGCACCGAAACTATTTTCATTGACTTTCCATCCATCGATTTGGTTGATGTTATTCGATGATGAACAATTATGTGAATATTTTACCAGACAAATCACGGTTTTAAACGTATCGTTGAATCAAATCGATGTGAAACAATTATGTCGAGTGTTTTCCAATCTTGAACAATTGATTAGCTCGATAAATGAACTCGATCAATTGAAATTTTTATTAAATAACACAAAGAAATTATCAATTATTCAACTAGAATTTCCAGCATCGAACAAATCCAACGAAATTCTCACTTGGTTTGAAGAACAAACATCGAACTATCCGCTCACTTATCGTCTTCTGTATGAGTCACGATTGTATATATGGCGAAGTTTTTTTTCTTGATAATAAAACGTTTTAACATGTTCTTCGGCCTTGGCCATCCTATCTTAGATATAAACACACATGTAACATCGACATTTCTCGAACGATTTGATTTGAAACCAAACAATGTTGTTCTCGCACAAAATCTACCTCGATACGATGAACTGTAAAGCGAATCGCTATTTTTTTTTTCGGTTCTACTACTTGTTTTTTTTTCGATAGATCGAAAGAAATCTTGAGTAATTATCAATTGAATTATGCGCCGGGTGGGTCGACACAAAATACGTTGAAAACAATACGTGTAAGTTTGTTACTTTCGTGATGATAATCGACGAGTTTTTTTTCTTCAGTGGTTTCTCGAACGAGATCATCTAACTGTGTGCATGGGTTGTATTGGCAAAGACGAGTCAGGCGAACGATTAAAACAACAAATCGATTGTTGTTTATATCAACAGAGTTCGAAATCACCGACAGCTACATGTCTGATCTTAATTACTGATCAATCGAGATCGATGATAACGAACATCGGAGCTGCGAATGATTTTACAATTGATTATTTAATTGATCCACAAAATTGGACTTTTGTTGAACAAGCTCGATTCTTTTATGTTCCGGTACGATTTCAATAATATTCGATAGGTCATCTGTTCTGTTTTTCTAGGGTTTCTTCATTCGAACATGTTTCGATGCTGTACGTCAATTAGCTGAACACGCAATGAAGACAAACAAAATCTTTGCATTGAATTTATCAGCTGAATATATTTGTCAGAATTTTACAGAAGAAATTCTCGGTTTGCTACCTTTCGTTGATTTTCTTTTTGCAAACGAACAAGAAATCAAATGTTTTGCTCGACAAATAATCGAACATTCGAATGAGGATACTGTATCGATGGCAAAAGAAATTCGAAAGTTATTAACAAAAAATTCAGATACCTGTCTAATTGTTACTCAAGGTGCTAAACCTGTGATACTTATTTCCAGTAAGCTTACAAAAAAAACGAATATTTCGATGATTCTTTTTATTTAATCAGAGCATAATAACGAGAGATTATTTTCTATTAAATCTCCTCCGTATATCATCGATACAATCGGTTGTGGTGACGCGTTTGTCGGAGGTTTTCTGGCTTATCGTTCATTGAATCATTCACTAGATGATTGCATCAATGCAGCTTGTTACTGTGCTTATGAATGTCTCCTACAAATCGAATGTCAATTTTCGAATAAACCGTCGTTTGATTCGACACAAAAATTCTGTCATTTTATTTCTTCTTCTCAATAAAATTCGATTCTAAATACAAACATAGCTCGAAGTATTATTTTAATTTGAGATTTATTTTATTGTGAACAAAGATATAAAAAAAGAGAGAGAGAGATTATCGTTTTTCACTTGGAATCATTCGTATTCCCGATTGGTGGTAAATCGTCTGCAGTCGATTGATTTTCTGTTGTGTAGGGAACGATTTCTTGAGTTTCAAATGTACCATCGTCAGCTTGAAGAACGAATTCAAGTTGAAATGGTGTTTGTGGACGAGCTTCTTTCGTTACTATGCCGTATTCGAGTAAAGATTTACCATCGATATCGAGCGCTTGTCCTTTGGCAGTGAAAGCTATGATTTCAGGAGTGATTTTTAATACATTAGCGAGTATCTGTTTTAATTCACCGACAGTTGTTGTTTCTGAGACATCAGTAAAAATCGTTTGTTTACCTCGACGAATTTGTAAATAACAGTCAGGATACGGATTAGCCGATGTTGGAAATGGATGCATCTAGAAGTTTAACAGAAAAAAAAGGTTTATCTTAAAGGAATCTATCTTTGGTTCTTATAATCTATCTTTGAAAGAAAAAAAAGGAAGCATAGTCTATTTCTTTTGTTTTTTGAGTGCAGCAATTTCTTGTTCAATACGTTGTTTTTCGGCTTCTAAAGCAGCGAGACGTTGTTGTGGTGTGCCACCAGCTGGATGTTCGCTTTGGTATTTTTTCCATGCTTCAGCATCCTAGAACAATCGTCATGTTTCTTGTTTTGCATTTAGTACGGAATTTACATGACGACGAGCCCAACGAGCCTCTTCGGCATGTTCTTTTTTGCTAAATGCATCATTGCCCGAACTGAGAGAAAATTTTCAAGAAAAAATCATTTTGATTCTATTTCTTTTTTCGACTACATACGCAACTGAACCAGCTTCAGAATCAGTACCGACTTGAGCACTAGACAATGATGAAACGTTTAGAATTCTCTACGGAATTTGTCTGTCCTAGTTACCGAGTAACATTCCATGACCAACGAGTTACACGTTGAACAATTGCTCGATTCGATGAATTGATCACACGAAACATAACGAGAAATAGAAATCTAAATCAATGTAAAGTAAAGTTTTTAAACAAATGAAATCGATGTGTGTTGTTTCTAGGGTGATCCATGTATTATTATTTTCAAATAAGAAAAAAGAATGAGAACTTCATGGAATAACTATTGTTCGCAAGGGACATCTATTGATCGTGATTCGATAGCGCAAAAATAGCTTGGAATCGTAATATATTTGACCTCTCGGTCAAATCGTGGAATGTTCTACGATCGATGCCCAGCGGTATCATTTCAAACATCAAGCTGATGCAACAAAAGTAAATAGTTTTCAACGATAAACATTGTCTATGAAATCCTCCATTTAGCGTAAGATTCAGACTAATTTCAATTGCTTTGAATACAACCAAAATGGATTATCCAGCGATAGCAGACACTCACTACACCAAACACTTAGATAATACATCCTGTATTTTTATTTTGTTTTTTTGATAATAAAATCTTTCATTACTTAACAATAAGATTTTCTTGTGACATATTTCCATCCAGGATTTAATCGAGAGAGAAAAAAAACAGGGCATTGCATGCATATATTTATGTCTCGATGGGTTGCTCAAAATGTTTTTCTTCGTTTATTTTTTTCAATCAGTTAAACTATGTAGTGTTTCCTTTTCTTTTTTTTTCTCTTGAGAGAAGAAAAATTGTGTCGTTTTTTTTCTCCATATTCGCACACACACAAAAAAAAGAATCACATTACGTTTCTTTTTTTTGTCTAATAACAAAAAATATACCGATATTCCATGGTTAGTCTACTAACAATCGAAATTCTAACGGTATTAGCAACAACAATCACCAATCTACTTGGTATATTTACGTTTACAAGTGATTATTGGTCGATTATATTCTATGATTATATTAAATTACAATCCTCTAGTCAATGGGCACTTGTCGATCGATTCGATAATGAAACATTGTCCTATCGAAATCTAACAAATGCAACAATCGATTTCAGTTTCAAATCCACAGCCATTGTCATGGGCTTTGAAAACGATCTCTTACTCTATCAAAGTCATCAAGGTCTTTTTCGGCAATGTAACTATCTGTCCGATCATTTACGAAAGAAATTCAAACTTCCTAAATGTCGATCTTTAAAACCTGCAAACAATCGATACGATGATCTCACTCATGGAATCATGAATCCAGGAAGAGAATTTATACGTAAATGAATCTTTTCTTAAAATAGATTTAAAGCTTGAGATTGCACTCTTCAGGTCTGCATAACATCGCATCATCATGTGCGATATTAATTATTCTTTTACTTTGTTCATGTACGTTAATCGGCATAATTGTTGGCATTATTAATAGTGCTGTTTTGGCAACAATGACTGTCGGAGTTATTTATCTTGTTGCAAGTAAATGACGATTAATCATCATAGTTTTGAAAACTGTTTTTTTTTGTTGTGTCTCTTGACGATTTAGCGATGTTTAGTGTATTTGTTATTGCAATACTGAATACGATATTGAAAAGTGAACGTAAACGATCGAATTGTTACGCATTGGACATTCTAACTGACGATCAATGTTCATCACGTACGATCGAAATAACATCGGCGTTTATTTTAAGTTATTTACTTGTTTGTTGTTGTTTGATCACCTCTTTTTTCTGGTTATCATTACAAGAGAAACAACGAAAATTTGCACAACATTAAAAAGCAAAAACACACACACACACACGCACAAAATCTCATCTAGAACAATCGTGTTCGTCGAACATTGACAAACGGATGAGTTCGTTTTTCACGGCCGCCATCACTTAATTTCACATACCGACTGAGAATAAACGCAATTAAAAACGAACAAACAGTTAAACATGCGAAGAATATGTACCATGATTGTTCATCGAATAGATCGTTGAACGACGGTAGAAGTCGAGCGAAATGATTGATAATTTCACGTTGAGTATTTAAACGACGTTGTGAACTCTTTGGTATTGTCATTTGACCTTTTTTTTTTCTTTCTGGAAAACATCTTTCTCTTGGTTGCTCTCTTTCCTCGATCAATGAACACACGATGACATACAACTCCCTCTACATTCTTCGTTTTAGTCAAGCAAATTCCCTCTGATTACAAAAATAATAAACATATATAACACAGCAGAAAAACAAGTGTTCAGATTTGTTCATCATCCGAAGGATAAAGTTTCAATGGCCGTCGAATCGGTGGCAAAGTTTGTCGTGGTGGTCGATAAAGAACTTCAGTTGGCCGTCGAGCTGGAATAAACGAAACATGACCATGACTCAAGAGAGATGGCGATGAAAACGTAGTCTTTCCCGATAATTGCTTAGGACGAACTTCATGAGTTAACTAATGATAAAAAAGATTTATTTTTAAAGTTCTTCAAAAAAAATAAAATAAATATAAACAAAAAGTAGGTGCAATTAGTTATTTTCTGTGCGTTGAAAGTGGGACAATATGGAGTTGGCTTTTCTTTTTCAAAAAAACAAAACAATTGTTACATATCGTAGACGTCATTTACCCGTGTCGATTTTGGTAAACGTGTGTCCGATAGTGTTCGACGAGATGCTTCCGAGAGTTTTTTCTTATTACGAGCTTCGATTTGTTGAGCATATTGACGTGTTCGAGCGATTTGTTCGAGCTAAAAAAACGTGTTGTTATGTTAATAATGAATTCGATTGCAATAAAATATCAAACTTTTTCTTTATGAGTCGTATTTTCAAAGTCAAAACCCATATGTCCAGTGCCGAATCCGTAGTTCTTCTTGAATTGTTCGTAATCACGGCCGGTATACGGTTTGAAATGAGGAGATCGTTTGTTTTGATTGAGCTTGGCGAGATAGGAATCTGAAGAGAGTTTTAGAAATGAAAGACTCGAAGTTTATCTGTACCTTCGTCTCGATTTTTATCATTAGGATTGTAGAATTCGACTCCGTGTGACGGTGGAACGTATCCTGCTCGACCGCCTCCAGATGTTTGTTTGTTAGCATAACGACCAAATAGAGGATTAACAGCGGTGCTTGGCGCAACGGGATTTCGTTGTCGTGCTGGTAAAGTCTGAAACGATGAAATGAAAATTTGGTTTTGTAGGATTTTTTTCTCACGAACTTGTTCGATATTTCGTTCTAATTTTCGAATATGCAGATCTAACGGATCGCCACCTGACCATTGAGGATGACTGACCGTTTGTTGTTGTTGTTGAGCATTGTCGAGATCGACTAATCGTAGATCGATATTCACCGAAATTTTATCTCCATCTCGATTGACTTGACTATCAACGGGTATGGTGACTGTTCTCGGCAAAGATCCGTTTGGTGAGTTTAGGTTCAATGTCACGGGAATACTGGTTGGTTGAAATTGAACTCTTGATTCTTGTTCGGGATCTTTTGGTTTCTCGTGTTTTCGAAGAGGAGATCGTTGAAAGGAATTTTCTTTGCTGTTTTCTTCGTTGTAAGTTGGTCTTGGAGGAGGAGGAGGACGTTGAGTGGACGATTGCTGACTGCCTGACCCGTTCCAGGTCATTGTCGAGCCAAATGGCGCTCGATTTCGAGTTGGTGATTGCTGTTTTTTCGAGTTTTTCTCTTGAACTTTTGCACTCGTACGTTGAAGTTCATTCCAAACGGCTATCGAAAGAATAAACAATAAATTTAAAAAAAAAGCATTCAAATGAAAAATCTACCTTGTCGTTTCGAATCGTGATCTGTAAAAAACGTCTCTTGATTCTCTTGAACAGGTTGTCGTGTTTTTTCATATTCAATAAAAGGGTTCGTTGGTAATTGCAAAGGAGGTCTCGTATTTGGCAGATAGTTCTGTCCGAGAGTGTGTAACAACGGTCTTTGAAAAAGCTGGTCTTCTTGACCGTAGTAATTTAGAAACGATGTCGGTGGTGCAAACGGATCAGCTGCATTCATAGTCGATTGATGTTTCGGTTCCAATGTATTGTACAGTTCAGACTCGAATAGAGCGTCATTAACTGTTCGATGAGCAAAATTGGGTAAACCTAGAATGCATCGAATTCGTTCATATGACGACCGTGACTCGTATAAACAAAATTGATTGTTAATACCATTTTGACTACTTCGTTTCGTTTTTCTTTTCACTCACATTCGATTGAAAATGTGTTTTTTTAACAAAGCGAAGAAAACTTAGAAATATGTTTAAGAAAGCAGAAAAGGAAAAAAAATCAATAATATTACATGTCTTCTTGTCATCGACGGGGTGATACTCAAGCGAAAAAAAAGTGACATACCTACCTCTGACTAAAAGACAAGAAAGACAAAACGAGCACGTTACCATGATTAGCTGTTGATGAGCCAATTGGCCGAACAGGATTAGATGAATAAGGCAGATGAGAAGTCGACATGGCGTCAAGTTCGGCAAGTAACGGTCCGAGAAGTGGATCTTGTCGAGGATCAGATCTAGACGGAGATAGTTAAGATGTCAAAATTTTTCTCTTTATGTTACCTCGGCAAATTCGTACGTAGATCGAATTCATAATCTAACGGATCTGTAAGACTACGACCTGGTGTTGGTTTCGGTTGTATAGCGTCGATAATCGATGCTGTGCCGTCAGTTAATCGACTTGGCACGTATCTATACATGTCTTCTTCTTCTTTATTGTCAAACGATGGCGATTCTAAATAAACTCGTCGTCCTTGCGAACCATTGCCATCTTCATCTTTCTGTTGATATTGTTGTTTGACGAATGAAGAATTTTTTTCATCAATATTAGTCGTATATCGATTGTCACTCATTATTTGATCATATGTTTCCCATTATTGATTTTTCGATTTTATTTCAAACATTTGTCAGAGAAAACGAGAGGGAGGGAGGGAGGACGAGAGAGAGAGAGCAAACAATTATACCTGTGTGTCAACGCCATTAGTTTTCTTTTCTCTTTTTCTTCGACTACTATGACAACAAAATTTTGCTTAGAAATCGAGAGAATGTGGAAGAAAATACGTATCACAAAATTGATTTTCTCTTTTAAAACATAGATGCCGGGAAATATTGATTTCGTAAATTAAAAAAAAAAAAAGAAGAAAAACGAAATGTTTTTTTCGAATGTCCTCAAGGTGAATATTAGCAATTTCATTATACATATACGTAGAACTTCGTTTCTCTTTTCTGTATACGATAAACAAACAAAAGTATTTCGTTATGCGAAGAATAAAATAAACTTTTCTTTCTTTTTTTCTTCCTTTTTTTTGTGAATTAAAAAAAAGAAGGAATTTTTTCTTCGTCTTCTTATTGGAATATAAATCAACATCTTCGATGCTGATGGCATCTCTCTCACTCACTGACGACCACTATTTAAACATTACCTTCAGATCAACAGAAATAGCAACCGTAAAAAAACGGGAGAGAGAGAGAAGAAAAAAGAACAGTAGAGAAATAATTCAATAAAACATACGAAAAAAAAGTTCTTTTTTCGGAAGACTATGGATTCGGATGATGAACATTTGGGAGGAGGAGGAGAAGATGATAATAACAATCAACACATTATTAATCTAACTGAACAATCAACATTGATCTCTCTTCCACGTCGACCCGTACGTTCATCGACCAATCGTCGTTTACCAAACGACAACGAATTCTTATCAAACATTGAACCTGATCCGAATGTTTTCTTAATTTCATCGGATACCAATTCACATAATACAATACGAAAAACCAAACATGATGTCAAACGTTTTGTTATGTATATAGATGAACAATTCGGTGAACAAATGTCATTACATACATTATCAGCTGAAGCATTGTGTCAATATTTAAAACATTACTTTGAAAATACGAAAAAATTCGATGGAACACAATACGAACCCGATACATTACGAAGTTTTTTACTTTCGATTGAACGATATTTAAAAAGTAAAAACTATCAATACAATCTTATGGAATCACCATTGTTTCAATCATGTCGACAAGTCATTGCAAATAAACGTGAAGAATGGAAGAAATTAGGTGTAAATAATCCCGCGAAACAATCATCGATCTCATCGATGAATTTACTGAGTAATTTAAAAAATGTCACACTCTTCGATCGAACAAAACCCGATGGTTTACTATTAGAAATCTACGTTCATATAACTAAATTATGTCAATTAACATTATCACAATTACTTTGGAGTGAAATCTCATTAGTTGATGAACAATATCTCGTCTGTAATCAAAATAAAATCGAACATCAAACCATTCGGTAAGAGTTCTCTTGCGTTCGTTCGTTCTTTCATTCTTTTCTTTTTCATTCTGTGAAACAGTCTCTGTGCAACACCACATCAACCTTCAACATGTCCTGTACAAGCGTATCGTCTCTATGCAACACATCGACCACCGCAATGCAATACACCTCAATCACCATTTTTCCTTACACCACGTTCAACAAATACTCATCATACTTGGTATTCCTCAATCATCTTTCTCGAGATTCAAACGAAATCTTCTTTTTTTTCTCTTTAGGTACAAAACAACAGCAGCGGGAAAAAATCTCGAAATAATCCTTCAAAAAGCTATTCAACATGCGACTCTTCTCAAACAATCAACACTCGATCAATCCTATGCATTTCTCAATGGGAATAAACACAGTGAAAGTCCATCGTTGAGTTTCCTTCCCCCAGCTAAACGTATCAAACCACTGAATCTTTCAATAAGTGCAACAGCTGAAGATGACAGTGGCACAGCATCGGAATCGCCGACGAATTCCTTGTCGAATGACGTTCTTTCGTCGGACATTTTCACGAAATCAACGAGTTCGATCTCTTCGCTTCCTGTTTGGGACGAAAGTGTAACGGAAATTTTGCTCACTGTTGCTAAACAACGTGATACACGTATGATCAAAATCAATACGCTTCGATCGTTCTTAGAAGACAAACTTGGTGTCGTCGAATTTCTTTGTCTCTATCGTGGTTTTAAATCCGAACCGAAATTAACCTTTCAAGGCACGCCATGGGAACATTATCAACGGTTTCTGCCCGTTCTTTTTACACTGCTTACACTCGATAATACAACTGTTTAATCCGCCGACATAACACTCGTTTTTCTGTTAATATTTTTTAGAGATAAATGATTTTTGATAGTAAACTAAATAGACATTTTTTTTTATCTAACCGAGAAAAAAAAATAATAAAATCAATTTGTCATGGTCACCGGTCGGCCGACATTGGCGCGAATTGGTGTGTTACGAACGGACTCCATTCGTGTACAATCATCACTGGTCAATGAATTCGCTGAGACTCGTGGTGTTGGCTTGTGTTTCGAACGGAAACGTCGAAAGAACGAGCGTTTTTTCGGTGATAAATCGGCGTGATCAAATATGAAATTATTTGGCTGTTGTTGTTGTTTTGAATTCGATCGAAATAAATTTCGAAACGATCGCCTTACTGGTTGTTGTTCGGTAAATGGTTCTAAAATTTGAGTTCAAAAAAAAAAAAAAAGAAAAAAGCAAGTTGATCAGATTACCTGCAGAGAAACTGTGCAGTATTTGGTGATTTGGCGATGGCAAACCGTTTTCCGTTGTTTTCGTTTTCTTTCGTCGAGAAAATAGACGAAATGAATTCATAAATGAACGTGTTTTGCGCGGCTTTGCCAATCGATTATCAGTATCAAGCGAAGTAGAAAACGTTGTTATTGTTAACGGTTGCGAACGTATCGATGCATAATGACAATTCTAGAATGAAGAAGAAGAATTCAATTTTGACAATTGATTAATTAGAAACAGGAACGTACATCGCGAGTAAATTGATAATCTTGAGGCGAACCGTATTCATTACAAGATAATGTTAAGATTTCATCGGATGGCGATGGACGAAAATCTGTTGATTCTTAAGAATAAATATTGACGAATGGCTGTTCAATTGAAAGAGAGATTTCTACCTGGACCAGTTATTGATAACGTTGGACTCGTACTAATACTCGCTAGATCATCTGCACGGTTACCTGATTCAATTTCTTTTTCAGTTAAAGTTGAAAACTAGATTTTAAAAGAAATACTTAATTTTTTTGGTTAAAAAGTATATTTATATTTGACAAAATACAGAATCAGTCTAGCGAAAGAAAAAATTTCCTCAAATGTGCTCGTGCTTTGAGACGATTTTGCAGTCGACAGGTAAAGTCTTGTGATTTCCAGTCTTGGATTACATCAGTTGCTGTTTTTGTCGGATTATCTGTAATCATCTCAGCTGATTTGAAATCTTTTCCTATCGGTACTGTCAATGTAATCCATTCGTTGGTCGTTTTCTGTTCGATTAATTGATTTAGATTCGAACATGAACTTGCTTTGATGGCTGTTTGACAGTTGGGTAGGCGAAGATGATGATTATCTTTCGGGCAAAGATTAGCAAGTAATCGAGTTAAATTGACTTCACTTCGACTTCGAACCATTGTCAATGGCAAAAATATTGTATTTGACGGTGTTTTTTATATATACTTTTTTGTTGTCAAAGATAAATAATATAACTAAGCTCATATATCAGAGAAAAAGAACATCGTAGGTGTTCGAAGGGAGAACTCGTTTTTTTTTCCTTTTAAATTTCTGTATACGCCTCGAGAATAAATATGTTTTTGTTTACCTCTATGCGAATAATTGATTCAGGATATTGTGGAGTTATTCGAACGTCTTGTTTGTAAACAGTACTTGTAACATAAGAAAATGGAATTGTCACGTCAGCATAAATTGTATCAGCTTGAGAGGGAAAGGAAATTATTATTATTATTATTTTTTAGTATTGATAAGCAAAAGGGAAAGCAAACTTTGCGTCGAAGATCTTCTTGTCGGTTTTTTACGATCAAATATTTTCAAACGAATACTATTGCTTTTTTCATTACATTCGAAAACGAATCGTTCGTCCCAAAAACTTCAACAAAATAAAAAAATCCTATTTCATCGAACAAAAGTCAATTCACGTACGGATTGAGTCCGTTCTTAGCTAGACTTGTTTGATGTGCTTGTTTCGGTTGATTTAATTCGAGAACACAATAGGGTTGTTCAACATCTAGATATTTTCATAAATTCGATCAAAAACAAACGAATCTTTTCTCTTCTCACCATGTAATTGAACAGCTTTGACAATTCGAACGAGTAATTTCTTAATTTGACTATCTCGTTTGATTTCCTGTGGCGTACTAATTATTACTGGTGGTATGATTCGAGGCATTTCGCTTGGTGACTCGGTTATTATCGGTTCGGATTTAACGGTTATTGGCTAGAGAAAAAGAGAGAGAGAAAGAGAATATAAATAAATCAAGTCCTTATGTTCATATTTTTTTTTATCATCATTATTGACCTTGTCAAAGAAAAAAAACGAGTTTTACAAATCATGTCAAAGGCCCCGAACATCTGCCTGTACTCACTGTTTTATCTTGAATGTCAGATAAAGAGAATTTATATTGAACAGTTGTTTGATAGATAACATCTTTGAGTAATTTAATAATGGATTCTTTTTCATTTGGTGAAAGACTCTAGAATATTAAATAATCAAAAAAGAATTGAAGAGAGAAAGAGAACAAACAATCCTCTTACATGTTTTGTATCGATTATTTCGGCATCATTCATGTATAATTGTAGAAATTTAATTTCGATTATATTATCGATTAAATGAATTTGTAAATCTCCAGATAATCTTGAGATTTTTATTGAAAAATAATCATTTTTAACAACATTGAATATTAAATGATCAATATCGAGTGTAGCACGAATAATCTAACAAAAACAAAAGAAAAATGAGAGATTACAGAATTACAAACTTTTGATTTTTACAATTGACTCGCGGGCTTGTTGAGACACATGATGAATATTTCCGTGAGAAAATTGCAATGTTTCTATTTTTAAATTTTCCTAAACAGAAAAAAAAAGGGAAATTAGTTCGAAGCGATGAAGTAAAACATTCATCGGTGTTTCACAACTACCATTTTTGACAGAAATTTACGATTTAATGAAAGAATGAGTTGATTAAAAAAATGTGTTTTCATATGATTAGATGAGTTTACAAGCCAGTTGAAGAAATTCATTTGAAAACAATCGATTTTCGATTCGAATACTATCGAAAGAATTAATATAACTGTCAATATTGTAATTATGATTGTTCCATAGAGAAGATATTCGTTGATTTTTTGCCAAATATATTTCGTTAATTGACTTAAATATTCTGAGATTAGAAATACATCATTCGAAGACATTGTCAATCGCGACTGAATATTATTAGTTTGTTACATCCTATATTCGGGAGAAGAGGAGAAGAAGAAAAAAAAATCCCGAGAAACTCAATAATCGTTGTCGCTCGTCATTTTACACTCTCGCTCTCGCATGTAACCGAAGAGAAAGAACACACACACATATATATACTATGACACACGCAAAAGAGAGAGAGAAAGAGAAAATCTGCATGTATATATTACTACAGCAGTTGTTATTTCGGAAATAAACAAATGATTCTTGATCTTATGAGATACAAACGCCAAACTTATGTTGACATCAACGATGAAAGACATATTGGATCAATAGACAAACAAATCATTCGACGATTAATATACATATGAATCAAGGTTTTAACATGATTTTATTTTGTTTCATCGAACACAAAATGACTTACATATTGTTTAATCAATGTTGTATTGAGAGCACATCGAATTGTTTCACTAAGGCTTTGATAGCCATTATTTTCTTCTTGAGCAAGCCATGTACTAAATTGAGTTTTGAGATTTTTATCTAGCGAATAGCTGATTTCTGATTGAGAATGATGAGAAATTTGTTTTTGTTTTGATAAGTATTTATAAATGAATATTAATGGTATACTAATAATTAACCAAAAACGAACGAATCGATATAATTGTCGTATTAAATGAGGAAGAATTCGTTTAGGTTGAATTGCACAAGTTGTATTGGCACAAAATTGATGGCAAATAGGTCCATTAAATTGAAGTACGGAGATATAAATAGGAAACGGTGATTGATGACGATAGATATTAAGGAAATTTTTATGCGTTTTGAGTTTCATTTGCGTATAATCGTAACAATGTAGATCTGTAAAAGCATTGAGTAAGCAAGTTGAATTCGATTGTGATGAATGTTGTTGTTGTTTTGATGAGAATAAATAAGTTTGTAGAATGTCATTTATGAAATATGTCGATTTGTCACGAAGATTATGTCGATTATCAATATCAGATATCTAAATCGAAAAACATAGATTTTTATTTCATGAGTCAATCGATTCATCGAACCTTGGTTGAATTCTCGTTGATGGTTTTCTAGAAAACAGACAGACAGACAAACAAATCGATCGATCAATTATGAAAAATTGTATTTTTTACATTCGATAATAACCATCGATCGTTCACAATCAATGCAACAATTGGAAGAAGAAGAAATATTATTTGTAAACTGAGAACAAAAAGAATTTTCATCATCAATGAATATTTTTTTCCCAACGATATGATTAAACATAAACTAAATATGAATAATAGAATTCTATAGTCGATCGTTTGTGGAAGTAGATTGTATATGAATCGAATTGGAAGAGAGATTAAAATTGAAATTGTTTTCACTAGTGTTACAATCGCATAGGAACAAACGAGTAAACCAATGAATTGAGAACAAGAATATCGTATTGAAGTAAGATTTATTATCGAATGGAGAATCTTTTCTGATATTGATAATGACATAAATATTATAACACAAAATCGATTATTTGTTTCTGAAACAACAACAAGATAGAGTAAAAGATCAAATTTCAATGAAAATACGATCGATTTTCCTTGGTTTTTGTTCGTAATAATAGAAAAATATGCGCGTCTATTTGTCCTTGATACTTATCTACCTAAGTAGCCTAAAGGCAATAGTGTTGAGTAAAAAAGTTCTCGAAAATAAAAAGAATACAAATGTGATTTTGTCGATTAACCAATAAGGACAGATGTTGTTTTTTTTTTCTTCTTCGTCTTATGTCAATTTGAAGCTGACGACTAATAGCGACCTCGTAGGTTTTTAATTGATAATGATAAATGTAGTGTGTATATATTTTTTTTCTCTTGCATCACACAGATAACGCCGTGTTCCGACAAAAACAAAAAAAAACACTAGCTCAGCATCATTTGATCACAAAGAAAAAAAAACCAAAACGGGAGAAAGAAAAAAGATTGCGTGCGTTTTTTTTTCTTGTGAAAACAATTAGAATTTGAGTTGTTTTGGTTGTTCCCAAGGAAATTCAGCACGACCAAAGTGACCGTAACAAGCTGTCTTTTTGTAGATTGGTGATTTCAAGTTCAATTCACTAGAAAAAGAGAAAAAAAATAGTATAAAGAGAAAAGAAAAATAATCTGTGTTATTTACCGAATGATTATACCAGGACGAAGATCGAAATTATTTTTAACAATTTGAAGTAGTTCTTTGTCAGTTTTCGATGATGTACCATAGGAAAAGACGGCAATTGATAAAGGTTCAGCAATGGCAATACTATACGAAACTTGTACGAGACAACGACGGCAAAGTCCGGCTTTGACAAGTGATTTGGCGACCCAACGAGCAGCATAAGCACCTGAACGATCGACTTTCGATGGATCTTTGCCACTGAAAGCACCGCCACCGTGAGCACCCCATCCACCATAGGTGTCAACAATGATCTTTCGACCTGTGAGACCAGCATCACCTTGTGGTCCACCGATTTCGAATTTACCCGATGGATTAAGATAATAGACCGTTTTATCGTCTAATAATTGAGCTGGTACAACCGGTTTGATGATTTTATTTAAAAGATCATCACGTAATTGTTCTTGTGTTACTTGTGGACTATGTTGAGTTGAAATAACAATCGTATGAACACGTTGTGGAATGCAAGCACCTTTGTCGAATTTGTATTCGACTGTAACTTGAGTTTTCGAGTCAGGTCGAAGGTAATCCAACGTACCATTACGTCGTAATTCGGCCATTCGAGCGTTCAATTGATGAGATAGAACGACAGTTAATGGCATCGATTCTTCGGTTTCATCGGTGGCATAACCGAACATGAGACCTTGATCACCAGCACCGATGTCATCATCGGTTTTCTTCTCATGAACAGCTTGAGCAATATCAGGCGATTGTTGTTCAAGTGCAACGAGAACATTCATTGTTTTGTAATCGAAACCTTTGTCCGACGAATCGTATCCGATTTCTTTAACAGCACCACGAATTATTTCTTGATAATCAAGAACAGCTTTAGTTGTGATTTCACCACAGACTAAAACCATGCCGGTTTTTGTGCATGTTTCACAAGCAACTTTCGCATTGGGATCTTGTTTTAGACATGCATCGAGCACAGCATCACTAACTTGATCACAGATTTTATCTTTGAAAAACAAATTTCATCTTTTGTTATCTTTAGTGTTCGTTTGACCTACCAGGATGGCCTTCTCCGACGGATTCGGATGTAAATAAAAATACTTCACCAGTTGAATTATCTGATTCCATAATCACAGTTGAGGATGTGGGATGGATGTGGTAGTCTAAAATGAATCGAAAAAGAGAAAAACGTCTGCCTTTTGTATCGACGACGAGAGAGAGAGAGAAAATGCATCGTCATTGAAATATCTCGGATATGAAAGTACAAGGTACTATTTAAACGAATGGTGTTCGTATTCTCTTTATTTTTTTTGTCTTTATGAGAATAAAGTGCTTCTGCATACATTCTTTTTTGTTTTCAAGGACGAGATATAAGTACTAATCATACGAGAAAAAGTGATAAAAAAGAAAATTGATAATAGAATATTTGCAAATCTTGTTGTTGTTGTTGTTGTTGTTATGTGCTTTGCTGATATCTTGAGAAGAAAACGAAATGTTTTAAAACACACGATTGGCGAAAAAAAAAAACGTTTTCGTATATCACGAAGAAATAAAAATGAGATTTATGATCGACATGGTCGTCGTTTGTTCTCCTCTCTTTTCTTTTATCATATAATCACGCTCGCTCTATAATTTATCCTTTTCGAGACCTTACGATACGCGACGAATGAGAAAAAGAAAGTAACGACCGAATGATACTGACAATAATGAAACTACTATACCGTCTTATCACATATTCAGGGACGATTCAAATAGGTTTCTCTCTCTCTCTCGTCTCGTACCAAAGGTCAAAGGTGGAAATTTGTTGAATTATTTTATTCGTCTGTTCGGTTTTTTTTATTTAAAACAAATATAAAAAAAAGAAAGATTTATGTTCATGTTTTTTGTTGTAAAGAATTTGCCAACCAATCCATGGCTTCATTGAGGCCTGTTCCTTGAACAGCTGACGTTTTAAATATTTGATATTTACGATTTTTTAATGTCGTTAAACCGAGTGCATTGGCAACTTCACTAACACTCATACAGCCTTCGAGATCTTGTTTATTGGCAAATACACAGAGAACAGCGTTCTTTAATTCTTCTTCTTCGAGCATTGAAACAAGTTCGTGTTTGGATATACCGATACGATCACGGTCCATCGAGTCAATAACATAGATGATCGCATCCGTATTCGAATAATAACAACGCCAATACGGTCGAATCGATGTTTGTCCACCTGAGATGAAGAAAAACAACAAACGGAATAGAGTCAATTTGTCATCGATTGATGAATTTCGATTTACCGAGATCCCAAACTTGAAATTTTAAATTCTTATATTGTACAGTTTCGACATTAAAACCAATCGTTGGAATTGTTGTTACAACTTCACTAACTTGAAGACGATAGAGTATCGTCGTTTTTCCTGCACCATCAAGACCTAAGATCAATATCCGACGTTCTTTACTACCGAATAAACCCGAAAAATAGCCTAATAAATTTCCCATGGAAATCCGTTTTTATATGTTAAGAAATAGTTCTATTACACGTCGTCTGTCTGTCGTTCGTTCTTTTTTGTCATGCTCATTGATTGGTTTCAGTTGAACTTCGACGTACGAATAAAAACAAACTTTCATATTAACACAGTATTTATTTATTTCAATCTCGAATATTCCACAGATGTCTCTAGTCATCAATGTCGACAAAAAACATAAATCTTGATCAAATTATCGCGAAAGTGAGCTTGTATAAATAGCACTCTATTAACCCGAGTGATGATTGAAATAGGTTTATGATTGTAGTTGTTGTTATTGTTTTTTTATTGCGCTAGGCACGGTAATGAGAATGGAAATGTATGATTAGATCAATCGATGGGATTTTTTTCGTGTTGTTAGTAGAAAAAAAAAGCGCATATATGTAAATGTAGTAGCAGAAAAAAAAAGACAGAATTGACTAACTTAAGAATAAAAAAAACAGAATCACAAAGAAGAAAAAGAAAATATGGGAATGTTCGTTGCTTCGACGTTCTAATAGCCACAGCCTTTCAAATAATCACCGATTTTGCTTGTAGCACCTACTAACATCTCTGGCTTTTGATTGATACCAATTGAAACGATATAAGCTAGAACAACAAGAATTCGAAATCGAAAAATCTCGTGCTTTTTTTTTTTGTTCTCAAACCTTTGCCGGATTTAGCAATAACCATACCATCGGCACCTTTTCGTAAGACAACAAGAGTATCTAAATTACGAATGAAAATATAATTTTCTCCGTTAACTGTAACGCCCGATGGTGTTGCAGAGAATGCTTTGGCTAAGGCATCTTTAACGTTATCAATTGCCTAGAAACGAGAATGTTTTTTTTTCAAAAATTCGAGTTCAAATTAAAATCCTACAGGAAAGTTAGCTGATGCTGCCCAACGTGAACCATCAACGCCGAATATGGCGGCATGTGTAATGCCTTGACTTGTTAAATTAGTTATATATTGATCCCAGCCTGACATGTTCTCGTTTGCTTCTTAGTATCTAAACGAAAAATGGCGAGTTTGTTGACTCTTGTTAACAGTCGAAATAAATGAAACTGTAGGAGTATGTAAGTCGTAGACAAGATAAAACAAAACGAAACGAACGAGAGAGAGAGAAAGAGAAAAGAAAAAAAACAACAACAACAATAACATCAACAATGCGACACGAAAGTCTAAGTATGGAGATATCTAATCCGTTGAAATGAATGGTTATTTTTTTTTCTCGTCAACAAACAAAAGAACACCAAAGAAGAAGAAGAAAAAAAAAAAACTTTTTTCGCCCCTGACGGCACTGATGAATAGTCATGAAAGATAACAAAACGAAATGAACACGAATGAGATGAGTCATATTAAGCGACATCTTTTTTTGCTCCTCGATCATCGAATGAATTAAATAAATAATTTATTTTTAAAATCATCAAACAAATTCGTTGTTTCGATATTGATGAACGTTTTTGAAAAGAATTGTAAATCGATTTTAATTGGTCGATCGAGTTCAATTTGAAATCAAGTACTTACACATTTACTTGTCTGCCAAAAAATGGATCTTACTTCGGTTGTCGAAGCTCTAAAAGCCACACTTTCACCTCAACTTCGTAAACAAGCCGAAGATACACTCGCTCAAGTAGTTCAACATTGATTGATTCATTCGAGTTCATGTTAACTCTCGATTTTAGATCTGTAAAACAACGGGATTCGTTTCATGTCTTCTACAAATCATTCTCAATGATCAATGTGATCTAGCAGCTCGACAAGCTGGTATTTCGACAAACGAATCAAACTTTCTACTAGATATATTTTTCTAAAATACCGATCTTTCTTTTCAAAGGAGCAATCTATTTAAAAAATCATGTGAATACTTATTGGACAGATTACAATGAATACAATGATTCAACTCTCAGTAAATTATATGTCATAGCTGAAACCGATAAGGATTGTCTTCGAAATTTAATTCTCGATGCAATCATTCGTACCAAAGATCCACTGCGTTGTCAGTTGATAACAACAGCTGGTACGATGATAAAAAATGATTTTCCATTAAAATGGCCACAATTTATGAATCAAATTCATCAATGTCTTTCAACTGATAATGTCAATGCTTGGGAAAGTTCATTGTTAGTTTTCTATGCACTCGTTCAACATTATGAATATAAAAAAGTCGAAGATCGAACAGCGATCGATGATATTATGATTGTTATTCTACCTCTTCTTCTCCAACGTTTTATGCAATTATTTACTGCCAATGATTCCGATCAATCGGCGATCATACAGAAACAGATTCTCAAAATTTTTCATGCTTATACACAAGTATTTCATATCGAAAAACGAAATATTCTCCGATCAGATCGTTTGTTGTTTTAGCTTCATTTGAATTTTCGAGTTCTACCTAATCAAACGATGACAAATTGGCTGGAGACATGTTGTGCAGTTTTGGAAAGACGTGTGCCCGACCGATTGAATGCACTCGATGAAGAAGATCGACCCGAAAGTCCGTGGTGGAAATTGAAAAAATGGGCTCTTCATATTCTCATACGAATATTCGAGAGGTTCGACAGAAGAATTGAAATGAAATTATGCTTTTTCTGTGTTTTTAGACATGGATCTCCGGCGAATCTATTGAAAGGACAATCGGAAGAGAATTTCAATTTTGCTAATTATCATTTGAAAGGATTTTCAGGTTGGAGAGAAAAATGCAAAAATGAGAAAATATTGAAACAAAAATTTCGTTTAGGCAAAGTAATTGGTATTGTGTTCGGAATTTTAGAAACTTACAGACAGAAAATCTACGTTTCACCACGTGTTCTTCAACTTTCGTTGAATTATCTTCGAGAAAGGTAATTCCAAACAGGAGAAACGAAAAACAAAAACCGACTGGATTGTTGATTTCTAGTGTTCGACATGCACATTCATGGAAAATCATGCAGAATAATATTGTGATTTTAATTCAAGATATTATCTATCCATTGTTATGCATTACAAATGATGACATTGAATTGTTCAATGATGAACCTGCTGAATTCATTCGTGGACGACTTGGTTCGTTTGAGAATATCGTTGTTTTTTATTCGAATTAGATTTTGTTTAGATATTCTCGATGAATACGTGAGTCCAATATCAGCTGCTGAATTATTTCTTTCGGACGCTGTTGCCAAACGAAAAGATGTTCTAATGAAAACAGTTTCCTTTCTCGGAACAATCATACACAATGATAGAATAACAATTCAACAGAAAGATGGCGTTTTACATATGTTAGGTGTTATTGGTAATGTTTTAATTAAAAAGAAAACACTCAGTAATCAATTAGAAAATATTATTATTCAATATCTTCTACCTGAAACGCAAAGTTCAACGGCATTTCTACGTGCACGTGCTTGTTATGCATTGAGAAATTTTGCTAAATTCGAATATACAAATCCGGAAAATTCATCGAGATGTTTAAATAATCTAATCAATTGCCTGTGCAATGATCGTTCGTTGCCCGTTCAAGTTGAAGCTGCTATGGCATTGAATTTATTCATGTCTGACAATGAGAAACATAAAACGATCGTTATTCCAAATTTACAAATTATTGTGATGAAAATCATCGAAATCATACGGCAAACAGAAATCGATGATGTTATGATTGTTTTACAGAAAATTGTCGGTTTATTTGACAAAGAATTGCAGCCGATTGCTGTTCAAATGACATCGCAATTAGTTCAATTTTTTAAACATGTCGTTTGCTCTGAAAATACATCGAACGATGAAAATAAAACTGAAGAACGAACTATTGCAGCTATGGGAGTTTTGAATACTTTGGATACAATTGTTAGTTGTATGGGAGAGAAATCAGATGTAAGGAAGCAAAATTCACTTTTTTTAATTTCTAAATCAAATGAGTTTATTTTAGATTCGTGTACAAATTGAACAGATTCTCTATGAAATCATTCTTCTTGTCCTCCGTGATGGAATACTCGGTAGAAAAAAAGCAAAAATTTTTCAATACAATTTGTTTTTTTTTGATTTGCAGATTTTTATGAAGAAATCTTAGCGTTAATCGATACGCTAACAGTTCATACGATAAGCCCATTGATGTGGCAAGTTTTTTATATTATCAAAGAAGCATTCTTTCGAGATGCAGCTGATTATTTTGCTGGTAGAAAAAAACAGAAAGAAAATATTTGTAAAATAAGAGTCGTTTTGTTGTTAAGAAATCATGAATTGCCTACATAATTATATTATTAACGATACGGCATCGTTTCTATCTCAATCAGATCGAATTGAAACAGTTTTTGAAATGTGTAAACACGTGATTATCAATGATCTCGGCGAAGATTCCGAAGCTCATGCTGTTAAACTAATGGAAGTTATTATTCTTCAATGTCAAGATAACATGACTGCTGTATGTCGTAGATTTTTCTAACTTTGATTTCTTTGTTTTTGTTTTGGAAATCTTAGGCTCTCCCAGCCATTGTTCAATTAATAGCTCAACGTTTTCAACGTGAAATCATCACGAATGAACTACGTTCGATGCTCCTACAAATCTTCATCGTTATTCTCTGGTTAAATCCCGATCGATTCTTTCAAACATTGACGACAGTTGCATCGAACGATCCGAGTACACAAAGTGTCATCGGTAATTTCTTTCAACAATGGATGAACGATTGCGAAACATTCGTTGGCATACATGATCGACGTGTCTGTGCGCTTGGTCTTTGTACATTACTTCGAATTGATTCGAAATACTATTCGGCTATATCGAATATTGTGCTGAAAATCTTGCCCAATTGTATTCATATTTACCAAGGTCTAATGAAAACCTATCAGCATGCACATGAAAATAATAGTGACGATGACGATGATGACGACGATTCGATACCGAGTGAAATCGAAGATGGCGATGATGAAACATTATTTTCGAATAAACAAACGAAAACGAAACAAGCTGATCAAGAAATGTCAGCCGATGCTAATGACAATGATGAGGACGAAAGTGATTTTGATATTGATGAAACTGATCTTGAATCGTACTCGACCGTTCTCGAAGCTAGTGAAGATATCGATGAATTTCAAATCTTTTGCGAGAGTTTACAAAGTAAACGAACGAATTTTCAATGTCATACATTCTCGTTTTCTCTCTTCAGAATTACAATCAGATACAACTGGATATAATCAAGCATTGTTACAACATCTCACAGCTGAACAACGTACGCAAATTCAAAATATAATTCACTATACTGAAAAACGAAAACAAGAGAAAGGTACCCAATTTCACTCTGAATAACCTTTATTCGTTGTTTTTTTGTATTTACATAATAGAATCGAACAAACTTCGAGAAGCAACTGGCATCAATCCCACGAATACTTCATTTCCAATTTCGAAATGATGTTCTTCTTCTAAAAGACCAACATTTTCTTGCTTTCTTCTGCTTTTCTTTCTTCTTCTTTTTTTTTATATATACACAACAAAAACAAACACCGAAGAGCATTCATAAGTGAAAATACAATCTGTATTTTGATTTGTTATTTTTGTGCTAATTTCGAATGTGATCCTTGAGATTTTTCACCTTCGAAAAGATGATTGTTGTTTTCTTTTTTTTATTTTTATTTTACACTGAAAACGACCACAACTTATTGCAATATTGCATATATTCCGATGAATACTTACATGAACAGCATCATTTTTATGTAAATAGAACGAGAGAGAGAGAAAAGAGCGAGAGAGAGAATGAGACGTTCGAAGCCTTGAATATATATTACCGACAAATGACTTTACATTCTCTCATGATTGCTCGAAATCAACGTAGAATAATGAAATAAAAATAAAAATATATATACACATAGAAAACATTGGCTTTTTTGTTATTTATTTCCAATGTCTACAACAACGAATCGACCAGCAACAACACGTTGGTCATCATCAGCCAAATCAGTGAACGCACACGTTCTTCTACCAGCACGTAAATCAGCAGTTAATAATTCATTAATCACTCAACAACATACATTTGCTCAACGTACAGCTAAAACACGACATGATGTCGAACAATTATTTAAATTATATTGTACAAATAATTTAAAATTTCATACATTTCAACGGCAGGTCGTCACCGGTAGGAGTCTTTCGAAGATTTACTCATTGCTTTGACATTCTCGTCTAGGTACACGTATTCCCAGTGCTCAAACATCTTTCATACCACAAAATCATTTCAATGATACCGTTCAAACCAAACATCATGTTAGTCAAGAAGATTTCAACGTATCCGAACCGAAAATCCCTCAGAAACGAACACTACAAATTCGTCTCGATCACAATCCACCTCATGCTCCATCGACAAGTCCATCGCTCGATGCCACACCAGTACCGTCTTGTTCAGATTTATGCGAAGACGAACTACACGATACAACACTCAATCAAGATTCTCTCGAACAAATGCCAGCGAATAGATCGAAGACGATCGCTGGTCCATCGATTATTGCTCTTCCACCTGTACCATCATCGACACTAACATTGATGAATAATCGAAAAGATATATTCAATACATCGCATTCATCATTTTCAACGATGAATTCAAATCGAGAATACCGTTCACGAGCGAAATCAAGTACGCAATATTCGAGTTTAAAAACAAAGTTTGTTGACAAAATGTTTAATTGCATACTTTAACTATGGCTTCGGTCATTTGATTTTCAGTCCTGTATCACTAAGATTCGAGCAGACCGATCGACCTGTCTACGTGGGTGCTCGTGTCGTTTCGATTCCATCGAAATGCAGGTCGGTTGATTACCAAAAAAAAAATCTTTCAATTGAAAATATTTTTTTCTCTAGTCGATATGTTCTCTTAACGTTTCCTCAACATCCCATTCGATATACGATTCCGTCTTCAGTCGAACGTATTCTTCTTCCCGAACGATTTCCGACGATGTACAATAATATCATTCAAAATCAACATCATAAATAAAAGACAAAAATTCGAAAAAATTAATTTTTATTCTTTAATTTTTGACAAAAATAAATTTGTTTTCTCTCTCTCTCTATTTAATTAAACCGGATAGAAACCTGAGCATTAAAAATACAGATTATTTCTTTCAAATAGGCTCATTTAAACTCCAGGAAAATGTACTTTTCAATCGATCGAAGAAACTAGGTCCCGAAGGTTCAGATGCATTTGCTGTTGTTACTTCCTAAACAGAGAATTTCAATGTGAAAGAGATTCGATATTTTCCCCCCTACCGACGAAAAGATAATCTCTAGATGAAGAAGAAGAGAAAAAAAGACAAAATCATATAGCCCATCACCGATGAAAATGTGCTTGTCAACAAACCTTGACGATTTCTTTCTCTTCGGCGACAGATTCTCTCGGCGACAGTGGTGTGGGCGTTGTGACAGGCGTGAGCTGTTTAACGGGAGGAGTATGTACAACAGGCGAAGGAATGACTTCGACTTGTTCGGATACCATATTACTCGGAACAAAACCGGTACGACCATTGTCAATTTGACCGATGTAAAAACCATCGGCATCTTGTTCACCGTAGATCTGAATTTTCAAAATTTGTTCTCATTTCATCAAAACAAGAAAAATGCCGAACTAACTTTAATAATCTGTCCTTGTTTGAATGGTAGTTCTTCATCGTTGTCTTGATTAGGCGACATGGCTTGTGGATCGTAGTCAAATAACGCTACGAATTGCCGCGGTGAATTCGAACTCTTTCGACTGTTGATTTTCTCTTGAGCTGGCGTTCGAGGCGTATTGGCTCGTAATTCAATCTGAGGCATCTCGATGCTCATCGACGAGACAGTCGATGGCGATTCACGAGTTAGAGATTTCGTTCTTTCTCTTCCATTCATCGAATCATGCGAATAGATCGATGAATGACGAGATCTTTTAACGATTTCCTCGAGATCGATTGGTATCGAATCGTTCGATTCAACGCCGTTGTCTGTCAATGTTCGAAGAGTTAAATATCTTCCCGGATAAACAGTTTTCAAATTGAGCAATGTATGATCATCTAGACAAACGATTTAATAGAAATACCTAAATCAAATTATGTTACTTAGTGGATTGTTAACATCCTGAACTTGTCGACCATCGATCAGCACTCGGTATCCACGAGCGAGATTTGTCGATGGCGAGTGTTCCCAAGAGACGAGGAGAGTGTTGGCTTGAGGACCGGGAAGAACTTGGATTCGTTTTGGAGGTTGAAGAGTTTCGTCTGTATAAAAAACATCGATTTAGTAAAACAAACAATTCTTTTGAAACTATCTTCGTTCTAAATCAAAGCTCGAATATCTGTTCTAAACTTACGTTTAGTTGTTGTGTAAAAAATTTTAGTCGAATCTGAAAAGTCTTATCTCATCTCACAACAAAAAAAAACAGAACCGAAATCACAATATACCGAAAGGATTCGTTCGAAATTCGATCGAACAAGCCGATTGTTGAGCATGTGGACTTGGCAGATTAGTTGGTTTGCCTTGAATGGTCACTTTATGCACGGTATTTGGCAGTAAACCAGATAATTTAAATCGATAAATGCCTGCTTTCAATGTTTGAACTTCGATATCGTTGACGTAGAGTTTATGTACGAGATCATTCGATGCCGGCCACCAGGAAACAACGGCTGTTGTTTGCGTGATTCGACCGACACGAAGATCAGTCGGCATGTAGGATAGTTCTTTCGAATTGGTTACGAGAAGTGTGCATTGTTGATCTCGTGAGAGACCCTGTTGAGTTATCGATCGAATTGCAATTCGATGTGTTTTCTCGTTGAGATTTAAATTTTCGATCAACGCTCGCGAACGTTCATTCATATGAATCGTTGTGTAGAGAGTTTGATCGACAAGAACTTGATAACCGAGAAGTTTCATGTCTGTCAACGGCGGATTCCACGAGATGAGAACGCTGTTGCTGAGAATTTTTTCTATACGAAGATTTGTCGGAGGAGGAACTGAACAAAAAAAAGAGAAGCAGATTAAATTAATCATAAACAAAGACACAAAATTAATCTCACTGTGTTTTCCAGAAGAATGATCTTCGCTCGATACATCCGACGAAGTACTTTCGACTGAAATAGTAAATAATGTTCTTTGTTTTGTTTTTTTCTCTCTCTTCTCCTACGTTGTTTTGTCAATGTCGGTGTGAATACATCCGATTCGAGACTCGAACGTAGATTTCGTTCGAATGTTCGGCCTGTTAATTTGTGAATAATCTGCTTCGTATGTTCAGGAAGATCTTGAGGATTAGTGACTAATTCTATGAAATTCGAAGGCACAAGACCATATCGACCGTCGAGATTTCTACCGTCATAAAAGCCGTCCTCGAAAAAAGAAACATGCACACCTCCTATTTCAATTAATCACGCTAAGATTAGCTTTACTTCATCAATATCTCCATAAACAAGATAATAATCTCCGAGTTTCAACGGTAATTCGATTTCAGGATGATCATTGGGCGAGAATTTCATTGGCTCGTAGGAATATTTGGCGACGACAATCTGTGCTGGCCGATCGTTGATCGGTGCACTGTCGTCTTTGACTGAAAACGAGAAAACACTCGAACCTGATGTTGTTGCTTTCAATGTTTGAAATTCTCGGAGAATATCATCGTGTTTCAATGATTGCAGTTCAGTTTTTCGTTCGAGATCATCGATTTTCTCCTAGCAGCAAAATTCGAAGTTCAGCTTTTCTTTTTGTTTTTATCAAATATCTACTTGAAGTAATTGAATTGTCAATTGATTCTCTCGTTTAGTTAAATCATGCATCTAAACACAAAAACAGACGACGTTCGGAACGAAAGAAAATCGATCAAAGAACTTGTTGAAATTGTTCGAAATCGTCTTGTTTTCGTTTCAATTCTTGTTTATTCGTTTCATTTTCATCATCGAGACGTTTTTGATAGTCGATTGTATCTCGTAGAGATTTGATAATCGATTCTAAATCCGTTGTTTTCTGTTTCAAATTTTCAATTTCATGCTGTTTTACATCGCAATCATTGGTTAACTAAGTGAAAAAGAGAAGAAAAAAAAACGGTCGGTTTCTTGTTCTTCTTTAAAAACTAACGCGTTCATTTTTCTGCGTCAGATTAGTAATCTCATTGCGAAGTTGAGTATTTAGCATCGAGGCATTTTCACGTTCTTTGATCTGAAGTAGAAGAAGAAGAAAACATCACGAGTCAATCTTAAAGCCCCAAGAACAATATGTACGCTTAGTTGAATTTCGGCTTGTAAACGTTCGATATTAATTTGCAGATCTTGATGATGTGCTTGTGATGATTTCATTGTTAGAATTTCATTTTCGAGAAATTCATTTTTCTCTTTTAATTCATCGATTTCACGTTCGAATTGTTTCGATTTGAGAGAATGTTCATCATTCATTTGCGTCAAACGATTGATTTCAGCTCGTAGCATTTCATTTGTCTTTTGCAGAGCTTGATGATGAAGAGGCTCGACGGCGGGTGATGCGACACTCGTTCGAGAAGAATAGGTCTGTTCATCATGAGAACTTGTCGATGTTGTTCTTATTGTCGGCTAAACAAAGGCGTGAAGAGATCGATCGTTTTCAAAAACAAAACAACCTGTGAAAATGTTTGTTGTAAAAACTGCTTTGATGTTCGAACATCACGTATCATGCCCGTGAAACGAGGTGACGGTGGATTTGTCATCTTTTTTAATTTTTCCTACTCTCAGAAGTATATATATATATATGAATAACTAATACGATTATATATGAAAGAAGATTTTTTTTTCTTTTGTGAGAGAAAAAAAAACGAGAGAGAGAGAGAGAGAATAGTGAATATTATCTATTCTCAACTGCGTCGTCTTTTTCTTCTTTTCTTTTTTCCTAACGGAAATAGATCGAAATACACGGATAAGGAAGAGCGATGTCTTTATGGTTGAAAGACAGTTTCCGTTAGATTTGTTTAACTTACGTCTGCATTTGTTGTTGTAGTCGAATTCAACGATGACGTCGATGATAGAAGACGCTTTTCAAGGTGTAGTTTTTCAATATTTGCTTGACGTAAGGCCAATTCCAACGGATTCGACTTCAACAAATAGATAATTAGTTGTTTGTTTTTGTCAAAATAGTTTATCTACTTGAGATAATTGTTTCATTTTATCCGTTAAATTAGCTATTTGTTCATCTTTTTTCGCTAATAATTTACTGTATTCGGATGTTTGTTTAGCTAAGGCTCGTTTGATCGAATATTGATTAGGTTCATCGTACAATCGACGATTCTAATTTTAATAAAAATCACAAAATTCAATAAAAAAAAAGACTGAATATTAAATTCCTACGAAATTCGGTTCATCATCGCCCCAAACCTCATCAATGATAGTCACTTGCCGTTTACTCGTCTCCATTTAGTCGAGAAAAAAAAACGAATGAATGAGTACCAGCTGGTACGCGAGAACTACGATTAATAGTACAACGATTTTCTCTTCTTTTTTTTTTATTTCAAAACATTTATTTCTTTTTCTATATGAGAAACGTTGAAAATTACCCTATAAGATAGAAGGACATAAAGAGGAAAAAAAAACGGTACATGAAAAAAAATGAAACGGAAAACAGTGTGGTGTTGTCGGTAAAGAAGGACATTTGATATTTGTATGAATACGAGCGTGTGTGTGTTTTTTATTTATTTGGTAGCTTCTTTCAAATAAGCAATCAAATCTTTTCGTTCGTCTTCTTTTTTCAAACCGGCAAAGATCATTTTTGTACCGGGAATGTATTTCTTTGGATCTTTCAAGTACACCCATAGTGTATCTTCAGCCCATGTGATGCCTTTGTTCTTGTTGGCATCGCTGTATGCAAAGCCCGGTACTTGACCGGTCTGTCGACCGAATAAACCGTTAAGATTGGGTCCTTGTTTGTTGCCGGCACCTTTCTCTACGACATGGCATTGAGCACATTTGGTTTTGAAGATCTTGGCACCTTTTTCGGCATCACCACCTTCCCATTCATTACCCATGTTTGAACTTTAGTTTAAATGTACTAAGATGAATAGAACGCGAGAGAAAAAAATGATGAAAAGAAAACGTTTCGTTATTTATAACGCAAAGGAAGGAGGCTGGTAAATAAACAACAAAACATAATGGCGTCGAATCCTCGACAAGAACGTATAAGAAAACGGAGGACGAACGCAGCGTATGGCGATGGTCTTTTGCTTACCGTTGAAATCACAAGATCGGGATCGTTCGAACGAAGAATTTTTATTGGCTGTTGTTTTTGTTCATTAAACATCAGCGAAGATTTCGTTTGCTCGAGATCGTATGAAAGTTCTTTGATACGTTGATCACGTATCATTAATTGTCGTTGTAAATAACAGACGAAATCCTTTTGATCATCTTTACAGAATGTGTTCATTTCATATTCGAATTGTAAACGAAGTTTTGTAATTTTCGCTGATTTATCAAGATCAGATTTGCATTTAACTTTATAAAGAGCTGTTAATTGACTTTTGGCTTGTTTCACAATGGTTAATTCACGTTTGAGTTTATCAACGAGGCTTATCAGAGATTCATCAGTTGGCTCATCGTTGAGTCCCATTGATGAACTAATCGATGATGGTTCAGTATCACATACAGATCCTGATGAGGATGTTGTCGATGGAGTGAATAATTGAATCGGTTGTGAATGAAGTGGATTACTCTTGAAAACTGTTTTCGTTAGTTTCGTTGTTTTCAACATTTTTTCATCTGCAAAGTCGTAGAAAAATAATGTTAATCGCAGACAATTTATTGAGTAACGAAACCTTAGAAATTCGAAGAGATGAAAAGAAAAACCTTGAAACCGATTTTGTCAATTGAACGAAATAATAATAAAGTCTCTCATTCATAAGCGTTGACATAATAATAATTTGACGGAAATTGAACGAATTAAATTTTATTGAATTAACCTAATTGAATTAAAAATTTGTTCATTTGAACGGAAAATTTTTCGAGAATATTTTTAAAATCCGTTCTCAGTTTTTTTATGGTTGAATATTGCTGAACAAAAAAAGCGCTACTATCGATGAACAAAAGCTCATTGGCAGAATTTGTCGTGTTCTATTTACTACAGAAGAAGAAGAAGAAATTGATTGCATAGCATGTCAAAGATAATTCAATCGATAAAACAAATATTCAGCTCGAAATCTAGTCAATCATTAGTGAAATTAGTCGGTACAGATCGATTTAATAATAAATTCTATGAACGTTTGCCTGGTCATCGACATTATAATTCATCGAAACGATATTATGAACCAGAAGATTATTCCAATGTTCGAATACGTGTCGATCCAGCTTGGGAAGGTTAATGTCGAACAATGGCCGATTGTTTTCTTTTTTTTGTTCATCGATCTTTCACTTTAGCTTGGCTAAGAGGAACTCGGAAAAATCCACCGACACTCGATGAAACAATAGCACAGGAAGCTAAACGAGAACATTTAGCCGAGAAAGTAAAAATAAAAATGTCGAAAAATTGCCTGGATTCTCTCGATTTTTAGCCAGTGAATATGTTACCAACAAGTTACGGTCTCGATTCGCCACAAGGTGGAACAAGTAAGACAATAGATGAAGATTTATATTCTGTTATTTAATAAGTTTTTTCTTTTTAAGCATCGTTTCCCATTCGAGAAGAATATGAAGTCGAACCGGGAAGAAAAGCAAGAGTCAAACAAGATCCAGACGAAAAATTCTAGTTTATTTGAAATAAAAATTTGTTTTTTCATGATTAGTTAATATAGACTTCATTGTTGAAAGTAGTAAAAGAATTGAAAAAGCTTATAACTTCATACATTTTCACTGCAATGTCTTTGGCTGTTGGATTTTTTTTCATAGGCTCCATCATAGCTTGAAAAGCCAACGAAAATGTTGATCCTTTTTGTCCCTAAATAAAGTCAAAAAGGGCATTTGATTTAGAAAAAAACAGTTTCATCAATACATACGATATTTTTTATTTTCTCAGCATTTGGACATTGAGTATAAGGTAAAAATTCCAAAAGAGCACCGATGATTTCAAGAAGAGAATTGTAAATATTTCCATTTTGATAAATGATATCATAGGATTCGATGATTAAAGTTAAGATAGCATCGATAATTCCCAAAACTGCTATAAATTGGACTAATTGTGGACTTGGCCACTTCAAAGCAACGAGTCCAGCTAGGCTAAAGCGAAAAATAAATGTTTATCAAAAGAATAGATTCGAATTACCCTTTTGCAGCACGAACAATTGTTCGCAAAACACGTAAGATTTCGATAAATCTTTTTAAATAATCTGGATCATCATCTGGCGTTGGTGGTGGAAAAGTACCGAATTCGGCGATTTTCTCCAAAAGTTTTCCATTGTAACCAATGATCTAAAACATTATTATTATTATTATTATTGATCAAGAGAGAAACATCATCGTACTTCATTGAAATCAGTAATTGTTTTGTTTCTAACTTTATAATCGATTGTTTCGCATAACGTGTTTGCATCACGAATATACAGATCGATAATTTCGAGTTGTACACCATGAATCATCTAATAAAATATACAATCTCGTATTGAAATATTTACGTAACTAAGAACCTTTTTAGGTGGTGATGCATGTATCATTGAAGTAATGGCCCTCCGCATCAAAATATTTGGGATTGCTAATCCAATAGATCCGACAGCTTTTGCGGTACCTGTCACCAGTGATCCGAATACACCACCTATATTGGCGAGTATTGAGCTTTCACTCTGAACTTCTCTCTTTGGTCTCCTTGTTTTCTCCTCGTGCACTTGCATGTATGCCGTTATTAATGAAACTGAATTTTCCTTTTTCTGTTAAAATATACGTATTTACATTCAATATTTGTTCTTGTGTTAATATCATTGTTTATGAGAAATGACACGTACTATATAGATATTGAAAAAAAAACTCCAAAACATCACGAGATAAATTCAATAACTGCGTTATTTGACATAGAAATTAAAACTAAAGATGCAAGTTCAGGTCAAAAGAGCATAGTCAACAGTCATAATTGCCAAGAAAAATATGGTATTTAATATCTTTCTTTGTTGTTTTTTTCCTGCTAATGTCTGATAAACAAAAAAAAGAAGAAAACATTATCATCTGTCTTTCTTTTCGTTTTGTTGTCATCTCTATAATTTACTGTGACATGTCGTTTTGCTTTTTCTTTGATATATCCACATTATCTCGAGTCTACGTTATATATTTATACATTGTAACGAAAGAATTTGTTTTTCAATGAAATATTTGCCAAATAGTTCGACGACTGATGAAGATTTCAAAGAAATAACATCGAAAATACATCGTTACGCTGGTATTATTATCTTTTTTGCTGGTATCATTGGGAATATTCTTAATATTCTCCTATTATCACATCGATCTCTTCGTTCAAATACATGTGTAACTATCTTTATCGGTTCTTCGATAACTGGCACAATAACAATCCTATCCGGTCTGATATCTCGAGTAACAACAATTTGGATCGTTGATTTAACCGATACTATTCATTGGATTTGCAAATGTCGTGGATTTATTCTGTATACGTTTCGTTTCATGACATTTTGGTTGATTATGTTAGCTACAATCGATCGATGGCTTGTATCATCTCGTGATGCTCGTCTACGACGATTAAGTTCAATAAAAAATGTTTTTCGAAGTATTTTTCTCATCGGAATATTCTCAATTCTAATTCATCTTCAAATTTTCTCTTGTCATAAAGCAAATTTAAAAAATACACCATTAGAATGCTTTAATAAAGATATGAAATGTCGATTACTCAATGATTTAATATTTGCATTCGTTACTATTCTTATACCTTTGATGGTTATCGTCGTATTTGGTTGGATGACGATTTTAAATGTACGTTCAACTCAATCCGTTATGAAAGCGAAGTCAATCAATAAATCATCGAAACGAAGAGATCAAGATGTTTTTCGAATGCTTCTCATACAAGTTATTCTTCTGGCTTGTTTAACTTTGCCTATGGCTATACAAAAATTGTATACAACATTTAAAATTCATCATGGAAATGATCATCGATCGAAACATGACAAGAGAATGAACGATTTTATTTATCGTATCGCGCTGCTAATGACTTTTATTGCCAATGGCATGCAGTTTTATGTTAATGCTCTCAGTGGTGGACGTGTTTTTCGAAAGGTTTTAGTTGATTTTTTTCGTTCGATTAAATGTCGATAAAAAATTCGTCAAGTTTATCTAGTTCTGATTGAATATTTGTATGTCGTCCGATTGCATTTAGAAATGAATTAAATCTTCTTTTATAAGTATTTGTTACACTTTGAGACTTCTTTTCTTTTCTAATTCTCTCAAATTTCTATGTTTCGGTTAAATTCAGATCATTCACCTTCGAACCGTTCCCAATACTATTGTAAACAATGTGAACAACAGAAATCTACCAAAATCACGCGATATATTTGTAGATTCTACTGATTTCAAACAGATTTTCAGTCAAGAAAAACAACGATTCGATATTTTCGTTTCATTATTTAGGTCCAACGACCTCAACTAAACACGATTTCGTCGAGAAAAAGAAAACATCGACCGATTATTCAACGATTTCATTATGTTAATTAACAACATTTTTTTGTCTTCAAATTGAAATTATTTATGAGACAAATAAAAACTAAATATTGAATTAATTTCAGTTTGATCATATAGATCGAATGATGTATAATAATATTGGTTTTATCGAAACTTAGAGAAAACTGTTAATTACAAGGTGGTCAAATCAAAAAAGTTTTCTTTTGCGATTTATGATGAAGTATCTGATCGCTTTTTTTCGAATTCAAAGAGTCTCAGCCATTGTATCTTTTTTGTTCTACTGAAAAGACATATTCAGATAATTCTGTCTTTTTAATCACACAAATCATTTGTGGTGTTGTCGTTTACTTAGAAGATTAAAAGAAAGAGAGAGAATCATCTAAAATTTTGCATCGTTCGGTCACTAAAACTAAATTCGATATTCTCTCAAATCTTCTTTACTGATTAAAAAATTTTTTCGATTTTTAAAGAGAGAAAAAGAGAAAAATCTCGAGAATTTTCGATCTTAGATGGTGAAAATCGTGCAAATTCAGTTTGAAAGAGAGAAATTTATGATTTTAGAGACGAAGAAGAGACAAAACTAAGTATCAAAGAGCGAAATTTAAGATTTTTAAAGAGGAAGAGAGAAAAATTTTGAGGTTTTAAAGCAGAAATAGCTCGAAAACAAAGTCTAGAAGAGAGAAATCTTGAAAAATTCTCAATTTAAAGGGAGAAAGAGTTCGAAAATAAGCAAAAAAACAAACAAATCTTGAAATTATTTCGTCATTTAGAATGATATTTTGTAAGTGTTTGAATCGATCTTTCAACTTAAAAATTTCAAATTCAAGAGATCGTCATGTCAGTTCTATTCGATTATCGAGAAAATCGGAACGAGATTATCGACCTATGATCATCAAGTTCTTCTTCTTGAATTCTATGCCGTTCTTGTCGTGTTTATTCGACGATTGAGAAATGAAATGTAAGACAATTAGAGAGAACAAGAATTTTTAGGATTTTTTGTGCTTTTAGAAATCTTCCGTCGACACTTGCCGATCGGTTCGCGTCGATTTAAACTTTCTTCTTGAAAATATATCTTCGTTTTTGTTTAACTAATAAACTTTGAAAACAACAAACTGAACTTTTCTTCTTTATTTATCGCAGGATAAATAAATAAAATACTTCGAAGACACGGAAACATTTGCTTTTTCATCATGATCTTCATTAGTTATTGCACCATTTTAATTCTTCT
>Ga0209930_1000870_pt1 | contig 57514 bp, 73 predicted proteins | sample ThiBiot_500_biof_2_FD_183948 | JGI IMG/M metagenome (GOLD analysis project Ga0209930, IMG submission 183948) | Wastewater bioreactor microbial communities from Cape Town, South Africa - Thiocy_cont_500_biof (SPAdes) | ecosystem: Engineered > Bioreactor > Thiocyanate-remediating >...
CTATTTATTTCTTTTGTTGTTTTTATCTTAATGGTTTCTTTAAGGACAACAAGACGAAAAAGAAAATCTATCACTCAAAACCATCGTTGTTTCTGCTTTACTTAACAGCTGTCTTCTCTAACATCAATCATACAGATGACGAAGCAAAACATTAAAAAACATTATTCCTATTAAATTACAACGACCTAACGAGAAATCATGACATATCCGATATACATCACCAGATATTTCTTTTCATTGTATCAAAAATTGACTTTTTTTTCTTCTCTCCTGTATTTTTCGCGTTGATTAACTAATGAATATATCAATTAGAACGGAAGTCAAAGATAGAAAACTCGATTTTGTTGATAGATATGATGATATCAACGAAATTTTCGCAGTGCTTTATCGAATAATAATATTTTCTAATCAATCATCGAGAAAACAATCTCAAATTGTTATTGTTCGTCATTCTAATTTCTCTAGTGAATATCTATCTTCTTTGTCATTCGATTGTAAATTAAATATCAAAAATGCATTTATCATTAAAGGTTACTTACCATAATAACTCCTAGAAAATCCAATCATCTCATCCGCTTATTCACTTAATCTATTTCTAACATTCATATGGATAGAGATGAAAACATAGCGTAATGGATTTTTTTCTCGTGGCAAAGCAAAGACACAAAAAAAAAGAAAGAACGTATATCTATGCTATCCCTTCTTAGTAAACATCTGTTCGCTTCAGTCAGATTCTTAGATTATTATTTTACTCTTATTAGATTCTTAGTATTGGTACTCGGAATTTTTTTTTCTAATAAATTTTCTGTATCAATTTTTCGCATGAATAAAGAAAATCATTCCACTGAACTCAATTATACAGTCATTTATCAATAAAAACTACGAATCAATGAATATAAATAATTGTTGATAGGACTATTTCTACACGATTATTTATCATGAGTTATAGCTTTTCTTTTTTTTTGACAGATCAGATATGAATAATTGAGTTTCTGTGGTTGTTGTTGTTGTTGCAACTAACAACAATAGTAGTAGTAATAATAACAACAAGAGTAAATATTTATAAGAATAAAATTTAATAAATAAAACAACTTACCGGACGGATATTTCGATACATTTATACTCGATTGAATTAACGAACTAATATAGTGTCTTGAATTCCCAGAAAAGGAAAAGACGCAAAGGAAAATCTTATTTTCTTCTATATATAGATCTATATATAATGTATGCCTTCGTTGAACATGAAATTAGGGTAGACAACTGTAAACACGCACACAAGAGACGCTAATAAGCTCTACACGAAAAAGAAAATAGAAGCTGATGAATAAGCACGCAAATTGTTAACTTTATTCGTCAAGAAGAACGTTCCTTTTCTCGCTCTTTTTGTCTTAATTGAATTTTCTTGGTATTATCGAACTTTTTTATGTCGTTTAAACAGCTAATTACCTGGCCAGCCATTGCATTATTCTTTTCATTCATCATTTTGTCGTTGTAAATTGAATAATAAAAGTACTTTCTTTCGATAGAACCGAAGAAAAGAGATAATCAGTGTTAATAATAATCTTTAGAAATTTTTAAGAGGAGGGAGAGAGAGAGAAAAGCCGATGTTAAATGTCTATTGTATTTGAACGAAAAAACAACGAAGCATGTAACATAAATCAGTTGATTATCATGATCATCATCGTCTTATTTATCTGTCGTCGTCGTTGTTGTTGTTGTTATTCGTATTGCTGTTCTTGTCAGTCTGAAGAAAAGTACAATTGGTCTTAACAAACTATTGACAGTATCAACACACCATAGTGCGAGAGCTAACAACAACAGCACAAGTAATAGGAAAAGAAGAAAGAACGAATGACACTCGTTCCGAGAAAATCGATATCATCATAGCACAAACAAACATCCGCCGAGAGAGTAGGTTTGTTAGGAGAAAGAGACAAAGAGAGAGAGAGAAAAAAAAGAAAAAAAAACCATGAGATGCGATAGCCTAAAAAGAATATATATAGATATAGATATATATTTATATATATATATGAACAAATAGTAAAAGATAGGAGACGGGATTTTTTGGATAGAAGAGAGAGAGAACAAGAACGAGAGTCCTTCTGTTTTTTCTATTCATCGCTCTCTACTCCATAAAATAAGACAATAACGACAACAACAGCAGCAGCAGTAACAGCAACAGCGAATGATGATGATGATGATTATCAGAGGAAAAAGAACCCCATCAGCACAGTCACATCTATAAAAATTGAGGCGTCTCATTCTTTGTCTATTAGGCTTACTAGTTCTTCTTCTTCTTCCTCTTTTTTTGGTTTTTTTTATTCCTGTTCTGTGCAACGTTTGATTTATCTTTTATATCGCTTCTTATATTTTTTTTGTTGTGTTCTGGATGCGATATACTTATTTGCATTCATCTTTAACATACAACAACAAGCGATCATACATACATGAATTCTTATTCCATGCGATTGAATCATCGTTTATTTCGTATAGAATAAAATGACAAGGACGAAAAGAAAAAGAAAAATATATGTAAAAACAAAAGGAAAACTTCTTTTTTTTTATTATTGTCATCGGGGAAATCAACGATGATCAATTGTATAAACTCTGCGTGTTTATATGTGCTAAGAAAACCAAATGAACATCTTAAGCAAACGAAAATTATTCTTAAATATCAAGAATGACGTAAACATCTTTTGTTGGTGCTTGTTCATGTATTTGCATATTCGAATAGGTTATAGCTTTGACTTCAGTGCCTTTCGTATGTCGTGCTTCATCGAATATTTCGCCATAACCTCGTGCTACAATTCGTAATTGTTGCCGATCAAAAAAATTGATTTCAATTTTTCGTGCAACAAAATAATCTTCTGTTCCATAAACTTCTAACCATTCACTGAGAAATTTATACAGCAAACTTTCCAGATCACCTTCGGCAGTTATATCAATTTGTTTCATATCACGATTTTCTATTCGATCAATATCTGTCATATATGCAAACATGCCCATTGCCGCCTAAAATTAAAAGTAAAGCACATAGTCTGAGAAAATGCTTTGTTTAGTATGCTGAGTCAGAACTTCCTCTCTGTAGAATCATGCTCAGATTAAATCGAACGATTTAATATGAGGAAATGAAGTAGAAAAAAAAACTGCGCACGCAACTGGAAAATAATCGAACAGACACACAAAGGAAAACACTCGACATTTTTGAAAATATTTATTTCAATATCAAAGCAAAATCAATACAAAAGTTTTATCTATGACTATGAGTTTTAAGGGATAGGTTAGTCACGCACCTGTTCGAATGATTCTTCGATTGAATCACCCCATGCATGAACTTGAACATCGGCGGTATTGTCGAGAAATTCATATTTTATATCCGGATAATCAAAAGTAACATTTTCGTTGGATGATGATGGACCGTTTTCTTCGTCGAGCTCTTGTTTTGACATTGATTATTGTTTTTGAGTTGTTGAATTTGATTGAAAATGTTTATCAGCTAGACGTTGTTCTTCGGCAAGTTCAGCTTCAGTTTGTCGGATAGTGAGCGCAGCTTCGAGACGTTCTTGACCTCGTCGACGAATATCAGGCAAATATTCGGTTTTAGCTTTGTAGAGTTGATGGCAAACGGCAAGAAAAGCAACACCCGTGAGACCGATGAGAAATGAAGCTGAAATTTTATGCAAACGATCGTAGAGTGCTGTACGATTTTGAATACGAAATAAACGAGCTAACATTTGACAAAAAATAAACAAAACTTTCAATTGATGAAAAGATTGTACCAAAGATCGATCGATGGATGACGAATTTCGGTGCTGTTGGATAAAATTTGGATGGAAAATTTCTTTGTCATAATTTTAATTTCAAATTAAATCTCAATTTGATGAAGTTTTTTGCTCAAGAAAAATAAATAGATAAAGATCAATGAAATTTTTCGTATAGATGTCAGTAGGCACTTCTTGAAGAATTCCAACGAATGAATGATTCATTGAGAAGAGAAGCGAGGGTGGTTGACTGATTATTCATTCACATTCTTCACGAACTGATTCAGCATCTCATAAAAAGATCGTTTTTCAGATATGTCGTCTATTTCAACCCCCGAAATGGCACAGGTAATATCGATAAACTCTATTTCATTGCCATGAAATGAATTTTATTTCGTAGTTAACTTCAAAACTCGACGAATTAAATCGTTTGAACGAATCCGAATACGAATCGGAGAAAGCAAAAAAAATTCTTCAATATTTCGATAAAATCTACACTCTATGTTATGGTACATCGAATTTTTCAACACTCATCGATACATTGATTCAAAAGAAATACGCACGTATGTGTCAGCCTGTTTTCAAACGTTTGCATACCGACGTATTCAAGAGTGAATACTGTTGGCATGTAACGTATTATTTACTGCATTCATTGTGGAATTATACCGATAAAACAAATGCAATGTCGATTGTATGTGATTTGAATATTTCGTCGTTGAATACTATTCGTTTTGTTTTTTTTTCATAGGCGGTTGTCGAAGCTCAATTTTTGCCATTATTGATTTTTAATTTGAAACACGAAAATTTCTTGAAAAATTTTGCTTCAAATGATGTTAATTGAATTATTTTCAAATGAAAATCTTTATAATAACTTTGGTTTTTTGTCTAGGCAATCAGAAGACTCTTCGATATGATCGTTTCCATTTTGCATAATATCGCTCAGGTACCTGAATTAGTCGATGAATTACGAAAAGTTCAATGTATAGACGTATGTTACGAACTATCTATGCCTAAGTTCTACTAAAACTGTTGAAAAAATAGGTTCTCAATCGATTAATTCAAACTGTTGGCTCATCGAGTATATTTCTAAAGGGATTATCATATTTAACATTAGCTTACATTATTCGAGAAGATGAACGAGCTTATTTAACGAATTCAAATGGTAATTTTCTTGTTTGTTTTTTTGTTTTTTAATTAAAGTTTTTGATTTCAGAATCTATTCCTTATCTTGTTCGTCTTTTAAACGAAGCAATCAGTTCTACGGATCGTCGATCAAATGGTTTGGAAGCACGAGAATTATGTAAAGGTTTATCGAAATTATCAGTTGCGAACGACAATAAATCGAAAGTAAAAACTCGAATCTTCTTTCGAATATATCTAATCTAAAACTTCGATTCAGATCTATGCCGAATCTCGATTACTCGAGAGTTTATTGAATATGTTGCAACAACATTCGAATCATCAAGAACAAAATGCTGCCTGTACATTAATATGGAATTTAGCGTTCGATGAAAATGTTCGAAAAGTTTATCACGATAATAAACAATTAAATGAAATTCTAATAACAATTGCTCAAACATCATCAAATGATGAACTTCGACGATCAGCTTCTGGTTGTTTATGCACATTAATGGGTGGACCGAAGCCATTGGCAAAAACGAAAACATCACCACAAAGAACAACAACAACAACAGATGATAAACATGTAATGATTTCGTATAATCACGATGTTAAACAATTGATCAAACAGGTTAAAGATCATCTAACATCTGATGGATATAATGTTTGGAGTAAGCAAAACAGTGCGAGCGAGTGACAGAGAGAAACGATTTTTCTTCTTTTCTTTTTTAAAGTTGATACAGAGAATATGCATGGAAATCTCTTGGATTCAATGTCAGATGCCATTGAAAATTCATCGATTTTTCTTATGTGTGTAACTGAAAAATATAAAGATTCACCAAGTTGTCGATTAGAATGTGAATATGCATATCAAAAACGAAAGACAATCATTCCACTTCTCTTTCAAGCCAATTACAAACCTGAGTACGATTGAATTTCGAATCGAAAATAAGAATCCTTTTTTTTTCTCTGTGATCTAGTGGTTGGCTCGGTATTATTCTTGGCAGTAAACTTTATATAAACTATGCTAAGAAACCATTCGATGCTGCTTATACAGAAACATTAGTCGAACTTCAAGCAGCAACGAAACCAAAAGTTTCACCACCAACAAGAAAACGTATGTCTATTTGAATTGTTGAGAATTTTCTTGACGAGAAAATGAATTATTTTAGCTCCTCCACCGGAACCGGTTCGTACACCGACAGCGCCTGTTGCTAATGAACCAATCACAACTACGACTGCTTCACCAGGAAGTGCAATTGTTCATTTAATGTCGCAATTTCGAATGGAACGTGCATTGGAACCTGTGCCAGCGAAAACGATCAATTTCGAGAAATTGTCGATTACTGAAACTCAAGATTTTCTAGCGAAAAATGGTTTAGAAAAGTAAATCTATTGAATTCAATTCTTCAACGTTCGATTTTCTTCATTTGTAATTTAGATTTATGCCGATTTTTATCGATATGGATGGAGTTAAATTAATGAAATTATTCGAAATTAAAACTAAAGTAATTTTGCCGATTTCATTTTCTTTTCAAACGTTTCATGTTTAGGCACCACAATGTTATTATATGCTTATTAAAGATAAATGGGATCAAATGAATCAAGCCAAAGAACGAAAGTAGATTTTCTACTCTTAACATTCTCTCTGTATCTGTAATAAAACTTTTGGTTTTAGCCAAAATACATCATCTCCAGTTCGAACAGTTAGTACATCAACATCAATGGCTCAATTTCTTCAATTGACTATTGCGCTTGATAAATTAGCTGACCGCATTTCAACGAATTAATATCAAATAAACGATTTTTAGTTGTCAATATTCTCAGATAGCTAGTCTCTTATTGCCAAACTCATGTTCTCTCTCTTTTTTTGTGCGTGTATTGTCGTTGTGATTTGTTTATATCTGCTTGTAATATTTTGATATTCGAAATCTTAAATAAAGACAAAAGAAAAAACATCGAGACATACATTTATTGATTTATTTACGAGACAATACAATAGCGAAATAAAATAGATCAAGGTTCTTGTTTATTAATCAATTCATCCGGTTCACCTTCATCGGAATTAACAGCTTCGAGAATACTAACTGTTCGAGAGAGATATCTTTCGCTCGACGATCGACTTGTACGCTCATCGGAATCACTTTGTATACGTTTTCGTGTTCGTGCTGATGATAATGAGCTTTGCCGTGGCAAATGAGAGCCAGATTGTCTGCCCGATGCTGATTTTGCATCGGATACCATGCGAACAAACATTGGACGTTGATGTTCATCTTTCGATATATCTGTAAATGGCTCTTCGAATGTAACACGATGATGAGGCGTCATTGTTGTTATTGTATTTGACTAAAAGATAGAAATTCGAATTGATTATCCAAACTTTTGACTTCAGTTTTTGCTCGAATTACTCGAACTTTAGTTGTTGGATAGACTGTGGGTGCAATTTGTGTTTCGGTTGATGCTTCTGGATTGACAATTTCTTCTGAAATAGGAATATCTTGTTCGAGATTGGTAACCGATGCTCGTTTAGTCGCCGATTCAAATGAGTCGACTGATGTCGATTGTCGTCGGGCACGTTGCGCTCGATATTCAGCAAGAACATTACCGGCATGTTCTTGAATAATTCGAAATGCTGCAAGCATATCATCATCGGTTGCATGTTTAGCACAAACAGCAAAACGTATGATATACAATTCATTGACCATCGATGGAACCATATGAATATGACCGGAATCATTGAGAGATAGAAGTAACCGTTGACTTAATTTATTACTTCCCTAGATGATAATCATCGTGTTTGAGATTTGAAAATATAGAGAGTTTATTCAAACACATACTTTCAAACGAAAACAAACGAGACCTAATGTAACATCACCGATGATTTCGAAATGAGGATCTGTAATAATTAATGACTCGAAAACTTTAGCTAAACGACAATGCTTAAAGAAGAAGAAAAAAATCAATGAATTGGAGAATCTTTTCGATAATATACTTCTCGAATGTAATGACGAAGACCTTGAAGACCATAACTTCGAATTGTAAACCAAAGTTTTAACGAACGAAATCGACGACTCAATGCCACACCCCAATGTCGATAATCAACAGCTTGTTGAGCATGTTTATGTTGAAGATAAAGTGGATCAACAGACATTGCATTGATCAAAGCAAATTTATCTCGAACCCTACGAATCTCAATGTTTTTTTTTGGAAATTTTTCTTATTAATAAATTAAAAAAATCTACCAGAAACACGAACAATCAAAATTCATCAATAACCATTTATTTGGATTCGTATTAAATGAATCGGCATACTACATTGAAATCAAAACAAAACATCTACATAAGAGTCGATATCTTACTTCTAAACCTTTCATAATATACCGATTTTCTTCACATATGAATGCACTACCAGCATAGGCACCATCGACATGAAACCAGAGTTGTTCTCTCCGACAGATCTCACCTATTTCTTCTAAATTATCAAACGAACAACACGATGTCGTGCCTAACGTTCCAGATACCTAACCAACAGTTTGAAATTATAGAATAGATTATTCAATTGAAAATGCAAACCAAAAATGGTATCAATCCTTTTTCTTTGTCGGCTTGAATGCATTCTTCAAGCGTTTTACCACGTAATGAATAATGTTCATCAACAGCTAATTGACGAACGCGTACCATTGCAATGAGACCTGCTTTTTCAACACATGAATGTGCCTAGAATACCAAATAGATTCGCTTTCTTTTGTTTACTCTTCAAAAATGATTTACAAGCTTCGATGTGTAACAAACGAGCCGGGCTAAAATTTGTCCATCTTCCATCAATGGATCGATTTGTCGTTTCATTGTAATTTTCTTTGTTCGAGCTGCTAACATGGCCACCAAAATACACTCACTAGCTGAACCCTATGTTATATCAAATGATAAAATCTCTGTATACAGAAGAAACAAAAACATAGTATCGCATACGAGGATAACACCACCACCAATATGATGTTTCTGCTTTTTTTCATGAATATCCGATGCATGCAATAGATCATCGAGAGATTCTTCATCTCCAGGACTTTCAGATGAAGATTCATCGTCACTATTTTCATTATCACGATTGGGATCGAACGGGAGAAAACCTGCTGGAAGAGCGAGCATACGACCTAACCAAAAAACAAGAGTACATGTATTCTCATTTTTTTGTTGTTGTTGATATTATGAAATCCTACCGATCCAATCTAACATAATCGTCTCCAATTCTGTACATGCCGGACTTGTTGCCCAAGAAAACCCGAGAATACCTAAACCAGCCGAAAGCATTTCACCCAAAATCGACGGATAACTATTTCCAGCCGGAAAATACGCATGAAATCGTGGATGTTGCCAATGTGTTATCCCGGGCATGATCGTCCTTTCGACATCACTCATAATATCATCCCATTTTTCGCCATTTTCTGGCGGAGATTTCGGTAGCATAGGTCGTAAATAACCAGGTTCGACTTCCGGTGTTACACGGCGATTACTAGCAACAGATAATTCTTTTCTTATTTACTAATCACAAGTTTTTTTTTTGATCGAAGTTCTACCTGATATGAAGAAGATAATCAGCAATATAATCAACCATTTCTTTTCCACGACGACGAAATTCTGCATCGTCCATTCCAGGTACCGACGGTGGAGTGCTTTCTTTCATTGTAGTAAGATTAACAGATATCGTTTTCATTGTTGCTTGTCGAGCGACACGACCTGAACTTGCTCGTCGATCATTACTCGATGATTGAATAGTCGATATGGCCGATGATGGAACTAACCGGTCGAAAAATGTCGAAATCGGAAGCACTGGATTGCTTTCTGGTTCCGATGGTGGATTCGATGGAGGTGATGATGACGGTGAACTATTAGTGTTATGAAATATATTTGTTAGTTTATTATACAATGTTTCCAAGCCTTTATCCATGTTTATGACAATAAAATAGTGAATCAATCGAATAATAATTGGATTTCTTCATCTACATCGTTCTTTTTTCTCATTTTTTTTGTTCCTTTCATTGTTTAGCAAACATCCTGCGACCATGGTATCTGCTTGTATATAGGCACTTGAACACATCATTTTTTTTTCTTTCATAATTCCAACATATTGAGATAAGAAGAAGAAGAAAAAGGGCAAAATGAGAGAAATTATGATATGAAATAGCACGTCGAGAAGACCGATTTACGATAGTGATTGACGTAAACCAATAGGCGGAAGAAACATCTCTCGAAACACGTTCGATGAATAATATTAGTACGGAAATTTTTCTTTTTATTTGTTCAATCATTTTTTTACACCTACTATCCTGTAATAAATGTTCTTTTAGTGCAATGTTTTTTCAAACGAATTATTTCCTTAATTCATATTGTTGCCGGCGGAAATAACTTGTTTAACCGGTTGTTAAGTCGCATTCAGTGATCCACATTCGACTAATTTGATTTCTTTGATTTTATGTTCGATCTGTTCGTGTTTTATGACATTATCAGTGATACTTTCTATCCTGAACACAGTAAATGGTGCAATTAAAATTTCGTCTTCGCCCGGAATCATGCTTAGCGATCCAATGAATAGACTAGATCGAAGATTCGTTATTTGATAGATACATACAACTGGTGGACGATTGATTTTGTCAAATTGAAGAAACAACTGAACAAGAGATCGATCTCTTGATGTTGAAAGAAATGAACGAGTGATTATAATGCTATCTTTTTTATATGCTTCGAGATCTTGAATCGTAACATTCATTCCACGATATGATGTGTCCATCACTTCAGCACATTGATACTGCTGAAAAGTTTTATGATTGATAATAAGTGAGGCAAATATATATTGACCAAGATTTTTTGGTGGTTCATTGTCAGGATAATCTAAACGTGTTGTGACAAAACGAAAATCTGATCCTAATTTAGCCATATCTGCATTGAGAAACTTGTAGAAACCAGTTGGACTTGTGTACATTTTAATTAGATATGTTAAATCATTTTTATCAATAGCATTTTTTAATTGTTCTTTCAAAGTAAGTAAATTGTCGTTGGATGGAAACGTGAGCGTATCAAGATAATCTTGATCAATAGCTTGAAGTAATTTTTTTAATGGTACTTTAGTAATCCATCGTTTCATATGTTGATGATTTTCAAAAGCAATTCGATATGCATTTTGATAGGAATCATTCCATTCGATCATTTCGACTTCGGGGATTGTAGCAACAAAGTGATTGTCATCTGTTTTTGGTAATGGTCGAACAGCCGTTGTATATTGTTGGGTAATACTCCTATCTGAATTCATTTCTTGAGGCTTTTTTCCATCTTTATTGACTACTGTTCGACTTGCATGATAACGTAATAGTAAACGAATAATATCTAAATGGCCGTACAAAGTAGCAAGATGCAGAGCTGTATTGCCTTGATCATCGAGAGGAGTATTGATTTCTGAATGAAGAAAGTTTTCCTGATATGCTTTACAATTATTAATACAACATGCATTGTATAGTAGGTTTTTAGTCTGTTCGTCTAGTGTCATTTTATATTTTTGTAGTGAAAATAAAATTTTTTAGTTCTTCATTCACCTATTTGCTTTTACTATCAGAACACATTGATTGGTTCTCTGAAATCCATTCATTCTTTTTTTATTGTACAAATAAGGTAAGATGTCGGTTATAATTACTGATGGAAGACAAGTTGGATTGTCAACGTAAAAATATCTATTGTCAAGATCAATTGATTATATAAAAATGCACTTCGAAATAAAAATATAGCAGTGATACAGAATCGACACCCTCACCCTCAACCCAACACCCTCATTTTCGTACATTTTTCCGTAGTGAGTAAACCTCTTAAGATATTATTCATGAAATAACTTACATAGGTCGTTTTCTTATTTGTCTATACTTTGACTGATAGGTAATATTGTTGATGTCCGAGAGCATTCAATAAAGAATTGTCCATCCATAGCTTGGTCATCAAATGGCTGCCTAATTGTTCTTTTGTGGCGGGCGATTACTTTCAATCCTTGTTATACAAACAACCGATATTCACACAAATTTTATTTCAACAATCATGTGCATTAACAGACATTTAGATACATCATTAATTGAAACTTCAGATTTTTATGAAACTGATGCACCTTTTGACATGGTGGAATCTGTTCACGATTCACCACAACCAACAGCAGCAAATCCGTCAAATGGATCAATTTTATCTGACTCCAAAGACGATTCAATGGAAACAGACCGCAAACAGCAGTGCAATGAAATCATGACTTATTTGAATGATTTTCACGAACAAAATCAATATTTAAACCAAAAACTCACGGTAATAATCGAAGAAAATAAGTTACTGGAAGCGAAACTGAAAAAAATTTCAGACAATATGAATGATATAAAGGTATTGATAGAAAAAGTAGAATTATTCATCGACACGAAACACGAAAAATAAAATTGCTAAATTAAACAAGAGTATCTTTAAAAAATTAGTTTATTTCTCTCCAGAATTGTGTATTTGAATCTTTCATTCAATAAAATAAATATATTTCTTTGATCATTAAATAAATCTAATCGGATTTAACTAAATTCTTCAAAAATAAGACATTAATCGTGATTTTATCGAAAGAATAAAACAAGATTTAATTTCAATTGCACTTATTTTTTTGAAATTTATATTCTGCATAAAAAAAGAATTTTGAGTATGACATGGTCTTCGTCATCAGGCGACTGACAGGCTTCTTTCGTTCTCCACTTGGAATTCTCCCATAAAAAAAAACTACATAAATCAACAGTAAGAAAGTAGAATCGACGCGTTTTATTTTTTTAGACATCAGAACACATAAGAAGCTGAAGTGAAAAAAAAACAACGACGACAACCATGTAAAATGACACAAACGAATCGATTTACTGACATTGAAGCTAGTCCAAAGAAGCTTACGCCTGTCTTTGGTTATTTAACGGTTCCACTTGTACCACTTCTCAAAGCATTGGAGCCCATTTCATCAAAGATTGATCAACTCGATCGTTTAGGCAAACTCGCCAAAGCCAACTGTCATTATCCATCTGAGCATGAACTTACTCGAGAAGAATCTGGCGCTATTTTTCTGTACACTATCGAATCAGAAGACAATAGCTTTTATCGTGTCATCAATTGTGTGCTTCGTGCTGAAGATCGTTCGACATTGAAACCATGGTTTCCATACTTGAAACTCTTCGATACAGCAGTACAAAAGCTGCCATCTAAACGAATGAATCTTTGGCGTGGAATCGCGCGAGACGTAACAAAAGTCTATAAAAAAGGAGATGAATTCACATGGTGGGCAATAAATTCCTGTACAACGTCTGTCGGTGTCATCACAAACTTTTTAGGTCCAAACTCGACTTTGTTTCTAATTGAAGCAGTCAATGGCAAAGATATTTCTAAGTATACAAATTATCCGGATGAAGAAGAGGTGATTCTATGTCCTGGTACTCGACTACGAGTTTTAGGTGATCCACTTGATCAACCACCGATGCATATAGTTCATTTGAAAGAAATTACCGATGATGATAATGATGAAGAACCACCAACAACAAAATTTGCATCGGTCATAACCCTGAACAAGAACGTAGAAAGAGCAAAAGAACAGTTTACGACTTTAATTAAACGTGTTGTAGAAATTAAAGTTGAAACAGATCGTTTCGGAAATAGATATGAAGGCGAAATAAAAGATAACAAGAAACATGGCAAAGGTAAAATGGAATATGTGAATGGTAACAAATATGAGGGAATGTGGGTAAACGACAATAAAACCGGTCAAGGTATTTTCACTTGGTCGAATGGTGATCGTTATGAAGGATATTTCAAAGATAATAAAGAACATGGCAAGGGTACATTTACTTGGGGACCTTATGATAAATGGGCAGGCGATAAATACGAAGGAGATTGGTTCCAAGGTAGAAGAACTGGTCAAGGAGTGTATAGTTATGCTAATGGTAATCGTTATACAGGACAATTTCAAGATGATAAACAACACGGAAAAGGAACAACAATATTTACATCAGGTATGCCGCATGGCTCTTCCAATCAACACACAGGTGAATATGTTAATAATGCAAGAACTGGTCAGGGTGTTTATACTTGGTCGAATGGTGATCGTTACGAAGGAGAATTTCAAGACAATCAAAGACATGGTAGAGGAAAAATGGACTTTGCAAATGGTGATCAGTATGACGGCGATTGGGTCGATGATGAAAGAGCTGGTCAAGGCACGTTTATTTTTGCAAATGGAACACGTTATGAAGGTGGATGGGAAAATGATCAAATGCATGGCGGAGGTATTCTAGTTCTTAAAAATGGTAGAACTCAAAAAGGAGTCTGGTGTGATGGTGAACGAATCCATTAATTTAAAGAAGAAAGGATATTTGTTTTTGTAATTATATTTATAAAAGATACTAATTCAACAAAATATATAGATGTGTTTTTTTTCTCGTTTATCCATCTTTATTAATAGCATGTTTACTAAGAAATTGTCTTATCGAAGCAAATGTTGGTCGATCACGTTTACTAAAAACAAAAAAAAAACAAAAACATTCATGTATATTTTCATTAATATATCTTACTTATCTTGCCAACAATAGAGCATTAGTTCATAAATATCATCGGGACAATTGGATGGTTGTTTTAAACGATGACCATCACGCAAAAACTTCAATAATCGTTGTGACAACGGTTCAAATGTTAAACCTCTCATTGCTTCCAATTCCTATTCATCATTTTCTTCGAAATTATTTTCAAAAGAAAGACGCAATCTTACAATTTTATAAGGTGTTTGTCCATAGGATGTCGCTTCCCAAACAGTAATACCAAACGACCAAATATCAATTTGTGAATGAAATAATGTTGTTTCAAGTACTTCCGGTGGGTACCATATCGAAGGTAAACGACGATTATGTCCAATCTAAATTAAAATCGCAATTATTTGATTGGTCGATTGAATTGCTTTTACTTGATAGTAAGTATTTTCTTCGACAACACGTGATAAACCGAAATCAGTTATTTTACAAATATATTTCGACATAATCAAGATATTTCTCAATGCTAAATCTCGATGAATGATGTTTTTCTCATGTAAATAATTCATTCCGTCACTAACTTGATACATATAGTTAAGAATATATTTCATTCGAAATGTTCTTCAAAAGAAAATTGAAAAGATTTCGAAAGTTGAGTTGTTTTTGTTTTTGAAATTTACTTATTCGCTTTTAACCATTCATTCATTGCACCAAATGGACATAGTTCAAGAACAAGTGACACACTATTTTCATGTTTAGATAGGCCAAGAATTTTCACTATATTCGGATGATCTAAATTCATCATACGTTGACCTTCGTTTAGAAATTCTTGAACTAAAGAAGCTTGTCGTTGTCGTATTCGTTTAATTGCAACTTGTGTCGATATTTGTCGTATATCGTCGGTTAATCGGCCGCTAAAAACTTCGCCAAATTGACCTTCACCTACACAAACAAATACTTGACATAGAAGTTTTTCGAATGTTTTCATACGAACCCAGTCTATCGCCCAAAACTAAATTTCTTTCATCGATAAGAAAACGTTCAGGTAACGATGAAGTATCACCATTCATAATTGTTGAGGGTGTTATTTCTTCGAGTGGTGAATTTTTTGTTGAAGTATAAACTGATCTTGGAGATAAAACATCGGTTCCACTACTGCCGGATTCTTCCGCCAGTGAATCATCTAAAATTTAAGAAAATATAACTGCAAATCAGATTTCATATCAAACTAACGGCCATTGAGAAAAATATTTCGAATTTGTACAGAACCTAAATAATTGAATAATCGAAATCTAGTTGATTTAGTACGAAATTCTCGTACCACAAGGTCGTTTGCATTTATGCTTGAGACAGCACGCCAAATCCTGTGGATATCGATGATAGAAATCAATTAACTAAATTGAAATCAAAAATCGAAATCATTTTCAAGAGATTTACTCGAACTTACTTGAATAATACTTCCGAATTGCGTAACATTGGTCGATTTATTTGCTGATGCTATTTGCAAACGTCCGCTCGATGTCTGTTGAATAATATAGTGATGATATTCAAGTTGATAGCATAAACTTAATGAATAAGATCCGCGTGAACGTTTATCATTGGCATTTTCACGTATACTGAATGTGCATTTAAAAAAAAGTGAAAAATAGAATTTAAAATCAAATTGATATTATTTACAGAAATAAACCATTTCTTGCACCAGCACTTTTCAAACGATATTCGGCTTCCTGTCGATTTGTACGAGGATGAAACCACAATTGATCTTCATGCAATGTTCTAAAATTTCATTTCAATAATGACACACCTTCGAAAACAAATTTTACTTCAACACTCGTCGTTCATAAATATATCTTTTCTCAGTTAATTTCTTTTTCAAGTCAATCTAGAAAATATTCGATCCAATTTCTCAAATCAAACTTTCGTTTATGTTTCAATTACTTCACGATCCGTGTTATTTGCTTCTTGAGCAATTTTATTTTGATACAATTTCGGAGTTAGTAAAGGTACACACCAAAATTCAATATAATTAAAATTCTTGAAGAAGAAGAAATCAAAATAAATTTCGTTTCGAATCCGAAAGGTTAACTTACTTCAGGACGATTACACGGAATCGATAATGTTGTTACTAATAAATCGGCATTTTTTTGAAAATAACTAATTAATTCCATGGGTCCGGTAAATTCCATTTGATCGGATTGTCGCGCTGATCGACGAATCCCATTCGAACTGGAATCTTCATTTGATAACGAAAATGTTTCTTGTGCACGAGAACCATTAAGAACAACGTTATCATTCGCTAGTCGATCGATTCGATAGTGATAATATCTTCAATCAAAAACGAAAAAAAAAACAGAAGAAACCCTGACTTCATTTCTATTCAACCAATCTACCGCTTTGAATAGCATAGTGTGATTGCATATGAGCCAGCTTCTTCGTATTTTTCTCGTACAAGATAGAGACCACTTTTTAATCCTAATTGTTCAATAATATCTTCGGCCTCTTGACGAGTTACACGTCCCCAATAGAACGGCGCATTGAATAAGTCCATAGTTTTGCAGTCGATTACTGTTAAAATCACACTCGCACTACACTACCTTATCAACACATTTGCATACGTTTGTGCGTGTTTTAATTATCCAAAACGTATATTAATGGGACAAAAAATGGCTAGCATATGAATGTTTCGGATGACTGATTGTACATGTAAACACACAGAGAGAAAAATAAATACGTATATGCATTTTATATTGACAGAATGAAGAGAAAAAAAAAGAAAATATTTTCAGATATAATCATGAAATCAAATTGATTCAATGCATCAATCAAAACTTTGTTTTTTATAACTCAGACAAACAACAAATAAACACTTCCTTGATGAACTTCGATTTTTTTTTGTTAGTCATATGATTAATGACTAATCACATAAGAACCCCGTTCACTCTTATCAGTCTGATATTACAAAAGAAAAATTTAAATAATGATCTGGCAATTTCGATCATGTGAAGGCTATACAAGTGCACGTCATGATTTATTTTTATCTTCGAATGATTAATTAAATAAAACTCAGTGCGTTTTTCTTTTCGTATGTTCCTGTGTGAAATTTATTTGCCCTGTTATTTAATTAAAAAAGAATTATTTGTGTACAAGTAGAAGATAGAAATGAATAATCATGTAACAAAAAAAAGAGAGGGGAAAAGAATCTGTTCACTTGATCATTTCAATGACAAGCTTGAATATACAAGTTCAAAAAAATATATACGTAATATGGGAAATTTCGTTTCGAATAACAACAACAAAGAGAGAGAGAGAGTAGGAAAGAAAATCTGAAAGTTTCATATTCTTTCTGAAAAGATGAATAATGACAAACAGAAAGAAGAAAGAAAAAGTGAAAACAACAATAAGTGAAAAAAAGTTTTTTGTTTTTCGTTTCTTTTTGACAAAATATGAAAATAGACAAAGAATCAAAAAATCAATAAAAACAGGAATGTCTCTGGGTAACATAAAAGAGCCGAAAATGAAAGAAAAAAATGTGTGTTTTCAAATCACTGGGTATGAATACGCGCACATACACACACAAACGTAAGAAATTACAATGTATCAATCATTATCAAAAGAAAAGGAATTCGTAAAAGTGTGGCAATGAATAATAATAATAATAATAATAACAATTCAATAGAGGATTCTTTTGTTTCAACGTCCATTTACTAGGGAGGCTCGAAGCCAAATGGTCGAACGCTGTGAACGATTGTTTCCATCGATGAAACATCCGAACTTAGACTGCCGACTTTATCAGTTTTTAAATGACTTGATTTATGCTAAAGAAGATAAGAAAAGAGAAGCTTTGTTAATATTGTACAAGTAGACAAAAGCAAAAATCATAAGAAGAAAAACCCAAGCCAATCAGATTTCAAAAATAGAATCTACAAGCATTATCATGTGAAATGTGTGTGAGCAGCGAGAACGTACAAAATAAAATTTTCCTAATTGACTGTTAAACTTTCATTTATTGTTGGTAATATATCAATATCAGGACTCGTCAGTGTGTTTCTTCGTGAATGATCACTTGTAATAGAATGTCTTCTTGAACTACCGCCTATCAACGACTGCCGTCTGGAACCAACATCTATCAAGGAATTTCTCCTTGAAGTCACACCCATGAGAGTGTTTCTTCGTTGTACTTGTCGTCTCAAAACGTGTACTAGTAGCCATAAGAGAATACCCGACTGAGCTTTTGTCTGACTTGGTACAGTTTCATCAATGGTTTGTTGCTGGAAAAATAACATATATGTTTTCGTTATGTTTATTCGATCGTGTTTTTTTTTGTTTTCATTCGCGAAATATTTGAAAAAGTAGGACAAAAAAAAATAAACAATATTTGACTTACTTTCAGTAGTGATGAGAAGTAATCGAATCTGAACAGAAGTATAGGCCCTTCATCAACGTAACTATCTTTGGAACCACCCGGTCCATTTAATGAACACGCTGCTAAGCCAAATGTAAGCACAGCAAATGAAACACCATAGCAAAGCCAAAGAGTTAAACCGTGATGATTTTCAATATTTAAATACAATTCACAGACGAGCCATAAACTTCGCCAAATTTGTACGACACTCACGAATGCAATCAGATGAAAGAGATTTGTTACGACTGAATATAGAAATCGTGAACGTTGTTTTATCAAACATCGAACAACCGGTATTTGAATAAGAGCAAGTAGAAAATAAAGTGCATAACCACTGGCAAATGATGTTATTAATGAAAGTGTTTTATCATTTGGATCAGGATAAATATACGTATCGGACAGAGTGTATAAACCATGCCAAGCAACAATCAATAATGGAGCTTCGACCAATTCATAATAGAAGAAATCGAATGTATATTGAAAGAAATTCTTTGTTGTTACAGTATATTTCGAATCCATGAGGAAATAACTTTCAGTATCAATACCAATTAAAAATGGTGCTGAATTGAGATTATATACGGATTTCATAAGTAGAAGAAATATAATACAGATACATGTTTCAGCAGTTAGAAATGGCCAATCACTTCGAGTATAATCTAATAAATTCCATAGACCTCGCCATTGATGTATGTAAGCAAATGCAAGAACTAATGTATATACTCGTGTCATAATTTGAACGATTAAATCATGTCGATGTCGTTCATAGAATCGTTGTAGATATCCTTGAGTTAAATATATCATATAGAGCAGCAAATATCCAATACCAACTGATACTAAGGCGCTAGTTATTGGACTATCAGGTAGTAAATGTATATCAAGTAAATCCCAAGCACCACGCCAATGAATGTTAACGAATGGAGTTATGATAAATGCCGATATAAGCATATCAGTAAAGTAAAGAGTCATATAGGTGCGAAAATTTGGGATAAATGAACTGTCCGAACTTGATGTCGATGTTGACGATGAAGTTGATGATACAAGTTGATCATCTTCGGTGGTTGTTGGTGAGGTATACGTTGGTAATGTTCGATTTTGTTCATTGAGAAGTGGACTAGCAAGATTTGTTTCACTACTTGCTGAACTTAAATCCAAATACGTATTTAATTGAGGAGTATTCGTTGTTGTTGTTGATATTGTCGACGGTTGAACACCATAGGACGTATTATCATCATCATTATCATTATCATCATTCATATTCACAACTGTTTGGAAGGGAACGACGCCATTTTGAGTTTGTCTTGTTGGAGTATTAAAATCTGATGATGGAGTAAGAAATTGATGATGTTCAGTTGTTTCATCTTCATCATCAGACGGCGTCGTGGAGAGAGTCATGGGTGTAGAATCAGCTGAATTCAAGCTAAAATATTTCGAAAAAAAAATATGCATGATCCATAATCAATTATGTCTTTTGCTACGGGTACTATTATAGAGAAGAAAAAGCAGAAGAAAAAAAACAACAACACGTACGTGTTTGTGATCTGTGCCATACAGCCAGTAATATGGATACCAGTAAGTATAGCTCGAGGCACGGTCAGTGTAAACTTCAAAAAAGAACGAAATATGAATTTGTTGAATGATGTTTAACTTTATATGACGAAATTTCTACTCACTGTTTATGTTTTTAGACGACGATGTGCATATCATGACTTTGACTTTCACAAAAGGTGATCTTGGTACTCAAAAACATCAAATCTAGTCGAACATCAAATGAAATATTTTCGTCAAAAACAAAATTTATTTTTGTTTGAATAAGCTTACCACCCGGAATGGTTGCTTTTGTTAATACAGCCACTCTATATTTTTGCTACTACAAGTTATGATTTGTAAATCGACTGACTCTCTTCTTCTTTATTTCGATCAAATACAGAAATAATCGAATTTGATACGCTGTTCTTCACTGGTGTTTATCTGAAATAATCAATGAATATTGAATGTGTCATGTATGCGCCCACATTTTGAAAATGTTTTGTTTTGTATTTCATTTTGTTATTATTGGGCGTGTATAGATACCTCACAGTACACATAGTAAAAATGAAGAAAGACGAAGAAGAAGAAATGGAACGGCGACGACGGCGACGACAATGACAACCGTTGTGATGATGGAGGCACATGCATGTCTTACGTATATGAAACACAAGATCAACGCATCTATTCATAATATAATCTTGCCAAACGATGTGATGTCGAGGAGAAAAAAAACAGGACGAAGAAGAAAAAAACGAAGGAGAGAGAGAGAGCGAAATATGCGATAATAAAATGACATGCCTGTAGATTATATTAGTTTAGAATATATGGTAAAAGAAACGAAGAAGAGAAAAATAAACTTCTCTCATACACAGACAAACACAAAACTGGTTAGAAAGGCTCTGTTTCTTCTATTGCTTCAGCAAATAATGGAGTACAAAGGTTTGCTTATTTGTTCGTTTCAATGTCGGGCTGATGTGCGTAGAAAAAAAAACATATTCATGAAAAAGAAAACGAGGAAGAAATACTATGGTACACGAGCAGCGAAAGAAACGAGGACGTGCAGTACAGAAAGAAGAGAAAAAAATCTAGTATTCGACTGTTCTTGAAGCAATGCATATGTTTATCTTGTGATCTTCTCGGAGGTCATATGCCCTATATTTGAAATGATACTGTCACAATAAGAAATACGTATGCAGATAAACAACGGAAAGCATTTGGAGAAATATTTCGAATTTAGAAGAAGAAAAAAACGTTGACGAACGTTAGCTAACAAACTTCAATGTAAATTTACCTGACATTCAATATTAAAAAAATAAAATAAAATGATGGAATGCAAGCGTCTAGTTTTCATGCTCTCCGATTATTGATTTAAAATAAAAAGGAAAAAAAAATATATATTGACGTAGAATGATTCTAAACAGCTTGGACCAGTGATGACGATGATGATGATGGTGGTAGTGATAATGAAGAACACGGTCCTATTGACACAAGATAAAAATATTGGACTTGTTGAAAAAAAATCATGCTATGTATTTGCAAAACATGTTGTGTTAGATTGTTTTTGTTGACATAGAAATAATAGAATTTCAAATTAAAAATAAGTAGATCAAACTACGTGTCGAAAAAAATTTTCTTTTTAGTTTTTGAACGTAAAATTGCTCCGAGATGTGTGAAATAGTAAATTCAAAGTAAATAGAAATTCTATCGATGATACATAACCTTCAAATAGTACTATTGATTTTCTTGAGAAAATATTTATTCTATGTATGACAAGTTAACTAAATATTCTTTAGCGTATCGATAGAAAATCTTTTTTCAGCTTTTATGAATAGTAGACGAGGCAATTTTAATTTCGTATATTACTGTAAATATCCAAGAAAAGAATATCTCATTAAAAGAGCGTACTTAATTCAATTATTTAAAGATTTCAAATCTCTCATTTAATTTCCATAAATCGTTTTTGTTATAGGTTTCAGTGCAAATGTAGCTGGTAATGAATGGTATTTCCAGGGAATAAAATAATAAGTCTGGCAATTCTTGCGCTTTTGACAAGCAGATCTAGTTTATTTCATTCGAGAGCTTAATGAATCATTATTGATCGAGTCATATCTATCAACAATTTTATTTTATTACTTTTTCTTCTACTCAGATTCTTATAATTAGTCTTTTTTATATGAACATTACAAGTCAACGAGTAAAAGTGAGAGTGCAAGTATAAATGAAATAGATCGAATTTGTTTCATAAGTCTTGACAGACATAGATAGAGAGAGAGAGAGAATGCGTTTGAATAAAATATTATGTTAAATTAAATATGTAATTGAACGTTATTTTCATCTCAAATTCATCAGCTTCTTTTTTTTATTAGATACGAGCAGGAGGAAAAAACGTGTGATTTAAAATGTGTTAATTTCAGTTCCTTCCACTTATTCAATATTAACAATATGATGTTTTAAATAGACTTTTAACATTTATAAAATACTTCTTCTCTTGAAAATGCAAATCTCATTTTGACATACATAAAATCTTACAACAAAATAGATCTAACATATCTCAATTCTTAGTTTTTTTCTTCTCTGTCTAGTTGTTTTTCTTCTCTTGTTGACGTGGCTAATCCAATCATAGTATATATATATGACATTAGAAATAAAGATAACAACAGATTTGTAAATTTATTTAAAACAAAAAAGAAATCACTTTTTTTTCCTTTTTAGTTTTTTTTTATTCATTTATTTTCATATAAATATTAATAATAATCAAATTTGACAGATGAACTTCGATTAAATAAATAAATATCCTCTTATATTAGCAATAGCTTCGATTTTTTCTTTTTTTTCTATATTATACTTACTTCCTAGAATGATGATGATGATGATGAAGCAAGATGCTTCCGGTAGTAGACTTGAGTTTTTTTCTTCTTTTTTTCATCATCATCATCATCATCATCTTCTTCTTCTTCTTCTTCTTCTTCTTTTTCTTCTTGTTTTTCTTCTCATTGATATAAACTTAAACCGGGTCATTTAAGAGCATTCATCTGTTTGTGTGTTTAAGTGGCCAACAACACAAATTCTTAGCGCTTTATGCATGTGTAATCAGCACACTATATATATATATCTGTGTGTGTGCGTATGTGTGTTGTTTCATCATCAACCAGCTCAATTTAGTTTAAAAAAAAGATGTCTGTATATGTGTTTGTAGACACACATTACTAAGCTTCGAAGGATCGTAAAAGCGGAAAAAGGGAAAGAAATAATAGAATGACAGACAGTCAGTTGTAGTTGTAGTAGTAGGATAATAAGAGGAAAATGAGAAGAGAACGAGTTTGCCCGTTTTGTTGCTTATATTTTTCATTGCGCGTCCTGTTTTTTTTTCGTCATTATAACAGACACCTACACGATTAAGACTATGCCATCTCATAACTATAATATTTTGCGCATACACGTCAAAAGATGAAGAACAAAAACATAGGATGAAAAAAAAGAAGAAAAAGAAAAAGAATGTATCATTGTGATGTTATTGCTTTCAGTAACATCATGTGAGTATCATTTTCAAGGTTTAATACATCTGTCGATCAATCGATTGTCTATTTGCATGATATGTTTGAAAATCTTTTTTTCTGTTTATTTGTTTATTTGTTTGTGCCTTGTTCTTGTATTCATCAACAAGAGTATATACACACATACCCTCGACGTAAGCAACGACGAGACAGTCTCGAAACTCTCATTGCTTCTCTCGTGCTTTTTCCGCAATCATTCTTATCGAGTGTATGCGTGCTATCTATCCGTTTCTTGAGCTAACATAGACATTGCATTTCTGTTCAATAACAGTCGCCAACGAAACGCGAGAGAGAGAGAGAAAAAGAAACAGAGTGAGTGAATAAAATAGAGAGAGAGAGAGAACACCGCCGTTTCTGGAATACGCACACGCCTAAGAAAGAAACAGAAGACGCTGCTGCAATGCGCACGTTTGCATACGCTTACAATTCGCTGTTTTTAACCACTCGACTCCTTAGTCTACTGCTATCATCCGACGTGCGTTTTTTTTTACATTTGTTCTTTGACAGCAAGCGAACGAGCGCGCTGAAGATCCCACCCATTTACTGAGCTCTGTTTCTTTCCATTGCAACAGGAATCTTTTTTTTTTCTTCTTCTTCTTCTTTTTCTTTTTTTTTCTAACGCATATATTCGCACACAACATTTCTAGATCATCATCATCAACATCATCATCATCGTCGTCGTCGTCATCGAGCATTATCAACGCTACTCTCTTTAGATTTTTCTTCGTGTTGTTCTGTTATTCTATGGTTAACTATGTTGAATAGAGAACGAGTCACAATCTCGAACATGCATCATTAGTTCGTCGATTGAATGATTGATTATCATCGTTCGTCGACACCACTACGAAATGTAGCGGTGTATTTCACGAATAACATATGGTATGTATTTATGTCGATAAATATTTTCTTTCAAAAGACAAAAACGTTTTTTTTTTGAAAATGTTTTTTGTCTTTATCTCTTGTCTCACTATTTTTTTCCTATGTCTATTGATCAAATATAATTTAATACAAAGTGGTTTTTCTTTCTCATTAAATGTGTGACATAAAGAATACAAGAAAGTAGGATGTAGAGGGGCGCTTATGTCAAATGATGACGTTGACATACATACAGTAATTCTCTCATTTTTTCTTCTTCTTCTTCTCCTCACACGCATTCGGAATGTCAAAGTTCACTAAAACGACAAGAATATATTGTTTACATGTACGTCATCATCATTATTTTCATTTTCGGAATATCAATATTATTTTATCAGCGACGAAAGAAAAATAACAACAAGAAATATGAAGCATCAGCTGTAAATTTTATTTCAGTTTTTGTCTCTATAGATCATTCTCAATAGGGAAAAGAACAAGAAAGAGAAACGAGAGGAAAATTCTTCGGTTTTTTCTTTCTTCTGTTGCGTTATTTTACCTTGTATTTTTCTACTATTGTTTTCATTTCTATAGCTCATGTCGATAAAACAAAATTAACAATGAACATTACTAGTAGTCCACAACAACCGGTGTTATTACTAACTGACGAAACAGTTCTATTACCATCAGTATCACCGCCGCCACCACCACCACCTCCCTCGTCAACGTCTAATTCTACTTCTAGTTCAACTTCATCAATCACACGTTCATCTATTGCTGCTTCTCGAATTAAATCTGGTCCTGGTGGTATGGATATGGATAGCAATAAATTATCAATGATCAAACGATCACATGCGATATCAAACATTCAAGATCTAGCTGAAGACAGTCCGGTGACATTCGAAATCGAACCGAATGAACATTTTCATGTTTGGAGAAAAGGTCATTCGACAAGTACTCAAACAATTAGTGAATCAATATCATCGATTGATAAACCGCAAACATACAGTCGTAGTGGAGGAAGAGAAGACGAAGAAGATGAATCTGATACACATTCAGCATGTAGTGAAAAATCTAGTGAACAATCGCCTGAATATTTTGAAGAAGAAAAACCGATCCTATCGGGTGTTCATGTTAAAGCAGCTACACTTAATCGATTAATACGAATATTAATTGATTCATTTCGTGAGTATTATTTTCTAGTTGAATAGACACACACACAGTCGTATTTGATTGATTTAGAACCTGATGGAACCATAAATGATGATAATCAATATCCAAAAGTCTTTTTTCTTATGCATAAGTGGATAATGGAATCGGAATATTTGAGTAATATGTTATTTGATTTTTATAAACATTCAGGTGATGATTGTAAAAAAGCAACGAATAATACAGAAAAACGTTATTGTACAGATTATCAATTACGTATTTGTCGAGCATATAAGTATGTTGAATTTGAAATGATGTGAAAATCTTTATTCGTTTTCGTTTCGTATTTAGTTTTTGGATGAAAAATTTTCCCATGCATTTCGATCTTGATAAACGATTGAAAGAAGCATGTGAACGAATGAAAAATGATCTCGAACAATCCGAAGATTTCGAATGTATGCGATTAATTGATCCATCGGAAATGTAATTCGTTTGTTTTCCATCGTAAAACAAATTCAATTTTCTTTTTTGCTGTTTCTTCTATATTTGAAGACCATCGTTCGATTGGATGCGTCAAATGACCGTTCGAAATCAAACGAAAAATAAAACTGTTTCACTTGGTTTCAATAATATTGATCCTCAAACATTAGCTGCACAATTAACATATCTCGAATGGAAAATTCTTCGACGAATTACATTTACAGATTATAAACTATATGCAAATAAAAATACCCTACAGGATAATCCACGTCTTGAACGTTCGATACAATTTTTTAATGGTTTATCAACATGGATACAATGCATGGTTTTAAGTAAAATGACACCGAAACAACGCGCTGAAGTTATACATAAATTTCTCGATGTTGCAAAAGTAATTGTTCGATCGAATGAAATTCATGTTCAAATGATGAATTCTCGATGTTTTCTTTCTAGCATTTAAGAGATTTACAAAATTTTAACACATGTCTAGCGGTTATTGGTGGAATATCACATAGTGCATTGGCACGTCTATCGAAAACAATGATGTGCTTATCATCAGAAGATATTAAAGTAGAAATGAAAAATTCTTTTCACGATTGTAATTTCAATTTTTAGTTCTTGAGTGAAATGACTGATCTCTTGTCTTCAAATTCCAATTATGCTCAATATAGAAAAAGTCTATCGGAATGTGAAGGTTTCAAAATCCCAATCATGTAAAATATACTTTCCTTTATTTTCAATAAATCTATTCAATCGATTTTTTTATTTCAGTGGAGTTCATCTCAAAGATATCATTTCTCTACATGTTGCCCTACCCGATTGTCTCGAATATGGTTTAATTAATTTTCGGAAATTAGTTCAACTTAGTATTACTTTTCGAACATTAACCAATTTACAAATATCTGTTCCACCTGTACAACCAAATCATGATTTAATTAATCTACTGACTGTAATAGAAAAAAAACAAAATCATTTACTAGATTGAGAGACGAGTTGCTTTACTTTTTTGTTTCATTTAGCTTTCTGTTGATTTAAGCTACAGTGAAGATGAAATCTATGAACTTTCCTTAGCACGAGAACCTCGATCGTCTGTTTCGTCTGTAAGTCAACAATTCGAGATTGATTTCCGATCAAGATAGAACTTATTTATTTCGAATAGCCTGATCAAGCATCACGTGGTCTACATCCTGGTGATAATTCGAATGATTCCTCGTCCGAAGGATATAAGAAAAAAGAACAAGTCCATAGTCCTGTGTTTGCCGATTGGGCAGCCGGTGTAAGTCAATCGATTGATATTCAAACCATTCAACGACATGTCAACGCAATGGTCGAAGCTGTTTTTACGACATATGATCACGATCGTGATGGTTACATTTCACATACAGAATTCGATGAAATTGCTCAGAATTTTCCATTTATCGATACATTTACAGTTCTCGATGCTGATCAGTAAAATCACCATAAAAATATTTCAATTTGCTTTTTTTTAAAAATCTTGTCGATTTTTAGAGATGGAATGATTTCAAAAGGTGAAATGCGCAGTTACTTTTTACGTGCAAAATATCACGATTTAAAAGGTGAATTCAAACATGAATTTCATGAAACAACGTATTTTAAACCGACATTTTGCGTTCATTGTACGGGTTTACTCTGGGGTTTGATAAAACAAGGTTGGAAATGTAAAGATTGTGGTATCAATGCTCATCGACATTGCAAAGATCAAGTTGTGATGGAATGTCGACAAAAACGTTTGAATCCTGTTAATAAACAAGGTTCGGTAACGGATTCACGTCCTAGTCGTAGTTCATTTCGTATTCGTAAGACTCGCAAACAAAAAGGCACACAAACTGAAGATATTAATTTCTCTTCATCATGTTCATCATCAGAAACATCCGAGAGTTGCACAAGTTCATCCGACGATGAACAACAATTACCTTTCCATGACAAATCCGCTCCTCCTCATTCTCATTGGTCTCTACATAAACCGACATCATTAAAACATCGAAAACAAATTCATTCCGATTCCAATGATGAATACTATTACACACATCCGCCATCACCCCAACAACAACCACCATTACAACAATCAATGTCAACAACAACAACTACGACTTCTATTGCTCAACAATTAATTCCACGTGGACCTTTGATATGTTCGGATAGTCTCGACAAATGGAACGATCGTTCGTTTACACGGAATCGTCCGTTACTACCGCCGACAATTCTTTCAGCAACACCAAGTACATCCACAGGTACGTCGGAATCAACAACAAGTATAACAACGACAACTGAAATCACCAATGATATGCACACGACCTCTTCGAATCCATCGTTGTACGGTCAAGGATCATTTCTCGAAGGAGATATCAGTGATTTCGATGATGATTCATCGAAACAGTTGATTGAATCGAATCAAACTCGACGAAATATCAAACAAGTTGTTTGTAAAGATATCGGTTTAGTTACATCGCCAATATTCGATCAACCAGAAAACGTCCAATCAACTAAACCATCGATGACAACACATCCTGGTAGTAGTCAAACTTTAAATTCAAGAAAATTATCACTCACTGAATCGCTTTATTCATCGACAGCAAGTACTGATCCGACACAGATTGAAATTTTCGAACGATTGAGACAAGCTGAACAGGTAATCGAATGTTGGTTTACAAAAAACAGGAAAAATTATTCGTTGTCTTTGATTGTTTAAAGGAAAAGAAACGATTGGAAGTCGAAAATCGTGCGATGAAACAAGAACTTGTTCGAACGAAGTCGAAAATTAGTTCTCTAAAACGTGAAATGAGTTCAATTCAACAATTGCATATTGCTCAACAACAAGTTCAGGCACAACTATCCGCACCAACAATCATATCGAGTCGACAAGAACTTCAACATTATCAACAACCATCCGTATTTACATATAAAACCGAACATATCAATTCACCGAACACATATCGTCATCAAACCAATCCATCGAATAATGATGAAACTCTTTCGATTCCAATTACTGTTGCTACTCCAACGCGAACAGTTCAATCAACTCAAACATCGACTCGTTCGCCGCCATCAGTCATTGTTCAATTTACCAATGTCTCACTCCCGTCATCTCTCTCATCGGCGACAATCACAACAAATCCTTCGAATGATCAACAACCAACTCGTCATTCATTTAGTCTAAGTCCTTCTTCCACACATTGTGATCCATCTCTATCACCATCTGATGAACAATTACGACTCTATCTAACTGAAACCTTACAACGAGAAAAAGATAGTGCCGTTTAATCAGACCTATTCGTTTCTGTGAATGCTGGTCATTCATCTATTTTGTTTGTATGTGTATATCTGTGTGTGTGTGCGTGTGTGTTTCCATAATCGTGTGATTAACTATTTTTCATTTAAAAGAAAACAAAAATCTCTACACATATTGACTTGAACTCACAAGCTGGTTCGTTTATTTTATCTATTTCTTCTTGATTTAACAAAAAAACAACAATAACAAGAAAATATCTGTCAAGGAAATATTCGATTATTTAATTGTTCGCATTTCCATCGATTTCTTGTAATAATCGATCACATTTCGACATGAGCAATTTAATCGCATCGACAAATAACTGATCAGGAGGTACGGCACCAACACTTTCGATGCTAACTAAATAAATCAAAGGCAAACAGTTTAGTTCTTTTTTTTGTGTTTTCGTTTCATACAAATGAAATGATCACGAATCTTGTTTAATTCGATTCGATCTTTTAATTCTGGATGTCGAAGAGCTTCTCGACTGCACATATCAAGTCGAGGTTTAGCAACAACTGCTCGACGACGACCTAGAACAATGAACGTCAGTTATTTTTAGATCTCAATGCGAGAGTAAAATCAATTAGGAAACATTCTTTCTTTTTTGAAAGTATCTTCAAGCATTGACGTCAATACTTTATCTTTTTTTCCATTAGACAGAAGAAGAAAAAAAAACGTATTTTATTCTTTATATTAATGCATCGATTTTGACAAGACTAATCAATGTCATTTCCTCGAGCATTAATATACTTCAAGGATACGACGTAAATCGTGATTATTCACGAAAAAAGGTCAAATATTTTACCGTTTTTTTCATTTTCCAATTCGATGACACCTGCAGTAAAACATTGTTGTAATTTGACAGCATCGTCATCGTAAATCGGCGTTTTGAGAATGATTTCTGGCATTAAACGATATGATGCCGTACCTAAGCGAGAAGAATAAATGTAGATATAAGTATCGAAAATCGAAAATCACTTACAAACAGGTGAAAATTTTGCATGATCCCGACCAATACCTTTTTGACAGACAAGTCTCATGTCAATTTCCTAAGATAAACAATCGAAACTTTCGATAACGAGGAAATAGACTTTTTTTTAAACAATTTTTACTTGTCCAGGTCTAAGTTTGGCGATTAAAATCTTATCCATAATTGGTCCTACGTCTTCCTTGTTAAACTATTCGTCAAACAAAAGTTTCAACATATATTTTCAAAGCAAAACAAAAAATCGTTCACCTTCGTCGCTTGATCTCCAATCGGTTTCCATTCCATATGTTCTGTATAAACTTTTTAAATAAAAAATAAAATACAAACTTAACAATTATCAACATTTCACTGTACCACTGCTGTTGATAAAGAGATCTTTTGGATCAGCATTTGGATCTGCTGGTGCTTGAGGATTTTTTTTACAAGCAACTTTAAGTTCGAAAACCAAAGTATCATCATCACGTTGATTGACTTCGCCTGCTGGTTTATCAATAAACAATCGTGCATCAGCACGTAATGGAATTAAACCGAGACGATGTGCGAGTACATCGTCAGGTATAACTGAAGAATTCTCAGTAATATGAACTTTTTCAATAGCCTAAAATGATTGATTTGAGTTTTTTGTTCTGTTGAGAATTTATTTTTACCATTGATGGAAGTTCAGCTATTAAAATACGACGAAATGCATTGGCAATAGCAGCATCAACACCAATCAAATCGAATTCAGTTGTTGTATCATCCAAGCTCGAGATTTGAATTTGTAAATTCTGCAAAAGAAAACGAAAAATCTGTTGTTGTTTTTTTCTCATTCAACAAACGAATACTTGTCGAAATTCGTCGAAATTCAAGCGATCATCATAACCCGCATAGTTACCAGGAAAATTTGTAGAGGTTGTCTAAATATGTACAAATTCCAATATAATATCATTGGGAAAACACGAACGCTTACATTTAGCAATTCTGTTTCCTCTAGCTTAATTCTCGTTCTCATGTCATTCATGGATGCCATCTGAAAATAGACAAGAATTCTTTCTTTCTCCATACGTGCTGATATAATTTCCGAATATGATTTGGGAAAATTATTATTATTATTTTGAATAAAAAGAGAAGAAAAAAAAACATAATATTCTTTTTCGTTGGCTTTGTGCTATTAACTAGTGGTATACGGATGACGTAATACAGAATTGATATCGGCTCGAGAATGTGGATTAAGAGTAAGCGTTCGATGAAGTATATCATTAAGATATCGATCACGTGTCGGAGCTTGTCCTGGCGGAGGAGATGCTGCATTTCGACGATACAATGGTGGTCGACCATAAGTCATATAGTAGAGAATCGCACCTAATGACCAAATATCAGCTTTTGGACCATAATATGAATTAAAACCCGAATGATCTTGCATGACTTCTGGTGCACTAGAGAATATCGAGAAAACGATGAGAAATATTTGATCGATCTGATATTTACCTGAAAAATGGAGTGCCAACTCCTGGTTGACTAGAAATAAAAATATGATGAAATTAAATGGCAAATGTTTATATTTTCGATATTTGCTTACCCGAGCATTTCAGCCTTTTTCGATATACCTAAATCAGCGATTTTAAATGTTCGTCCAAATAAAATTAAATTATCCGGTTTCAAATCCATATGAACCAGATTATTGGCTGTTAATGTCGCAACAATACTAACAATTTGACGGAATACATCTTTTCGTAGAGCAGGATTCGTATAATTACCCGGTCCACCAATACCGCCTGAACTAGCACGAGATTTTTCAATTAATGTACTTAAATTCTCGCCACCTAACTCCATAACAATATAAGCTAAACAAAAGCATTTCAATGAACGATCATATTATTCGAATATCTTATCGAATTACCTGAGCCAGTACGAGGATCGAAATCGAAATCGTAGATTTCAACAACATGACGTGATTCTTGTTTTAATCTTTGCAGGTGTCGAACTTCGTTTAAATAAGAACTAACTAATTGTGATCCACGATTAGGCATTCGATCTAAGTCGACGACTTTCACGGCCACGTTGACACCGTTCGGTGCACGAGCTGAGTAAACAGCGCCTAAACAAGCATTTCTTTTTTTTTTAATAAGAACAAATTCGAAATTGAATTTTACCGAAACCACCACGACCTAATCGTCGAAGAAATCGATACGGTTGACCGTGAATACGAATAACTTTACCACTAAAATCATCCTGATGTCCTAAAGCACTGAGACGATCTAAATAGCAACAATCCAATGGATTTTCACACATTTCCAGTCGATAGACTCAATACTAACTTCCCATGTTAGTTCGTTCGACACTTTGATTTTTTACAATCGCGTTTACGAAAAACGATTTTGTTGTGCTTGGAAATGCTTCGTATATCGATGGTAAATGTACATTATATGCAGAGAGAGACCAAAAAATTACACATGTTACGCATGACTAAATCGCCTTCATATTCTGATACACATATCGAACGTTTGTAAAAGAATGGTTTCTTTTTTTGCTTAATAGTAAATTACAATATTGTCCTTGAATATCAAATAGTTTTATTTGAACATTGATGATGATAATGTTCATCAACACATGTCAACACTTTATCATCAATTGTATCAATAAAAGTTTTTTTTTTTCATAAATGACTGAAAGAACAAGACTAGCTTCAACATGGTAAGATCAGTTGGTAAATACACTTGACTTTTTCGATTGTAACTACCTTTGATGAATATCTAATTGATTGTTATTGATAGTTTCAATTGAAAAAAGGCGAAAATATGTCAAATACTATACAATTAACTATACCCATAGTGACACATTTCTTTGATAAAAATCTTAATGTATTCACCCTCAATTGTTCATCAAGATTGTCGATCCTTTATTTTTGTGCACGCCAATACCAGGGATTAATTAATCTTTAAGTATACACGTATACGACGAGCTCTATGATTCATTCTCACCAATGTATCGAATTCGTTACAACCTTTCATTTTCGTCTCATACATGACAATTACAAGTAACTGGATTACTGTGAAATAAAACTCGATAACGAGAGAGAAAGACTCAAACGATTTCTTCTTCCTTCTCTTTTTTTTTATTTTCTTCGTCGTCACATCATTCACCTTTTCTCATGTACATGAAAGTGCTAAGAACGAAAGAAAAAACGAGAGAAAGTAAAATGAACTTCTTCTTCTTCTTCTTCTTATTGACTCAAAGAAAAGAATATTCATTGTGTTGTATACGTATATTTTAACTCTGTTGTTTTTTGTCAATTAGACGTGTACGATGGCGACCGTAGTTTGCGGAAGAAATTTTACCTTTCCTTTTCCTTTCTTCGTCTACTTTAACTGTCATTGGCGCGTCCTATCGCCGCCATTAGGACGCTGCCCGTACACGATCAACACCTCGCTTACTCATATTTCAAAAAAAAAAGTTTAACATCTACACGACGTCTATGCATGCATTTAGATTGAGACGAATAAGTAAAAGAAAAAAAAAGAAGAAGAAAGAAAGAGAGAAAGAAAGAAAGCGAGTGGCGGTGTCGGCAGCGGCAGTAGTTGTATTACTCATCATATTAGTATATTTGATTTCTTTGTAGATTATTCAGTTTTCATTTTCTTTTCAAAATAAATATCATCATGCGAGAATATAAGCTCGTTGTATTGGGTAGTGGTGGTGTTGGTAAGAGTGCATTAACTGTGCAATTTGTTCAAGGCATATTCGTGGGTAAATATGATCCAACAATTGAAGATTGTTATCGAAAAGTAAAATCGAATAATTTGACAAAACAAAAAAAAATCTAATTTATTGCGTTTCAGCAAGTCGAAATCGATGGAGTCAATTGTATGCTTGAAATTCTCGATACAGCTGGAACAGTAAGTCAAAACGAAACGAAAAATCTCTACGAACGAATATGATCTTCGTCTTATTCAAATAGGAACAATTTACTGCGATGAGAGATTTATATATGAAAAATGGTCAAGGTTTTATACTTGTGTATTCGATAACATCTCAGGCGACATTCAATGATCTTATGGATATCAAAGATCAGATCATGCGTGTTAAAGACGTCGGTGCTGATATACCGATGGTACTCGTTGGAAATAAAAATGATCTCGAAGATGAACGTGTCGTAGGCAAACAAAATGGCGAAGCCCTAGCGCGTTCATTTGGATGTACATTTCTTGAGGCATCAGCGAAACTACAGGTTAATGTTAATGAAGTAAGTAAAAAAAACGAATGATTACATAAATCACAATAGATTTCTGTAGATTTTTTTTGATTTAATACGACAAATCAATCGAAAATCTCCACGTCCAAAACCAGCGAAACCAATATCATCTCAAAGTTTCGATCAACTCGAACCACGAAACGAATATCAATCGACTAATCGAGCCCGACGATCGAGTAATCAATTTCAAGATTGTTGTGTTCTTTTATAAGAACAAAACCAAAACACAAATCAATTCCATATTCTTTTCTCCGTTTATTAATCAATCACTCGCTGTTGTCTGTGTTCAAATCTCATTCTTCGATCTTACATAAAACCAAGCAATGAATAATCATCATCTATCTCATAGATAGAGAATGTTTAATAAATAAATAAGCGAAATGAATCATCAAGTTCTTCTTTTTTGTTCTTTGCGCGTCCTTAATAAAAAAAAAAGTAACTCGAGGAATGATAAAGACAAGATAGACTTTATTTGCTGACAAATATCAACGCAAGAAATTCGAGATTTTTTTCTTTCGTTCGAAAGTTTTTAAACTGAATAGTTAAATATTTGAAATCAGTCATGAATGAATACATAGTTTGTGTTTTCGGTTCGGGTGGCGTTGGAAAATCATGTTTAGTAAGAAAATCTTCGATTGAATTGTTCTCAAAAAAAGATTTTTTGATTTTCAAGACAATGCAATTTGTTCAAAATATTTTCCTGACTAAATATGATCCAACAATCGAAGATGTTTATAAAACAGTAATATTCGATAGACAATTCAATCGATTGAATTTGTTCTTTTTCAGACGATCGAAGTCGATGAAAAGAAATATTCATTAGAAATTTTCGATACAGCTGGGAGTGTAAATAGACGAGTGTTTGATTTTGTTTTGCTAATTTTCTTAATCTACAGGAGGAATTCTCTTCGATGAGAGATTTATATGTTAAAAATGGTCATGGATTTGTTCTTGTTTATTCTATAACCTCTCAAGCGACATTTGATGATATTACTTCTTACTATGATCGTATTATCAGAGTAAAAGATATCGAAACTCATGTAAAAAAACACACACAGGCACACGAGATTTTCAAAAGATTTCATTGTGATTTTTGCTTAGGGTCGACCGGCATTAATACTCGTAGGAAATAAAAATGATCTCAACGAGGAACGTGCTGTTTCTCGTGAAGCTGGTCAAGCATTAGCAAGTAAATTGAAATGTTCGTTTCTCGAAACATCGGCTAAAAGTCGAGCAAATGTTACTGAAGTAAAATCAATGGATGATTTTGTTTTTGATTGAAAGTTCTTTTTTTTTTCGTTGATCACCTTAGGTTTTCTACGATGTCGTTCGACAAATAAGTCGTAAAATGCCAGCAGGCACACTCAAAGGAAAAATCAAATATGCCGACAAAAATGATGGACAAGTCGTTTTCGACGATGATCTATCTCCATCGCAATCTGAAATTCTCATTCCCGAAAAGAAATTTAAATGTTGCACTCTTCTATAAACACAATTCACAATCGTTTTTCTGTTTTTCGTTGATTATAAAATATAATTTCTTCTTTTTTTTTTTCTTTGTTCTTCTTATTATCATAATAAACAAAAAAATACGAACGAAAAGAAAGAGTGAAGAGAAAAGGAAAAGGTATCTATCAACGCAAATCATCATTCAAATAAGTCATATTCGTCTTTGTTTTATGCGATCATGTCACAGTTGGTGTCCATCTTCGTAAGTAAAAAGCGTAGACGGTATGCATATTTTTTTACTCGAATATACATTTACATGCGTATGCGTGTATATATACACGTATTCAAATACTATTAACGTCATCAAGCGCACATTTTGCGAAGGAGACCAAGCGTAGGTGAACAAGAAAAAAGAGAAAAGCAATAAATAATTGTTGACGTCGTTAAATAGCAAACTACAATTTATTTCCGATCTAAAGCATATTCAATTCGGTCATGCCAATGCCAGAGTATAAATTATGCGTTTTTGGATCTGGTGGTGTAGGAAAATCATGTCTAGTAAGCTGAAATTGACTTAAATCTATCGTTAAAACTTGATTTTGTTTTTTTAGACGATGCAATTTGTTCAAGGTATATTTCTCCCGAAATACGATCCCACTATCGAAGATGTTTATAAAAAGGTATTTGGAAAGTCACTTGAGAAATTAGAATTTAATCGAATAAATTGATTTTAGGTCGTAGAAATCGATGAAAAACAATATTCACTAGAAATACTCGATACTGCTGGAACAGTATGACAATCGAATTGTTATGATGACAAAAATTTACTTCCTTGTTTTTCGTTTCCTAGGAAGAATTCTCTGCAATGAGAGATTTATATGTTAAAAATGGTCAAGGATTTGTTCTTGTTTATTCGATTACATCTCAGGCGACATTTAATGACTTAAATGAATTCTATGATAGAATTATGCGAGTCAAAGATACAGAAATTCATGTAAAACGAATTCGATCTTATAAACTAAATTCTATTCGACATTTTTTTTTAGGGACAACCACCGTTGATACTCGTGGGAAACAAAAGTGATTTAGAAGACGAGCGTGTTGTTGGAAGAGAAGTAGGTCAAGCATTAGCTCGTAAATGGAAATGTTCATTTCTTGAAACTTCGGCTAAAGATCGTGCAAATGTCAACGAAGTACGAGAATTCAATTTCCAAAGTGGAGAATCTTCGCATTTTGTTGTTTCTAGATTTTCTTTGATCTCGTCAGACAAATCAATCGTTTATCGTCGAGCTCATCAAATCGTCATCAAATACGAAAACCTTCACAAGACGTTGATACGAATAGTCGAACACGTCAAGGAAATAATCCTGCATCAGCAAATGCCGTCGCACCAACGAAACATTCACGAAGACGTCGTAATCTCGAGAGATGTACTCATCTTTAATTTATCGATATTCTTTCTGTTTTTTTTCCTATTTGATAAAAATAAATCTAGATATATACGTATATACACGTGATTAACATTTTTATTCGAACAGAAACAAAAATCAATAGTCAATGCATCATTGACAACGGATAATCGACTAGATCAGAGAAATTCATTCGCTATCGAAATGCAAAGAACAAGATAAAAAAACGATGTACATATTCTCACACAGACATTGTAAATGAATAATGTCTCGAAATGATCAAAGTCGACCGATTACTTTTACGATTAATATTAAAACATTATCGACAAGTAGACGACCATTAACATGTTATATCAATAGAATATCTCGACAAGAAAATCCAGTGAACACAATAAAACCATCAGACAAATCTCGATCAACTATTCATCTACCCGTTACTTATTCAAGTAGCATTCACGTTCCATGTCGTCCACCGATTCGTTTACCATCTCAACACTACTATCATCATTATCATTATCATTACTATCATCATCATCATCCTCCACAACGACAATCTCTACCGTTATCATCTCGATCATCTACTGCAATTAAACCCAAAGTTCTGCCTCGATCAACATCTATTCATTCAACACCGAACTCATCGTCTTCGACATTACCCATTCCGAAAAAAGAATTACCATCCTATTCAACTCTCGTATGGAATTGGTTTCATCATTCGCCCACGAAAACACCACAGATTCCTAAGGACAATCAATCGGAATATTCAGAAATCTGTCATCATGATCGTCCATCGAAACGCAGCCTTCTATTTAAGCTTCTAACATCTCCTACTCATAAATCATCGAAAACGAAATCTCATCGTCCATGTTTCACTCGTAAACGCTCTCAATCCTCGTCGTCGTTACCAAATAAAAACCGTTCATACAACGAATAAAAACACAAGACAAAAGTTTTTCGTTTTTTTTATATTTCACCAATTTCTACAGTGCAGACAGAGAAAAGAAAAAAAGTAAACTATCAGTGAAATATACAGGCGAAATGAAAGAGAGAGAGAGAAATATATATATATGTATATACTAATAAACAATAGTGCATACAACAGCACCTTTCTTTTTGTTCTTCAATGAAATATGTTTTGAAAATAGAAAAAAAAATGAACAAATCTACAGGAGAAGACACACACTAAGATTAGTGATTTACCGTAAGGAAAAATTCTATGTACGACTATTGGTTTTCGGCGTCTTCTTTCTTTAACTTGCGAAACTAAACCATGAGAAATATAAATCAAACAAACAAACAAACAAACAAATAACTCAATGATATGATTAATGAAATCACTGTTATTCAGGCGTTACGAAGAGGTTTTTCGTTGTTGTTCCTATTTCTTCTTTGTCCAGTCCGATTGATATTTACGCGAGACATAATATTCATATGCTGCACGATTGCAAATCGGTAACCATTCACTCGCTTGATCTTCGACAGCCTACGAAAAACAAAACAATCAATCGAAAATAAATCCAAATCGGCTTTAGTTTTACTTGAAGATATATGTAAGCATCAGTTCCATAGCCGTCAATTGAATGAATTTCTAAATCACCATTGAAGTATCGAGCATAGAGTCGACTCTGAATAAAAAAAATGTGAAAAAACGAAATTCTAATTGTTATTTGTTTACAATTGGAAGACCGTAGCCAAAGCCAGCTAATGGTGTTGGACCTGAATGTTGAGAATCAGCTAATGATACAGGTCGAGGTGCTGTTGAATACATATATCGAAAGATTTTATCGGCTTTCGATCGTGGAATACCACCGCCACGATCACTAAAATCGAAATGATCATTGAAAGCAAAATGCTAAAAACGAAAGTTTATTCTCGCACCTAATTCGAATAGTCAAATCTTCTTTTGCTTTGACGACATCGACCTATTTTCAGACAAAAAATCTTTTAAAGAAGGAGAAGAAGAATGATCACATACGACAACAGGTGGTAAAGGTCCAGATAGTTTTTTGCTTTCATGATTCTCGACAGTTGCGCGCATTGAATTCTAATAAAAACAAATCCTCGTCCTTGTTTTTTCTCCTCAAAAATTGACAAACTTTGAATAATTCAAACATGATATGATATAGATGCGAGGGTACATAAGCTATTGCAATTGGTTCTTCATGATTTATTGCTGAAAAATGAATTCAATGACAAAACGATCGACTTCGAACAAAGAATTTACCATTTATTCGACGAAGTTCCAACGGAGGAGCAGTCAAATAATAGCCTTCACATAAAAATTGAGCATTTTCAAATGCATCTAAACAAATCTCACTCAAAACAATAGTTCATTTGACTTTCAAAATACCTTTGATAATTTCTTCAACATGACAATTTGGATCAACAAAACCAAGATGCGTAGGATGTACAGGTACCTCATCACCGAAACACATTGCTAAACAATCGAATCAATTAAAACTCAAGATTTGAACTCGAATCAAATGTTTCTACTGTGTTGATAGATAAGCAAACGAATCGAGATTCGTGATAAGTAGAAACGATTGAGAAAATATTGAATTTGAGATTCTTCATATTCTTTAATTTTACCCTCATCGGAAAATTCCATGTAACCCTTAAATTCACAACAAACTTGCTTATCAATCATATTCAAATATTTCTCTCTCTCTATCATACTTGTGCTAATGTTTCAATCACAGTTGTATGTCTTTTACGAATATTTTGTAAAACTTCTGTGAATCTATGAACAAAAAAATCAAATTCAATTCCTAATCAACTTTTTACGTTCGATATTCGTACTTTTTCACAATGTCATGCGTTGCTGGTTGATCTTTGAATGAATGTAATTCATGTAGACTAGTTCCGTACCAACCATTGACCGTTTTTACACTTGGCATTTCGAGTAACCGAGGTGGTAAATGTCCCATTTCTTTCATCATGGATGCTAATCGAACCGGTAATTCATTTCGAAGAAAAAGATATGATTGTTTCGCGTCACCTTCACGAGCTATTCAATTGAAATCGAAATATTATTTCATCGAAAAATCAATTTTTCAAAAAACAAACCGAATTCAACAATTCGTTTCATTGTTAAACCAGTCGGCGGATATTTCGAATAATGATCAATCAAATGTGCTAACGACTGATGGGGTAGACGTAGGATTCGTGTTAAATGCATTTTTTTAACAATCTTGATTGTCAAAAAGAAATTAAATTTGAATAAATGTCTTCATCGACAGTAACAACAAAAACTTGTTGAATCTACAAAATATTATTCTCAAATCAAGATCACATTTTATACATGATTGTATAACGAAACAAAAACAAAAAAATAGATCATCATCATTTCTGCGCTCCGATTGTCCAATCGGAGCCCTTTTTAGTTGTATATGAATATCGAGATTTGTTGAATATCGGTAATAATTCACTGAAGAAGAAAAAAAAACTTTAATTTCAATTCACATTTCTTAAGGAATAAATTTACCTGGCATTCTCTGCTGTTGCCTATTGAAAAGACAAAACAAATCGATAAAATTTTTACGATATTTATCAAACTATTCTCACTTGAAGAAACACATATGCCGATGTTCCAAGATTTTCTACAGATGATACGACGAGATTTCCTTGAAAATATCTCGTATAAAGTCTTGCGATCGGCAGACCGTAGCCTAAGCCAGCAATCGGTGTTTCTTTCACTCCAGATTGTTGATCAGTTGGTCGAGGTTTCGGTGCCGTTGAATACGTATATTGAAAAAGATGCGATAACTTTGAACGTGGTATACCACCTAGAAACAAGAATTGCATAGTACGAAGGTTGTAAAGACATATTTCTTGTATTATCGAGCGCATAGGTCAATGTCTATTCATACGCGTGTTTATTGAGGAAGAAAAAGATAACACACAGGCCTACGAGTTACTGCGAAAGAAAAGTTATTGAATGAGTCAGTTTTTCTCTTTCTTCTCGTCTATATACAACGGGTGTCTCCAATAGAACAAGCAGAAAAACAACATGTTGACTAGTAGACGTTATTAGAAAATTCAATCATATGACACTCTCATCTACGACAAAATGAATATATTATTTGGTTATTTTGTTTTAATAAGAGAATATTAAGAATAGATGACTGGTGCTAAACAAATATTTGTTACCCTGCGAAGATTAGAGGTCAATTGCTATCTTTATGCAACGAGAAAACAAAAAATATTTTCAATCGATGAGATAATGACTAATTTCTTACCACCACTATCTGTGATCTGAATGGTTAAATCTTCATGACCTTTGACGATTAAAACACGAATTGAGGGATAGGTTTGAGCATCCAGACCATGTCTTTCAATAGTTGCACGAATGGAATTCTACAATCAGACGTAACAGATCGAATTTCCTTTTCATCGAAAATCAATCGTTACTTTTAATAACTCAAAAACAATATGATAAAGATGTGACGGAATGTAAACAATCGTTATCAGATTCGCACTATGATCTTGCACTAAACATAAAAACGAAATTGCAAATAAAAAATCAATTCGTTCATCATCTTACCATTCTGCGAAATAATTTCGACATCAGGTACTCGATGAGATCCTTGTTCGAAAAGAAACTTCGCTGTTGAATAAGCATCTATAAAAAAAACAAGCTGATTGAGGACAAGAACAAAACGAAATTTGTTTTTATATTTTTTCTTGTGGCACACTACTCTCCTAGTAGGTACATCAGCCTGTGTGTCAATGTAAACGAAAAAAACGAACGCGAAAAAAAAAGAACTTTTTTTTTGTTTTTCTGTGATTTCTTACCTCGTACGACAGCAGCGACATCGACGCACGGATCGATGATACCGGCTTGTTGGGAATGTTGAGGAAATTCATCACCGAAAAGAAGCGCTAGGAGAATTTATTGAATGATTGATCGGTTTCGAAAGAGAAAAGTCGCGTTACTATGATGGTAGACTAATGTTCGAACGCCGATTCGACTCATGAAAAATCGATCATAGAAAAATTCGATACGATTTCGTTCGATGAGATCGATTGGACCTAGTTTTTCATATTCGATATAGGCCTAAAGAAATTCGTTCGATGAGTCTAAGTTGAATCATCGATGAGAAATCGCAAACTTGAGCTAATGTCGGAACAATATCGGCATGACGTCGTCGAACATTGACCAACGTTTCCGTAAATCTAATTTGATAGCTCGTATTTTCAAAAAAACAACAAACTCCTTTCGTAATCAAAATACTTTTGCAATGTACTCGGGTCGACTTCTGCATCTTTGAATTGCAAGACCTCGCCATAACTTTGATCGTACCATGAATTTGCCAGTTTAAAACTCGGCATTTCCAATAATCTTGAAAAGACACGATGAATTTTCAATTGGGAAATAATAGAGTTTTACTGCGGTGGTAAATAATTCATTTCTTTGATCATGTGCGACCAACGAACCAGTAATTCATGGCGGAGATATTTATAGGATTGTTTGATATCACCTTCACGAGCTACGAAAGACTAGATCAATTTTGATTTTTATTTCGAATTTAACGAACCGAAATCGATTAAACTCTGGAGAGTAAATGATGTTGGTTGAAATTTCGAATAGGTTTCAACATGTTTCGATAGATTCAATAATGATCGACTTAGACGCATTCTTATCTGATCGAGAAAAAAAAATATTTATTTATTTTAAATTGAAACTCGATTTGTTTGATTGTTTTGATGAAGAAATTGAGAAATAAATTAGTTGGAGAGGGAAAAAGAAGCACCAAATTGGTATTCGTAAGTTTATTTTTTTGTAGTGATTACGAAACAAGAAACAGATAGTGAGATTAATAGATGTCGCTGCATATTGAATTGACTACAAGAATTTTTCTTTGGAGTTAGCAAATTGTTTTCTTTCTCCGAATGAATTCGAAAGCAAGTAGATAATTCTCAGGTCATCTCAAGATAAATTAAGTGTGAAACTGTTTGTTGATATTCTACATTTCATACACACATAAATAGAATGTAGAATCTTGTAATTTATTTCAAGTACTTCCTCACATGACAAAAAGAATTAATGTCAATATTTCTATAAATGATTTACTCAAAAGAATGGCTAATTTATTTTTTCTTTTTTCAATACGATATTGTGATTGATTGAGAAAAACTGCAGACGAAATAGAATTTTGTCAACTACAAGAGTCATCTATATTCAATCGTAAAAAAGAACAGAAAAAAAAGGGTCAACTGTAGACAACAACGAGCAAAATGCCTACGTCTGTTCTTCAAGTTCTTTTACCTATGTTAATACTGTATTATTTATAAAAAAAAAACGGAGGAGAATCAGCAATATATGATTCATTTCGAAAGAATTTTCTCGTGATAAATAAACAAAATCTAAGATGTCAGCGACGGATAAAATTGCACAAAATGTCATGTATGCAAATCGATATCAACAAGTGAAAAAACTAGGTCAAGGAAGTTTTGGCACGGCTTATTTAGTTCAGGATACGCAATCTCGACCGGAACATGATCGGTTTGACTTAAATATTCATTTCATTTCTCGAATACAATTACTTGATCTTGTTTAGAAAAGTTTTAAAATCAATTTTCATCGGTGATATATCTGCAGAAGAATCGTCAGACGCTGAACATGAAGCTTCTATTCTTGCAGGTCTTCGTCATCCGAATATCGTTCGATTCTATGATAGTTTTATCGATGGCGTCGAATTTTGTATTGTTACAGAATATTGTGAAGTAGGTTGATTTGATTTGATTTTGTTTTTAAAAATGATAAACATATCGAATATTATTAAAGGACGGTGATCTCGATCAATACTTGAAATCATTACGTAAACAACGAAGTCGTTTGGAAATGAATCAAGTGATTGATCTATTTGTTCAATTGTTATCTGCAATAAAATTCATTCACGGAAAGAAAATTCTTCATCGTGATATAAAAACGAGCAACATTTTCTTGAAGAGAAATTCTTTAAAATTAGGAGATTTCGGTATTTCACGTTTCATGATGAATACGCTGGATAAAGCGTCGACTTTTATCGGCACACCGTTTTATATGAGTCCTGAAACATTGAAATACGATGGATACAATATGAAATCTGATATCTGGTAGTTCGAGAAGAAGAATATTTTGGAAAAATAAAGTATTTTTCTAGGTCAATGGGTTGTGTTTTCTATGAATTAAGTGTATGTAAACGAGCTTATGAACGATCGAATATTATTCAGACGATGCAAGCGATTTTACACGACGATCCACCGATGTTACCGGAAAGATTTCCAGTGAAAGTTCAGCAACTTTATTTACAGTTGAGAATTTTCTTTTCTGTTTTTTTTTCGAACATATTTTCGATTGATTTTTTGTTATTCAGAATGCTTTCCAAGGATCCGGAGAAACGACTGACAGCTTCTAAATTATTTGAAGAATTTAATCAAGTAGAAAGAAAAACAACAACAACAGCACAAAAACTAACAACACAATCATCAACTCCTGATCCCGAATCGAGTAAATCACGTGAATAATTCTCCTACATTCTCTTCGATATTCGTGTTTGCAGAATCATTGCGTCCTGATCTTCAACGTTCGTTTAGTAATAGTCCACTGATAAATAAACATGTTCGAAATTCTCTCCAAGTTCCTGACTCACCCATTCATCCAAGTTCATCGGTGGATTCAGTAGATTCTGCTGATAGTCAACCAGCAGGTTCCGATGATCAAAATTTAGATACTAATAAATTCGATCCATTCAGTTCAACGGCCAAGGAGCTCAAAACTGATTTCTGTCGAAAGTTTGTTTAACAAAAACTCTTCGAAATTGAATCATTATTTTGCTTTTCTTCCTTCTGTCTAGTAAAGCTCAAGAATTAGTTGGTTCAGAGAATTTCAATAAAATCTATAACTTTTTACACGATGAACATAAAAAACAATTCGAAGATCCAGCTCGAACGGATGATATTGTTCTATCGGGTCTTGAAACAATAAGTTCAAATAAATATGCTTGTACATTAATCAACGAACTTGTTCTACATGAATGCGTCAATGAGCTAAATGATCGTTCTCAAATGTCCTGATAATTTTCTAAAAATGTGTTTTGTGTTTTTGAAAATTGAATAAAAATGACAAAGAAACAAATCGTGGATTTATTTTCAAGTCTTTTTCTTTCTAGATTTTTATTGAAACACAAACATACAATGACGGACAATGATGACGAACAGATCTATGGAAAACGTTATCGAGTTGTGAAAAAATTAGGCGCCGGTAATTTCGGTACAGCTTATCTTGTCACGGATTTGAAAGCTCGAAATGAACCGTAAGACGACAATGATGAAATTCTTTGCTTCTCATTTGATTATTTTTTTTAAAGGAAAGTCTTGAAAGTTGTTCGATTAGGCGAAATGGATTCAGATCAATCAGTTGAATCTGTTCGTGAAGCTCAACTCCTATCTCAACTCAATAATCCATACATTGTTAAAGTAAAAATCTCGTCGTTTGTGTCTCAAATAAAACCAAAAGTTTAATTTTAGTTCCACGAAAGTTTTTTGGATCGTGAGAGTCTATGTATCGTAACTGAATATTGTGAAGGCGGTGATCTTGATCAAAAATTTAAAGAATTAAAAAAGAAACAACAATCGTTAGACGAAGAACAAGTCGTTGAATGGTTGATACAAATTCTAATTGCTGTACAATATATGCATAAATCAAGAATTCTACATCGAGATTTAAAAGCAAGAAATATCTTTCTCAAATCGAATCAAGTCAAAATTGGAGATTTCGGTATTAGTCGAATCTTAGTTGGAACTATGGACGTAGCGAATACATTTACTGGAACACCGTAAGATATTCATAGGCAAAGTAATCGATGAAACGCTTTGTTTTGTCTCTGCAGATATTACATGTCACCTGAAGTCATGAAACATGATGGATATGAATCAAAATCGGACATTTGGTATGCGAGTTTGTTGAATAAGAATAATAATCAAGAATCAATCTTTGTTGATTAGGTCGGTTGGGTGTTTATTATATGAGATGTGTACTTATCAACATGCATTCGATGGAAAAGGTCTTATGAATGTCATATATAAAGTAGTCGAAGGTCAATCGCCTGAACTACCATCGACTTATTCGAAAGAACTCAATGATTTATTGAAAAAGTACGAAAAAAATATGTTGCAAATTTAAAAACTATTCTTTTGAAAATAAATTAGAATGTTTACAAAAGAACCTAATCAGCGTCCCAGTGCTGTCGAACTACTACAAAGTCCATTGATTCTCCAGCATCGCTCTGTAAATAGATTGTCTATTTTCAACGCAAAACTTAGTTTATCGTTTCGAATCTTTCAGAGAATTAAAATCAACGAACCACTAGAAAATACTGTCAATGCACAGCGTCGTTTACACGAACTTAAAAGTCGTTTGTATGTTAGATTAACAAATAAATGTCTCATTGATTTCGTATTTTTATTTATCATCTAGTCAAAATTCAATAAATTTCGGTGAAATGCAAAGACAAAGCTGGTCATTAACAAACGAAGGTGATGCGATCGAAGATTCACGAAATAATGACGACGATGATGATGATGTGCAAAATGGAAATAATACATTCTATGTTCGTAATGTGAATTTAAAAGTTGAAGATGATGACGATGATGTTAATTATCAACAATCGACATTGAAAGCCGAACAAACACAGAAAACAGCTCGACAGACAATCTCAGAACGAAAACAAAATCAAGCCGATCTTCGAGCTCAAACATTGATGTAGAATTTACAATTGACAAAAGAAAAACACAAGAAAATACTTGTTTATTCTTTGTTTAGACAAGCAACTCGATCGAATATACACGAGTCTGCACAACATCGACAACTTATGCGTGAAAGCGTAATGGGCGGAAGTGTAAGCTTATTAAATTCATACGCTCAATAAAATCATTGAATTATTCTAGTTGAAACAACCGTGGCCATCTTCTCACAATACTCAAATTAAAGAACAAACACAACCAAAATTATCACGAACAATTAACGCACGCCCTCAGTGTAAGTTGACATTGAGTTCTTTTTTTTAAATAAAATGTCAAATGTGACGTTTCAAGATGCAAATCAATTTTCAAACGATGAAACATTTACTGTTCGTCAATCGAAAACAGTTCGAAATTTTAATGATGATCGTCCAATAACACCAATGCGTACGACATATCGGCAAATAGCCGATCGATTCGGCGATGAAGACGGTCTACCAACAGATCCCAATCTAACGAATCAATACTATGCAGCTTATGATGATTTCGAAAAAGAAGATGATCAAAGTCCGACACGTGATAAACTCGAAAAAGAAGTTCACGATCAAGTCTGCCGAAGTTTCAGTGATCATGATGGATCGTTTCGAAATTCACGAGCGATGTCAGCATCGACACGTTCCACAACAATTAATTCACTTAGTCGAACAATTGATCCACATAAACCAACAAATCCTGTTCGACAATCACAATATGTCCCAGCATCACAAACGGTGATTTCCAATGCAAGAAGAGCTCGACATGCAGCTAAATCAGCTGCTGATGAGAATACTATTATACTAAAAGATAATCCAAATACTGATGCATTTGGACCAATGGCAAAAAATCGAAAAATTACTTCATTGCGAACGTGAGAGCAAGACAGTTTTTTGTAAACGAGATGAATTTAATTAGCTTAGCTTCGATTTCTTTAGGACAGCAATAAAAAGCTTAGGTGAATCAACATTTGAAAAAGTTCATGATTATCTAGTTCAACAACGTAAACTTCAACGTACTGATCCAACATTAGAAGATAGCACAATAACTCAAGGTCTTAAATCATTAGTTCCAAAACTAAGTGATGGTTTTCTTGTTGATCAACTTGTATTTCTCGAGTTATTTTCTTAAAAATTCTTTCATTTGTTTAACAAAATCTGTGCATATGTATATCTCATTTTGTTGTTTTTTCTCGTCGAATAGTCAAAACCAAAATCCAGACAATATTCCTATTCATCGATCCAATCACAAAATACAAACTAGAAAACTATCTTGTGTTATTGATACGTATTTGTTTTCTTTTCTTTTTCTCGTCTGTATCGGTAGACTCATCTTAGTAATAAAAGACAAATTTTTACGAAACAAAATTGGATTAATCAATGGCTCGATGACATTATTTATGATCGACAAACATTATAAAGTCATCTGATATTCTGCTTATTGTAACGCAACGAATAACTGTCATTTCACAAATCTATCGCTACAAATCATTCGGTTGTTATTGCCATTGTCAATCACAGGTATTAAGGCTTGCGCCGATGCTAATCAAATAAGAATAATCTAACAATGACAATCACACGCAAATATAAAATGTTCTTATTCAATAAGAAACTCAAGAAAAAAAAACACTCAATATATATTTACATCATGAATTGTTTTGCTAGTGTAAATCTAATTAAAAGTATAAAATTGCTGATATAAATTATGATAACTTAATATATGTACGGAAATGTCAGTGAATACATAAGAAAATAGTGTCAAAATCGAGTTTCTTTCTTTCTTTTTATTATTTTGTTTTGATTTCTTAAATAAAATAACTCAACTTCCGGTGGAATGCACATGTGGATCTATGAAATTCTATAGATACTTCATCAGTCAATACGAATAAAAAAGAACAAGAGAAAAGAAGGAAAAAAAGAAGGAGAAAGCGAAGAAGAAGAAAGAACGAGAGACAACGATACACATATACGCTTGATAACAAACGGTTGTCATTTCTTTTCCTTGCTTTCATTTTCCTTCTTTTCAACGACCTTCGAGCAATCATCATCATCACCATCATCAAACAAAGAAAAAAGATTGAATTAAATTAATTCAATTCGACTGATATGAATCAGTTCAACAATGACACAATTTTCTCTTCTTCAACAACAACAAAACGAATCTCGGAAAAATATATTAAAAATCAACCATTCGATTCATGGTATATCGGCGGTTTACTATTTATGTTAACCGTTATTTTGGTGCTTCTCTATGCCAATTTCTATCGTGAAAATGCTTTTCAAATTCTCTGGCAAAGATTTTTGTTGAAATTAAATATTCGTCCATCAACAGCATCAACAACTTCATCGTCGTTGTCAAAACCTGCCATCGATGAACTCTTGATTTGATTATTTAACAAAAGAAGAGAAAAAGAAAATTAATCGAGGTTAGTTGCGATAGTTCTTGTTTATGTGCATATATGTCAATGTGTGATATATAATCATTCTTCATGCACGACACTTGCTTTCAAAGCAAATTACTTGAATCTTTCGAGACAAGAAAAACAAGAGCTATTATACTCGTTGTTGTTGTTGTTTAAATCTCTCATATGGGCGGATTCTATTATGAAGATAAGAAAAGTCTATCAATGAATATTTGACGAATATAACGATCCATTTTTTATGATTCTGAGTGTTTCTTTATCAATAAAAACTTCACGAATCTCAAGAGACACATTGACAAGTTGAATTTAGTCAGAAAATTGCCTCTTTTATTTCTTCACTTCCTGTTCGATCTATTCATTACTAATGAACATTGCAGCTGTTACTAGTTGCACATTTTATGCTTCTTTTTTCCTTTGTTTTATATTTCAATGTTGCGAAAATCATTCATAAATAAAAAAAAAGGATCTTAATGATGTTTTCGACGTGCTATGTACTTAGACCGGGAACATCAACCTATAAATAAATCATTATAAATATGCACTTGTTATGCTCATAGTATTGATTATTTATCTAGCATTTTCATTAAAAAGCTTATGTTAGCATTTAATCTAGTAACAAACAAATATAACCATCAGAGATCGTCTAATCTGTACTTTTCTTTCTTCTTGAAAACAATAGATCATGAAATATCTAATCACACATGCAAAATGAATAAATCATCAGCTCGACGTTTTGCTCTATCTATCGAAGGAGAATTTATCCGAATTTTGATAAATAACTATTGGTTCTATGTTAGAAAAGATCGTACATATATCTATTTATTGGATATGTAAAGAAAGACAGACAAACAGTCAAGAGTACGTACGTACATATTCGTTCTGTAGATATTTCTCTCAGAAAAGGCACACGCACCCTTGGTAATTCTCTGCTGATATCACAGTGTCGTATACAATCGATTATTTAGAAGAAAAGGAGGAAAAAAAGTAAATAACTATCTGCCGGAAATAGATCTCGTGCTTCAACGATAGTGGATTATATTGTCATTTTTTATTTCAATGGATCCAAAATGTTCTGTTTGTGAAAAAACTGCGTATGCAACCGAGAGGATTATGGTTAATGGTAAAGCCTATCATAAACCATGTTTTCGTTGTACACATTGCAAATCTGTTCTAAAGTAATTCTTATTGTTGTTCATTCACTCTTCAATTGTCGTTTTTTTTTACAGACCGGGTAATTTTACAGCAAATGATGGTAAAATCTACTGTAAAACTCATTACATGCAATTATTTAAAGTTAAAGGAAATTATAAATCAGGTTTTGCTGGTGAAACACATCATTTAAGTGACACTTCAAATACGACGGCTGGTGCTAACGATCAATCGAATCTTCAATCGGAATAATCAATAAAAATATCAATTTTATTTATTTTCTCTTTTCTTTCTGTTCGTTTAAAGACAAAGCATAAGAACAAATACTCACTGAATGAATTTTTTTTTTGACATTTTATTTCGAAAATAAATTGAATTAATCATTAATATCTTTACATAAGATAAAGTTCTCATCGAAATGAAGTTAATTGAAGATGACATGACAGCATGACGATAGATTTTGTTTTGTTTTGTTTTTTAATCGTTCGCTTATTTTCGAAAGATTTTCTCGTGAGAGAAAAAATTTCATTTGTAAATAGTATTAGATTTTCTTTCTGAAATAATCATAAAAAGTATCGAATCTCATTTGTCACATGTTCGTAATCGGATCTGCTCAGGTTTATAATCGTGTTTTGCGAACATTTTTTGTTCTAATCCAATGCACGTGAACGATTCATCTTCACGACAGTTTTGAACGACATCTCTCTCGTCACACAGTAACATTTGTTCAGATAGAACGACCAATCGTTATTGATTTATTGAATCACAACTAACTGTCATCCTTCTTCTTTTTCTCCTTTTTTTTCTATTTAAAAAAAGCACGCACGAAGTTCACTCCCTTCGGACACCGATTACAGATCATTTTGTTTTTTTTTCGCCTCTAGGACACTTCAGTTGCAATTTTTTTCTTTGCTCGATAATTTAGCGATCGAAAAAAAAAGTGTATGACAATTTTTCGTTATTTTATTCACGTTTTGGTCTTAATACTTAAGATTGAAATGTTTACTCAACTGATAGTTAAGCATTTGGCCGATCAATTTATTAATAACAGTTTTTTCTCTTTCTCTTTCGGTTCGCTTTTTTTTCTCCGTTACTTTAGATTTCTTAACTAACCAAACAACTCGATCGTCAAAGAGATTTTGCACGTAGTTTATTTACATAAACTTCATCGATGTGTCTATGAAAAACGACTGAATTAACGCACATAATTTTCGAGTTAAAGATTTTGTTGTTATACTTCTTTTTTCATTCTGTTTCTTTTTTCAATGTAAATTGAATAGATATAAGCAATTATGGCCACGGCAGTACTGACGGATGAACGATTTCGAATTGTTGGTGATATAATAATTAAAAAGAAAACAGCACCATCATCAACTGCAACACTCGCACGAACATCTGCATTTGCCAAAGGAAAGAGACTTGATATTTCATATGGAAGTAAAAAAACAGCTAATTTCGATAATATATCAATTATCCAAGCACGACAACCATTAACACCTGAATCGCCATATTTTGTTGTTGAGATTAATAAATGCGGTAAGTGAAATGTAACAAAATCTATGCATAGATCATTCATGATTTCGATTTTCTAGATCCTAATGCAGTTGTTGCTATTGGCCTGGCACCCATCGATATTGTTGATGCTCATACAGGTCAATATAATAACTCTCTTGGCTATCATAATAACACGGGACGAGTTTATACATCGTGGAAAGTACATGCGAATACGCTTGGTCTTCAATATGGCAAAGGTAAATTCAATTAAGAAAAAAAAAAAGAATTCGAATTTATGTTTTTCTCTAGGAAATACTGTTGCACTTTATTTGACATATTTTGGTGAACACATATCAACAGCTCTGTTTTATTATGATAATTTTCCCGTTGCAACAAGGTACTGACAAATGAAAGAACAATATGATAATTTGAATTGAATCTTTTAGATATCATTTCGAAGCAAATAAAGAACGTTTTCTTCCAACAATAACGTTTACTGGTGGTCGTGTTGATATTTCAGTTCTATGGCCTGAAGCTGTCGAACAATTGCCAGCTATTTCTGACGTATGCATTCAATTAATTTTGTTTTTAAGTTGAAGAAATTTTTCAATATAGATTCCAATTTCTCAATGGATACGTGCGCCAATGTGTACGTACAATACTCAATCGGGTCTTTTTGAAAATCGTTCGAAATTAGAAGATCTACCGGTTCAATCACCGATTCCATTAAGCAAAACATTTCGTTATTTCGTTGTTACACAACATGAAGTTTCGCACGGAGAAGGCAAAGGTGCCAGTGTTGGCTTAGCTACATGTTCTCCTTTAAAGCCGACGCCAACATGTGCGTTAATGAAAGATTATTATACATGGTTTGCTAAGATGAAAAGTAAGACGACGATGAGTAAATTTCATGAGATTTCCAAATGTTTCATTTTGTTAATAGTGAAAGTTGGAAATACAATCGGTTGGGGTATTTTCTATGACACCGATTGTGAAGATGATCGAGCCGAACAACTGTGTCTTGTTTTCGTTGTGTTTAATAAAGTGATTGTCGACGTTCTTTTTGTTCTTCAGCCCGAAGGTGGCTTTGTTCCGATTGTTTTACTTCAACCATATGGTAATGAAACAAAAATGGAATTTATTTTTAAACAAATTGTTCATCTCTTCTAGCAACGAAAGTATCAATTGAAAAGAGACAAAATCTATCGGCTGATGAGGCAATAAAACTTCAAGGATTTTACAAGCAAATGCTCGGACCAGCGAGAGAAATCTACGAGAAAGATCGATTCGAACGAGGTATTGCAAATAATTGATTTCTATCAACAAAAAAACGAAAACTTTTGTTTTTAAGAATTACCTGACAATCTTTTCCGTAAAAGTGATCAAGTTATTTTAAATGTCGACGAACATTTATGTCGTGTATCCGTTCCGAAAACTGAAACAACGATTCATTACATTCAATTTCGAAAACCTCTCACATCCGAACGACGTTTTTTCTTCGTTGAACTCGAACATATCAGTACGATGAACCGAATTTTCATTCGAACAAAAAACATTCGATCTTTTATTTAGCTGATCAATGCGAAATCAATGTTGGCATTGCTTCATCGAAATTCGAATTGAATGTTGCGCCTGGTCTAAGCAAAGATTCAGTTGGTTACAATAGTCGTACGGGAAAATTATATTCAAATCGAAAGGATATCGGAAATATGCGTGGACATCGATGTAAAAAAGGCGATACAATTGGTGTCGAAGTCGAAGTGTTCGAAAAAGAAATGAGCGTCGTTTTATTCAGTAAAAATTTTCGTCCGATTGGCACACGTTACATGACATTACGTGATCATTCACAATATTTTCCGACAATTCTAATTGAGAATAATGGCGATCCCGTTGAATTATTAGTCTATTGGCAAACACGAGTCTCTGTTCCGTCGCATTATAGTGTGGTTCGTTGTGTGCCTTTGTTTTTTTTTATCGAAGATAATTTCAATTATTATGATTATTTTAGAGAAATCCTGAAGATTGGTGTTTACCTGAAGGAACTAAAGTTGATCTCAAAGACAAATCATTCATTCTACCACCACATATCGATCATTCACTATGTTTACAAGCACCATATAGTTTACATAAAAGTATAAATACGATTCGATTTATCATCATAATATCTATTCAATATTTTAGAATATAATCATTTTGAGCTGATTCTTTCGGATAGATTTAGTGATAGTGAACCACCGCCAGGTAGTTTTTTCCTCTTTGAAACGAAATAAAACATGTAAATTGACTATTGATGTTCGTAGCTATTGCTTTGTGTACGGCAGCACCACTTGATCCAACGCCTGAATCTCAATTCAAACAGGATTATCTACGTTTCTGGCCAACAGGCGAAGGTAAATAATTTTGTTGAAGAAAAACTCATAGCTATCGTTTTTCTGATATTTCAGCTGCTAAATATTTAAAACAAGGTGATAAAATCGGTTGGGGTATTCTATTTCCAACGGATGAAGACGACATCACCGGCAAAAACAAAGAAAAACTAATGATCTGCTATTTAACTGTCAATCGTACAGTTGGCTATGTTCGAGTTCTCTATCAACCGGTTGGTGGTTTCTATCCAGTTGTTATTGCGCCACCAAATGGTAATAGAAAATTAAAAAACAAACGAATTTCATTGTTCTGCTTTGTTTGTTTGTTTTTATTATCTAAAGTGAATCGTATCAAGATGGATTTTTCTGCTACACGAATATCAACACAAGATTTTACTCCCGAACAAATTCAAAACATTCTCGCTGATGCTAAAAAACAAATCGAAGAAGAACAACGACCTATTATAAGTACGAAATAAACGATAGCAATAATAAAAATAAATCATTCACAATTATATCTCGTATTTTCTTCTTTATAATCGATTTCATTTTCATTATTTAGAATAAGAAAAAAGAAAGAAAGACTTTCTCGTGAGTAACACATCTATCTGTGTATATTTATCACATTGTACTGTGTGCAATTCTATTCGTTCAATGTTCCTTTCCCTACGCCATCATTTACTTGTGCGTATAGCTACGCTCTCTCGCTCTCATTCTGTAGAAGTATTTGCATGTTCAGTATCGATATCTGTTGTTGTTTTTTTTTCATATTTCAACGAATTTAAACGATGAAAATATTTCTTTTTGTTTTTCTCTTCTTTTCAGCTCCTGATGTCTATGCCGAAAAAAGGAACAGTATAATGCCAAACACCAATCTTTACAATAATCAATTTCATCTTCAAAATACTTCAATCGATAAGAACACAACAGCTATGTATGATAATTACTACTATGATCCGAATGCTCCAACAACGAAATCTACCGCGTGTAACATTCTTTGAGTATGATGTTTCTTTCTTGTTTTCTTTTCTGTTCGTTTGTTTGTGGTCAGATTCATCTATTGAATTCCATTTTTATCTCCGTTGTGACAAACTAATTGAATCTCTCTAGTTATTGCGCTCTCATTCTTCTCTTTTATCTAATATTCTCATGAACGAAAATATTATTTTTCTCCTTCTTCATTTCGTTTCGTATGTCTGTCTATTTGTTTGTTTGTTCGTAAAATGAATATACACATATAGTTCATCTATTTGGTTAATGCATTGAATAAAAATTAAGAAAATATTTCTCGTTGGTTCAACTCAGATTGTTTCCTGATCCTGATCGGTATTTGAATTTTATTCCCTCGACTGTAAGGAGGGTCATATGAAAAAAATTAAATGAGTTTGTTGGTTTGTTTGTGCCGGATCAAAAAAACATTTAGCCTTACTTTTATGAAGTTTGACCAAAGGTAATCGGCCATGGGGAATCTGAATCTGAAGTCAAAAGTCAAAAATTTTGAAATCGATTTTCTCGGTCAAGGGATGGACTTTTGAAGGAAATAGCGATATTTTATAAAGTTTGACCGAAGGAAATCGATCATGAGGAATCCGAATCTGCTGTCAGAATTGAAAAATGTAGAAATATGATTTCTGTGTCGGAACACAGGCTTTCTTTGCGGAAAATTTGAGTTAATTAATGAGATTATCAACAGTTGTCAATTTTGTGGTACTGAGAGCTAAACGATGTTAAGGATTTCATGAAGTTTGTCAACAACCCAAGTCAACCACAAAAAACATCGGTTTTAGAAACTCGTAATAGATCACAAATGATAGTTCGAACTAACTCGTACTCTAGATAATTGAGATAGGAGAGTCTCAATTAATAAGTAGATATTCAAAATTTTCAATTGAGCATTTTCGACTAAAAATTGGGTATGTTTTAAAACTGACGATTTTTCAAAATTTTGAACTGCGTATTGATCATTAGAAGGTTCATATTTTGAAAAAATGTAAATTTTTCATATGGTGTGATTATGTTACATCAGATATGACGTTTCCGACTCTATTGCTGTATTTAGAAAACTATAAAGTGATCCTTTTCAGATAGATATAATCATTTAGACCTAGTTATTCGATAACTACCTATGCTTGAGTCGAGAAAATGTGGCAGCTCGAGTCGGAAGTGGCGGACCGTAGGGACGCCGACTACCGACGAGGTGCTGCCCATATATGATGTATGATGAAACTTTATCATTCTTATACGTATAGTCCATGATTTTTAATTGAAAGTTTTATATGCGCTCACACTAACACATTCAGTCGAGGGCCAAGTGAATCGACTCTCGATGAACGTTACTTGTCAACTAATGATGTTGTCGGTTTGTAATTTTCAGATGACAAGATTGCATCAAGACAAATATTGCCGTTCTCATCAATATTTGGATGATAGATGCGTGCAATAAAACGTACTTCAGGAGGTTTGAATGGATATCCATCTATAAGCGTTATTTCAAGTTGAAATCCAGCTTGCTTAAAGATTTCTGATTGTGGTAAAACTCGTCCAAGAATAATATTCGATGA
>Ga0209930_1000871_pt1 | contig 57497 bp, 50 predicted proteins | sample ThiBiot_500_biof_2_FD_183948 | JGI IMG/M metagenome (GOLD analysis project Ga0209930, IMG submission 183948) | Wastewater bioreactor microbial communities from Cape Town, South Africa - Thiocy_cont_500_biof (SPAdes) | ecosystem: Engineered > Bioreactor > Thiocyanate-remediating >...
ACCCAGGTCAGCGGCGGCTGCTTCAGCACGAAGGCCTGCATCGACGCCGCGCCGCTGCCGCTGCCCAGCACCTCGCGGCGGCTCTCGCCGTGGGTGGCGCGCACCACGTTGGCGCGCACCGTCACGCTGTCACGCACGTAGCGATAGGCCAGCCCCGCGTTGGCGAACACCAGGGTGCTGTGCACGGTGTCGCCGGGCAGGTTCGCGTCCACGCCCTGCTCCACCGCGGACAGCATCACCAGCTCGGCGGCGCTCACCGCGTCGGTGCCCGGCACGTCGCTGCGCCGGCCTTCCACGATCACCCAGCGGCCGGCCTTGAGGCCATCCACCGCGCCATCGAGAGTGAGCCGGGTGGCGCTGTCGCCGGTGCTGCGCGGGCTGCCGTCGGCGGCGAGCGCGCCGACCTCGTCGCCGATCACCAGCTCGGCCAGCGGCAACGATTCGCTTTGTGCGTGGACCTGCGTGGTACGCAGGGTCGACATGCTCGGCGCCTGCCACACGGACGTGTCCGCATCCGGCTTGACCAATTCGATCCCGGTGGTCTTGCCGCTGATGCCGTAGGCACTGCGCGGATGCACCTGTACGCGCCTAGCCTGCGCGACGACCGGCGGCCCGTAGCGCCCCGACTGGATCAGCAGGAAGCTGCCCGCCTGCACGCCGTCGTAGGCGTTGTCGAGCTGCACGAGGTCGTCCTCCTCGCCGCCGTCCGCGATGGCATCCCAGTCGCCGTCGGGTTTGGAGACGTAGGGCACGGTGCCCTTGGTGGCGGGGTCGTCATTCAGTCCCAGCCCCATGATGCGCGGCGCGTTGTAGCCGAACAACGGCGAGGCCAGGCGCAGCGCGTACACGCCGTTCAGGGCCGGCGAAGGCTCGCCCTGCGGCACGCTGGCCCACGCGCGGTAGAAGGTGTCGTGCAGCTGCGGCGCGAATTTCAGCAGCAGCTGCGGTCGCGCATCGCTGGCTTTGCCCAAGGCCGCGGCGACGCTTCGTTGCAGGCGCAAGCTGTTGGCTGGCTGCAGCGTGGCTTGCCGCGTCAACGCGCCGAACAGCGCACCGAAACCGCCTGCCGGCGACGGGCTGACGGCACCGTCGCCGCCAAAAGCCTTCACCACCGCCAGCAAGAATGCCTGTGCCGCCGCCGGGCCTCCGGCAAGGGTCCCCACCTCCAGGCCGAAGCTTCCCAGCAGCCTGTTGGCGCTGCCGACATCACCGCCGCCGAGCAGCAGGCCGCGGTAGAGCCTTTCGATCCTGTCACGCAATGACGTTCCGCCGGACAACGCGGCGACCGCCACTTTCGCCGCCGCCACGATCTGCCCCTGCAATGCGCCGAACGGCTGCAGCAGCAGCCTGCTGCGCCCGCTCTGCTGCTGTACTTCGATCGACTGCACCTGACGAACCACCGGCACGCCGGCGGGAAGCTCGCCGAACAGGAACAGCAGCCGATCGTTCGGCTTCAGGCCGGTGGCCGTGCTGGCCACCCACAGCGCGTCCAGTGTGGCCACGTTGTCCAGCGTGATGTCCTGCGGCCGCGTCAGCCGCGGCCTGAGCGCGTTCCACTCGTAACGCGCCTCCAGCGGTTCGGCGGTCTCGAAGGTCTGCATCTGTTCGCCGGGCGCGGGCACCGACTGCGCGCGCGCGCCGACAGGAATCGTCACCGGCGGCGAATCCTTCTCCACCGTATAGGCGAGGTACACGCTGGCGGCCACGCCGGGACGCAGCCGGTAGTCGACCAGCCGCGCCAGTTCCAGCACCGAACGACGCTCGGTGGCGGTGCGCAGGTAGGCCTCGTTGGCAATGCGCTCGGTGTAGAAGCTCAGCACGTCGGCGCCTACCGCCCAGGCGTCGAGCAGGGCCATCGCCGGGTCGTCCGTCTCGCGCGTGCGCAACCCGGCCAGTGCCGGCAACGTCGCGTCGCTGAGACCGGCCTGCATGGTGGCGCGGAAATCGGCGTAGCGGCCGACGCGGTAAGCCAGTGCGTCCAGTCCCGGCCGGTTGGCCAGCGGCAACGGCGTGCCGGCGATCGCGCCGCAACCGCAGGCGCAGGCATGTTTGCCACAGGCGCTGCAACAGCTCATCGGCCACCTCCCAGCGTGAAGCGGATGCTGCCGTGATCGGGATGGTCCGGATCGTTGTCGACGCGCGCGATGTCGCGCGCGGCCAGGTGCAGCACGCCGTCGGCGGGCACGCCGTCGGCCGGGTCGTCGGCGCGCGCCAGGCACGACACTTCGACGTGGGCCACGCCGGTGATCGCCTGCGCCTCGGCCAGCAGCGCGCTGACGAACACCGGCGCACCCAGCTTCAGCCGGTCCGGATGGAAGAAGCCCGGCGTGCCGTCGCGGCGCAGGCCCGAACTGAAGCGGTCGCGCAGCGCGGCCTCGACGTGGGCGACGAGGAAGTCCGGCCGCACGCAGACGTTCAGCGCGATGCGCAGCGGCACGTAGCCGGCGGCATGCACCTCGACGTCGTGACCGATGCGGCGGTAGCGCTCCAGTTGTGCGCGGATGCGCCGCGCCAAGCCCCCCGCCAGGTCTTCGCGGCCCAGTGGATCGACCGCCACGTCGGCGGCGTACCAGCTGCCGCTCCATTCCAGCGCGGCGGCGGCGCCCTGCAGCTGCGGCGCGCGCGCGGCGAAGCTCGCGTAGTCGTCGGCGACGACCGCACGCAGCGGCTTCGCGCGGAACGCGCCGGGCGCATGCAGCTTCACCTCGGCCAGGCTTTCCGGCACGGTGCCGCCGCTGGCCGGCAGCGGATTGCGCGGCACCAGGTCGGCGGACAGCACGCCCGATTTCAGCGCCAGCCACACGATGCTGTCGCGCCCGACGTTGCCGGCCGGGCCATTGCCGATGCGCGAGGCGGCGCGGAAGAAGTCGCCGGCCAGCGGCTGCGCGCCGAGCACGCCGTCGCCGAAGCGCAGGTGCGCGGCGCCGTCGTCGTCAATCTCGACCACGAAGTGGCGATCGTCCGGGCCGCTTTCCAGCAGGTCGTAGCACGGCTGCCAGCGCCAGCGCGGGTCGGGCGTGCCGGCCACAAGCACGTCGGCCAGCGCGCCGCCGTGTACGGCGAGCTGCGGCAGCGCGAGGCGCGGGTCGCGCGCCAGCAGCTTGCAGGCTGGTGCGCGCGGCGGCAGCGGCTCGGCCCAGGTCAGCGGCGCATCCGGCAGCACGTGGCCAGTATCGGATGGCGGACGGCGCACGTCCGCCACCGCGCCATCGCAACGGCAGCAGCCATACTGCGTGTCGCCTGGCACCAGCCAGCAATCCTCGGCCAGCGTGCCGCAGCGGTCGCAGGCGTCCGGCATTGCGGCGAGCGTGGCGGCGAGCCCGGGGTAGTCGCCATCTTCACCGCTCGGCGTGCAGATGGCGCTGGACGTGCATTGCCCGCGCACGTGTTCGCCGTGGTCGACCAGCAGCACGTTGCCGCGCGCGAGGCTGACGTCGTGCAGCCACGCGCAGTCGGGCGAGGGCGTGCGCACCGACAGGCACAGGTCGAACGGCAGCGCGTCGCAGGCATCCCACGCCACCTCCAGCAGCAAGGTGCCGTCCAGCGGATCGACGGACGTCTGGACGGCCGTGAGGCGAACCGCATAGCGATGTGCGGGATCGGCATCGGCCGGATTGCCGGTCTGCGGGCCCAGCACTTCCTCGAAGATCAGCAGGTCGCCGACAGCCAGTTTCAGCGCGCGCGCCGGCGCGCTTGCGGTATCCGTTGCCGCCAACAGCACGGCGGGCGCCTCCGGCGCCGGCGGCGGCGTGTCGACCAGGGTCGCCCGTGTGCTGCCGCGCGGCAGGCAGCACAGCTCGTCGCCCCAGCTGTGCAGGCGGATCGCGCTGTGCGCGGCGACCACGTCGAAGCGAGTCATGCCATCCAGCGGCATCGGCTCGTAGATCAGCGCGCCCGCCGCCCGCGCCGCCGCGAGCTGGGCCGCGTCGATGATGCCCGGCGGCGGCTGCGCCGGCCCCGGCGGCGGCACCAGCAACAGCAGGTTGTCCAGTTCCAGACTCAGGTCGTTGCTGCACGCCAGCGTGACGAAGGCGCGCGCATTGCAGCCTTCGTGCATGCGGTAATCGACCAGCCGCGCATGCCGGCGCACCGAGATGCGCTTGCGCGCGGTGCCCAGGTAGGCCTCGGTGGCGACCGCGTCCTGGTAGTAGCTGAGCTGGTCGGCGGTGTACGCCAGCGTCTCCACCAGTGCGATGCCGAGGTCCGGCACGTGGCGCTCCTGCCATGCCGGCATGCCCAGCGCGAGGCGGTCGAGGAACAGCTGGCGGAAGCTGGCATAGTCCTTCGCCAGGTAGTTGATCTCCGGCGCGGACGACGGTGGCGACACGCACGGCGCCTCGTCGGCGCAGTCCAGCGTCTTCGCGCAGTCGAGGCGGAAGTGCAGCGTGGCGCAGGCGTAGCGCGGATCGAAGCCGGGATAGGCCTGCCAGCTCGCCGGGTCGTTGCCGGAGGCCGCCTCCACCAGGCACAGACAGTACGCGGTGTGGTCGCCTTCGCGGTCGAGCACCACGCGCAGGCAGGCGTCGTCGTGCAGCTCCGGTTCCAGCTCGGGGTTCACGCCGAGCACGCGCAGGCCGGTGATGCGCTCGCCGCCGCTGATGCGCACGTTGGCCACGCCGAGGCCTTGCGGAATCTCGCCGAACAGGTGCACGCACAGGCTCACGCCGTCGTCGCCGACCTCGACGTAGTCGATGCCGTTGAGCGTGCCGGCCAGCCGCAACTTGTCGCGCCGCGCCGGCACGCTGCAGGCCGGCAGCGGCGCGCAGCCGATCGTGCCGAGGCTCGCATGGACGTTCGCGCGGTTCATGGCAGGCTCCGCACGAAGCTGTCGCTGCGCGTGTCGCCGCTGGCGCGCACGGTATAGCTGAGGTCGACGCGCAGGGTGGCATCCTCGCTGCTGACTTCGAGCTTGCCCACGTCGATCACGTCGCCCAGCCAGCGCTGCAATGCCGCCTGCAAGGTGAACTGCAGCGCGGCGGCCAGCTCCGGGCTGTTCGGCGCGAACACCAGCTGCAGCAGGCCGCTGCCGAAGTCGGGCCGGTTCACCCGCTCGCCGGGGCTGGTGAACAGCAACTGCTCGATCATGTCGCGCACATGGTCGTCGTCGCCGGCCTCGGCGGTGCGCCCGCGCGGATCGAAGTGGAACGGATAGTCGATGTTCATGGGCGTCCTCACATCGCGGTGACGCGCGTCTGGCTGGCGACGATCAGCAGCGGCGTGCCGGTCGGCGCGCAGATCGCCTGGCTGTCGATGAGCAGCAGCGGTTGGCCGTTCGACGTCAACCGGGTAGCGGCAGTGACGAACTGCGCGCTGATGCAGGGCCCGTTCGCCGCCGTGGGCGGCGGCAGCGTGCAGCCGGCGACCAGCCACGGCGCGGCGATGGTCACCGTCGGCTGGCCGCTCACGCTGACGCGCGGATTGGGGGCGGTGGCCTGCGCCTGGCCGCCGTGCGAGCAAAGCACGCTGGCGCCGACATGGATGAGGAAGCCCGGCATCGCATGCCCCCTAGGTGACCACCAGCGCGCCGTTGTTCACCGTCACCGTCGGCCCCGCGAGCACGATGGTGGCGCCCTGGCCGTTGGAGATCGTGATGCCGACCTCGTTGACCATGATCATCGCGCCGGTGACGCTCTTCAGCAGGATGCCGCCGGCCGGCCCCGGCGCGTCGCTGATCGCGATGGCGTTCTGCAGCCCCGACTGCAGCACCACGCTGGGACTGGCCGGATTGCCGGCCAGCGCCAGCGCCGGCACCTCCGCCGCGCTGCCCCAGAAACCGCCGACCCAGACCGGATAATCCGGATCGCCCTGCTCGAACTCGATCCATACGCCGGCGCCGATCTGCGGCACCGCGTAGACGCCGCTCTGCTTGCCGGCGATCGGCACGCACGGCATCGCCCAGCTCGACGGGATCAGCCCGGACACGTCCGGCACCATCACCTGGATGCGCCCACGCTGTTCCGGGTCCACGTTCTGCACCACGGTGCCGCGGTACTTGCCGAAGAACTTGCTCATGGCGGCACCAGCGGCACGGTGGAAAGCAGCCCCTTGCGCGACAGCTGGAAGCTCTGCCGGTACTCGCCGCGCTTGATCGTGTGGCGCACCTGGCTGACGTAGTGCAGGCCGTCGAACGCAGGGCCGACGCCGCGCACGCCGACCAGCTGGCGCGGCTTCAGTACGCGGCCGTAGCGCACCACGTCGAGGCTGCCGCGGCCGGTGACGGTGTCGGCGGATTTCGCCGCTTCGGCTATGCCCAGCAGCAGCGCGCGCTGCGGCGAATACTTCGCGGTCTCGGGCAGCGGGCGGAACTGCTGCGGTGGCGGATCGATCAGGCCCAGCGGTGGATTCAGCGGCCCGATGTCGGGAATCGCCAGCGGCAGCGGCACCTTGGTCTGCTCGTTCTGCACGTAGACCACCGGCGGCTGCCGCGCGTTGCCGTCGTAGCTGAAGCTGAGCTCGTCGACGTTGCTGGCCGCATCCATGTCCGCGTTCAGCGCCGGCTGCGGCACGCCCACCTTGATCTTCGGCCCCCAGTACGCGGTGCTCATGCCGGGCAGCGGACCGGGCTCCAGATAGAACACGTAGCCGACGCGCTCGGCCAGCAGGCGGATGTATTCCAGGTCGCTGCCCTGCTGGGTGGGGATGCGGTTGGTCGGGATCGGCACGTCGATCGCAATGCTGGGGATCACCAGCGGCACGATGCCGAGGAAGGCGTACTTCGCCAGCAGCAGCGCCACGATCGCCTCGGCCGGCATCGCCGGGTACGGCGTCCCGGGCAGCCCGGAGAATTCCAGTTTGGTCATCACCGTGCTGAGGTCGTCACCGGTGACCTGCAGCGTGGTGTGGCGCTGGTCCGCGCCGGGCAGCACTTCGGTGCGGGTCACCACGCCGTCGATCAGCACCTGCGGCATGCCGTTCACGGTGACCGCCACGATCACCCGCAGCAGCGGCACCACGCCGCCGCCGGAGAGCAGGAACAGCGTGTGCAGCGGCGAGCGCACGCTCAAGCTGAACTGCAGGGTGAACGCGCCCGCGCCCTCGTCCGGCGCATTCACCTCGACCTGGGTGAGCGCGTCCAGCACGAGCTGCGGCACCGGCACCGGCACCACCGGACCGACGAGCAGGGTCAGATGCACACCCTCAAGCACTTGGCACCCCCGGGATGCCCTCGGGCAAGGTGATGCGCAGTTTTCTGCCAATCGTGTCGGTCAGCTCCTCCGGCCGCAGCGCGCGGTTCGCGTCGCACAGGCGCCAGAACTGCTCGGGATCGCCCAGGTACTGCGCCGCGATGTTGTCCAGCCGCTCGCCCTGCACCACGCGGTGCCACTGCAGCAGCGCGAAGTGCTCCGGCGCCGGCACGAAGCGGCGCTTCAGGTAGGTCACCATGCTGCCGTCGGCGCGCACCAGGCTGGTGGTGGGGGTCAGCGCGTAGCGGCTGGTGGGCGGGAAATTCGAGGTCATGGAGGTTCTCCGTCGCGGGCGCGTCGAACGGCGTCAGGCGTACACCGCCTCGCCGCGATCCTTGCGCGAGCGCAGTTCGGCCAGCATCAGCGACTCGCTCTCGTCGGCCGCCCAGGTCGGCCGCAGCTGGAAATGCGGCTGGTCGACGATGGTCTTCCAGTTGCCGCCCCATTCCAGGCCCAGGTCCATGCCCAGCGCGCCGACCGCCTTGTACTTCGGCGACTCCGGCAGGTACTTGTTTCCCTCGAACACGCCGACGTCGAAGGCGATGCCGAAGTTGTGGTTGGAGTAGCCGGCGCGGGCGTTGGTCACCTTCTTGCCCGGCGCCGTGCGTCCCTGCGCATACAGCGCCGCCTGCTCCTCGTAGCTGCGCAGGCCACTGATCACGCGGATGGTGATGCCGGCGCTGGCCGCCTTCTGCACCAGGGCGCGCGCGATCGGACGCAATGGCGGCAGCAGCGTGGCGATCACCTTTTCACTGCGATCGTCCACCGGCGAAACGGCGTCGGCCGGCTCCATCCGGTCGATCTTCTTGCCGACCAGCCGCGCATAGATCGCGCCCCAGGTCTGCGGGCCGGCCTTGCCGTCCACCTCCACGCCGAGCGCCTGCTGGACGGCGGCAATCATTTCCTCGATACGCATGTCGCTCTCCGTTTCTGGTCGATGCCCGGCTTCCGGCGGGCGCAACTACGATCCCCGCATCCCGCTCACGGCACGCCGCTCAAGCCGAGCGCGGACAACTGGCCGCCTGCTCCACCGGCCAGGCGCTCCTTCTGCTGCAGGTAGCTCATGAACAGGCTGGCCGCCTTGTGCCCGGAGGGCACGTCGTTCACCGACAGCACGCGCAACCCCAGGCTGACCTTGGCGCGGATCGGGTTCAGCGCGGTGTCGAACGCTTCCTCGGTGATGCCGAACTCGGTGACGCGCACCGGCAGGATGCGCGAGCGGCTCCACACGAACAGCGCCAGCGGCGTCTCCATCGGCACGATCTCCAGCGTGCCGATCCGCGCCAGCGCGTCGTTCGCGCGCAGCTGGCCGCTGCTCGGGTAGACCATGGTTTCCAGCGCCGCCAGCTGGGCGAAGATGCCGGACTGGGTGACGCCGCCGTTCTGTTCCGGAAACTCCAGCTGGTCGGTGGCGTCGATCTCCGCCTCCAGCTTCAGCGTCTCCACCGGCGGCCCCTTCAGCCGCAGCGCCTCGGAACGGTCGGCGCCGTCCGCACTCATTCCCTGCACCTGCAGCGAGCGCGTGAGCGAATCCGGGTTGTACTGCAGCGCGATCACCCGCCGCACCGCCGAGCTGGCCGCATCGATCAGCACGATGCCGCCCTTGAGGATGCGCGGGGAACCGGGGAAGGCGCTCATGGCAGCCTCATGCTCGTGCCGGAGGGCCGTGTGCGCGAACGTGGCGGAGGCGTCCTACGACGGGACGGTGGGGCGGTCGGAATCAGTGCATTAGGCAATCCTGCCGCGATGTTGGCCACCCAGCTGGCCTGCGCCGAAGCAATGCAGCCATGATGGGTTTGTGCGTCATAAAGGTCTTGCACGACACGCACAGCTCGCAGCACTGCAGGGCGGGTAAATGTGGACAGCGGCGTGCCGTCCCTGATCGCATCGTTGAAGCGGCGGGCCATCTTGCAAGCGATGTCCAGATGCCCCTGCTCGTGTGCAAGCAACCTTGGCTGATCGGCTACAGCGTTGGCCGTGCATTGCGTTACAAGCGCCGCGCAGTCGCCGCGCGTGGCAGCCGTGATCGTCGGTGCCGCGGCCGCGGGACACGAGCCGTCACTGCTCCAGGTGAAGGATCCAGGCACCATGCCCCGAGGCATACGCCGGGTGAAATTGCGGTTGCACAGTCGGCCGGCGCGCGCGCACCCGTTCTCGTTCGGATTGTTGGCCCGAGCCACCGAACGTATGACGTGGCTGCGACGCGGCAGGAATATGCCTTGGAAAACATGTGTCTGGTCGGCCGTCCATCCGAGGATCGTCTGCATGCAGGTAGCCGCCACTGGGTCCATCGCCAGAGGGACCACATCCGATCCGGTGACAGCAGCAAAACCACCTAGCGAGCGGACCTCGCTGAAGTCCGCGAGCGTCAATGGAGCATGCGGGCAATCGTTCGGGATATCGCGGGTACCGCGAAGGCATGCGGCAAGTCGGCTATCGGTCTGGCCCGTGAAGTCCGCACCAGGCCCGGCTTCATCCAGGCCTTCGAACGCCGGGCGGCGGTGTGGCTGGCGCTGCATCGAGACAGGCGCGGCGATCCCTGGCGACGCGTAGCTACCGGCAACCACGCGATCCGCCGCCTGATCGGCGTCACGCTCGGCGGGATCATCATGCGATCCGATCATCAGGCTTGCCAGGGATTTTCGCATTAGCCCACCGGCACCCTGTTGCACGACGTGGGCCAGTTCGTGCGCGATAAGGTGACGCCCCCACCGGGTTCCCGGTGCATAGCTCCCCGCGCCGAAGACGACATGCGACCCCACCGTATAGGCGGCGGCATCGACCGTGGCCGCCGAATGCGCGGCAGCCGCATCGTTGTGCACCCGGACATGGCTGAAATCGTGGCCGAATCCGCGTTCCATCGGCGCGCGGACGGCCGGCGCCAGAGGTGAACCCGGCGTCGCCAGCACGGCGTGGACGCTCGGCGGCGCGACACCTGCTGACTGCCCCGGTTCCGGATGGCGTTGCACGCGTTGAATTTTCTTTGTGCACTCTGTGCATGTGCCACTACCTGATGCATGCGTCCCGCAGGCGCACTTGCGCTGCAGCAACAGGCCGGGCGGCGTGGCACTCGTGACCGGCCTGCTTGTTCGCGTGGCGGTGTGTGCGTCCATCGGCATCACTTGAACAGGTCGGTGTCGATGAAATCGGCGCGTACCAGTGACCAGAAGTCGCTGGCCAGGCCGGCTTCGACGTAGGCGTAGGGCATCCAGCCGTAGCCGTTCTCGCCCCAAGCCGTGCCCCAGGAGTTGCGGATCAGCAACGCACCACGGTTGCTTCCGATCCTGCGTTTGTCGTCATAGCCCACCGCATCGATGGCATGGCCACCCAGCACGGTGTCGCCGACCGCGGGGAACGGGATGTCGCCCGTGCCGGCGCCAACGCCGGGGAAGGAGCTGTACACGGTGAAACCGAACATGCAGGGCAGGCCCGCAGCCAGGTACTGCTTGATGTACTTGAGTGCGGCCGATTTCGGCGCGCCGGCGGGATCGAGCCGGTAGTAGACGATCGACTGGTAGTTCTGCGCGAACGCGTACAGGAAGGCCCGCGGCTCATCGTCAAAACGCGCGATGACGTAGGGGCAGTACGACTCCGGCGGTACGCCGAACAAGGCCATGGCCTTCATCGCAGTGCGCAGATAGGCGCCGGTGTCGCCGGTCCAGCCGAGCAGGTTGCGGCTGGCCTTGTATAGGAACAGCCGCGAGCCGTCGAGATGCTTGCCGAACGCGCGCCGCTCGTAATACTCCAGCAGGCCCACGCCCGCATTCGCGGTGCACGAACCGAGATTGCCCTGATCCTCGATCGGCGAACACCAGGCCCGCAGGTCGACGCTGGCCGGCGCCGCCTTCGCCACCGCTTTCAGCGGCTTGGACTTGGCCAGCAGCTTTTCGACCTGCGGCTCCTCGGGGGTGTAGTCGCGAATGTCCGGCAGGTCGGGCCGCCAGCCCATGCCGCCGATCGTTCCGTTGTTTGCACATGTGTTCACGGGATCACCTCGCCCTTCGTTCGTTGTTGCCCATCCGAAGCCGACGTTCGGCGCGCGCCGCGGTCGGGTGCCCCGCGCTGGCCTCGATACCCAGGCCGGCGCCGACCGCCGCCGCGATGCGTGCAGCCAGCGGCCCGCTTTTCTGCCGCGCCGGCGCCAACTGCAGCGACGGCAGGCCATCCACCGCCCCCAGATTTGCCAGCGCCTCGTGCGCACCGGGCGCGGCCAGCCAGCGCGTCAGCTCCCGCTGCAGGGAGGCGCGCACGTCGACGCCGCGCTCACCGCCGAGCGCCGCCTCGTCGATCACCAACCGCTCGATGTGCAGCGTGATGCTCACGACCGGCCTCCGGCGCTTTCCAGCCAGCGGAAATCGGCTTCGTTGATCGGCTTGTCCAGCTTGCGGTATTCGCCGCGCACCGCGTCGAGCAGCAGCGACATGCCGATCTCCACGCCGGCCTTGGCGGCCATGAAGGCCGCGTTCAGCGCGATGCCCTGGATGCTGCCGCCGGTGAGCGGCAGTCGCGCCAGCCGGTCGAAGTCCAGCGCACCCACGGCGGCCTGCGCGGGGAACACCGAGGCCCAGATCGCGCGGCGTTCGGCCGCGCCGGGGAACGGGAAGTGGATGACGAAGCGCAACCGGCGCAGGAACGCGCCGTCCAGCGCGCCCTTCATGTTGGTGGCCAGGATCGCCAGACCGCCGAACGACTCCAGCCGCTGCAGCAGGTAGTTCACCTCGATGTTGGCGTAGCGGTCATGGCTGTCCTTCACCTCGCTGCGCTTGCCGAACAAGGCGTCGGCCTCGTCGAAGAACAGGATCGCGCCGCCGCCCTCGGCCGCATCGAACAGCTTGCGCAGGTTCTTCTCGGTCTCGCCGATGTACTTGCTGACCACGGCGGAAAGGTCGATGCGGTACAGCGACAGGCCCAGCTCGCGCGCCAGCACTTCGGCGGCCATGGTCTTGCCGGTGCCGCTCTCGCCGGTGAACAGCGCGCTGATCGACAGCCCGCGGTTCATGCGCGCGCGAAAGCCCCAGTCGTCGTAGACGGTGCTGCGCCGGGCGACCTGGTCGGCGATCTGGCGCAGCAGGGCTTGTTCGTTCTCGGGCAGCTTGAGGTCGTCCCAGCCGGCCTTCGGCTCGATCCGCCGGGCGAGCCGGTCCAATGCGGGCCGCGTGTGCGCCAGCGCGCTCTGCCACAGGGCCTGCGCCAGCGCGGCTGGCTTGTCCTCGGTCGCCGCCAGCGCCCACTGCGCGATCTGCTCGATCTTGCCAAGGTTGAAATCGAAATGACCGGCCAGCTGCTGCGGCTGCGCGCCGGCGGCGTCGCCAAGCAGGCGCTGCCACAGCGACCGCTGCTCGACCGCGGCGGGTTTGGCCACGTCGACGCTGAGCGCCTGCACCGCCGGCCACGGCTCGCGCGCGTCGACGAAGACGAGGCCGCTGCTGCGCGCGAGGAAACGCCTGACTGCGGTGGCCGCGGTCTCGGCGCCTTCGAGTTCGCCCGCATCGAGGTACAGCGCCAGCGGCAGCAGCTGGCTCTCGCGCTGCCACAGCCGCAGCAGGGTTTCCTGCTCGGCGACCGTGGCCGGCAGCAGCTCGGCCGCGAGCCGATAGGCCTGCGCGCCGAAGGCGGCGGCGACGGCCTGCGCGATCGCCTGCTTGCTCGCGCTGTCGCTGCCGAGCAGTTGCACCGGCGGCGGCGGCTCGTCCGGCGGCACGTGGCGCAGCTGGTCCAGCAGCCGGTCGGCCACCGCCTGCTGCGACGGCGGCAGGGACGCCGGGGACAACGCGGTGAGCAGCGGTCCGAGGCGGTCGTCCAGGTAGTTCATGCCCTTGACGAAGTTCACCACCCGCTCGTCGGCGGCGAGCGCCGCACCGATCAGCGGCAGCGCGCCGGGTTGATGGATCTCCAGCAGGCGCCAGTAGCGCAGCGGCCGCTGCGGCGACAACGCATCCCAGCTGGGCGCGTCGAGCACCGAGAAGGCCAGCGCAAAGGTGGGGTACGGCTTGGCCGGATCGTGCTGGGCCTGTGCGCACAGCGCCGGAAAGCGCGTGTCCAGCTCCATGCCGACGCACAGCAGCAGCAGGTCGCGCTCGAACGCGAACAGGCCGAGCCGGTCCGCCAGCACGACCAGCGCCGGTGTGTGGTTCGCGCCTTCGCTGCCTGCGCCGGAGGGCGTTGCCGCCGCAGCAACGGCCGCATCGGCATCGGCCTGTCCGGCGACGATCGGCTGCGTCGCGGGTGAATCCGCGGCAGCATCGCCGGCCGGCTTCGACGCCGCCGCCCGCGGCGCCTTGAACATCCGCGCCAGCCAGGATGGCTTCGGCGCGGCGGCCGCGCTCACCGTCGGCGCGGATTCCATCAGTGCCGTCGCCGGGCCCGGCGGTGCGGCGGCCGTATCGTGCCGCTGCGCCGCACGCTCCAGCCGTTCGCGCAGATCTCCCAGCGCGGCGGCCAGATACTGGTCATTCGCTTCCAGCCATTGCGCGTAGTCGTTCATGCCACCACCACCTGCTGGTCCGCGGCAAACGCGGGCACGGCGCCGCTGAAGTCGACCGGGATGCTGTCGGCGCCGTCCACACGCAGGCGCACGGTGTAGGTGCCCGCCGCCACGCCGGTGAGCTGGAACGTCAGCGCGGTGGGCTGCTGCGGGTCGGCCGGATTGCCGAGACTGGTCGGCGCGAACACGCGATCGCCGAACAGCAGGAACACGCGCTGGCCGTCGCGGATACGCGGCGTGCAGGCGATGCTCAGGCTGAAATCGCCGGCGGCGGCGGCAAGCGCGCCGAGCGCGATGCGCGGCGCCAGCACCAGCGGCAATTCGTTGCTGAGCAGCGGCGGCAACTCCGGCGGCTGCACCCGCAAGGCCACGGTGTAGATGCCCGGCGCCCAGCGCGCGATGGCGTTCGCATCGTCGGCGGCGTCGGCCAGATGCACGCGCAACGTGCCGGCGGCATCGCCGGCCTGCGGCGCGACGTCGATCGGCGCATCGAGGCGCAGGCTGCTGAAACGCGCCACCGCGTGCTGCGTGCCGAGCTGGCGGCCGCGCAGCACGAGGTCCTCGCCCAGGCGCACGGCCGTCTGGTGGCGCGGATAGTCCAGCGCGTCCAGCACCGCCGCGGCGGATGCGCTGGCGAGCACGCCGCGATCCTGCGGGCCGCGCCGCAGCACCGGCAGCGGCGCGCGCGTGGCCGCCTGGGTGTCGATCAGCACCACCGCTGCCTCGTAGGCGGCGGAGGTGCGGTAGTTGGTCTGGAACGCGGTCCACAGCCGGGACAGCTCGTCCACCGTCTGCGGCAGCGGCGTCACGCGCACGCGCTCGATCTGGCTGGCCAGGTCGTTGTCCGCCAGCGCGTTGCGGATGTCGTTGCCGTCGAGCACGCCGCGGTCGTGCAGGGTGCTCATCGCCGCGGCCAGCACGCGGTGACTGATCGCATCGTTGTCGTCCTCGCCGCGGCCCCAGGCGGTGAGCACGTAATGCAGGTTCAGCGCCAGCGGCGGCGGTGCGGTCTCGCCCGGTCGCACCTGGCCGGGCAGGTCCAGGTTGCGCCAGGCGGCGTTGGCGACCACCTGGTATAGGAACACGTTGAGCTGCGCCTTGCTTATGCCCTTGCGCGCCACGTCCGGCGGCTGCAGGGTCACCTCCAGGTCGGCCAGCTCCGCGTCCAGCGCGGGCACCTGCGCCAGCAGCAGGTTGCGCAGCGTGCGCGTGGTCGCGGCGATCGCCAGCACGTTGCTCATGGCGAAGCCTTGCCGCGCTGGCGCAGGTAGTCGTTGAGGCTGCTCGGCCGCGCTTCCTCGCGCCGGCGCGGCGGCGCCGCGGCGGCCGGCGCGGCGCGCACTTCGAGCCGGCCGATGCTGACGTGCACCACCGGTTCGCTGCCGGCCCGGTTCCCGTGGTCGGCCTGCGCGTTGCGCGTGCTGTGCATCGCGGCTGCGTGGCCAGGGCGCACCGGTGCGGGTGTGCCGCCCGTCGTGGCGAACACCGGTATCGGCGCAGGCAGCAAGGCACCGCCCGGCGCCGGCGTGCGCGCCGCTTCCTGCCGAGCGGGCGCGACACGCGACTGCCGCGGCGACACGGATGGCGAACTGGCCGCTGCGCGTTCGGGCGCGGAAGCCGCACGCGCAGGTTCGGCGCTCATCGCACGTACCGGCACCGCGGCGCGCGGCGGTGGTGGCATCGGCGCGCGCGGCGCATCCGCGGCGACGCGCTCCGGCATCGGCAAGGGTGCGGGCTCTGCCGGCGTATTGCGCGCGATTCGTGGCGCGATCGACTCGGGCACGGGCGCCAGCGCGCGCGGTGGCGGTGCGGCATTCGGCGCGACCGGTAGCGCCGGGCTCGCATCGCGGGGACGCGCCGGCGCCGCGCGCTCGTCCAGTGACGGCATGATCGGCGCGCGCGGCAGCGGTTCGAACAGCGACGGCAGCCGCGGCGCCAGCGTGGCGTCGCTGCCGATCGCGCGTGCCGCCAGGCGGTCGAGGAAATCGCTCATGGCGCGCACAGCTCCAGGTAGGCCTGGCGGCGGCGCGGGCTCAGCGCGAGGATGTCGGCCTCGGCCCAGTGGTAGCTGGCGGCCAGCGTGTCCACCTCGCGCAGCATGTGCAGCGCCCAGGCGTGCAGTTCCTGCCACAGGAAACGGGCGACGTCGAACAGCGGCTGCCACTCGTGGCCGCACTCCGGGCAGCGCAACGCGAGTTGCAGGTCGGCCTGCGGATCGGCCTGCGCCATCGCCTGCGCGATCTGCACCTGCAACTCGGGCGGCAGGCTGCGCGCGTCGTGCGACTGCTCGCCGCACTGCGCCGCGAGCACGCAACGGTCGAGCAGCAGGCCGCGCGCGGCTTCGGCGTCACCACAGTGTTCCAGCGCCAGCAGGTCGCGGCTGTCGGGCAGGCGGAACTGCACGCGCACGCCGTGCGCGGCATGTTCCAGCGTGGCGGCGACGGCGCCCGCCTCCGGCAGCCGCAAGTCGTCGCAGCGGAACGTCGCCTCGACCGCCGTCGCACATTGCGGGCAGCTCGCCACCGCCTCGATCGCACTGCCGAACAGCCGCTCGCGCAACTCCAGCAGCCGCGCGTCGCGCCGGCCCAGCGGCAGTGCGGCCAGTTCATCGAGGGCGGCTTCGTCGTCGCAGCTGCAGCCGAGCAGCAACAGTCCGCGTGCCGCGGCGGACGGGTCGCCCCCGCGTTCCCATACCTGCAGCAGCTGCGCGGGCGTGGGTGTGTGCATGGCGCTCAGGCAGGCACGCTGAAGCTGGGCTCGGCCGGTTCGCTCACGCCGGTGTCGCGCTCCCAGCCCTCGTTCTCCAGCTTCAGGTGCTGGATCGCCACCGCGTTCGCGTTGGCGTCCAGATCGGGCAGCGCCTGGTATTCGGAGACCCAGCAGCGGTAGACCTTGTAGGCCAGCGCGAGCTGGCCGGCCTCGTTGTAGACCTCGATGATCAGGTCCTTGCGGAAGTCCTTCAGCGAGACCTCCGCGCCGAGCCCGGCGCCGAAGTTCCACACCTTGTTCGCCCACTTCTCGAACTCGGCGTCGTGGGTGACGCCGCGCTCGACGGTGATCGCCTCGTATTCGGTGCGCCCGGGCGACTTGCGCGTGCTGCTGGGGTCGCCGCCCTCGCGGTGCTTGACCACCTCGGTGGTGCGCTTCAGGCCCGACACCTTGCTGACGCCGGCCACGTAGCGGCCGTCCCACTTCACCCGGAACTTGAAGTTCTTGTACGGATCGAAGCGCTGCGCATTGACGCTGAACTGAGCCATGTGCTTTTCCTCAGGTCTGGATCTGGCCGGCCATCTGCTGCAGCTGGATGACCACGAATTCGGCGGGCTTGAGCGGCGCGAAGCCGACCACGATGTTGACGATGCCGAGGTTGATGTCGTTCTGCGTGGTGGTTTCCTTGTCGCACTTGACGAAGTACGCATCGCTCGGAGTCCTGCCCTGGAACGCGCCCTGACGGAACAGGTTCTGCATGAAGGCGCCCACGTTGAGCCGGATCTGCGCCCACAGCGGCTCGTCGTTCGGCTCGAACACCACCCATTGGGTGCCGCGGAACAGGCTTTCCTCGATGTACAGCGCGAGCCGGCGCACCGGCACGTACTTGTATTCGTCGGCGAGCAGGTCGGCGCCGCGCAGCGTGCGCGAACCCCATACCACCGGGCCGACCAGCGGGAAGCTGCGCAGGCAGTTCACGCCGAGCGGATTGAGCATGCCGTTCTCGGCGTCGTTGAGCGCCACGGCGAGGCCCTGCACGCCGTTCAGTGCCGCGTCGATGCCGGCCGGCGCCTTCCACACGCCGCGCTGGGTGTCGGTGCGTGCCATCACGCCGGCGACGATGCCGCAGGGCACGAAGGTGTCGCTCTGGCCCTGGCGCTTGGGGTCCGACTCGATCACCCGCGGGAAGTACAGCGCGGCGTTGCGCGCGGCCGTGCCGGCGAGGCCGAACGCGGCCAGCACCGCCGGGGTGACCGCGCCGGCGCTGCCCCACTCGGCCGGCGCATCGACCAGCAGCAGCGCGCGCCGTTCCACGCACAGCGCCATCGCGTTCTGGTAGACCGACTTGGACGTGTTGCCGCCGCGCAGGTCCGGCGGAATGCACAGCAGGTTGAACAGGTCGGCCTTCTTCAGCGCGTAGATGCCGGTCTTGGCGTCCGCGCTGCCGAGGTAGGCGTTGTCGTCCAGCGCGGCGCTGTCCACGGCCTGGTCGGCCGCGGCGACGCCGGTGGAAGACTTGTCCTGCTCCCACACGGTCTTGCCGGCGTCCGCGTCGAGGTGCGCGGCGGGCACGGCAGTGGCGGGCAAGGTCAGCGACGACGCCACGCGCAGCAGCGCGGAGCCCGCCTTCAGCACGCGGTCGACCCGGCGCGGGCTTTCCTTCACGCTGAGGTTGAGGAAGCTCTCCTGGGCGCCGCTGGCCATGTCGCGCACGGTCAGGTTGAACAGGTCGCCGACCGCCAGCCCGAAGCCGGCGGCGATGTCGGCCGATACATTGCTGTCGACGCGTACGCGCAACCGGTTGCCCCAGCTGCCGGCCGTGGCCGCTTCCAGCGGCAGGTTGGCGATCGCCACGGCCGCCTTCGCCGGCTTGCCGTCGGTGCCCTTGTACAGCCGCACGATCGCCGCCTGCGCGCCGCCGTTGAGGTAGAAGTCGCGCACGGCGTAGCCCATCGGGTAGAGCGGGTCGAGGCTGCCGAACTGGCGTTCGAAGTCGCCGTAGCTGTTGATGATCACCGGGCTTTCCGCGTCGGCGTCGAGCGGCCCGCGCGCGGCGCGGCCGACGAAGGCGGTGATCGAGGTGGCCACCCCGGTGATGGTGCGCACGCCACTGGGAATTTCCTCGACGTAGACGCCCGGATAGGTAAGCGCAGATGGCATGGGTTCGATCCTCCGGAAGTGAAAAAGCCCTGTGGCGATCAATTCGGCGGCGGTCGCCGATGTTCGTTCAACGCGTACAACACCTCGCCGTCGGGCAGCCGGTCGCGATGCAACAAGCCTTCCGCCACCAGCGCTGCCAACACCTTCTCGATGCGCTGGCGACTGTTCTCATAGCGCTGCTGCGGCAACCACCAGTTGACGACGCCGCGCAAGGTGTCCGCGGCGCGCGGGTGGTCTTGCAGATACGCCAGCACCGAATGGCGAATCTCGTCGTCATCGCTTGCCGGGGACCCGCTAGTCGAGGGCTTGGTCATGGCGACATCCCGCATCTGCGTCGACCGTGGCAACGAGCGTGCCAGCGCCCGCTGGCGGCGAAACGGCATGGCGCCGGGCCCAGGCCCCGTCGGCGGCGGTGCGACCGGGTCAGGACTGACCCGGCCCCGAGGCGCAGCGCGAACGATTGCACCCGGTCTACCGCGTTGCTTCTGCCGCGACGCTTGCCACGGGGCGGACACGGCGCGGGCTTCGGTCTGGCGCGGAGGGCGGCCACGGCGAGTTCAATGCGCGGTGCCGAAACCGGCGAAGTATTTCTTGAACGCGCCGATCTCCATCGCGAACACGCCATCGGTGGTCTTCAGGGTGACCGGCCGCCACCAGCTCACGTCGTACATGGAGATGGTGGCGTCCAGCACGCTGGCGGTAGCCTCGGTGTTGCCCCAGGGATTGCGCAGCACGATCCAGCGCCGGCACTGGCGATAGGCCCAGCCGAGCACGGTGTAGCAGTGCGAGCCCACCACGTGGGCGCTGGCGTAGTCGACATGGTCGGGGGCGGCGTCGCCGGAGGAATACGTCCACGCGGTCATCGGGTTGAAGGTGCGATACGACAGGCAGTTCGAGCGCAGCAGTTGCCACAGCTCGTCGACGCTGTGATCGGCGGTGTTGTAGTAGTGCCGCGTGCCGCCGTTGAGCTGGGCAGTTGCCCACACGCAATCGCCCCAGGCGGTCTGGGTGATGTCGGGCATGTCGGTGCTGGTGCCGGTCTTGAGCTTGGCATAGGCCTTCTCGTAGATGGCAGGCCAGCTCTCGCCGCTTTCGCTGGAGCGGCAGTAGATCGGGTAGCCGCTGGCGGTCAGCGGCACCGCTTCGGATACCTGGATCGCGCGGTCCAGCGTGCCGCCGGAGTCCGGCGTGCAGAAACTGATCTGGTCGTTGAACTGCGCCTGGCTCGGCCCGGTGGCGCGAGTCTGGTGCGCCAGCCGGAACGGCGTGGCCCAGGCGACCGCCGACAACGCCGCGATGTAATAGCAGTTGGCCACGGCCCCCTGCACCGGATCGAAGAACTCGGCGGTCTCGTTGAAGAAGTCGCCCGACGCGGCCCAGTGCGCGCCCGGCGGTGTCCAGCCGGCGGCAACCACCTGCTTGACGAGGTTGGTGTCGACGGTGATCGCTCGCACCACGTCGGCGGACAACGCGTTGCCCAGTTGCAAGTCGCGCAGCGCCGGCGGCAATCGCAGCACCAGCTGCAGCCGCGTGAAGCGCGACAGGTCGGCGCACAGGATCGGCCAGTCCAGGAGGGATTTCAGCACACCCGTCCTGGCCAGCTCGGCCAGCGTGGCGTGCAGATCGATGCTTTCCAGACCGCCGCCGGCGGCGTCGTCGCCTTCCCGGCGCGGTTGCAGGTCGAGCAGCGGCGAGCGCTGCGGCACCAGCTTGAGGTTCGCGTCCAGCGCCATGCCGACGTAGAGCGGTCCGCCGAACTTGGGATCGAACAACTCCTCGTACGGCGTGGCCAGCACCTGTTCCAGTACGCGGTGCGGATCGGGCAGTTCGTTCCACGGAATCGGCTGGCCCGCGACCAGTTCGGCCAGCGCGTACGGGTTGATCACCGCGCAGTTCTGCCCTTGTCCGCCGGTGGCCGCGGCCGTGTGTGCGCGGGCCGATGCCGGCCGCGCGGCGGACCGGCTGGAGGCCGTTTTCGACTTGCTGGTTTTCGACGTTGCCATCTCGTTCTCCCTGGCCAGGTGGCGCGCCGTGGGCGACCGGAGGGCCACGATCGCGACGCGGGACCGGCTCGGCGGGATTCGTCACGCCCCGCGGCGTCAGTCCATTGCTGGACTGGCAACAGGCATGCCATGAAACAGGGGAGCGGAAATGGCGCGACGGCTGGGTGCGAACGATCCCACGGCTCGATGCCGGGGCAGCCCTGACCCGTTCCACGCACGCCATGGGTAACGGCGCACCCGCGGCTGCGGTGGGCTCAGGAATTCACTGGCGCGTGCGGAAGGCCTTGATGCCGATGCCGTGCTTGACCAGCAGCTTGCCGAGCTGGCGACGCTCGGTGCCGGACAGCCGCGCGGCGGCGCTGATGTTGCCGCTGGCACGTTGCATCAGCTGCACCAGGTAGTCGTGCTCGAACTGGTGGATCGCACGGGTCTTGGCCACGCGAAAGCCGAGCTCCGGTTCGTTCGCCCGCCGCCGCGGCTGCGGTCGCGGACCGATGAAGGCCGGATCGGCCGCGGCCAGCGCGGTCAGGCCGACGATGGCGTCGTCGCTGCACATGTAGGCACGCAGCGCGACGTTGTCCAGCTCGCGCACGTTGCCCGGCCAGGCATGGGCCTGCAGCGCCGCCACCGCCGGCTCGCTCCAGTGCTTGAAGGGGCCGTGCAGACGAATCGCCACCGCGTGCAGGAAATGCTGCGCCAACAGGGCCACGTCTCCCTCGCGCTCGCGCAGCGGCGGCAACTGCAGGTACAGCGCATTGAGCCGGTATTGCAGATCCTGCCGGAAGCGGCCAGCTTCCACCTGCCGCGCCAGGCAGCTGTTGGTGGCGGCGATGATGCGCGCATCCGAAGTGCGCATGGCGCCGCCGCCGACCGGGCGGTATTCACTGTCCTGCAGGAAGCGCAGCAAGGTCACCTGGCCCTTGGCCGAGAGCGCATCGACCTCATCCAGGAACAGGGTGCCGCCGCGCGCATGGTCGACCAGGCCGGGCTGGGCCACCTTGGCGTCGGTGAAGGCGCCGCGGCCATGGCCGAACAGTTCGCTCTCGATCAGGCTGTCGGGAATGGCGCCGCAATTGACCGGCACGAAGGGAAAATCCCGGCGCGCGCTGGCGTAGTGGATTTCGCGTGCGGCGACTTCCTTGCCGGTGCCGGTTTCGCCCTCGATCAGCACCTGCACGTCGCAGGCGGCAAAGCGCTGCAACTGCGCCCGCACCGCGACGATTGCCTGGGATTGGCCGATCATGATCGGCATCATCAGCTCCCGAAGTCGACCTCAAGAAAACCCCGCCGCGCCGTGGCCGGCGTGCACAGGAATCCCCCTGGCTTCCTTCCCCATCCAGCCTGGTGCCGCCGGATCGGAGCAACGGTCGCAGTATGCGCAGCCGGCGGCTGTAGTTCAAGAACGCATCAGCGACGACTTGAAGGAGGCTGGGAGTGTAGGCGACAACCTACAGCGCCTTGATATACGAGGTTTCGCAAGTACATGCGGCAACCCGTCACGGAGTCCGATTCGGCGATCGCCGGGGTGCTGGCGTATCCTTGCGGGTCGACCGCCGCGCTTGGCAGCCCCGATGCACAGCCGCGGCCACGACCTCCTGCAACCCGACGGCCGGCGCCGCGCGCGCTGCCGATCAATCCGGACGAGAACCCCCTGATGGTGGCCATGGCAACCGAGCACGTGATCGACGTGCAGCATTGGAACGACACGCTGTTCAGCTTCCGCACCACCCGCGACCCCGGCTTCCGCTTCGACAGCGGCCAGTTCGTGATGATCGGCCTGGAGGCGGAGACCCGCCCGCTGATGCGCGCCTATTCCATCGCCAGCGCCAGCTGGGAGGAGCACCTGGAGTTCTTCTCGATTAAGGTGGCCAATGGCCCGCTGACCTCGCGCCTGCAGCACCTGCAGCCCGGTGACCCGCTGATCGTCACGCGCAAGCCCACCGGCACCCTGGTGCTGAACGACCTCAAGCCCGGCCGCCACCTGTACCTGCTCGGCACCGGCACCGGCCTGGCGCCGTTCCTCAGCATCATCCGCGACCCGCACACCTACGAGCGCTTCGACCGCATCGTGCTCGCACATGGCGTGCGCCGGGTGAACGACCTCGCCTACGCCCACTATCTGGAACACGAGCTGCCGCAGCACGAATACCTGGGCGAACTGGTGCGCGAGAAGCTGATCTACTACCCCACCGTCACCCGCGAGGCGTTCCGCCACCACGGCCGCATCACCGACGCGATCGTCGACGGCGCGCTCAGCGCGGCCACCGGCCTGCCGCCGCTCAACCCGGAAACCGATCGCGTGATGCTGTGCGGCAGCCCTGCCATGCTCGACGACCTCTGCGCCCTGCTCGACGGCCGCGGCTTCCAGGCCTCGCCGCGCACGCGCGAACCGGGCGACTACGTGATCGAACGGGCCTTCGTGGAGAAGTAGGAGCCCGCTCTCGGGCGATGCCGGTGCCGCCGCGCATCGAAGTATTCTGGCTCCAGCAGCATCGCCCGCGAGCGGGCCCCTATCTCTGGTTCACCGGAATGCCCATGCTCGACATCGCGCTCTACCTCCTCGCCGCGCTGCTGATCGTCGGCGGCCTGGCCGGCGCCGTGCTGCCGGCGCTGCCCGGCATCCCGATGCTGTTCGGCGGCATCTGGCTGGCCGCGGCGGTGGACGGCTACCGCCACCTGGGCCTGTGGTGGCTGCTGCTCATCGGCGCGCTGGGCACGCTCGGGGCGATCGTCGACTTCGTCGCCAGCACGCTCGGCGCGAAGCGCGTCGGCGCCAGCAAGCGGGCGCTGTGGGGCGCTGGGCTGGGCACTCTCGTCGGCATGTTCTTCGGCATTCCGGGGCTGCTGTTCGGGCCGTTCCTCGGCGCGCTGGCCGGCGAGCTGGCCTCCGGCACCAGCGTGCTGCGCTCGGCCCACGTCGGCGTCGGCACCTGGCTGGGCCTGCTGCTCGGCACCCTGGTCAAGCTGGTGCTCTCGTTCGTGATGGTGGGGTTGTTCGGGCTGGCAATGCTGTTCGGCTGAGCTTCCGGCACATGCCTGCGGCATGCGCGGCGTCCTAGGCTGGCGCCTCCCCAGGGAGAACGCCATGTCCAGACGCCTCATCTTCGCCTTCGCCGCCGTGCTGGCCGCGACCGCTTCGCTGCACGCCCAGACCGCGCCGCCGGCCTGGATCGCCCGCAGCAACGCCGACTCGCAGATCCTGCTCGAACAGATTGCCCGCTTCAGTCCGGAGTTCGCCTCGCAGATCGGCGTATCCGGTTACGACGACAAGGTCGCCGACCTGCGCCCCGGCGTGGACGAACGCTCGCGCGCCGCGCTGGTTGCGGCCAAGGCGAAGCTGCAGACCCTGCTGGCGGCGGAGCACGACCCCAACGTGCGGCAGGACCTGCAGATCCTGATCAAGACCACCGCCGGGCAGATCGAGGGCATCGACCTCAATCGCAAGTACCTGCTGCCGTACACCGACGTCGGCGAGCTGGTGTTCAGCGGCGAATTCAGTCTGCTGAAGGACGACGTGGCCGCCGCGCGCCGCCCGTCCGCGCTGAAGCGGCTGCAGTGCTACGTGGGCAAGGCGCCCGGCTGCACGCCGATCGCCGAGCTGGCGAAGGCACAGACCGTCGCCCGGCTCGGCGACAAGGCGCTGCTCGGCCCGTACCGGGGCGAGGTCGAGCAGAAGCTCGCCAACACCGCACGCTACGTGGACGGCATCCGCCAGCTGTTCGCCAAATACAAGCTGGACGATGCCGAGGGCAAGGCCGCGCTCGACGCGCTCGATGTGCAGCTGAAGGCGTACGACGGCTGGGTGCGCCGCACCGTGCTGCCGCGCGCCCGCGCCGACTTCCGCCTGCCCGAGCCGCTGTACGCCTACAACCTGCGCCAGGTCGGCATCGACATCCCGCCCCAGCAGTTGATGGAGCAGGCGCAGCTGGAGTTCGTCGAGCTGCAGGGCATGATGCAGGTGCTGGCGCCGGTGGTGGCGAAGGCCGAAGGCATCGATGCCACCGACTACCGCGACGTGCTGAAGGCACTGAAGAAGGACCAGTTGAGCCGCGACCAGGTCGAGCCGTGGTACCACGAGGTGCTCGGCCACATCGAGGACATCATCCGCCGCGAGCGCATCGTCACCTTGCCGCAGCGCAAGATGCAGATGCGACTGGCCTCGGAGGCCGAGTCCGCGGCGCAGCCGGCGCCGCACATGGACCCCCCGCCGTTCATCAACAACCACGGCGAACAAGGCACCTTCGTGCTGACCATGGGCAACCCGACGGCGAATGGCGACGCCAGCCAGGCCTACGACGACTTCACCTTCAAGGCCGCGGCGTGGACGCTCACCGCGCATGAAGGCCGGCCCGGCCACGAGCTGCAGTTCGCCGCGATGGTCGAGCGCGGCGTGTCGCTGGCGCGCAGCCTGTTCGCGTTCAACAGCGTCAACGTGGAAGGCTGGGCGCTGTACGCCGAATCGGAGATGCTGCCGTACGAACCGCCAGCCGGCCAGTTCGCCGCCTTGCAGGCGCGCCTGCAGCGCGCCGCGCGCGCGTACCTGGACCCCATGCTCAACCTGGGCCTGATCACGCCCGAGCGTGCGCACCAGGTGCTGGTCCACGAAGTCGGCCTGTCCGAGCCGATGGCGCGGCAGGAGATCAACCGCTACACATTCCGTGCGCCCGGCCAGGCCACCGCGTACTTCTACGGCTACCTGCGCCTGCAGCAGCTGCGCCTGCAGACCCAGCTGACGCTGGGCCCGGCGTTCGACCGCCTGGCCTTCAACGACTTCGTGATCGGCCAGGGCCTGCTGCCGCCGGAGCAGCTGGCCGAGGCGGTGCACACGCAGTTCGTGCCGGCGCAGCGCAAGCGCTAAAGCATCAGCGCCGCGCGCTCCTCGCCAGCCAGCCGGCGAGCTGCACGGTGTCGCGGCTGAGCGCGGCCGGCAGCACGATGTAGTGGCTGGGAGCTGCGCCGGGTTTCGCGACCAGCCGCGCGGCGCCTTCGAGGCGCAGCAGCGCCGGCTGGTCGGCCGGCGCCAGTTTCAGGGCCAGCCCGTCCGCGCTCAGCCACGCGCACGGTTGCTCGTCGAGGTACGCCATCAGCCCGCCGAACATCGGCCTGAAGCGCAAGTCGTGCGGCCGGCCCAGATGGGTGGCCGCATCCTCCAGTTCGCGGCGCAGCACCGCCAAGCCTGGCGACACGTTCACGCCGGGTCGGGAATCACGTACAGCAACACGGCGAGGAAGTGCAGCACGCTGCCGGCCAGCACGAACCCGTGCCACAACGCGTGGTGGTACGGCAGCCGCCGCCACAGGTAGAACGGCACGCCCAGCGTGTAGGCCAGACCGCCGGCCAGCAGCAGCGCGGTGCCGCCGATCTGCAGGTGTGCGCTGAGCGGCTCGAACGCGACCATGCCGATCCAGCCCATGCCCACGTACAGCAGCACCGCCAGCTTGTGGTAGCGCCTGAGCAGGCCCAGCTCCAGCGCGCTGCCGGCCAGCGCCAGCGCCCACACCGCCACGAACAGGCTCCAGCCCCACGCGCCCGGCAGTGCAACGAGGGTGAACGGGGTGTAGGTGCCGGCGATCAGCACGTAGATCGCGATGTGGTCGAGCACGCGCAGCGTCGGCTTGGCCGCCGCCAGCGGGATCGAGTGATACAGCGTGGAGGCGGTGTACAGCAGCACCAGCGAGGTGCCGAACACCGCGCAGGCCACCACCGTCAGCGCATTGCCGTGCAGCGCCGCGAACGCCACCAGGGTCGCCAGCCCGGCAATGCTGAGCACGATGCCCAGGCCGTGAATGATGCTGCTGGCCAGCTCGTCGCCGAAGCTGTAGCGGGGCATGACGGCGCTGGACGATACGGACATCGGGACTCCCGGTGGCGCGGCATGCGCCCGCCTACCTTAACCGGCCGCGCACCCCGGTGCCTACCGTGGCACGGCGTCGCGGGCGCGTCATTCGATGATGAAGGCGCCGAACGCCACGCCGAGGTTCCAGCCCTCGCCCTTGCCACTGAGCGCCAGCGAGACATTGCCCTTGGTCAGCACCTGCGCCGCCGCCGACTTCTCCGCACCGGCGTGCGCCACCGCTTCGGCATAGTGCCCGAGCACGTCGCGCACGTTGCTTACGCCGCTGAACTTGCCGATGCCGTCGGTGATCTTCGTCTTGCCGAAGGTCAGCCCGCCGCCCTTGGCACGCAGCTTCACCTGCAGGCTCTGGCCATTGCTGCAGCGGACCGTGCCGGTGCCCTTGGCGGTCTTGTAGAACACTGACCAGCCGGACAGCTGGAACGTCATCTTGCACGAGATGTCGCCCGCCCGCGCCGTCGACACCGGCAGCAGCGACGCCGCCGCCAGCAAACCCGCGACCCACCAGATGTTCATGCGCATGCCTTGGCTCCCGTGGAATCGGCCCGTCGCCGCGGGACGATTGTCGCAGAGCTTGCGCACGATGCCACCTGCGCCATTCGCCGATCGCGAGGTGCGGTCGCAGATGGACGTCCAGCCGTCCACTTGCGCGCGTCGGCACCACAGGCATAGGCTGCAGGCGCGACAGCACGATCCCCCGGCGCGAGCCGCGTGGCTGCCGCTCCCCGCCATGCAGCCAGGAGGTCGTCATGTCTTCCATCAGTCTGCCGCTTGTCCAAGCCCGCCCGGAACCTGCCCGCATCGCCGCGCTCAGCGCGGCCATCGCACTGAACCTTGCCGTACTCCTTATCGCTGCACGGCCGCTGCCGGTGTCGCTGCCGACCCTGCCCGCACTCGCCCCGCCGCCCACGCTGGTGCATCTGATACCGCCGGCCCCGCTGCCGCCCGCGCCGCCGCCAGTGGAACTCAAGCCGCTGCCGCAGGCGCTGCCCACGCCCCGCGTGGTACCGCGCCCGATGCCGGCTCGCGTATCGCCGATGCCGGTCGGCGACGGCCAGCTCGTCGCGCCCGTGCAAGACGCGGCGCCGGCTGCGGCAACGGACAGCGGCACCCCGGCACCCGTCGCCGCGGTCGAAGCCAGCCTCGCCTACCTGGCCCACCCCGTCATCTACCCGGCCAATGCGCTGCGCGGGCAACTGGAGGGCACGGTGGTGCTGCGCGTGCTGGTGGACGAAACCGGCGAGCCGATCGAAGTCCGCGTGCTGCGCAGCAGTGGCCACGCGGAACTCGACCGCAGCGCCCGCGAGCAGGTCCTGGCCCACTGGCGCTTCCAGCCGGCCATCGCCAACGGGCACGCGACGCGCGCCTGGGCCAGCGTGCCGGTCACGTTCGCCCTGCGCGGCTGACCGCGGCGCCCGAACCGGCCCGAGCCCGGACCCACCGATCACTCCGAGGGCCGGATCGGTCGGGGAGCGCGCCGGTGCGGCCGGCTTACGCCGCTTTAACCGGGCGCGTGATCCACTGGCGCCCCTTTAACCTGCTGGGAGGCCCGCATGGGCAGACCGCGGCGAACCTTGAAGCTGTTGCGCGAAATTGCGCTGGAGCACGCAAGCGTGGCGCACCCGGATCTGGCGTCGATGGCGCGCGAGCTGGGGCAGCTGGTGCATCGCGACAGCGCGGCGATCGCCGCGCGGCTGGCCCGCCTGCCGCGACGCGGACAAGGCCTCGCTCGCTGGCAGTTGGCGCAACGCAACCAGCCGCCGGTCAGCGTGCTGGTGATGGCGTGGCCGGCAAACCACTGCACGCCGGTGCACGACCATGCCGGCCTGTGGGGGCTGGAGCTGGCCCTGGTCGGCGCGCTGGAAGTGCAGTCGTGGCGCCGCGACCCCGAGTCGGGCAACTTGCGCGCGCTGGGACGCGACTGGCTCGGCCCCGGCGACGGCATCTGGTTCGAGGGCGATCCCGACCACGTGCATCGCTGCCGCAACCTGTCCCAGCACGAGACCGCGCTCACGCTGCACGTCTACGGCGGCGAACTGGACCACTATCAGGCCTACGAGCAGACCGCGCCCGCCGGGCCGTGGATGGCGCGGACCACCGATTGCGCGGTGGCCGGGCACTGGCCGGTCTGACCGACGCCACGCCGGGGAAACGGGGGAACCGCATGTTTCGACGGGTCGCCATCATCGGCGGCGGCGCTGCGGCCGCCAGCCTGCTCAGCGAGCTGCTGGAGCGCGAGTCACCACAGCCGCTGCAACTGGACTGGTTCACCGGTGCCGGCCAATCGGTGCGCGGCGTAGCCTACGGCACCGGCTCCGAGCGCCACCTGCTGAACGTGCGCGCCGCGTCGATGGGCATGTTCGCCGGCAAGCCGCAGGGCTTCCTGGATTTCGTGCAGCACGACGATCCGGCGATTGCCGGCACCGATTTCCTGCCGCGCCGGCTTTACGGCGACTACCTGGAGGCCGAGGTGGCCCGCGCGCTGCAGCAGGGCAAGGCGCGCGGCCATCACGTCAACGTGGTGCCGTTCGAAGTCGATGCGCTGGTGCCCGAACGCGACGGCATCACCGTGATGCACGGCGAGCGCAGCCACCGCGCCGACGCCGCCGTGCTGGCGCTGGGTGCACTGCCGCCGCAGCCACTGAAGGGCGTCAGCGCAGCCGCGCTGGACAGCGGTCGCTACATCGTCGACCCGTGGCCGTGGCTGGCGCAGCTCGACGCGCTGCCGCAGCCGCGCACCGTGGCGGTGATCGGCCTGGGGCTCACCGCGGTCGACGTGTTGCTGGAACTCTCCGCGCGCTGGCCGCGCACCGCCTTCGTCGCCACTTCGCGCCACGGCGTGCTGCCCGAGGCGCACCTGGCTCAGGCCGGAATGCCTGCCGGCGACAGCGCCGAACTGGTGGATGCCATGCGCGACGGACCGGAGATCCGCCGCTGGATGCACTTGCTGCGGGAAGCGATCGCGCCGCCGGGCATCGAGTGGCGCACCGTCGTCGACAGTCTGCGCCCACACTTGCCGAGCCTGTGGGGCGAGCTGCCGCCCGCGCAGCGCGCGCGCTTCATGCGGCATGCCCGCTGGGCGTGGGAACGTGCGCGCCATCGGATGCCGCCGCAGGTGCACGAGGCCATCGTCGCGCTCGAACGGCAGGGTCGACTGCGGCGCCGACGCGGCCGCCTGCAGGCTGCCGAACCGGCTGATCAGGGCCTGCAACTGCGCTTTCGGCACGCCGGGCACAGCGAGGTGTTGCACGCGGACCTGGCGATCCAGACGACCGGACTGGACACCGACGTGCGGCACAGCCGTCATCGACTGGTGCGCCAGTTGCTCACCAACGCCCACGTCACCGGCGACCCGCTCGGCCTCGGCCTGGTGGCCAGCCCCGATGGCCGCCTGCACCACGACGGCCAGCCGTGGCCGCATCTGTTCGCCATCGGCAGCCTGCTGCGCGGCACCTTGTGGGAATCCACCGCGATGCCGGAAATCCGCCAGCAGGCCCGCAGCCTGGCCGACTTGGTCCTGGCCGGCTGAACCGGCGCGGCCGTCACCATGACTGCCAGCGCCCTCACTGCCTGCATCGTCGCGCTGCACCTGCTCGGCGCGCTGTCGGCCCTGCACGCGATCCGCCACGCGCGCACGCCGCAGGGTGCGGTCGGCTGGATGCTGGGCCTGTTGCTGCTGCCGTACGTGACCTTGCTGCCGTACCTCTACCTGGGCTCCAGCCGCTTCTTCGGCTACCACGCCGGCCACAGCGCGCCGACGTCGCAGGCGTTGCCGACGAGCGCGGAGGCCAGCGTCGTCGACCCGGCCTGCGCACGCTTCGCCGCAATCAGCGCGCTGCAACGGCGGCCGTTTCGCAGCGGCCATCGCCTGCGCCTGCTGATCGACGGCGAAGGCACCTTCGCGGCGATGCTGGCCGCGATGGCAACAGCCGAGCATTGTCTGCTGGTGCAGTTCTTCGTGATCCACGACGACGCGCTGGGAAGGCGCCTGCAGCAGGTGCTGCTGCAACGCGCGGCCGCCGGCGTGCAGGTGTGCGTGCTGTTCGACGGCGTCGGCAGCCACGCGCTGCCGCGTCGCTACGTGCAAACGCTGCGCGAAGGTGGCGTGGCGATCCACCGCTTTGCCACGCATCGCCTGCGCAACCGCTTCCAGCTCAATTTCCGCAACCACCGCAAGATCGTGGTGGTCGACGGCGCGCGCGGTTTCGTCGGCGGCCTCAACGCGGGCGACGAATACCTGGGCCGCAAGCCGCCGCTGTCGCCATGGCGCGACACCATGCTGGAACTGTGCGGGCCGGCGGTGGCCGACCTGCAGCAGGTGTTCGCCGACGACTGGCAATGGATCACCGGGCAGTTGCCGCCGCTGCTGGACGCGCCGCAGGACGAAGGTCATGCCAGCGCGCTGGTGGTCGCGGCCGGGCCGGCCGACCGCCTGGAAACCGGCTCGCTGTTCTTCACCGCGGCGATCCATGCCGCGCGCCGGCGGTTGTGGCTGAGCACGCCGTACTTCGTGCCCGACACGGCGGTGCGGTCGGCGCTGCAGCTGGCCGTGCTGCGCGGGGTCGACGTGCGCGTGCTGATCCCGTCGCGACCGGATCACCACACCGTGTTCCTCTCCTCCACCCTGCATGCGTACCACGCGGTGCGTGCCGGCATCGGCATGTTCCGCTACCAGCCGGGCTTCCTGCACCAGAAGGCGCTGTTGATCGATGACGATGCCGCCGCGATCGGCAGCCTGAATCTGGACAGCCGCTCGTTCCGACTCAACTTCGAAGTCGGCGCGCTGGTCGTCGACGGGGCGTTCGCCGGCGAAGTCGAAGCGATGCTGCGCACGGACTTCAGTCGTGCCGTGGCGATCGACGAGCGCGAGTATCGCGACGCGTCGTATCTTCGCCGCGTCGCGATGCACGTGGCGCGGCTGTTCGATCCGTTGCTGTAGGAGCGGCTGCAGCGTCGCGCGACCGGAAAAAGAAGCCGGCACATCCTGTGCCGGCTTTGCCTCGGGGAAAGTCTCCGGGCCGGGTGGCCTGTCGCGGCAACCCGCGCTTGACGTGCATTTCGTACCGTGAGTGTCGGGAGCGCCTTTCCATGGGCTCCCGAGGGGTGGCCGACGCGCCCGGCCTGTCGATACCGCCAAGCCATGCCGCCGGCGCCGCGCGCCGTCAGAAGTCGTAACTGACGCCAAGGCGCACGTAACGGGGCTGGGACTGATATACCGCCATGCGATAGGTGGTGTACTCGCCCCCGGTCGAGCCGTAGAACGGATCGGTCTGCGTGGTTACCCGGTTGTTGAGCACGTTGTAGACCATCACGTTGAAGCCGAGCTTCTTGTCGGCCCACAAAGGTCGGTATTCGGCGCTCAGGCTGACGGTGTACTGCCACGGGTTGTGGCCGGCGTCGCCCGGTCGCGACACCTTGCCGGCACACCAGTGGTAATAGGCGCCGTAGCCAAGTCCCGGGTTGGTCTCGTCCAGGCCGTACATGCCAAGACAACTGCGCGGCGCACCGGAAATGATGGCCAGGTTGCCGGACAACATCCACTCAGGCGTCAGCTGGTAGGAGCCATACGCCTTGATCTGGTGGCGGCGACTGTTGGAGAGTTCGCCGTTGGCGTACTCCATGACCTGCGCGTAATCCCAGTCCACCGTGGCGGATACGTCCACCTGACCGATATCCGAACGCACCTGGCCCTCGCTGTTGCCGTAGTTGCGCGAGAACAGGTAGTCGACCTTGCCGAACCACTTGCCGTCAAACGGATGCTCGAGGAACAACTCCAGTCCGTAGTAATGACGCTTGATTCCGGACGAGAAACCGAAATCCGCCGTGGTCATCGGCACCGAGTAGTAGCTGCCATCGTACTTCTGTACCTTGAGAATATTGGTGCGCCCGGGGTTGAACAGATAGGCGCCGGAAATCGCGTTGGCGTCATAGGTGCCGGGGTCGATGCCCATGCGATCCATCTTGGCCGCGATGGCGCCGGAGTCGCTGTAATCGTCGATGGCGGTGCGCAGGTTCCGGTAGCTGGCCTTGGCACCGTAGACCCAGGTATCTCCGAGTTTCTTGTCGAATCCCAGGATGAACTCGTCCTGGTGCTCCGACTTCAGGTTGGTGGCCGTCACCATCTTGGGATCGTGCGGCTGACCATACTCGCGATTGGCCGAGATCGGTGCCCCGGGGCCACGACTGGTGTCGATCGGCGTGAGCCCGGTCGGCTGGCCGTTGGAATCGATGCCGGTGTAGGTGAAATACTCGCGCGTGAACAGCGGGGCGCCGGCCTGGCGCATCGCCACGGTAGCGGGCAGCGCGAGGAAATAGCGGCCGGCATTGCCGTAGACCTTGAAGCTGGAGTCGCCATTGACGTCCCAACTGAAGCCCACGCGCGGCGCCCACTGGGGCTTGGTCAGGCGCAGGTAGGCCTCGCCACCCGGATTGTAGTTGGTGAACTGATCGTTGCGCAGGCCCAGCTTGAGCAACCAGCGGTCGCTGACCTGCCAGCTGTCTTCGATGTATTGCGCACGCTGTTCCACGCGTACCGAACCACCGCCGTAGCGGCGGTACTTCGCCACGTAGTAGCCGGTTGCGCCACCCGGGTAGGTACCCGGTGCAGCAACGTACGGATCAGCGCCGGGCACACCGATGATCGGGGTGCCCGCGGCGCCCTTGTTGTACTCCCAGGCATAGCCCGGGTCGGCCATCCTGTTGCCGTCGTTGTTGTCCTCGATGGTCTGGTTGTCGATACCAGCCGAAAGGGTATGGCTGCCGAGTCGATAGCTCAGATCGAGACGCAGGTTGGTATTGCGCGATGTATGGGTCGGATCGTCAACCGCGCCCAGAGTCTGCGGGCTGATGATGGTCGTGCCGCCGTTCAGCGCCGGGTTCTGCTTGCTGGCGCTGTAGAGGCGTGCGATGTCCGGGTACAGATTGGTCACCTGGTTGAAGTAGGTACCGTCCATGCGGCCGTACATGGCCGACAAGGTCAGGTCGTCGGTGAGGTAGCTGGTGAACTTTGCGACATAGAGATCCGCGCCGGTCTTGGTGGGGATGGCGCGGTTGGCAAGGGCGCCCGTCTTGCCGGTGTCGTAGTCGTATGCGAGGCGGTCCGCCGAATAGGAGCGCTTGGTGGAAGCACCCGTCAGCTCCAGGATATTGCTGTCGTTGATGTTCCAGTCGAGCTTGGCGTACCACTTGGGGTAATCGTTGCGGTACCTGGTGTCATACGGCGAATCGGTGCTGCCGATGCTGTTGCCTTGTCGCCGCTCGGCCTCCACCGAGGCAAACAGGAACAGCTTGTCCTCGATCAGCGGGCCACCGGCGTAGGCACTGGCCACCGTGGTCCACGACTTGTCCTGGGCGTTGCGGTCATACAACTTGCCCTTGTCGGAGCCGCTGACGAAATAGATGTCCTTCTGGTCGCCGCGGGCGAATGCGGGCGTCCACAACACCTGGCCACCGAAGTGCCAGGCGTTGGTGCCTCGCTTGCCGACCTGACTGATCACGCCGCCATCGGAGCGTCCGTAGGCGGCGCCGTAGCCGCCACTGAGAATCTCCTGCTGGTCGATTGATCCGTAGGGCAGCGCAAAGCCGCCGAAGTTGCTCAAGGGGTCGGTCGTGTTGAATCCATTGATGTAATAGGCGTTCTCGGTGACCGAGGAGCCGCCGAAGGAAATCACCGAGCCACCGGTAGGGCCGTCAAAATAGCCGCTGCCTTCGACCACGCCCGGTGCGAGCAGCGCAATGGCCTCGGCACTGCGCGCCAACGGCAGCCTGGCCAGTTGCTCGGCGGTGATCACCGTGCGCGAGTCGACGCCGGTAACGTCGATGGCAGGCAGCGAGTTGGCGCTCACGGTGACCACATCGAGATTCTTCACGCCTGGCGCCACGAAGGAAACTTCCGTTCCGCCGCCCACGCGCAGGGTGACGTTCGAGCGCGAGTCCACCGTCGCGCCATCCTTCATCAAGGTGACGGTATAGGTGCCCAGCGGCAGGTTGTCGAAGGTGTAGCGGCCCTGCGCGCCGACCGTCACGCTGCGGGTCAGGCCTGCGGCATTGCTCACGGAAACCGTCTCGCCGGACGCCACCGGCGCCTGGCCGAAGATGCTGCCGGTCGTGGCTTGGCCGATCGCACCGGTGGAAACGGCCAGCCCCGCGAACAGGGCCAAGGCCAGGACGTTGCGACGGCACAACGCCGCTCGCGTCACATGCTTGCTCATCAGTAGTTTCTCCAGATCATTCCAATGCCGTGCCCCCGCATTCGTCATGGACGGACGCGCCGGCCCGGCGGCGGTTGCCGCTTCTGGAGCCCTTCGATTCGGCTTATGGCGACTTGCTCCCCGTGTCGCCCTCCCCCCATCCGACCGCTGCCGGACGGGCCCCACCTCGACGCCGTTCATCGCAACGGCGATTGATCGAAAGCGATGGCCGCACCAAGAACCCGGCCTCATGATGTAGACGTCGCGTGGGCACGTCTTGATCGGTTTCGGTCGTCCGCACGCTGAGTTCGGCACAACTGCCAATGCGGCATGCCGCCGCTCGAAACCGGCCGGTGCCGATCTGCCTACGCGCGATCGCCGCCGCGCAGGGCGCGGTACGCGCGCGGGGTCATGCCCACAGTCGCCTTGAACTGTCGCGCGAAAGCGCTCTGGTCGGTGAAGCCGCACGCCAGCCCCACGGTTGCCACACTGTCCTTGCCAGGCAGCATCTGCATCGCCGCTTCGATGCGCAGTTTGGTCATGGCCTGCTGCGGCGTGATCTGGAACACCCGTCGGAAATGCCGCTCGAGCTGGGCCACCGAAACCTGCGCGAGCTCGGCCAGGGTGGCCACGCGCACATTCTCCGCATAGTGGGCCTGCATGTAATCCATCACATGGATGAGGCGTGCGTAGGTTGGATGCCGTCCGTCAGGCTTGCGCAGATCCCGCGATATGCCGATCACGCCACACACCTCACCACGGGAGCGGAACGGATACTTGCAGGTGAGGCACCACCCCGGCACACGGTTGGGGAGTATGTGCACTTCCAACTGGTTCTCGATCGCCTCGCCGGCCAAGACGCGGCTGTCCTGCGATGCGTAGGAAGCCCCCAGCACGCGCGGAAAAAGCTCGGTCACGGCGTGGCCGATCACCTCGTCGCGTCGTTTGAGGCCCAGTCGCCGCACCAGGGTCATGTTGGCGTGCGTGTAACGGCCGAGGCGATCTTTCACGAAAAAAACCGCATCCGGGAGGACATCGAACAGTGTCTGCAGTTCGCCCGCAGGAATTTTCACGTCCATACGTCGTACTCCCCGAGTCGTGATCGAGAGGTTGTGCGATGACGTTTTCGACAGTAGCAAGCAGTTGTTCGCCGCGCATCAATTGTGCTCATTTCCGCATGTCCAAGCACCGGACTTGCCTAGACGCTCCGATGGGGTGCCGCGAACATGGGCACATGCACACCATCCACGTCATCGATTCGCACACCGGCGGCGAGCCGACCCGCGTCGTCCTCGGCGGGCTGCCTTGCCTGGGCGAGGGCAGCCTGGGCGAACAACGCCAGCTTTTTCGCGACAACCACGATGCGTGGCGACGCGCGGTGACCTGCGAGCCGCGCGGTTCGAGCGCCATGGTGGGCGCCCTGCTGCGTCCCGCGCAAAGTGCCGACGCATGCACCGGCGTGATCTTCTTCAACAACGTCGGCTACCTCGGCATGTGCGGGCACGGCACCATCGGGGTCGTCCGCACGTTGGCGCATCTGGGGCAAATCGCCCCCGGCAAGCACTGCCTGGATACTCCCGTGGGCAAGGTGGGCGCCGAGCTGCATGCGGACGGGCGCGTGTCCGTCGACAACGTGAGAAGCTACCGGCACGCTGCCAACTTGCGCATCGAGGTGCCGGGCTACGGCACGGTGCGCGGCGACATCGCCTGGGGCGGCAACTGGTTCTTCATCACCCGTGACACGCCCCTGCCGCTTGAGCTCCGCCATCAACGCGGGTTGACGACGTACACCGAAGCCATCCGGCACGCACTGGAAGCCGCGGGCGTCCGTGGCGCGAACCAGGGCGAGATCGACCACATCGAGATCAACGCCCCCTCCGCCACGCCGGGCATCGACGCGCGCAACTTCGTCCTCTGCCCCGGCATGGAGTACGACCGTTCGCCCTGCGGCACCGGCACCAGCGCCAAACTGGCCTGCCTTGCCGCCGACGGCAAGCTCGCGCCCGGGCAACTCTGGCGCCAGGAAAGCATCCTGGGCAGCGTGTTCGAGGCGCGCTACACGGCGGACGAACAAGGCGTGCTGCCGCAGATCACCGGGACGGCGCACATCACAGCGCGGTCGACGCTGCTGATCGACGACAACGACCCGTTTGCCTGGGGCAGCAGTGCGTAATGAGCCACTACGACCTCATCGTTGTCGGCGCCGGCATCGTCGGCGCCAGCTGCGCCGATGAGGCAGCGACGGCCGGTCTTCGTGTCGCCATCGTGGAACCTGGCCCCATCGGCGGCGGTGCCACCGCATGCGGAATGGGCCATCTCGTGGCGATGGACGACGATCCCGCCGAACTCGCGCTGGCGCGATATTCGCTGCGCCGCTGGGAGGATCATGTCGACCTCGCCGAAGCCGAATTCAGCCGCTGCGGCACCTTGTGGGTCGCCCGCAACGAAACCGAAGCCGAAGGCATCGCGCAGCGCGTCGCACGGCTCGAAGCCTCCGGCGGCGAAGCGGAGGCCGTCGACGCGCAGGCACTGTATCGTCTCGAACCGGCACTGGCGCCCGGCCTGTGCGGCGGCATGCTGGTGCCGCGCGAGGCCGTGGTGTATCCGCCGCGGGTGGCGCTGCACCTGGTGCGTCGCGCCCTGCAACGCGGCGCAACACTGTATGCCGGCCGCGCCGTGCGCCGGCTGGGCAGGGCCACGGTGACGCTGGACGACGGCACCGTGCTGGCCGGCCCCGCCCTCGTCGCCACCGGCTGCGCGCTGCCCGAACTGCTGCCGCAACTGCCGCTGCGCCCGCGCAAGGGACACCTGCTCATCACCGAGCGCTATCCAGGGCTGCTGCATCACCAGGTGCTCGAACTGGGCTACGCCAGCAGCGCGCACGGCACGGCCGGCAGCAGCGTCGCCTTCAACGTGCAGCCGCGTCCGACCGGGCAGATCCTGATCGGCTCCTCGCGCGAATTCGACGTGACCGATCCGGCGGTGTCCGGGCCGATGCTGCAGCGCATGCTGCAGCGCGCTTTCGACTTCATGCCGGCCCTGCGCGGGCTGCGAGCGATCCGCGCCTGGACCGGGTTCCGCCCCGCCACGCCGGACGGACGTCCCTATCTCGGCGCCGTTCCGGACAGTACCGACCTGTGGGTCGCCGCCGGCCACGAGGGGCTGGGCGTCACCACCGCGCTGGGCAGCGCCCGGTTGATGCTCGACCTGTTGCAGGGACGTCCGCCGGCGATCGATCCGGCGCCCTACGCGCCGGCGAGGGCGCTCGCATGAGCGCGGCCGGCACCGTGCGGCTCAGCGTGAATGGCGAGCCGGTCGCCGTACCGGCCGGCAGCAGCGTGGCTGCCGCGGTGGCAAGCGTCGCCGCGGCCCGCTTCCGGCGTTCGGTGCGCGGCGAGCCGCGCGCGCCGTTGTGCGGCATGGGCGTGTGCTTCGAATGTCGCGTGCGAATCGACGACACGCCCCATCAGCGCGCATGCATGACGCCGGCGCGCGATGGCATGCAGGTGAGCACCGATGACTGAGCGTTACGACGTGCTGGTCGTCGGCGCAGGCCCGGCGGGGTTGGCGGCAGCGCGGGCCGCCGCCAGTCATGGTGCACGGGTCGGCCTGCTCGACGCGCAGGCCCGTCATGGCGGCCAGGTCTGGCGCCACGACGTGCTCCACGGCACGCCACGACCTGCACGGAAAGCCTTCGACCTGCTTGTCCGCACTCGCGGGCACGTGGAATGGCTGCCACAGCATCAGGTGATATCCGCCGACCATCGAACCCTGCTGGTGGAAACGCCGCGCGCAGCGATTCGACTGTCCTGCGGTTCGATGGTGCTGGCGACCGGAGCGCGCGAACTGCTCTTGCCGTTTCCGGGCTGGACCCTGCCCGGCGTGACGGGTGCCGGCGGCATCCAGGCGCTGGCCAAGCAGGGCTGGCCTGTCCACGGCAAGCGCGTCGTGGTGGCGGGAAGCGGCCCGCTGCTTTTGGCCGCCGCCGCCACATTGCGTCGGCATGGCGCTCGCGTGCTCGGCATCTACGAACAGGCGCCGGCGGCGGCGGTGGCCGCATTTGCGATGCAGCTGTGGCGCTGGCCGGCACGCGCGGTGCAGGCCGCGCTTCTGCGCGCGAGACTTGCCGGCATTCCCTATCGCTGCGGCTCATTTGTCCGCATGGCGCATGGCCGCGACGCGCTGTGCGGCGTCGACGTCGATGATCCGCGCGGTCCGTTGCGCATCCCCTGCGACTTGCTCGCCGTCGGCTACGGCCTGGTACCCAACGTCGAGCTGGCCAGCATGCTTGGCTGCGCCCTGGATCACACCCGCGGTCACCCCTGCGTGCAGGTCGACGCCCTGCTGCGCACTAGTGTCGCGGGCGTTTACGCGGCCGGCGAGTCGTGCGGTATCGCCGGGCTTGCCGCTGCGCGCATCGAGGGCGGCATGGCCGGCCATGCCGCGGCTGGATTCCCGGCAGCAGCAACCGCCCTGCTCCCTTCGCGCCAACGCGCACGCCGCTTTGCGGACCTGCTGGCGCAGCACTTCGCGCTCGATGCGCGCACGCGCACGCTGGCCGGCGCCGACACCATCATCTGCCGCTGCGAGGACGTGACGCTCGCGGCGCTGGACGGCTTCACCGACGCTCGCGCGGCCAAGCTCGCCACGCGCTGCGGCATGGGCGCATGCCAGGGCCGTATCTGCGGCACGGCGCTGGCCGAACTCGACCGTTTCCCGCACGGCGGTATCCGTCCGCCGCTGTTTCCCGCACGGCTGGCCACGCTGGCCACTGGCGATCCGTCTACCCCCTGACTACCAACGAGGCTTTTCCGCATGAGCAAGCAGTCCATCTGGCGTGGCGTCATTCCTGCCATCACCACGCCTTTCACGGTCGACGGCAAGGTCGACCATGCCTTCCTCGCCAAGCACGCTCGCATCATGCTCGACGCCGGCTGCACCGGCATCGTGCCGCTGGGCTCCCTGGGCGAAGGCGCTACGCTGAGTTTCGACGAGAAGGTCGCGATCATGCGCACCCTGGTCGAGGCATTGGACGGCGCGCCGGTTGTCCCCGGTATCGCTGCGCTGTCCACCGGCGAGGCCGTGCAGCTGGCGCGCGCGGCCAAGGCGGCCGGCTGCGCCGGGCTGATGGTGCTGCCGCCGTACGTGTATTCCACCGACTGGCGTGAAATGGGCACGCACGTCTCGGCGGTGATCGCGGCCACCGATCTGCCGTGCATGCTCTACAACAATCCGCTGGCCTACAAGACCGACTTCTCGCCCGCGCAGCTGGCGGCGCTGGCGGCCGACCACCCCAACGTGCAGGCGGTGAAGGAATCCTCCGGCGACGTGCGCCGCATCGCCGGCATCAAGGCGCTGCTCGGCGATCGCCTGGAGATCCTGGTCGGCGTGGACGACATCATCGTGGAAAGCCTGCAGATGGGCGCAACCGGCTGGATTGCCGGCATGGTCAACGCCTTCCCGCGGGAATCGGTGGCGCTGTTCGAGCGCGCCAGCCAGCCGGGCGGCGTGGAAGACACCGCCGACCTCTACGCCTGGTTCCTGCCGACGCTGCGCATGGACACCGTGCCCAAGTTCGTGCAGCTGATCAAGCTCGCGCAGGACGTGGTCGGCCTGGGCAGCGAGCGCGTGCGCGCGCCGCGCCTGGTGCTGCAAGGCGCCGAGCGGGAAGCCGCGCTGCGCGAAATCCGTGCCGCCGTCGCCAACCGCCCGGGGCGCTGAGATGGATGTCCAGCCGTTGCTGATCGCTGGCGAATGGCGCGCCGCACGCGAATCAGCCGAAAGCTTCCGCGCCATCGACCCATCCAGCGGCGAAGCGATCGGGCCGACCTTCCCGGTCAGCGGCGAAAGCGATCTGCAAGCGGCGCTGACCAGCGCCTGCGCGGTGGCCGACGAGCTCGCGGGGGCGCCGCCGTCGCGCATCGCGGATTTTCTCGACGACTACGCCCAGGCCATCGACGACGACGCGGCGACACTGGTTGCGCTGGCGCATGCGGAGACGGCGCTGCCGGCGGATACCCGGCTGGCCAAGGTGGAACTGCCGCGCACCAGCCGGCAGCTGCGGCTGGCGGCACAGGCGGTGCGCAGCTTCGCCTGGACGCAGCCGGTGATCGATACCGCCGCCGGCCTGCGCGCCCATTACGCACCCCTGCACAAACCGGTGCTGATCTTTGGCCCGAACAACTTCCCGCTGGCGTTCAACGCCGTGGCCGGCAGCGACTTCGCCTCGGCCATCGCGGCACGCAATCCAGTGATCGCCAAGGCACACCCGTCGCATCCGGCGACCAGCCAGCGGCTGGCCGAGCTTGCCCATCGGGCCTTGCTGAAGGCCGGTCTTCCCGCGGCGTCGGTGCAGATGCTTTACCACTTCGACCAGCACCTGGGCTTGCGACTGGCACGCGACCCCCGGCTCGGCGCGATCGGCTTCACCGGCAGCCGCAGCGGGGGCCTTGCCCTGAAGGCCGCCGCCGACCAGGCGGGCATTCCGGCGTACATGGAAATGTCCAGCATCAATCCGGTGTTCCTGTTGCCAGGCGCGCTGGCCGAACGCGGCGCCGCAATGGCGCAGGAATTTTTCGCCTCGTGCACGACGGGCAGCGGGCAGTTCTGCACCAACCCGGGGCTCGTCGTGGTGCCGGAGGATGCCGCCGGCGACGCTTTCGTCAGCACCGCCCTCGCGCTGTTCCATGCCGCACCGCCGGGCGTGCTGTTCTCCCGTGGCGTGCTGGAGCAACTTGACCAGGCAGTGGGCGCGCTGCGCGACTGGGGCGCCACTTGCCTTGTCGGCGGCGCCTCGGCCGGGCCGGGCTACCGCTACCGGCCCACCTTGCTGCAGATCAGCGCACGCTCGTTCCTCAAGCATCCCGCCAAGTTGCAGCGCGAGGCGTTCGGCCCGGCCAGCCTGCTGGTGCGCACACGCGATGCCGGCGAGATGCTGGCCGTGGCGGCAAGCCTCGAAGGCAACCTTACCGGCACGCTTTACGGCGCCAGCGATGGCAGCGATGACATGGTGCCGCTGGCGCAAGTCCTGCGTCCGCGCGTCGGTCGCCTGATCGCCAACCGCATGCCTACCGGAGTCGCCGTGAGCGCCGCCATGAACCACGGCGGCCCGTACCCGAGCACCAGCCACCCCGGCTTCACCGCGGTGGGCATGCCGGGCGCGATCCGTCGCTTCGCCGCGCTGCACTGCTACGACAACGTCGACGATGCACTGTTGCCGCCGGAGCTGCGCGACCGCAATCCGGGTGATGTCGCGCGGCAGGTGGACGGCCGCTGGCGCAACGATGACCTCGGCCCCGGACGGAGTCCCGCACCATGACCCCTGCACGCGCCAACTCGCAGATCGGCGGCCTCGATCTGGCCCGGACACGCGCCGGCCTGGCCCCCTGGCAGACGACCGCCGCGCCGATCGGCAGCGACGAATACCAGCAGCGCCTGCAGCGCGCGCGGACGCTGATGCAGGAACTCGGTGTCGATGCGCTGCTGGTTACCGCCGGCGCCTCGCTGCGCTATTTCAGCGGCATCGGCTGGGGTGCCAGCGAGCGATTGCTCGGCCTGCTGCTGACCGCCCAGGGCACACCCATCCTGATCTGCCCGGCCTTCGAGACCGGTTCGCTGGAACGCGTGCTGCGAATCGGCGTCGACGTTCGCACATGGGACGAACATGAGAGCCCGCATGCACTGGTGGCCAGCGCGCTGCGCGAACGCCATGCCGGCAGCCTCGCACTCGACCCCGCCGCGGCCTACGCCGTCGCCACACGCCTGCGCGACGCCCTGGGAAATTGCCGGCTCGCGGACGCCAGCCCGATCATCGACGGCTGCCGCATGCGCAAGTCGACCGCCGAGCTGGCGCTGATGCAGCAAGCCTGCGCGATGACGCTGCAGGTGCAGCGGCTGGCGGCGGGCGTGCTGCACGAAGGCATCAGCAACCATGAGCTGGTGCGCTTCATCGACGAGGCGCATCGCGCGCTGGGCGCCGACAACGGCTCCACCTTCTGCATCGTGCAGTTCGGCCAGGCCACCGCCTACCCGCACGGCATTCCCGGCGAGCAGCGGCTGAGCGCGAACGAGCTGGTGCTGATCGATACCGGCTGCGCCGTGCAGGGCTACAACTCCGACATCACCCGCTGCTACGTGTACGGCCGCCCGACCGCCGAGCAGGCGCGGATCTGGTCGCTGGAGCAGACCGCGCAGCGCGCCGCGTTCGACACGGTACGCCCCGGCGTGCCGTGCGAGGCAGTGGACGCCGCCGCGCGCGCGGTGGTGGAGCGCGCCGGCCTCGGGCCGGACTACCGCCTGCCCGGCATCCCCCACCGCACCGGCCACGGCTGCGGCCTCAGCATCCACGAGACGCCCTACCTGGTGCGTGGCGACAGCACCGCGCTGGAGCCCGGCATGTGCTGCAGCAACGAACCAATGATCGTGCTGCCCGACCGCTTCGGCATCCGCCTGGAAGACCATTTCCACGTCACCGCCGACGGCGCCGCCTGGTTCACCGAACCCTCGCCCGCCATCGACCAGCCGTTCGCCTGACCGGCATGCGCTGATCCACGCCATCGGAGCGTCACCATGTCCGACTTGACCGACCGCCCCGGCATCGCCTCCATCGCCACGGCGGCGAGCGACGATCATGCCGGACGCTTCCGCGCGCTCTCCTCTCAGGAATGGACGTGGCGGCAGGCCCAGTTCGCCGGCGCCGACGAAGAAGACGTCCAGGCGCAGCCGGCCAATTGCCTGCCGCGCGTGGACGCCGCCAGCCAGGCCATGCGCGAACGGCACTGGGCAGGCGTGCTGGAACAACTCGACGCCATCCCCGCCGACGCATTGCACGGCGATGAGCAGGTCAGTTATCTGGTCTACCGCAACCAGGTCGAAACCCTGCTGGCCGACCGGCATTTCCGCACCTGGCAGATGCCGTTCAACAGCGACACCTCGTTCTGGGGCAACCTCGGCTTCACCGCGCGGCGGCCGTTGCACAACGCAGGCGACTACCGCCGTTACATCGGCCTGCTGCGCGACATTCCGCGCTACTTCGACGAGCAGATCGCGAACATGCGCGCCGGCCTCGCGCGCGGCTTCAGCGTACCGCGGACGACCCTGGCCGGACGCGATCAGCCGATCGCCGCGGTGGTCGATGCGCAAGGCGCGGACAATCTGTTCTACACGCCGTTCCGGCAGATGCCCGCGAGCATCCCGGCGGACGAACAGGCCCGCCTGCGCGCGGCCGGCCTGGCTTCCATCGAAGACGCCGTGGTCCCGGCCCATGCGCGGCTGCTCGACTTCATGCGCAACGTGTACATGAAGCAGGCACGCGACAGCCTGGCGGCCGAGTCGATGCCGGACGGCGAGGCGTTCTACCGCGCGCAGGTCCGCAAGTTCACCACGCTGGACATCAGCCCCGATGCGATCCATGCGCTGGGTCTGCGCGAGGTGGCGCGCCTGCGCGCGGAGATGGAGCAGACGATCCACGCGACCGGCTTCAAGGGAAGCTTCGCCGGGTTCCTGCATTACCTGCGCACCGATCCGAAGTTCTACCCGAAGAGCGCCGACGAACTGCTCAAGCAGGCCGCGTGGATCGCGAACCGGGTCAATGGAAAAATCGGCCAGTACATCGGCCGGCTGCCACGCCAGCGCTTCGTGATCGAGCCGGTGCCGGCGGATCTGGCGCCGTTCTATACCGGCGGCCGCGGGGGCGCCGGCTACTACATGGTCAACACCGGCGACCTGCCCTCGCGCCCGCTGTATGCCCTCACCGCACTGACCCTGCACGAATCATCTCCCGGCCATGCCCTGCAGATGCCGCTGGCGGCCGAGCAGGAGGATTTGCCGGCATTCCGCCGCAGCAACCACCTCTCCGCCTATACCGAAGGCTGGGCGCTGTACTCGGAACGGCTCGGCGTGGAAATGGGTTTGTACGACACGCCGTGGGAGCGCTTCGGCTACCTCGGCTACCAGATGTGGCGCGCCTGCCGGCTGGTGGTCGATACCGGCATCCACCATCTGCAATGGAGTCGCGAACAGGCACTCGACTACCTGCGCGAGTACACCGCGCTGGGCGAACACGAGATCGAAACAGAAGTGGATCGCTACATCGCGTGGCCGGGCCAGGCGCTGGCTTACTACCTTGGCGAAATGGCCATCGTGGATGCACGTGCGCGCGCCGAAAAGGCGCTGGGCGAGCGCTTCGACCTGCGCGCCTTCCACGACACCGTCCTGGCGCTCGGTTCGGTGCCGCTGCCGGTGTTGCAGCAGCAGATCGATCGCTTCATCGCCAGCGGCGGCAAGTCGCCCTACGCGAACGAAAAGCGCTGCGGCTGCAGGTCGTCCTGACAATCGCGGCACTGCACGGAAGCAGGCCCCCTCCAAGCCGTTGCCGGATCACGCCCATGCCCTCGACCGGAAAGTTTCATCGACAACTCAGCCTCACCGACCTGACCTTTATCGGCCTGGGCGCCATCTTCGGCTCAGGCTGGCTGTTCGCGGCCAGCCATGTCTCTGCGATCGCCGGGCCGGCCGGCATCCTGTCCTGGCTGATCGGCGGTGCGGCGGTGCTGCTGCTGGGCCTGGTCTACTGCGAGTTGGGTGCGGCGTTGCCGCGTGCCGGTGGCGTGGTGCGCTATCCGGAATACTCGCATGGCCAGTTGCTGGGGTCGCTGATGGGCTTCATCACCCTGATCGCGTTTTCCAGCCTCATCGCCATCGAGACCGTGGCCTGTCGTCAATACGCGGCGGCCTGGTTTCCTGCCTTGAATCGCAACGCAAGCGGCGCCCCCACCCTGCTGGGCTGGCTGGTGCAGCTGGCGCTGCTGACGCTGTTCTTTGCGCTCAACTATTTCAGCGTGAAGACCTTTGCCAGGGCCAACAACCTCGTCAGCATCTTCAAATTCCTGGTGCCTCTGCTGGTCATCGTGGTGCTGCTGTCCCACTTCCAGCCGCAGAACATGAGCGTGCACGGTTTTGCGCCTTACGGCTTCAGTGGCGTGGAGGGGGCGGTCTCCGCTGGCGGCGTGATCTTCGCCTACCTGGGACTGACCCCGATCATCTCGGTGGCGAGCGAGGTGCGGGAGCCGCAGCGCACGATCCCGATCGCGCTGATCCTGTCGGTGATGCTGTCCACGGCGATCTACCTGCTGCTGCAGGTGGCCTTTCTGGGCAGCATTCCCACACAGATGCTGGCGGAGGGCTGGGGCGGGATCGGTGCGATGTTCTCGCTGCCCTATCACGATATCGCCATCACCCTGGGCATCGGCTGGCTGGCCGCGCTGGTGGTTTGCGATGCGGCGATCTCGCCCAGCGGCACCGGCAACATCTACATGAACGCCACGCCTCGCGTGGTCTACGGCTGGGCACGCAGTGGCTCGTTCTTCAAGCTGTTCGCGCGCGTCGATGCCGACTCCGGCATCCCGCGACCCGCGCTTTGGCTCAGCTTTGCGCTGTCAGTGTTCTGGACCCTGCCGTTCCCCTCGTGGGAGGCCCTGATCAGCGTGGTGTCGGCCGCCCTGGTACTGAGCTATGCCGTGGCGCCGATCACCGTGGCGGCGCTGCGCCGCACCGCGCCGGAACTGCCACGGCCATTCAAGGTGCGCGGCTTCGGCCTGCTCGGCCCGCTCTCCTTCGTGGTGGCCACCCTGATCGTGTACTGGTCGAGCTGGCAGACCGTGTCATGGCTGCTGGGCCTGCAGATCGTGCTGTTCGCGATCCATGTCCTGTGCAGGCTGCCGTCGCCCGAAGGCCGCTCCAGGCTGTGCCAGGAGGTCTATTCGTCGTGGTGGCTGATTGCCTACTACGCGCTGCTCATCGCGTTGTCCCGCCTGGGCACTTTCGGTGGCCGCGGCTTCCTTGGCCATCCCTGGGATTCGCTGGCCGCCGCCGTCGTGGCGCTGCTCATCTACCACTGGGGTGCCCGCAGCGGACTGCCGGCCCACTTGCTCGACCTGGGCAGCGATGACGACTGAGCGCCCGCCACATGGCGCACTCGTCCAGCGCTTGCTGCACGACGACCTCCAGCGCTGCCGGGGGCGCGCATGAGCATTGACGCCAATACCCCGGAACCGGCAGTACCGGACTACCCGCAGACACTTGGCCATCCCGGCGGGACAGGTATGGGCCAGCAAAATCTATGGCGCCTGCGCGGCGCTGATTTATGCAGCAAGCATTTTTGGCGGCCATGTCGCGGACAAGGTCATCGGTTACCAGCGCACAATCCTGATCGGCGCGATGGTCATGGCGACAGGCTTGCTCGTCGTGATGCTACCGAGCAAAGGGGTCTTCCTGCTTGACCTGTCCCTGGTGATTGTCGGCAACGGCCTTTTCAAGCCGAATATCTCTTCGATGGCCGGGCAGCTTTACCGCCGCGGCGACGATCGCCGCGATCATGGCTTCGTCCTGTTCTACATGGGCATCAACGCAGGCTCGCTTCTGGCACCACTGTTGACGGGGTAGTTGGCGAGCCGTTTCACCGACATGCAGCAGAACTACAAACTCTCGAGAGCGGGAGTCTCCTCAAATCCCGGGGCGGTTAAGCTGGCGGTATTGGCGAGGAGTGAGGCCGGTAAGATTGCGGAAGTGCCGCGACAGGCCGCTCTGGTCGCAGAAGCCAGTGAGCTGGGCGATCTCGCCGATGGCTTTGTCGGTGCGAACCAGCCACTGGGCGGCCGAATCAATGCGCAACTTGAGCAAATAGCGCGCTGGCGAAAGCTGGAACAGCTTGCGCATGCGTCGCTCGAACTGGGCAGCGGTCAATCCGCAGAGACGCTCCAGCTGCATCTCGCGCAATGGCTCGCACAAGTGCGCGTGCATGTACTCAACGGCATCGGCGAAGGCGCTATCGATCATCGCCGAACGGCCCGGTTCGTGCAGATCACGCGAGACGCATGCGAGGCCGACCACTTGGCCGGCACTGTCGTGCAACGGCATCTTGGTGGAAATGCACCAGCCAGTGGCGTGATCCGGATACAGCGTAAGGTCGAGGCTGTCCAGCACTGGTTTGCCCGTGCGGAAAACCTGCTCGTCCTGTCGCGCATAACGCTCGGCCATGGGTGCCGGAAACAGGTCGAAAGCAGTCAGGCCGACCGCATGCGCCTTGCTCGGCAGATGGCAACGCGCGACCGCTGCGGCGCTCATTAATACGTAGCGCCCCTGGCGATCCTTGATCGAATACACGATGTCGGCAAGGCGATCGAACAAGCCCTCGACATAACCCTGCGATGCAATGCGGCCCAGAAAGGTCGCCTGCCACTCCCATCTGTCCCGCATTCCCCACCCCGATTTGCCCGATTCGACGGTAACCGTCGGAAATAGCAAAAACCGTGTGCAACCCCGCGTTTATTATAATCAACCGACATGTATGGAAGCCGAAGACGTTACGTCACGTTGGGCCGCGGCTGCTCTTTTTGGGGAGGTGATCTTGCTGCAGAAATTCGGGCAACGCCTTCATCAAGATTGTTCAGCTAAAACTGCTCCGGGCTAACGTAGCCGCGCGTCGAGTGAATCCGGGGTGCCGGCGCATTCTTCGCAGCACTTTCCGCACGGGATCAGGTTACGTGTCCAGTCCCGCTTGGTGCTTCGCCTTCCTGAAGAACAGCTCCGGTGGCTGCTCGCGCCAGGCGCGCAGGGCGTGCAAAGGTTTTGTGGCCGAGCGCTAACTGCGGCAGACGGTCGTCATAAAGCGCCTGATAGTGCTCGATCGTGGTAACGCGTGCTGGCCGGTCGGTGCTTTGGTCTTGCTGGTGAAACGGTCGGTGAACTGGCTACCGTTGTCGGTGAGCAGCTTGTCGATCTTCGTCGCCGCGGCGCTGTGCAGCCGTCGCAGGAGATCGGTGCTGCCGGCCTCGCTCCGATCGGCGTAGATGCGCAGATGGCCCAGTGGCCCGGTCGATCGTCACGAACACGTAGCGCCGGAGTTTTCGTCGGCCATTTGCGGCAGGTACTTGATGTCGACGTGGACGAACATGGTCCTTGAAGGTCTTGCGCATGATCGGCGCGCCCTTGTGATCTACCGAGCGCGCGTCATCGACGTGCTGCTCGTTGCGTCGACTCCAGTACACCTGAGTCTTCCGCTGACCGAGGGGCCGGCCCCTTTGCGGGGCCGGCCCTGTCATCCATTTGAGAGCTCAGAGCGATACGCTTTCGAAAATTACGGATGCGATCCCGTAATCGACCAGGCGCCCGATCCCGAGGTGGATTCCACGAAGAAGCTGTAACTATGCCCGGCGGTGGCCGTGAAAGTGAGATTCAACGGGCCGCTACCGCTCTTTTCCTTCAGCACCTGGTTGGCGCTGTTGTCGATCACATCGAATCTCCACTGGGTACCCGACGGAACACTGAGCGTCGCAGTCGCGTTCCCCGCCCCACTGGTGAATTGAGGGGTGTAGGCGTAGCCGCCCTGTGTAGCGACGGTTCCCGCGAAGCTGATGTTGCCACCGCCCCCGGTACCGCCGCCGGCATAGCTACCCTTCAGCGTCACACTCGAGTATGGCGAATACCCATTCACCATCACGGAGTAAGTACCCGCTTGCACATTGGCAATCGTGCAGGTTTCGTTGTTGCCACTGATGTACGGGCGGCAATCGTAGCTGCTCGTGGTCGCCGCAGAACCGAACTTCACGTACAGGTCTGCATCACCAGTGCCTCCCGATATCGAGAACACCAGGTTCGTGGCACCTGCAGGCACCGCCATCGTCCAGTTCTGCGGATGGTTGGCTGACGCATCTGAAATCGCCACGCCCACACCATTCGTCAGCACGCTGCCGGAGCTGCTGGCCCCGGTGCCCGCAAGACTGGCCGTCTGCGGAGTGTTGGTTGCGTTGTCGTTGACGGTCAAGCTGCCCGTCCGCGTTCCGCTCGCTGTCGGTTTGAACGTCACGGAAACGGTGCAGCTTGATCCACTCGGCAGGGCGGAGTTGCAATTGTTGGTTTGCAAGTAGTCGCCCGATATCGACACCGAGCTGACCGAAAGCGTGCCAGGACCATTGTTGCTCAACGTCACGTTCTGGGCCGCACTCGTGGACCCAACATTCGTGCTGCCAAAAGTCAGGCTGCTCGAGCTGAGTGATGCCGTCGGGCCACCACCGCCGCCACAGCCGCCGGTACCACCGTTGTTCGCGAAGCAGGTTTCGAACGCTTCGAACTCCGAGCTGTAGCTGTTGCGAATACCGTCAATGAACGAGTGGTAGCTGGTGCTGTATGCACCCGCGCGGAAGATACCCAACATCGTGTCGATGTCCGCACGATGGTTGTTGATCATGAAGTTGACGGCGAGATAGCCGCCCGGATACGTCCTGTCCTCATAGTTGGACATGTCGTACGTATTGTTGAACAGCGTCGGGAGGGTGTACGAGTGATTCGTGGCGGTGCTGACGGCCCCCGAATCAACCAGATTGCGATAGGAATAACTGACGTACTCCGCAAAGCCTTCGATCCACCACACGGTCGAATAAGGAAGGTCGGCATTCGACGTCGGTGCAGCGGAAAAATCCCCCGCCAGATCGTACTTGGCATCCATGTAGTGCGTGAACTCGTGCCAGAGATTCCAGATCTCCCAGTCGGCCGTGATCCAATCGGCGTGATAGCAGTAGAAATGAGCGACATTGCCGGGCTGCGAGGGGTCACCCTCCATGCTCAAGCCGCCATTGTTGGTGCTGATGCCATACAGGTAGCCGGCGTAGGTTGCGTAATCAGCTGAAGAGTTGAACTCGTCGATTTCGAGGCCCGTCGTGTTGTCGCCGGCAACCGCGCCGGAGTCCCGCATGAGGCCATGAATATAGGCGACCTCATTGTGGAGCGTGGCGCAGGAATCGCTGAACTGTTGTGCAGTCATGCCCTGTGAAACGATCTTGATCGCATCGCCGGGGCACTGATACGTCTGCCCTTGCACATACGCCTTGACGTCCGCTTTGGTGTTGCAGGTCCCGTAATAGCTGCAGTTCGCGCTGTCGTAGTAATCCTGACCAGACACCGCAGCAATGAAGATCGACGGACCGTTGTTGGTGTAGTTGTAGCTGGAGATGACGCCGGCCACCAAAGGCTTGGCCGTACTGACGACATTGGCCGCGTAGACGGTGTTGTCAAGGAAGTGCGCCAGTTCGCCGGCAGCGTCACGCGTCAACCATTCATTGGAAGTGTTGGCGTTGAAGCTGCTATGGGTGACGAAGTCGTACAACGTGGTGACCATCGAGGTATCGGAGTTCACCGTGCTGACCCAGTCCGGCTGCCAGGCGCCCTGAAAGTATGCCGTCAGAACCGAATCCATCGCCGCTTGCATGTTGTAATAGGCGTTGTAGCTGCTGTTGTAATCGTTCAACAGCGCCTTGTACCTGCTTGCGTAGCGGGCTTCCTGATTTGAGCTGGCCGTCAGGGTGACGACCTCATTCAAGACCGCGCCGTGGGCGTCATTCACGTCGTAACTGTGCGAGCTGGCAAAGAATGCATCCAGATACGCAGTCACGCCTGAAGTGACGCTGGACGGGTACGTGGGGATCGAGCTCGAGTTGTAATACTGGACGTAATATCCAGCGCGGAGATACAACGCGAATTGCTGCACGCCGGTGGTGTCATCGCCCGGATACGACGCGGCATACGCGGCAGCGTAGTTCGCCACCGCGCTCATCTTGCTCGCCGAGAACACCGAAGCGCCGACACTTCCCGAAACACTGAAGAGCGTATTGAGGCAATCGAGCGAAGACGTCCGGACCAGCTCGCCCATCGAGCTGCTCGATGCATTGGCGAAGGTATTCGCGTCGCAATTGGCAACTGCAGCGGCAACTGCAGCGGTATGGTTCTTGGTGTCGAGCTGCGCGAAATGCTTTGCCTGGGTCGAGTTGTCGACGATGAACCGTGCAGGTGAGGTCTGTGGGCTGTGGTCGTAGTCCAGATAGCGCTCAGGGAGCCGAGCGCCGACAGGCGGCCTGGGGCGGAAGTCGGGAGTACCCGACTTGGCGTGCACGATCGCCTTCACCGCATTGGCATTTGCCGCCGGAGCGGGTCGCATCGAACGCTTGTGCTGGCTCACGCCCGATGCCAAAGCACTTTGCGAGAACAAAATCAAAAGAAGGGCAAGTGACGATGTCTTCAACGTCGTCGTGAAAGTCGGGGGTCGCGTACAGTTCATGCTGAAATCTCCTTGGAGGAGCAGACATTCGGAGCCTGCTCCAGCTCTGTGAGGGAACAAACAACGGCGACTGACGTAAATCTGATCCTTCTGGTGTTGCTGCGCGCCACTGGGATGGATTTCGCGGGGATTCGGTCACTCCTGCGAATTTGCTGGCGTGAATGGATGTCATCCACGCTACCCCCCAAGAGACGGTGACGCTCGCGCTCCAGCACAGGATCTCGAGTGCCGATCCTGCATGCAGATCAAACTGTCCAGCGCCTGTTCCCGGCGATCTCCGACTTCGCCGCGCCCACCCCCAGCGGCTCTGGACCTGCGAAAGATTGAACCGGTCGGGTGTGCGGAGATAGGCGGAAACGCCCGCTTGAAGTAGCGAATACGCCAAAAAGCTGGCGAAGAGCGTCCGCATTTCCTGTGACCGGGTGCGCTGGATTGCAGTGCGCTGGCGATGGTGACCATCTTCGCCTCGTTGAACACTTGGCCGGCGCTGGCACCAGTCACGCTGAACAAGGTGTTGGTGCAAGCGTCCACCGACGAGTTGCGTACCAGGGTGACCAGGCAGCTGCCGCCGGCCGACGCAAACGCGTTGACATCATGGGTGGCGGCGGCCGCCGCCGCGCTCATGCGCAGCGAAGCCGACTGATTGCGCTCCGGGCGACCATAGTCGGCGTACAGCGAGCCTTCGACGACGATTGCGGCGGGCTCACTCGGCTTGAGTGGGCGGGCCTGCTGATGCCGTACCCTCGGCAACAAGCCGGTGGTGCGCCAGGCAGTCGCGGTTGGGGCCGGCGCCTTTTTCCGGGCCTTTATCGGTGCCGCATGGCGCGGCAGACTGCATCCGAGCGTCAACAGCAACGAGCTGACGCATCGCGGACGCGATTTGCGTGCGCAAGTATTCATGTTCCCCTCCAATAAAGGCCCCCCGTGGCCTGGCTCATCGCCGCATTGGACGCGTGTGCAGTGCGCTCCCATTGCGCCGACGAACCGGCGGCCATGCTACGTGCCAATCAAGCCGCCGCTCTAGGCGATTCTGGCCAGTATCGGCGCTGAACTCGGCACGAAACTCACCGGGTGGCGATGTGAGGCCGTGGTGGATGCGCACCAGCGCGCATGCACGACGCAGGGTCCCGCAGTCGGCGTCAGCCATCAGCGGATCGAGCATCAGCAGCAACAGGCACCGCCGGTAATCGACAGGCCCGGCTTCACCCGTGACGCGCGGATCGGATGCCGATATGCAACGGGAGGCGAGTCGTCGGGCGTGAGATCAAACCGATGCAATGGAGGGTTCCAGGCGGGAGAACCGATGGATGCCATCCGCTGGTGACGGCGACCACGCGCCGCCAACCGCCGTCACTACCGCGGCTGCGCCGGTGACCCCCGGCACGATGCATACCCCACGCCGATGCCCAGCGACACGCCGAGCAACTCGCACAGCACGCGCAGGCCCAGGTGCTCCGGATCGTGCATGCCGGCCAGCACCGCCTGCAGCAGGGCGATCGACTGCAGGTTGGCGTAGTTGAGATAGAACATGTCCCACAAGTCGCCGCTGACGGTGAGCACGCACGCCAGCAGGAACGCCCAGCCGATCTTGCGCGCGGCGCTCCAGCCGTGGCGGCTGCCCAGCCAATGCAGCGCCAGGAACAGCAGCAGCCCGGCCGCGGCCGAGATCGCGCCGGCCTGCAGGCCGCCGATGATGCCGCTGCCCATCCATGACTGGTCGTAGTGCACTGCGCTCGTTCCCCGGAGACCGTGAGCATGTTCGCCTGCGCGCACGTGCACGCTAGACTGCACGGCCCCACTCGTTTGGAGCAGTCTGCATGACTCACGCCGTTTCCGCCACGACGGCCCTGATCGTGGTCGACGTGCAGCCCGACTTCATGTCCGGCGGCGCGCTGGCCTGCCACGAGGGCGACGCGATCATCGACGGCATCGACGCGCTGCTGCGCGCGCGCCGCTTTCGCCATGTGGTGGCCACGCAGGACTGGCACCCGCGCGGTCACGTCTCGTTCGCCAGCTCGCATCCGGGTCATGCGCCGTTCGACGGGATCAACCTGCACGGCCACGCACAGACGCTGTGGCCGGATCACTGCGTGCAGGGCACGCCGGGTGCCGCGTTGCATCCGCAGGTGGACTGGTCGGCGCTGGACGCGGTGCTCCGCAAGGGCAGCGACCCGGGCGTGGATTCCTACAGCGGCTTTCGCGAAAACCACGGCCCGCACGGCACGCGCCCCAGCACCGGGCTGGCCGGCTGGCTGCGCGAGCGTGGCGTGGACGAGGTGGTGGTGTGCGGACTGGCGCGCGACGTGTGCGTGCTGTGGACCGCGCAGGACGCCGTGGCGCTGGGCTTTCGCGCGCACCTGCTGTGGGAGCTCTCCCGCCCGGTCACGCCGGCCAGCGATGCGGCCACCTGCGCCGCGCTGCAGGCGCAAGGCATCGGCATCATGTAGGAGCGCTCAGGCGTCGTTCTCGCCGGATACGTGCACCCGCGCCACGCCGTCCTCGTCCACCTCCACGCTCAGCGTGATCGGGCGGCAGCACACCTGGCAATCCTCGATGTACTGCTGGCTGGGGATCGAGGTGTCGAGCAGGATGCCGATGGCCTCGCCGCAATACGGACAGTCGATGGCGTGTGGGGTGAGCATGGCGAGTCTCCGCGGAGGACGACCCAGTACAGCACGGACCCGGGTGACGCGCCCGTCAAGCGTGACGCAGCGACCAGGCCTGCGGCAGCCCGATCCAGAACAGCGCGTCACGCTTGCAGCGCGGGGCCAGCTTGAGCAGTTCGTTGTCCTTGCTGACCAGCCAGCGCGCGCCCGACGCCTGCGCCAGTTCCAGGAACTTCTGGTCGTCCGGATCGGCGCAGCGCGGCAATGGCGCGGCGGCGGTGGCCAGTTCGTTCGGCAGGCAGCGCACCAGCGCATCGAACGCCGCCTCGATCCCCGGTCGGGCGGCGTCGGTGACCGGCAGCTGCGGGTAATGCAGCACGCGCAGCCATTCCTCGCGGCAATCGGCGCGCGTCACCGCCTCGATCGTGCCGCGCTGCATCGCCACGTGCAGCGCGGCGGATTGCGCGTCGCCGAACAGGAAGATGTCCAGGCACACATTGGTGTCCAGCACGACGCGCGGCGGCGAGGGTTCGGCAGTCATCACACCATGATGCGGCAAGCAGGTCACGCGATGCACGGTACGCCTGCCTGGCGCGGTCGCGCTCGCGGCGGCCCGTGCCGCCGCGAGCGCGCCCCGGCTTCAGTGGCCGCGGCTCCCGGCCAGCTTGACGCGCGTGCTGACGTAGACATCGCCCGGGTCGGCCGGCACCTGGGCGAAATGCTTGCGCCCGAAATACAGGCGGGTGCCGTCGCGGGACAGCGTGGCGCGGGTTTCCGCGCCGTCCGCCGTGTTGACGGCGGGGTTGTCGATCGGGCCGCGCACCGTCCACGGCGAGGCGGTGTTGGGGCGCGTGGCATACCAGATGTCCTGGTTGCGCGGATCGGCGCTGGCGCGATTGCTGCTGAACACGATCTCCAGCCCGTCCCAGCGCACGTTCGGCATCAGGTCGGCGGCATCCGTGCTCAGCTCGGCCACGCGCACACCGGGCCCGAAGCTGCCGTCGGCACGCTGGCGGCTCATGTAGATATCGTGGTTCTTGCTGTCCGGATAGCCGTTGCTGGAGAAGTACAGGAAGGTGCCCTGGGCGGTTACCACTACCGACGGGCTGTATTCCGAGCCCTTGGTATTCGGGCCGCCGTCGGCATAGGCGCCCAGGTTCACCGGTGTCGCCCAGTGAGGCTGTCGATACCACCACGGTCCCCAGCCGTGCGCGGGGCGTTCGCGGGTCAGGAACAGGTCACCGTGCGGCGGGCTGCCGGCCGGAGGAGGTGGCATGTCCTTGCACGTGGCGCAATCCTCGGAGTTCTGCCGCGAGCTGACGAACAGCAGCCACCCGCCGGGCAACGGCGTGGGGCAATAGTCGGCGGCAGTGGGGGAGTTCGCCGGCGCACCGAGGTTGGTGACGTGGTCCCAGCTGCGCATCAAGCCATTCCAGGTGGCACGCCAGTTGTCCAGACCGCCGTTGCGGGTGGACATGAAATACAGGTTCCGCCCGTCCGGCGATTCGATCGGGCAACCCTCGGCGGCCGCGGTGTTGATGCCGGGCGCGGGCACCGCGTTGCTCCACGCACCGTAGTCCCTGGCGTGGGTGTTGGCGGACAGGACCACGGCGATGGCCAGTGCGCAGTGTTGGTATTTGCGGTTCATGCGGACCTCCTTGATGGGGCATGGATGGGCGCGCTGGCGGTCTCCTCGCGGCGTGGCGTGGACTCGCCTGGCGGAAACGGGCGCCCGCGACCGGCACATGCCGGTGCGCCCAGCTTCGGCGGCGCGGCAGCGCAAGGTCTTGAGGCCGCCGCTCGGAAACTGCTGGACTTTGCTTGGATTCCTTGGGAAAACATGGGGGCGACCCGCCGCGCAAGGTTTCCCGTCCACCCGAGTGCGCCGCCCGCCACAGGACGCCATGGATCCGTCAACGCCCGCCCCGCTGGCCTTCGACGAATGCGCGATCGACTTCGCGGGTCGGCGGCTGCTGCGCGACGGCATCGAGCAGCCGCTGGAACCCAAGGCCTTCGCCGTGCTGGCGCTGCTCGCCGGCAGGCCCGGCCAGGTGTTCACCCGCGACCAGATCCTCGACGCCGTCTGGGGCCATCGCAACATCACCCCGGGGGTGCTGAACCGGGTGATGACCCTGCTGCGGCATGCGCTGGGCGAAGACGCGCAAGCGGCGCGCTACCTGCACACCGTGCATGGCGTGGGCTACCGCTTCGACCTGCCCGTCGCGCCCGACGCGTCGCCGCAGGCACTGCAAACCTCCGCGCCGGAAACGCCGGCGGCGCCGCAGCCGCTCCCCGCCACGGGGCGGCGCGCCGGCGACCGGCATCCGTTGCGCCGCACCCTGCCGTGGTTGCTGCCGCTGCTGGCGTTGCTCGCCCTCGCCGGCTGGCACTGGTGGCCGCGCCCGCCAGGCACACCGGCGAGCGGACGCAGCATCGCCGTGCTGCCGCTGCTCAATGCCGGCAACGATGCCCAGCAGTTGTATTTCTCCGACGGCCTGTCGGAAAACCTGATCGACGCCCTGTCCCGCTTCGAGGGGCTTAAGGTGATCGGCCGCACCTCGGCCTTCCAGTTCCGCAACAGCAAGGACGACAGCGCGACCATCGGGCGCAAGCTGGGCGTGTCCTACCTGCTCACCGGCAGCGTGCAGCGCGCCGGCGACGTCGTGCGCATCAATGCCTCGCTGACCCGCGCCGCCGACGGCAGCACGCTGTGGGCCGAACATTACGACCGCCCCTACCGCAACCTGTTCGCCCTGCAGGACGAGATCGCCCAGGCCGTGGCCGCTGCCTTGCAGGTGAAGCTTCTGTCGCCCGGCGAATCCGTGAAACACGACGACCGGCCGCCGGGCGGCAGCATCGATGCCTACAACGCCTATCTGCAGGGCCTGCAGCATTGGCACGACGAGGATTTCGACCAGGCCTCGGAATACATGGCCAAGGCCGTGCAACTCGACCCGCGCTATGCGATGGCATGGGCGCACCTGTCGGGATCGCTGAGCACCGTCGCCACGTTCTCGAACGAGCCCGCCGAGGCCGCCCGCCAGCACATGAACCAGGCAAGGCGCGCGGCGGATCAGGCGTTGCAATTGGCGCCCGGGCTGGGGGCGGCCCACGCGGCCCGCGCCTACCTGATGGTCTACAGCTTCGACCATCGCGGCGCCCTGGCCGAATGCCGTCGCGCCGTGCAACTGGCGCCGGAGG
>Ga0209930_1000872_pt1 | contig 57463 bp, 58 predicted proteins | sample ThiBiot_500_biof_2_FD_183948 | JGI IMG/M metagenome (GOLD analysis project Ga0209930, IMG submission 183948) | Wastewater bioreactor microbial communities from Cape Town, South Africa - Thiocy_cont_500_biof (SPAdes) | ecosystem: Engineered > Bioreactor > Thiocyanate-remediating >...
CTGGCCCGTCTCCTCCTGCAAGAGCCGCGCGGTGCGCTTCACCCGCGCCTCCTGGATATCGGCCACGACGACCTTGGCCCCCTCCTCCGCCAGCCGCCGCGCGATCACGCGGCCAAGCCCCTGCGCTGCGCCGGTGACGATCGCCACTCGACCGTCGTAGCGGCGGCACTCGGTCTTCACGGCATAAGGCAGTGTCCTCAGGCCGGTCATGCCGTCTCGCCGAGGAAGCGCCGGGCATTGCCGGAGAGAACGAGGTCGCGATCGGCGGCCGACAGCCCCAGCCGCTCGACCGCCGCCACCGGTTCGGTCTCCTCGATGGTGAACGGATGGTCGGTGCCGATGCAGAGCTGCGTCACGCCGAACCGCTCGACCAGGAAGCGCAGGGTGTCCGTGTCGTAGACCAGCGTGTCGTAATAGAGCCGCCGCGCCAGCTCGGCCGGCGAGCCACCGGTCGCGTCCCTCAGGCCGGGCATCATCTTCCAGCCGTGCAGGAAGCGCGGCAGCACCAGGGCGAACACGCCGCCACCATGGCTGAAGGCGATGCGCAGCCTCGGATGCCGGCCGATGATGCCGGCCATCATCAGCGACACGATCGCGGTCGAGGTCTCGCACGGAAACAGCGCCAGCGCCGGCATGTTGGGTGGACCGACCAGCCGCTCCGTGCCTGCCGGATGCAGGGCGTGCACGAAGATCGCCGCCCCCAGCCGCTCGGCCGCCGCGAAGAACGCCGCATAGCGCTTGTCGCCGATCGACACGCCGTTGACGTTGGTGCCGATCTCCACGCCCTTGAAGCCCATCGCCATCAGCCGTTCGAGTTCGACGACCGCGCGATCGGGATCCTGCAGCGGTACCATGCCGAGGCCGGCAAACCGGCCCTTGCCGTCCGAGACCATCGTCGCGATCGTGTCGTTGACGTGCCGACCGAGTGCTTCGGCGTCTTCCGGTTCGAGCCAGTAGGACAGCAGCTCCGGCATGGGCGACAGTACCTGGCACTCGACCCGCGCCGCCTCCATTGCCTCGAGGCGCCGCTCGAGACTCCAACTGTGGTCGCTTACGGTGCGGAACACCTTGCCGGCGATCATGACGTTGCAGTGGTGGCAGTCGTGTGCCGGTGCCATCGACGGCCAGCGTACATTGGCGTGGCGGCCGGCATAGGCGGGAAAGCTCGCCGGCACGATATGCGTATGGATGTCGGTCGTGCCCGTCGTCATTCGTTCCCTCGATATCTTTGCTGTATCGTGCGGCGACGTTATGGGAGTTCGGATGAAACTCAAAGACAAAGTCGCCCTCGTCACCGGCACCAGTCCCAATATCGGCGGCGGCATCGCCGAAGGCCTCGCAGCGGAAGGCGCAGCGCTGGTCTGTGTCGATGCGATGGCGGCGAACGCCACCGACTGCGCGAACTATCTGAAGAGCACCGGCGCCCAGGCGCTCGCCGTCACCTGCGACGTCACTGCCGAAGCCGAGGTCGCCGCCGCGGTGCAGAAGGCCTGCGATACCTTCGGCCGGATCGACGTGCTGGTGAACAACGCCGTCGTCTTCAACAAGAAAGGCGTGCTCACCATGCCGCTCGAGGATTGGCGCCGGCAGATCGACGTGATCCTGACCGGCGCCTTCCTGTTCACCAAGCATGCCGCACGTTCGATGATCGACCGCCAGGTGCGCGGCAGCATCCTCAACATCATCTCGACCGCCGGCCACCAGGGCGAGCCCAACAATATCGGCTATTCGACGGCCAAAAGCGGCCTGATCAACTTCACCCGCTCCGCCGCGATGGAACTGGTCAAGCACGGCATCCGGGTCAACAGCCTGACGCCGACCGCGACCGACCCGTCCGAATCGGCGGAGCGCGCCCAGCGCTGGGGCCGCGCGGCGCCCGATCTTTCGGCGGTGAAACCGATCTTCGAGATGTATCGCAGCCGCATCCCGATGCAGAAGTTGCCCAAGCCCAGTGACTATGGCCGCGCCGCCGCCTTCATCGTCTCGACGGAAGCCGAGATGATGACCGGCACTGACCTGCGCATCGATGCCGGCGCCATCGCCCGCTACTGGCCGTGGGATCCGGCCGCCTCGTGACGCGCGCCGCCAAGCCGAAACCGCGCGCCTTCGAGGAGATCTGCGAGCGCATCCGCCGGCAACTCGCGACCGGCAGACTGAAGCCCGGCGACAAGCTGCCGGCCGAACGCGAGCTCGCCGAGCAGCTCAAGGTGAGCCGTGCGGCACTGCGCGAGGCGCTGCGCAGCCTGGAGATCGCCGGCGTGATCGCACTCAAGAAAGGCGTGAAAGGCGGCGCCTTCGTGCAGTCGGGCGATCCCGCCAACATGACGCGGGTCATGCAGGACCTTGTGCATCTCGGGGCGATCTCACTCGGCGACCTCACCGAGGCGCGACTGCTGATCCAGAGCGGCGTCGTGTGGCTGGCCTGCGAGCGCGCCACCGAGGCCGACATCGACGCGATCGGCCGCAACATCGAACGCACGGCGGAGATGTCGCGACTGGGCCGCGGCGAGGAACGCCGCGCCGCCATCGCGGAGTTTTACCGGCTGCTGGCACTGGCGACACGCAACGAAGTGCTGAAGATCCTGGTCGATTCCATCACCGACATTCTCGTCCGCTTCCTGCGCGGCGTGCCGGAGGATATCGAGCTGCCCGGCCTGATCGCTCATCGCCGCCGCTTCTTCCGATATCTCAAGGCACGCGATTCCGCCAATGCCACCAAGGAGTTGGAGCGCCATCTGAAAGAGCTGCACGATCATCTCGCCAGCCGGAGTCGACAAGAAATGGTCTGACCATTACAGTGGCGGGCAATAAGACGGAGGAAACGTTGCTCGCTCGCATTGCGCTGGGCCTTCTGGCCCTGCTGATCGGGCTGCCCGCTGCGGCGCAGGGATGGCCAGACAAGCCGGTGAAGATTGTGCTGGGCGTTCCGCCGGGAGGCGGGCTGGACGTGCTGGTGCGCGGCATGGCCGCCGAGCTTTCGACCAAGTGGGGCAAGGCCGTCGTGGTCGACAACAAGCCCGGCGCCAGCGGCATGATCGCAGCCGAGAGCATCGCCAACGCCAGCCCCGACGGCTATTCGCTGCTGGCGACGACCGACCAGATCTATCTCGGCAACCGCTTCGCGTTCAAGAGCCCGCCCTACGATCCCGACAAGAGCTTCGCCAACATCACCATCATGGCGCGGGCCGAGCAGTTCCTGCTCGCCAATCCCCAGGTCGAGGCCAGGACGCTCGCCGACCTGATCGCCGCCGGCAGGCAGAAGCCCGGGTCGCTCGCTTATGGCAGTTGGGGCGACGGCAGTCCGCCCCACCTCGTCTACGAGACGCTGAACCGGAACGCCGGCACCAAGTTCCTCCACGTGCCCTACAAGGGCGTGGCACCGGTGCTGAACGCGCTCACCGGCAACGAAGTGCAGCTCTCGGTCGGCAGCAGCGGCGTCGCCGGCAGCCTGCTGCGAGCCGGCAAGCTGCAAGCGCTGGCAATCGCGGCCAAGCAGCGCTCGCCGCTTTTTCCCGAAGTGCCGACCACGGCCGAGCTCGGCCATGCCGACATCCAGGCTTTCATCTGGTTCGGCCTCGCGGCACCGGCCGGCACGCCGCGCCCGATCGTCGACAAGATCAGCGCCGACGTGCGCGAGGTGCTGAAACAGCCGGCCTTTACCGAACGCTTCATCACCACGCCGGGCTGGACGGTGATCGGCACCGATCCGGCGGAAACCGACCAGACCATCCGCAACGAGCTGCCGATCATCCGTGAAATGACCGCAGCCGCCGGCGTCAAGCCTCAGTGATGGGCCCAATGACGGGCACCAGCAAAGGAAGGAGCAGGCCATGCAACTGTCCGACCTCATCATCGACGACCGACACCAGGCACGCTTCAAGGTCCATCGCAGCGCCTTCGTGTCCGACGAAATCCTGGCGCTGGAGCGCGAGCGCGTGTTCAGCAAGTGCTGGCTCTATCTCGGCCACAGTTCGGAGCTGAAGAAGCCCGGCGACTTCATCTCGCGGCGGGTCGGCGGCCGACCGCTGCTCTACACCCGCGGCAAGGACAACGCGCTGCACGCGCTCTACAACACCTGCCCGCATCGCGGCGCGCTGGTCTGCCGCGAGCGATCGGGCAACCGCCGCGCCTTTACCTGCGGCTACCACGCCTGGACGTTCGACGATTGCGGCCGCTTCCTCGGCATGCCCGGGCGCGAGGCGTTGCCGCCGGAGGCGACCGAGGATGGCAAGCTCGACCTCGTCGAGGTCGAACGCATGGAGGAGTTCCGCGGCTTCGTCTTCGTCTGCTTCGACAGGAACGCGATGCCGCTACGCGACTATCTCGCCGGCGCGGCCGAATATCTCGAATACGTCGCCGACCAGGGCCGCGACGGTATGGAGATCGTGACCGGCACGCAGGACTACTGCGTAAACGCCAACTGGAAGCTGCTGCAGGAGAATTCGGCAGACGGCTATCACGGCGTGCCGACCCATTCGACCTACTTCGACTACATCCGCTCGCGCGACAACTCCAACTTCGGCGGCATGAATGCCAAGGGATGGGTGAAGAATCTCGGCAATGGCCATGCCGTGTCGGAATCGATCGGCCTGCTGCCCTGGGGCCGGCCTTACGCCCGCTGGGCGCCGGGTTGGGGCGAGGAGGCGAAGGCCGAGGTCGAAACCCTGAACAGGGAGATCATGCAGCGGCTGGGCCCGGAGCGCGGCAACGTCGTCGCCAACGGCGACCGCAATCTCCTGATCTTCCCCAACCTCGTCGTCAACGACGTGATGGCGACGACCATCCGCACCTTCTATCCGGTACGGCCGGACCACATGGAGGTGAGTGCCTGGTGCATTGCGCCAACCGGCGAATCCGAAAGCTCGCGCGACCGACGCCTGCGCAACTTCGTGGAGTTCCTCGGGCCGGCCGGCTTCGCCACGCCCGACGATGTCGAGATGCTGGAACTCTGCCAGCGCGGCTATGCCAATGCGGCATCCGCCCCCTACAACGACCTGTCGCGCGGCATGCTGAGCAACGCCCCGACCAAGACCGACGAGCTGCAGATGCGCACGTTCTGGCGGCGCTGGCACCAGCTCGTGGCCGACGACGCCGCCCGCGAGCTGACAGGACCGTGACGATGAAACTCTCCCGATCCGACGCCGAAGATTTCCTCATCCGGGAAACCGCGTTGCTCGATTCCTGGAAGCTGATGGAATGGGCCGACCTCTTCACGGAGGACGGCGAATACCTGGTGCCGGCGACCGACGATCCCGAAGGCAAGGCGGGAAAGTCGCTGTTCCTGATCTACGACGACCGCCACCGGCTGGGCGAGCGCGCCAAGCGGCTCCTGAAGCCGACGGCGCATTCGGAGTTCCCCCATTCGCGGACCCGCCACATGATCAGCAACGTGACGACGGCGGAGGGCGACAACGGAGCCATCCCGGTGAGCTGCAACTTCGTGGTCTTCCGCAGCCGCATGGAAGTGACCAACATCTATCCCGGCCACGCCGAATACCTGCTGGTGCAGGGAGGCGACGGGCTCAGGATCAGAAGCAAAAAGGCCGTGCTCGACGTCGACGCACTGCGGCCGCACGGCAAGATCAGCATCATCCTCTGAGGAGGCCACCATGGAAGGCTACGAGAAGCTGGGATACATGGCGCTGAACGTCGCCGATGTCGGCCGCAGCTGCGACTTCTACGAACGGCAGGTCGGCCTGCAAGCGAGCGGCGACGCCGAGGGCGTAGCCTTCCTCCGCTGCAGCGAGGACCATCACAACATTTCTTTGCATGCCGCCGACAAGCCGGGCCTCAAGCGGGCCGGCTTCGAGATGAAGAGCGCGAAGGCACTGGACGAGCTGGCCGCGCGGCTGGCGGGCGAAGGGATCGCGGTGGTTGAGGTGCCGGTGGCGGAGCGCAAGCTTCTGGGCCTCGGCCGCGCCTTCCGCATCACCGAACCCCATACCGGCGCGACCTACGAATTCTACGACCACATGCGCCAGTGGGGCGGCCAGCCCTTCCAGCCGACCGTCGCCAAGATCCAACGGCTCGGCCATTTCGTGCTGAAGGTAGCGGCGTTCGAGGCGGCCTGCCGGTTCCACACCGATGTGCTGGGCTTCCGCGTGTCCGACGAGATCGACGGCACGATCTGCTTCATGCGCTGCCATCCCAATCCCTATCATCACGGCGTTGGGCTCGGCCGCGCCAACGAGACCCTGCTGCATCACGTGAATTTCATGGTTACCGAAGTCGACGATATCGGCCGGGCGATCTCGCGCTTTGCCAAGGCGCAGGTGCCGATCGTCAACGGCCCGGGCCGCCACCCGCCCTCCGGCAGCATGTTCCTCTACTATCTCGATCCCGACGGTATCACGGTCGAGTACAGCTTCGGCATGGAGGAGTTTCCCGTCGAGGGCGCGCGCAAGCCGAGGGTCATGGAGCCCATCAAGGCATCGATCGACTACTGGGACAGTTTCCTCGATCCCCGCAAGGCCACCGTAGGGGCAGTCGAGCGGATGTCCCCGACGACAAAGGCAACCGAGGCGGCGGCGGAATAGCGCCGGTCAATAGGTCCGCAGCAGGCGGTCGATGTAGTCGAGTTCGTCCTTCGGCCGGGCCTGCTCGCCGGCACGGCGGCGCAACTCGTCGAGGATCTCGCGGCTGCGCTGGCGCTCGAGCTCGAGCGGTACCTTGTCGACGCCGGTGTCGACGGAGTCGCCGTAGTTGCCGTCGGAGCGGCCGAGCGGATCGCGATCCTCGCTGCGGCGCTCGCGTTCTTCGATCTCGGCGATGTCCTGGTTATTGCCGGGCCCGCGCTGCTGGCGCATCTGCTCGGCCATGTCGCCCATGCCCTGCTGCAGGTTGTCGAGCGCGCGGCGCTGGGAGCGCGAGGCCTCGCGCGGGTCGCCGCGGCGCAGCGCATCCTCGGCCTCGCGCATCGAACGCTCGGCACGGCCGAGCGATTCGGGCATCGGCATGCCGTTCTCGTCGAGCTTGTTCATGAACTCGCCGAGCTGGCGCCGCAGATTCTCCTGCTGGCCGCGCTGCTGATCGCCCCATTGGCCATCGCCGGGCTGGTTGCCGCCGGGCTGATTGCCCTGGCCCTGCTGCCCCTGCTGGCCGCGTTGTCCCTGCTGGCCTTGCTGACCTTGCTGGCCCTGCTGACCGCGTTGGCCCTGCTGTTGCTGCTGACGGCCCTCCCGCTCGGACTCACCCAGCAACTGGTTCTGCCGCCGCGACAGCCGGTCGAGCTGGTTCATCATCTCGCGGCCCTGCTGGCTGCCCTGCCCTTGCTGGCCGCGCTGGCCCTGCTGCTGGCGCTGCTGCCCGTTGGGGTTCGCCATCATCGGTGTGGCGTTCTCCATCATCTTGCGCAGCTCTTCCAGCATGCGCTTGGCTTCCTCGCGCTGGCCGTTCTTCGCCATCTCGCGAATCTTGTCGAGCATCTTCTGCAGGTCGTCGCCGGTGATGGTGTTGTTGGGATCCATCTTCTCCGCCTGCTCCTGCATGCGGCGGCGCTCTTCGGGATCCTTCATCTTCTCGGCCAGTTCCTGCTGCCATCGGCCCATCGCGTCATAGAGCTGTTGGATCAGGCGCTCGATCTCCTCGTCGCCGGCCTGGCGCTGCATGGCATCACGCAGCTCCTGGCGGGCCTGCTCGACGGCCCGCTCGGCGTCGGAGAGCGCCCCGCCTTCGAGGCGCATGGCGAGGTCCCACAGGAGCTTCTGCGTGTCGACGATCGTCGGCTTGTCGCCGTTGCTGGCCAGACGCGCCGCGCCGATGCGCAGGCCGAGCTGCACCACCGGATCCTGGCGGTAGGTCTCCGGCTTGGCGTGGATCATGCGCATGCCGTCGGCCACGTCGGCACGATAGCCCTTGGGGTCGCGGGTCAGCGCCTTGCGCAGCACGATCAGCGCCCGCGCCGTCGGGTCGTTGAACACGCGCTCGGGCAGCAGGAAGGTCTCGACCGAGCTGCGGCCCTTCTGGCCCAGCGCGTCGGTGGCAAACAGCATCACCGTGACCTTGAGGCCGGCCCAGGGATGGCTGGTCAGGTCGCGCACGAAGGTGTCGGCCACCTTCTTGGTATTGCCGGCGACCGGCAGGTCGATACGCAGGACTTCCGGTTCCTCGTCGTCGCTCAGCGCATCGTCGCCCAGCACGCTGCCGTGCAGACGGACCTGGAGCTGAACACCGGTCACGCCGAAATCGTCACCGGCCACGTATTCGATCTTGGTCGACCATTTGTCGACGCCGATCGGGCGCGCGAAGTCGATGGTCGGCGGCAGATCGGGGATGACATGCAGCTTCCAGCGCGCCTGCTCGTCGCCACGTGCCTGCAGGGTGATCGTGTTGCCCTGGGTGATGGTCTGTTCGACCTGATACTTGCCCTTGCTGACCGTCGAGAAGTCGGTCTTGGCGGCCGGGCCCTCGCCGCCGTCGATCACGAGCTGCGGCGGCCGGCGGCCGCGCACGTCGTCGACGAAGCCCGCGATCTTGCTGCCGACCGGTACGCGCAGCAGCTTGTCCTTGTCGGCCATGTCGAGATAGATCGGCGGCTTGCCGGTATAGGCCGGCGGTGCGATCCACAGATTGGCGACGACCGGCGGTGGCGGCGGAAAGGCCGGCGTGACGGCAGCAGCCATCCGGTCGCTGCGCCAGCCGCCAGCCGCGGCGATCGCCACGACCAGCGCCAGGATCGGCACAAAACGCAGCGCCCACTTGTCGAGATTGGCGAGGCCCGGATGGGCCGGTCCGTTGGACAGGCCGGCCAGGCGGGCGGCCTCGCGGCGACGATGGGCTTCCCACAGGGCCGTCGCCATGGGGTCGGCTTCGCCGGTGGCCAGGCGATCCTGCACGGCGACCAGCGGGCGATGCGGTATGCCGCTGTCGCGCTCGAGACGGCGGACCGCCTCTTCGCGCGCGGGCCACGCGAAATTCCGGAGTTGCCACCAGGCAAGACCGGCAAAACCGGCCGCCAGGGCGATCAGGAGGCCGGTATGCACCCAGGGGTCGAGCCCCGAGAAAAAGTCGAGGTGAGCTGCCGCAATGAACAGCGCGACGAAGGAGAGCAATGGGACGAGCCGTGGCCAAAGCCCTTCCCAAGCTAGGGCCATCCACGCCAAGCCGACTTTGCGCCCCAAGCCGGGCGCCTGAAAGGTCGGGGGGGTCTGGCTCGCGTCCATCGCTTCCTTTCGCTACGCCTACGCTTTGCTTTTCTCCATCCAGGGCGGGAACCGCTCGGCGGAGAGCATCTCCTCGATCGTCGGCCGCGGTCGAGTCACCGCAAACCGTGTGCCATCGACCATCACTTCCGGGGCCAGTGGTCGCGTATTGTAACTCGACCCCATCACCGCCCCGTAGGCTCCGGCCGAGCGTACCATGATGAGATCGCCGGCAGCCAGCGGCGGCAAATCACGGTTCTGTGCCAGGAAATCCCCCGATTCACAGATCGGCCCGACAATGTCGCAACGGATCGTGGCGGCTTCGGGGCGCGCCTGGCGCACCGGCAGGATGTCGTGCCAGGCTTCGTACAGGGTCGGACGAATGAGATCGTTCATCGCCGCGTCCACGATGACAAAAGTCTTGGCTGAGCCCGGCTTCACCAGGATCACCTCGCCGACCAGGACGCCCGCCTCGCCGACCAGGCGACGGCCGGGCTCGAAGGTCAGCTCGCATCCCAGGCCGTCGGTTTCGCGGGCGACCACAGCCATGAACTCGGCGATCGAGGGCGGCCTCTCGTCGGCATAAACAATCCCCAGGCCGCCGCCGATGTCGAAGCGATCGATCTTGTGGCCGTCGGCGCGCAACTGCCCGATCAGCTCGCGCACCCGCACGATGGCGTCGCGATAGGGGGTGACGGTCGTGAGCTGCGAGCCGATATGCATCGCCACGCCGACGACCTTGAGGTTGGGCAGGCGACCGGCCAGCGCAAAGGCTTCGCGCGCGAGGTCGAGGTCGATGCCGAACTTGTTCTCCTTGCGGCCCGTGGTGATCTTGGCGTGCGTCTTGGCGTCGACGTCCGGATTCACTCGGATGGTGATGTCGGCCTTGACGCCGAGCTGACCCGCCACGGCATTCAGCGTCTCGAGCTCGGCCGAGCTCTCGATATTGATCTGGCCGACGCCCGCCTCCAGCGCCGCCATCAACTCCGACGGCTTCTTGCCGACGCCGGAATAGATGATGCGGCCGGCCGGAATGCCGGCGGCCAGCGCACGGTGCATCTCGCCGACCGACACGATGTCGGCACCTGCCCCCATGTCGCCGAACAGGCGAACGACGGCGAGGTTGCTGTTGGCCTTCATGGCGTAGCAGACGCTCGCATTGAGGCCCTTGATGCCGTCGGCGAATTCCTTCCAGGCGGCGCGCAGCGCGCCGGCCGAATAGCAGTAGAAAGGCGTGCCGACCTGGGTCGCGATCGTGGCCAGCGCCACGCCCTCGGCGTGCATCTCGCCGTTCTTGTAGGTGAAGAAACTCATCGCCCGCCCTTCTTTGCGCGCCGCGGCGCAGCCTTGAGGAAGCGCTGGCGCGCTTCGCCGACGGCACGCGTCACGTTGGCCGGCGCGGTGCCGCCCAGGCTCTTGCGCGCATTGACCGAAGCTTCGACGGTGAGCACCTTGAACACATCGCGATTGATCTGCGGCTCGACTGCCTGCATCTCGGCGAGTGAGAGCTGATCGAGATCGATCCCCTTGTCAGCCGCGATTCCCACCAGCCGGCCGGTGACATGGTGAGCCTGGCGGAACGGCAGGCCGATCTTGCGCACCAGCCAGTCCGCGAGATCGGTCGCCACGGAATAGTCGGCCGAGGCGACCGCACGCATGCGCTGCGGGTTGGCCTTGAGGTCGCGCACCATGCCGGTCATCGCCGCGATGCCGAGCTCCAGCGAGTCGGCGGCGTCGAACAGCGGCTCCTTGTCCTCCTGCATGTCCTTGCCGTAGGTCAGCGGCAGTCCCTTCAGGATGGTGCAGAGCGCCACGAACGCCCCCATGATGCGTCCGACCTTGGCGCGGGTGAGTTCGGCCGCGTCGGGATTGCGCTTCTGCGGCATGATCGAGCTGCCGGTGGTGAAGGCGTCCGACAGCGCAATGAAGCGGAACGGCGCCGAGCACCAGATCACGATCTCTTCGGAGAGACGCGACAGATGCACGGCCGTCAACGAGGCCGCGGCGATGAACTCCACGACATAGTCGCGGTCGGACACGGCATCGAGCGAATTGGCCATCGGCCGGTCGAAGCCCAGCGCCTTGGCCGTCTTGCGCGGATCAATGGGATGGGGAGAGCCCGCGAGCGCCGCCGCGCCGAGCGGTGATTCGTTCAGGCGGGCGCGGCAGTCGGCAAACCGGCTACGGTCGCGGCCGAACATCTCGACATAGGCCAGCAGGTGATGGCCGAAAGTGATGGGCTGCGCGGTCTGCAGGTGCGTGAAGCCCGGCATGATCGTGGCGGCGTATTCCTCGGCGCGATCGATCAGCGCGGCCTGCAGGTCGGCCAGCATCGCCTCGAAGCGGTCGATCGTGTCACGCACCCAAAGGCGCACATCGAGCGCAATCTGGTCGTTGCGCGAGCGGGCGGTATGCAGGCGGCCGCCGGCCGGGCCGATCAGCTCGGTCAAGCGCGCTTCGACGTTGAAATGGATGTCCTCGAGCTTGGTCGAGAACTTGAAGCGGCCGGTCTCGATCTCCTCACGCACCTTGGCGAGGCCGCGCTTGATGGCGACGCCGTCCTTGGCCGTCAGGATGCCCTGGGCCACCAGCATGTCGCAGTGCGCGATGGAGCCCGCGATGTCCTGCGCATAGAGCCGCCGGTCGAAACCGATCGAGGCGTTGATCTTCTCCATGATCTCCGCCGGGCCGAGCTTGTAGCGGCCTCCCCACATCGTGTTGGCCCGCTTCGTATTGGAGCGACTCTTCGGCGCTCGCGCCGCCCTGTTCTTCCGTGCCATGAATAAACGCCACTTGTGCTTTAGGATCGCGGCTTATGGCATATCCCGAACGAGATTTCCTCCCCGGCAAAAGGCCTGGCCGGCGGCTGCTGCTGTCCGCCGGCCTGGCGGCGCTGGCGCTGCCCGCCATGGCGCGCCGCAGCCTGGCCGGCCTCAACCCCGATCTGGCGCGCGGCGCCATGGAGCGGTTCGTACCGGCCCGCACGCCCAAGCCGCTGCCCAACGTCGAATTCCAAGACGCCAACGACAAGCCGATGAACCTGGCGGCCTTGCGCGGCCGTGCCGTGCTGCTGAATTTCTGGGCGACCTGGTGTGCGCCCTGCGTGAAGGAAATGCCGAGCCTCGACCGCCTGCAGGCCGCTCTCCCGAAAGACCGCTTCATCATCGTGCCGCTGTCGATCGATGGGCCGACCAAGCCCAAGGTCGTGCCCTTCTACAAGGACCAGAAGCTCAGCCGGCTCGGCATCTATTTCGACAAAGGCCGCAAGGCGATGCAGGGCCTCGACGTCACCCTGCTGCCGACCTCGATCCTGATCGATCCCACCGGCCGCGAACTGGGCCGCATCGAGGGCGATGCCGACTGGGACACGCCCGAGTCGATCGAGCTGATGAAGGCGGCGATCGCTGCCTGACCGGCCGCCGTCAGACCAGTCGGGGCGCGACGGCGCGACGTCGTGCATAATGCCGTCGACATGACGCCACCGCCCGTCCTCTCTGATGCCGTTACGATCGAGCTGAACGCGGTCCTCGTCGCCCTCACGGAAAATCAGCCGCTGGTGCTGACCTTGGAGGACGGAACCCTTCTGCCGTCGGGCCCCTTCGCCACCGAACACCCGACCCTGCAAATTGGCGTGCGAGCCTGGGTCGAGCGACAGACCCAGCACCCGCTGGGCTATGTCGAGCAGCTCTACACCTTTGCCGATCGCAACCGCCCCGCCTCCGACGGCCAGCGGCGGGTGGTGTCGATCAGCTATCTCGGCCTGACCCGCGAGCGCCTGTCGGCCGGGGCACGCGATCCCGAATGGCGCAGCTGGTATCGCTACTTTCCATGGGAGGACTGGCGCTCGGGCCCCTCGCCGCTGGTGGCCGAGACGATCCTGCCGCAACTGGCAGCCTGGGCCGACGCCGTGAGCGACCCCGTCCTGCAGCGCGAGCGGCGGCAGCGGATCGAGGTTCGGTTCGGCGACGGCACGGAAAACTGGAACGAGGAGCTGATCCTGCAGCGCTACGAGCTGCTCTACGAGGCCGGCCTGGTGCCCGAAGCGCGACAGGCGACGGACCGCGTGGTGCCGGCGACGGGGACGAACGGGCAGCTCGTCCCAGTGCCGGGCATGCCGATGCGGCACGACCATCGCCGCATCCTCGCCACCGGCATCGCGCGGCTGCGCGCCAAGATCAAATACCGGCCGGTGTTCTTCGAGCTGATGCCACCTGAATTCACCCTGCTGCAGCTGCAGCGCGCGATCGAGGCGCTGGCGGGACGCGCCATGCACAAACAGAACTTCCGTCGGCTGATCGATCAACAGGGCCTCGTCGAGCCCACCGGGGCCTCGACCTCGGAAACCCGCGGCCGGCCTGCCAAGCTTTTCCGCTTCCGCCGTGAGGTCGTGCTCGAACGGGCGGTCGCCGGCACCAAACTCCCCCTCTCCCGGCCGATCTGACCATCTGACGGCCCCTCCCATTCTGCGAAATAGGCCGCTTGACCCTCATTATGCTCATTCTTAGTATAAATATCTAAATGCTCCTTTTGAGCATAATGAGGTGTCCGATGTCCTTATCCACTGCCCCGGACCTGATGGCCCGTACCGCCCCCCTCTATGACCGCGTGAAGTCGGTGATCCTGCCGTCGGAATGGTCGACCTTTGCCCCCGACGTCGAGGCGATCCTTGCGCTGAAGCGCGAGCGCAACGCCGTGATCCTGGCGCACAACTACCAGACGCCGGAAATCTTCCATGGCGTCGCCGACATCGTGGGCGACAGCCTGGCGCTGGCGCGCGAAGCCATGAAGTCGGATGCCGACGTGATCGTGCTGGCGGGCGTGCACTTCATGGCCGAGACCGCCAAGCTGCTGAACCCGTCACGCACCGTCCTCATCCCCGATCTCAAGGCGGGCTGCTCGCTCGCCGAATCGATCACGGCAGCCGATGTCCGCCTGCTGCGCGAGCGCTGGCCCGGTGTACCGATCGTCACCTACGTGAACACCTCGGCCGCGGTGAAGGCCGAAAGCGACATCTGCTGCACCTCCGGCAACGCGCGAAAGATCGTCGAGAGCCTCGGAGTCCCGAAGGTGATCATGCTGCCCGACGAGTATCTGGCGCAGAACATCGCGCGCGAAACCGATGTCGAGGTGATCACCTGGGCCGGCCACTGCGAAGTCCATGAGCGCTTCTCGGCCAGGGACGTGCAACAACTGCGCGCCGGTAATCCCGGCGTGGTCGTGCTGGCTCATCCCGAATGTCCGCCGGAGGTGGTGGCCGAAGCCGACTTCGCGGGCTCCACAGCGGCCATGGCCGACTATGTCGCGCGCGAGCGGCCAGCCCGCGTCGTGCTGATGACCGAATGCTCGATGAGCGACAACATCGCCGCCCTCAACCCCGACCTCGAATTCGTGCGACCCTGCAACCTCTGCCCGCACATGAAGCGGATCACCTTGCCCAAGATCCGCCGTGCGCTCGAGACCATGCAGCACGAAGTGACGATCGACCCAGCCGTCGCGGCCGGTGCGCGACGCGCCGTCGAACGCATGCTGGCGATCTCCTAGGAGGCCGGACGGTGGAAACCCTCCCTCGCGATCTTGCGAGCGCAGCGGGCGCGCCGATCATCATCGGCGGCGGCCTCGCCGGCCTGATGACGGCACTGCGGCTCGCGCCACGGCCGGTGATCCTGCTGGCCAGGATGCCGCTGGCCGAAGGCGCCGCTTCGGCCTGGGCACAAGGCGGCGTCGCCGCCGCCCTGGGCGACGACGACAGGCCTTCACTGCATGCCGACGACACGCTCGCCGCCGGCGACGGCCTCACCGACCCAGCCGTCGCCCGGCGCATCGCCGCAGCGGCGCCCGACGCGATCGCCACTCTCGAACGCCTGGGCGTCGTCTTCGATCGCGACACCAGCGGCCGGCTGGCGCTCGGCCTCGAAGCGGCACATGCGCGCCGCCGCATCGTCCATGCCGCAGGCGACGGTACGGGGGCTGCGATCATGCGTGCCCTGATCGCCGCGGTGCGCGCCACGCCCTCGATCACGGTGATCGAGGGCCTCGAAGCGCGCCGCCTGCTGGTCGACGACCGAGGCATCTCGGGCGTTCTGGCAGCGGGACCGCACAGCGCCTGCCTGCTGTCGAGCCGCACGGTCGTGCTGGCCACCGGCGGACTGGGCGGGCTCTTTGCCCACACCACCAATCCGCTGGGCGCCATCGGCCAGGGCATCGCGCTGGCTGCCCGCGCCGGTGCAACGCTCACCGACATGGAATTCGTGCAGTTCCATCCGACCGCACTCGATGTCGGGCTCGATCCCATGCCGCTGGTCAGCGAAGCCGTCCGCGGCGAGGGCGCAGTGCTGATCGACGAGACCGGCACACGCTTCATGGAGGGGAAAGGTCGCGCCGAACTCGAGCCGCGCGACGTCGTCTCGCGCGCCGTGGCCGCGCATATCGGCCGCGGCCACAAGGTCTTCCTCGATGCCCGCTCCTCGCTGGGCGCGGACTTCGCCGCGCACTTCCCCGCCATCACCGCACGCTGCCGGGCTGCCGGGATCGATCCCGCGCGGCAGGCGATCCCGGTGCGCCCCGCGGTGCACTACCACATGGGTGGCGTGGCCGTGGACGCCGCGGGCCGCAGCACTGTCGAGGGGCTCTGGGCCTGCGGCGAAGTCTCGGCAACCGGGCTGCATGGCGCCAACCGGCTCGCGAGCAATTCGCTGCTCGAGGCCGTGGTCGGTGCGGGCTGCGTCGCCGAGAGCATCAGCGGCATGGCGGCTGCGTCGCTGCCGGCACCGCGACCGACAGCCCTGCCGGCCGCCCCCGACGTGACGGTCTTGCGCACACTGGTCAGCGACACCTTGGGCGTAGTGCGCGATCGCGCTGGCCTGCAAACCGCGATCGCCGGACTGCAGCCGATCGCCTTCACCGACGATGCCGCCGCCGATCCCGCACTCGTGGCGCTCGCAATCGCGACGGCGGCGCTCGCCCGCGAGGAAAGCCGTGGTGGCCATTGGCGCTGCGACTTCCCACACCCCTCACCCGCCTGGGCCTGCCGCCAGGCGCAGCATCTCGAAAACAACCGCATCGTCTGCAAACGGAACCCCTCTCATGACCATCCCGTCGCTTCCCACGCTCATGCTTGAACCGGTCGTCCGGGCGGCCCTGCTGGAAGATCTCGGCCGCGCCGGCGACATCACCACTGACGCCATCGTGCCGGCCACGGCACAGGCGGAGACCGTGCTGGCGGCGCGCCAGCCCGGTGTCGTGGCCGGCCTCGACCTTGCCGCACTTGCCTTCAGGCTGATCGATCCGGCGATCCGCATCGAGATCGAGCGGCCGGACGGCACGCAGCTCGCCAAGGGCGATCGCATCGCGACCATCGCCGGTCCGGTGCGCGGCATGCTGACCGCCGAGCGGGTGGCGTTGAACTTCCTCGGGCACTTGAGCGGCGTCGCCACGGCTGCGTCGACCCTGGTCGAGGCGGTGAAAGGCCATAAGGCGCGTATCTGCTGCACGCGCAAGACCATGCCCGGTCTGCGCGCCCTGCAGAAATACGCCGTTCGCGTCGGCGGTGGCTCAAATCACCGTTTCGGGCTCGACGATGCCGTGCTCATCAAGGACAACCACGTCGCGATGGCCGGCGGCATTTCCCCGGCGATACGCCGGGCCCGCGACGGCGTCGGCCATCTGGTGAAGATCGAAGTCGAAGTCGACACGCTCGCCCAGCTCGACGAAGCGCTCGCCGAGGGTGTCGACGCGGTGCTGCTCGACAACATGACACCCGAACAACTCGGCCAGGCGGTGCGTACCATCGATGGCCGCGCGATCGCCGAAGCCTCCGGACGCATCACGCCGCAGACCGCGCCCGCCATCGCCGCCAGCGGCGTCGATCTCATCTCCGCCGGCTGGCTCACCCATTCGGCCACCGTGCTCGATATCGGTTTGGACTGGCGGCACTGACCTTTGTCGGACCGCGGGCTCTGCGCGAGGGAACCCTCCCGCTTTGAGGCTCGCGGTCCGATGAACTCAGCCGCCCACTTCGCAGTGCTTGTTCATTTCCTTGCAGACGCGCAGGACGGCCTGCACGACCATCGAGGCGGTTCCGCTTTCGCCATGTCCGGCATGGCCCGCGATCAGGATCTGCGCGACGTCCTCGTTGAACGGCACGACATTCAAGGTCGCCGTGCGGTCGCCCTCGGCAATCTGCAGGCGGCGGGCGGCGGCATCGTGCATCAGGATGCGTACCGACTTGTTCTTGCGGGCGAGTTCATAGGCGGTGGCATAGACCTTGTCGGCCGAAGCATCGAGCAGGACCGTCGCGAAATCGTAGCCCGGCCGGCCGTTCTGCGCGCCTTCGGTCATCTGGTGAATCCGGCCCAGCGCCTTGCGCGCCAGGAACACCCACTGCGCCTCGGCCGCGCCGAACGGCACGGCGGCAAGACCAACGCCCGCGAGCACGGCCATGGTCGTCAATCGGTTGAACATTTTCATCGATGCCTCCCTTCAGCGGGGGCGCATCTTACGCAAGCGTGGCCAGCGACGAAGCGGAAAACGGCGCCAGCTCGCCGAAGCGACCGTCGCGCACCTTGACGGCCCACGCCGCATCCGCCAGCAGCGCCCGACCGACCGCCACGAGGTCGAACTCGTCACGCTCCAGCCGCGCCTCGAGCTCGCCCAGCTCGCCGACGTCGGAGGCCTCGCGCGTGCGGAAGGTCTGGACGAAATCGGCCCCCTTGAGACCGACCGAGCCCACGGTGATGGTCGGCTTGCCGGTAAGCTTCTTGGTCCAGCCCGCGAGATTGAGCGTCGAGCCTTCGAACTCGGGCTCCCAGAAACGGCGGGTCGAGCAGTGGAAGATGTCGGTACCGGCCGCGGCCAACGGCTCGAGGAAAGCCGCCAGCTCATCCGGCGTCTGGGCGAGGCGCGCGCCGTAATCCTGCTGCTTCCACTGCGAGAAGCGCAGGATGATCGGATAGGCCTCGCCGACGCGCGCGCGGATCGCCCGCACGATCTCGGCGGCAAACCGTGTCCGCTTCACATAATCGCCACCCCAGGAATCGTCGCGCTGGTTGGCGCCTTCCCAGAAAAACTGGTCGATCAGATAGCCGTGCGCGCCGTGGATCTCGACGGCATCGAAGCCGATCTCCTGGGCCGCCGCCGCGGCCTTGGCGAAGGCGTCGATCGTATCGGCGATATCGGCCTCGCTCATCGGCTGGCCGACCAGCTTGCCGGACGCCGACAATCCCGACGGACCGTCCGACGCGGCATCGGGATGGGGCCCGGTTCCGGGCTTGCGTAGCATGCCCTGATGCCAGAGCTGCGGGGCGATCCGCCCGCCCGCAGCATGCACTTCCTCCACGACGCGCCGCCAACCGGCGAGGCTGGCCGGCGCATGGAAGTTCGGCACGTTGGCGTCGTTGGTCGCCGCCGGCCGGTCGACCGTCGTCCCCTCGGTCACGATCAACCCGACGCCGCCCTCGGCGCGGCGACGATAATAGGCCGCCACGTCGGGACCGGGGATGCTCTGCGGGCTCTTGGACCGAGTCATCGGCGCCATCACCAGGCGATTGGCGAGCGACAGCGACTTGCAGGCGAAGGGGCGGAAAAGCGGACTGGTCATCGGTGTCTCGATCTCAGGGAAAGGTGACGTCGCCGTAGGGAAAGAATTTCCTCAAGTCGACGTTGCGGTACGGCAGGCCGTCGAGATGGACGGTGCCGAGGAAGGGCTGGTCCGGCTCGACCAGAAGGATGGTCCTGGCGAAGCCCGAATCGTCGAAGCCGCGACGGAAATGGACGCGCGACTTGATGGCGAAGGCCTTGAAGGACGTCACGTCGAGGCCGAGCGCCTTCAGCGACCAGGGTTCCTGCACCTGGATGAGATAGCGGCTCAGCACCAGCACATTGCCGCGGCCGAACTGCACTACGGTCCAGAGCTGGCCGTAGCCTTCGACGGCATTGAGCACGGTGCCGGTGATGCGCACCGGCGCACCCGCCGACTCGTCGACCAGACCGCCGACCTCCATGTCGAAGGGATCGCCGGCTTTCACGCCGCGCGCCTTGAGCGTGTCGTGCGCCCGGGCGTCGGCAATGGTCGCGACCAGCACGCCCGACAGGTCCTGCGCCAGGATCTCCTTCAAGAGCCAGGTTGCCGAACCCGAGCGGTCGCTGTGATCGGCCAGGACCACCGGCCCCTCGCCGCGCGCGATCGCCTCCTTGGCGAGGCGCACGCCGTCGGCGATGGCATGCACCTTGGTCGAGGTCAGCAGGGCCTCGCGCTGGCGCCACGCCCAACCGGCGAGGTCGTCGGCCGCCTTGCGGGCCAAGGTCTCGTTGCCGTTGGTCATGACCTGGACCGTCATGCCGACGTCGGGCACGTCGGCGAAGGGAAAGCCGAAGAACACGTTGGCGTAGAGATCGGGTTCGCGCGCCTCCCAGGTGAGCGCGCGCTGCACCAGATCCATCCACGGCGACGCGCCGGTCCATTGCAGCACCGTGGGCGAGATGATCGGCACCTTCACCGTGACGGTCTTGGGCGCATAGTCCCCGCGCACGGCGCGTACCAGCATGCGCGCCGCCCGCTCGCCCTGCAGGTAGCTGTCGTAATGCGGGAAGTACTTCACCGTGAACGCCATGTCGGCATGGCGCAGGAATTCCTCGTCCTCGTTGCCGTGCGGATCGAAGGTGCCGACGATGAACGCTCCGGGGCCGACGACCGCGCGCACGCGCCGGGCGATGTCGGCTTCGGGCCGCGCCACGCCATGCACGCCCATCGCGCCGTGCAGGGCGAGGTAGACGCCGTCGAACCGGCCGTTTGCTTCGAGGTCGGCGATCATGCGGCCGAGCAGGGTTTCGTAGGCCTCCGTCGTGATCCAGCCGGAGCCGGTGCCGGTCCGGGGCCACAGCGGCGATTCGATGCCGACCAGTTCGACGTCGGCATGCTCGCGCGCCACCTTCACGAAGCCGCCCATGTAAGAGCGGGCGTCGTGCGCCAGCAGCGCCTCTCGGCGCGCGGGCGATCCCTCATATGTGAAATCGGCGAGCGTGGTGTCGTTCCGGAGGAACGTCACCGTCTCGTGGGCAAAATAGAGGACGGCGATACGCATCGACGCCGCCCTCCCGCCGTCAGCGCGTCGGAACCGGACGTTCGCCGGAATAATCGTAGAAGCCGCGCTTGACCTTGCGGCCGATCCAGCCCGCTTCGACATACTTCACGAGCAGCGGACAGGGACGATACTTGGAATCGGCCAGGCCCTCGTGCAGCACCTGCATCACCGACAGGCAGGTGTCGAGGCCGATGAAGTCGGCGAGCTCGAGCGGGCCCATCGGATGGTTGGCGCCGAGCTTCATGCCGGTGTCGATCGCCTCGACATTGCCCACGCCCTCGTAGAGGGCATAGACCGCCTCGTTGATCATCGGCAGCAGGATGCGATTCACGATGAAAGCCGGGAAGTCCTCGGCATTGACCGGCTTCTTCTCGAGCTTGATCACGACCTCACGCACGGTGCGGAAGGTCTCCTCCTCCGTGGCGATGCCGCGGATCAGTTCGACCAGCCCCATCATCGGCACGGGGTTCATGAAGTGCATGCCCATGAACTTGCCCGGCCGGTCGGTGACCGACGCGAGCCGCGTCACCGAGATCGACGAGGTGTTGGTGGCGAGCAGCACGTTGGGCGGCAGGTCGATGCAGACCTTCTTGAAGATCTCGCGCTTGACCGCCTCGTTCTCCGTCGCCGCCTCGACGATCAGGTCGCAGTCGGCGAAAGCCTTGTAGTCGGTGGCCCCTGAGATCCGCTTCAGCGCCGAGTCCCTCTCCTCGGGCCGGATCATACCGCGGCCGATCTGGCGGTCCATGTTGCGGCCGATATTGTCGATGCCCTTGTCGACGTGCGCCTGGTCGACATCCGCGAGACGGATGTCGAAGCCCTTGAGCGCGCAGACATGGGCGATGCCGCTGCCCATCTGGCCGGCACCGATGACGCCGATGCGCTTGATCATGATGGGTACCTCGAAGTTCTGGCCTACTTCTTCTCGACCGCGGCCGTCAGCTCCGGAACGATCTGGAACAGATCCCCCACGATGCCGTAGTCGGCCACCTGGAAGATCGGTGCCTCTTCGTCCTTGTTGATCGCCACGATGGTCTTGCTGTCCTTCATGCCGGCGAGATGCTGGATCGCGCCGGAGATGCCGATGGCGATGTAGAGGTCGGGCGCCACCACCTTGCCGGTCTGGCCGACCTGGTAGTCGTTCGGCACGTAGCCGGCGTCGACGGCGGCGCGGCTGGCGCCGAGGCCGGCACCGAGCTTGTCGGCCAGCGTCTCGAGCATCTTGAAGTTCTCGCCGCTCTGCAGGCCACGACCGCCGGAAACGACAATCTTGGCACTGGTCAGTTCAGGCCGCTCGCTCTTGGAAAGCTCGGCGCCGACATAGGACGAGAGGCCCTTGGCCCCCTCGCCGCCGATCTTCTCGATCGCCGCCGAGCCGCCGGTCGCAGCCGCCTTGAAGTTGGTCGGACGGACGGTCACGACCTTGATCTTGTCGGCGCTCTGCACGGTCGCCATGGCGTTGCCGGCGTAGATCGGGCGCACGAAGGTGTCGGGCGAGACGACCTGGATCGCCTCGGAGACCTGCGCCACGTCGAGCAGTGCTGCGACGCGCGGCGCAACGTTCTTGCCGACCGAGTCGGCCGCCATCACGATGTGGCTGTAGTTCGGCGCCAGCTTGACGACCAGCGGGGCGACGTCCTCGGCCAGCCAGTTGGCATAGGCGGCATCGTCGGCCTGCAGCACCTTGGCGACGCCCTGGATCGCGGCGGCCGACTTGGCGGCTTCGTCGGCTCCCGAGCCCGCCACCAGCACGGTGACGTCGGAGCCCATCTGCCCGGCAGCCGCCACAGCGTTGGCGACGTTGGCGCGGACCGTTTTGCCGTCATGCGCGGCAACGACGAGAATGGCCATGTCAGATGACTCCCGCTTCGTTCTTCAGCTTCTCGACGAGCTCGGCGACGGTCTTCACCTTGATGCCGGCCTTGCGCTTGGGCGGCTCCTCGACCTTCAGGGTCTTGAGGCGCGGCGCGACGTCGACGCCCAGCGCATCCGGCGCCAGCGTCTCGATCGGCTTCTTCTTCGCCTTCATGATGTTCGGCAGCGAGGCGTAGCGCGGCTCGTTCAGGCGCAGGTCGGTGGTGATCACCGCCGGCATCTTGAGCTTGATGTTCTCGAGGCCGCCATCGACCTCGCGCTTCACCTCAACCGAGCCGTCGGCGACGTTCAGCTTGTTGGCGAACGTGCCCTGCGACCAGCCGAGCAGCGCGGCCAGCATCTGGCCGGTCTGATTGGAGTCGTCGTCGATCGCCTGCTTGCCGACGATGACCAGGCCGGGCTGCTCCTTGTCGACCACGGCCTTCAACAGCTTGGCGACGGCCAGCGGCTGCAGCTCGGCATCGGTCTGGACCAGCACGCCGCGATCGGCGCCCATGGCGAGCGCCGTACGAATCGTCTCCTGGCACTGGGCCGGGCCGGCAGAAAAGGCGATGATTTCGGTCGCGGCGCCCTTCTCTTTCATGCGGATCGCCTCTTCCACGGCGATCTCGTCGAAGGGATTCATGGACATCTTGACGTTTGCCGTCTCGACACCCGTGTTGTCGGCCTTGACGCGGATCTTGACGTTGTAGTCGATGACCCGCTTGACCGCGACCAGCACTTTCATCGCGTTGCGCCTATCGGTGAGTTACCGCCCGGCTCGAACGCCTGGCGAAGGGGTTTTCGTGTAGGGGTGTTCAGCCGACTATGTCAAGGCTATGGCGCACTGCACAAAATCGCAGGGTGGAAGCCTTTTGCCTCGATCTTTCAACAAGTTGGAGGCGCTAGCGCGCCCCACCGGGCACCCAGAGCACGTCTGTCGCGCCATTGTCGTTCAGCCGGCGTGCAAGCACGAACAGGTGGTCCGACAAGCGATTGACGTATTTGATGGCCTCGGGATTGATCGGTTGCTCGGCCGCGAGCCGCGTCATGCAGCGCTCGGCACGGCGCGCCACGGTCCGCGCCAGATGCAGCCAGGACGCCGCTTCGCTGCCGCCCGGCAGGATGAACGACTTCAAGGGTTGAAGTTCGGCGTTCATGGCGTCGATCTCGCGCTCCAGCCGCTCGACCTGCGAGGGCACGATGCGCAGCGCCTGCTCATCGCGCTTGGTCTTGCCCTCCGGCGTGCAGAGGTCGGCGCCGAGATCGAAGAGATCGTTCTGGATGCGGCCGAGCATCGCATCGGCCTCGGCCAGGCGAGGATCGGTCGACGGCGTGCGCGCGATGGCGTTGCGGGCGAGGCCAATCACCGAATTGGCTTCGTCGGTCGTGCCGTAGGCCTCAACGCGGATGTCGTGCTTGGCAACGCGCTCGCCGCGGCCGAGTGAGGTCTCGCCGGCATCGCCGCCGCGCGTGTAGATGCGTGTCAGGCTGACGGCCATCGGCTAGCCCCGGCTCGCAAGATACCAGAGCAGGATCAGCACGATCGTCAGAAGCTGCAGGCGCACGCGCCACCACATCAGACGGTTGCTGCGGCGGCTGCCGTCGATGCCACCGTCCTGGTTGCGGCTCATGCTGATAAGACCGGCGAACAAGGTGCCGAGCGTGGCCAGCGCCGATACCAGCACCAGGACAAACAGGATGTTGGCGAGGGTCATACGGGCTTATCCCGCATTGTGCCGGCCCGCGCCAGTACGGGCGGCCGCCCAGGGCCGCGCGTCGCGCGAAGCTGCCGTGTTGGTGGCGCGACGGAAGATCGCCTCGGCCGTCTGCTCAGCCGACCACAAAGCGGCATGGACGGTGCCGTACTCGACAGGTTCGGTCGCCTCGCCGGCGAAGAACACGCGGTCACCCAGGGGACGGGCATGGGTCGTGCAATCCTCGGGATCGCTGCCGACGCCGGGATAGGAATAGCCGCCGCGCGACCAGGGATCGCTCAGCCAGCGCGGAAAGACCATCGCCTTCGGCGCCGGGATGTCGTCCCCGAACATGGCGCGCAGCGATTTCATCGCCACGGCGGTCACTTCCGCGTCGGAGGCATGACGGTCGAATTGGATCGCCGTCTCGCCGTTGGCGAAGCCCAGCAGGATCGGGGCGCCGGTCTCTTCCTCGTGGTTCACCCAGCTGTTGAAGGTGCCACGCCGCTGCGGCGAGTCGGCCAGCCGGCCGAACCACTTGGGACGCTCCGGCCAGAAACGCCTCGGAAAGCGAAGGTAGATCTTGCCCAGAATGCCGGCGCCGTAGCCCAGACGGCCAATGGCGATCCGCTGCAGTTCGGGCGGCGCCGGGTCCAGCGCCGGAAGGCCGGCCCGCAACAGGCCGACGGGAACTGCGACCACGACGCGGTCGGCGTCGAGCCGCTCGCCGCCCTGAAGATGGACGGCGGCTCCCTGCCCCGTCCAGACGACACGCTCGGCGACCGCGCCATGGCGGATCCGCAGCCCGCGCATCGCATCCTCGATCAGCGCATGGAAGCCGCCCTTGGGTTGGGCATTGCGATCCAGGCCTTCGGTGGGAAACCATTCCTCCGCCGCGACGGTGTCCCAGGTCGCGCTCTGCACGCCTTCGCTCATCTCGACGAAACCCGCCACGACCAGGCGGTCGATCTCCGGCAGCCAGGGCGCGGAAAGCAACGGCTCGACCGCCTCGCGCACCGAGACGGAGCGCGGGCCGCGCACCCGCGCCATCGCCTGACTCTTCCAGGTCGCCCATTCGATCGCAGCCCTGAACGCGAGCCGTCCCTTCACGGCGCGGCGGCGCTGGCCCTCGCGCGTCGAGGCCGTGGCGCGCTTGTCGATCAGGAGACTGTCGCCATGAGATTCGATCAGCGGGATGCCGAGCTTGTCGCACCACAGCGCCAGTGGATTACCCTCGATGCCATGCACCCACGAGCCGCCGAGATCGACCGGTGCGCCCAGCCGGTTGTCGGTCCAGACGCGGCCGCCGGTCCGTTCGCGCGCCTCGAGCACGGTGACATCGAACCCCGAATCGTGAAGCAGGCGCGCGGCGACGAGGCCCGCCATGCCGGCGCCGACCACCACGACCGTTTCCGGCCGGCCGCCGCCCATCGACCAGGAGCCGGTCATGAACCGACCAGGGCGGGCAGCTTCGCCATCGCGTCGAACGGCCGGCCGCCGGCCGTCATCAACGCCGCGCCATCGGTATGGGCAGCGCCGACATAGGCCATGGCCCGCATGCCTGCAGCCCGCGCCGCCTGGATGCCCGGCAGCGAGTCCTCGACGACGGTGCAGTCGACGGGCTGGCGGTTCATGCGCAGCGCGGCATGCAGGAAGAGATCGGGAAACGGCTTGCCGCGCGACACTTCGGTGGCGCTGAAGATGCGGCCCTCGAAACGGTCCCACAGCCCGGTGAGACCCAAAGTGACCCGCATCTTGTCGAGGCCGCCCGAGCTTGCCACGCAGGTGGTGGCTCCCGCCGCCTCAATGGCGTCGATTGCTGCCGCGACGCCCGGCACCGGCTGGAGCGGCGCGTCGCAGAAAATCTGCATGGTATCGGCCTGCAGCTTTTCGACGAAGTCGGCCGGCAGGCTGCGCCCGAGCTCGCCCTCGACGATCTCCACGCAGGATTTCATCGAGCGGCCCATCAGCCGGCGCATCGTCTCTTCGACGCTCCAGTCGAGGCCCTCGCGCCGAAGCGCGCGGGCAAAACAGGTGTTGGAGAGCGGCTCGCTGTCGACCAGCACGCCGTCGCAATCGAAGATTACAAGCACGTCCTACTGAGTATCAGTAAGGCTTGTCGCCCGCCACCGTGACCCGGTTTCCACTGCGCGTGTGCGGCCAGTAGTCCCACATCGCCCGGTGCTGGACGCAGCGATTGTCCCAGAAGGCGATCGAGTTGGGCTGCCAGCGGAAGCGGCATTGGAACAGCGGGTTCTCCATGTGCTCGAACAGGTAACGCAGGATGCCGTCGCTCTCGTCGCGCGGCACGCCGGCCAGGCGCTTGGTGAAGCCGCGATTGACGTAGAGCGACTTGCGGTTGGTCACCGGATGGGTGCGCACCACCGGATGCTCGGCACGCGGATAGACCGGCTTGTCCTTGACGCCGAGGTTGGCGTAGGTGCCGCGATAGGCGTCCTCGCCGTCGTGGATCGCCGTCAGGCCCTCGAGATAGGCCTTCATGCGGTCCGACAACGCCTCGTAGGCGGCGTACATGTTGGCGAACAGCGTGTCGCCGCCCTTGGGCGGGCATTGCTTGATGTAGAGGATGCTGCCCATCGGCGGCTCGAGGTCGCAGCTCACGTCGCTGTGCCAGCCCTCGCCGTTGGCGCGCGGCGAATCCTTGTCGGCGCGGATGATCATCAGCTCGGGCTTGCCGGGCTCCGCCGGCGCCGCGGGATGGATATGCAGGTCGCCGAACAGGCGGCCGAACGCGAGATGCTGGTCCTGGCTGATGTGCTGGTCACGGAAGAAGATCACGCAGTTCTCGGCCAGCGCCCGATGCAGCTCGTCGACCTGCCGGTTGCCCAGCGGCTTGGAGAGATCGATGTTGCCCACTTCCGCGCCGATGATCGGCGTGAGCTTGTCGATCGTCAGGGTTTCGTAGGGCGCCGCCTCGTCGACGACATGGCGATAGCGGGGGCCTTTGTTGCCACGCAGGCTACTCATGAGACGTCTCCTTATTCGACCTTGATGTTGGCACGGCGGATGATGTCGCCCCAGCGCTGCTTCTCGGTGCGGCCGAAGGCGGCGAACTCGTCCGGACTCATCAGCCGCGGCACCACGCCCATCGCTTCGAGCTTGGCGAGGGTTTCCGGCATGGCGGCGACGGTACGGATGTCGGCGTTTATCTTGTCCACGATCTCACGCGGCGTGCCCTTGGGCACATAGTAGCCCGTCCACGTCGTGAGCAGCAGGTCGGGCAGGCCCGCCTCGGCCGCCGTCGGCACGTCGCCGAGCGGCGCGTAGCGTTCCGTGTCGGTCAGCAGCAGGCCCTTCAACGCGCCGCGATCGATGGCGATCTTGGCGTTGGTCGTGTCGATCATCATGAAAGTGAGAAGCCCGCTCTGCACGTCGGGAATGGCCTGCGGGTTGCTCTTGTAGCCGACATAGACCGCCTCGACGCCGGCCGACATCTTGTAGAGTTCCGACGCCACGCGCGCGGGCAACGCGCCGGCGCCGAAATTGTACTTGCCCGGTTCGGCTTTGAGCTTGGCGGTCAACTCCGCCGCGCTGTTGATCGGGCTGTTCTTGTCGACCAGCAGCACGAAGGGCGACATGCCCATGCGCGTGACCGGCTCGAAGCTCTCGATCGGATCGTAAGGCAGCTTGTCGTAGATCGCGGGATTGACCGCCTGGGTCATCGCCGAGGTCGCGAAGATCGTGAGCCCGTCCGGCTTGGCGCGGGCCACCGACTCGGCCGCGGGAATGCCGTTGCCGCCGCCCTTGTTGTCGACGACGACGGGCTGTCCCCACAGAACCGACAGACGCTCCGAGTAGACTCGCGCCCCGAGATCGGTCGCCGCCCCGGCCGGGAACGGTACGACCATGGTCACCCGCCCGGCAGGAAACTTCTGCGCCCGCGCGATGGCGGGCGCACCAAGCGTCGGCGCGCCGAGCGATAGAGCGGCGCCTGTCAGGACAAGGCGTCGTCGATTGAGCATGTTTCCTCTCGTCTTGCTTGCCTGAAGGTTAGCGCAGCCGGCCAAGGGTTTCTCCGGCCGCGTCGACAGAGTCCGTAATACGGAATAGGCTCGGCCGCATGATCGAGCCGGTCCGCCGCAGCTTTGCCGTTCTCGAGGCGCTGAGCCGCCGCCCGCACGGCACCATCGCCCTGCTGGCCGAGGAGACCGGCCTGCCGCGCCCCACGGTCGTGCGGCTGCTCCAGACCCTGGTCGAGCTGGGCTACGCGACCCAGGTTTCGCGTCACATCGGCTATCGCCTGACCGACCGCGTGCTTGGCCTCGCCCAGGGAATTCGTTTCGTCGATCATTTCGTCGACGTTGCCGCGCCGCACATGCGCCGCTTCACGCAGGAGCACGGCTGGCCGCTTTATCTCGGCACGATCAGCCATCGCGCCATCACCATCCGCCATTCGACGGCACCGGAGAGCCCGATGTCGTTCGAGCGATCGGCCTTGCAGCGCCGCAGCCCGATCCTCGCCGGCGCGCTCGGCCGCGCCTGGCTCGCCTTCTGTCCGGACGAGGAGCGTCGCACCGTGCTGCGCGAACTGGGCGTCCGGCGTGACGCAAGTCTCGTAGCCGCCTTGGCCCGCATCCGGCGCGACGGCCATGCCTTCTCGACCATGCCTGGCCGCCTGCAGGGCATTGCGGTGCCGATCCGCACCGGCCCGCGCGTGCTCGGCTGCATCTCGATGCGCTTCACGCGCTCGTCGATGACGGATACGGCGGCGGGCGAGCGCTACGGCGGTCCGCTCACTGCCCTCGCCCAAGCGATCGCCGGCGACCTCTCCGACAAGGAGCGGTCGCCGGGCTGAAAGCTCAGATGTTCGCCGCGTCGATGATCTTGCACATGTTGCGCCGGACCAAGGCCGAGTCGGTCGTCTGGCCCGGCAGGATCATGAAGATGGCATCGACACGCGTGCCGTTACCGATGCGCCGCGCCGTGACGCGGAGCGTTGGCGCCCGGCTGGGGATCGAATGGACTTGAACGGCAGTGAGTGCGCCGGCGGCGGCATCGACGCCGATGTTGCTGAAGCCCTCCGCCATCATCGCGGCGCGGAGATTGTTGAGTGCGCGCTGCTGGTCGACGAGACCGGGGAAATCACGCCAGCTCCGGTAATTGGCGTTCGTGACGGTCGGCGTGCCTTCGACGGTATAGTTCTGGTAGCACGCGCTTTGCGCTTCGGCGGCCGTCGGCGGCGGTGCCGACGCATCAGCGCAGGCGGCCAGCGTGGACAGGGCGGCGACAGCGACAACAATCCGCTTCATACAATCTCCAAACGAACAATGACATCAACGTCAACCATTGATGCCTGGGTTCTATTGCGGATCAATTGCTTTTAGTTGCTGCGTCACGGCAAATAACGCCCCTTCCAACAGGACAACCATGACTTCCTTGCGCTCCCTTTATCCGCCGATCGAGCCTTACCTCACCGGCATCCTCGATGTCGGCGACGGCCATTCGATCTACTACGAACGTGTGGGGCGGCGCGGCGGCAAGCCGGCGGTATTCCTGCATGGCGGACCGGGCGGCGGCATCTCGCCCGATCATCGCCGACTGTTCGATCCCGCACGCTACGATGTGATCCTGTTCGACCAGCGCGGCTGCGGGCGTTCGACGCCGCATGCCGGCATCGAAGCCAATACGACCTGGCACCTGGTGGACGACATCGAGCGGCTGCGCGAACTGGCAGGCGTCGACAAATGGTTGGTGTTCGGCGGCTCCTGGGGCTCGACGCTCGCGCTGGCCTATGCCCAGAAGCACCGCACGCGGGTGAGCGAGCTCGTGCTGCGCGGCATCTACACCGTCACCAAGGGCGAACTCGCCTGGTACTACCAGTTCGGCGCCTCGGAGATGTTTCCGGACAAGTGGGAGAAGTTCCAGGCGCCGATCCCCCAAGCCGAGCGCGGCGACATGATGACGGCCTATCGCAAGCGTCTCACCAGCCCCGACCGCGCGGTGCAGATCGAAGCCGCCAAGGCCTGGAGCGTCTGGGAAGGCGAGACCGTCACCCTGCTGCCCGACCCCGCCCTCTCTTCCGAGCACGGCGACGACCATTTCGCGCTGGCCTTCGCGCGCCTCGAGAATCACTACTTCGTCCATGGCTGCTGGCTGGAGGAAGGCCAGCTCCTGCGTGACGTCGCGCACCTGCACGGCATTCCCGGCGTCATCGTGCACGGCCGCTACGACATGCCCTGCCCGGCGCGCTACGCCTACGCCCTACACAAGGCCTGGCCCGACGCCGACTTTCATCTGATCGAAGGCGCCGGCCACGCCTATTCGGAGCCGGGCATCCTCGATCAGTTGATCCGCGCCACCGACCGCTTCGCCGATGGCGGCTGACGGCGAGGCCTTCGGGCCGCGTCAGATCTCGGCGTAGATCTCGAGCACGTTGCCGTCGGGGTCGCGAAAGAAGATCGTGCGATGGCCGAACGAATGGTCCGTCAGCGGCGTGACGAGCTCGACGCCCTTGGCTTGGAGCGCCGCCGCACAGGCGGCCACGGCCGGCGGCGATACGCGGAACGCCAGTTGCAGGGAAGCGGCCCCCTGTGGCGGGGGCGGATCGCCGAAACGGCCGCCGCCTGGCGTCAGCGCCAAGGTCAGGGAGCCGACGCGGTACTCGACCCAGCGTTCGCTGAGCACGCGCTGCAGCGGAAACTCCATGACGGTCTCATAGAAGTGCCGCATCGCCGGCATATCGCGGGCGTAGATGACCGTGTAGTCGATCTGCCGGATTTCACCGAGCGCTGTCATGGCGACTCCTGAGCTTCTAGGCGCCGCCGTCCCGAGCCGCCTAGTTGCGGCCCTCGATCAGGCCACGACAGACGACCTGAGCCTGAATCTCGGCAGCGCCCTCGAAGATGTTGAGGATGCGAGCATCGCATAGCACGCGGCTCACCGGATACTCCATGGCGTAGCCGTTGCCGCCATGGATCTGCAAGGCGTTGTCGGCATTGCTCCAGGCCACGCGCGCGGCCAGCAGCTTGGCCATGCCGGCCTCGATATCGCAGCGCCGGTCGGAGTCCTTCTCACGGGCAGCAAAGTAGGTGAGCTGGCGCGCGATCATGGTTTCGACCGCCATCCAGGCGACCTTGCCGGCAACGCGGGGGAAAGCATAGAGCGGCTTGGCGAACTGGATGCGCTCCTTGGCGTAGCGCAGGCCGAGCTCCAGCGCGTTCTGCGCCACGCCGACGGCGCGCGCCGCGGTCTGGATGCGCGCGCTCTCGAAGGTCGCCATCAGCTGCTTGAAGCCCTGGCCCTCCTTCTCGCCCAGCAGGTTGGCCGCCGGCACCTCGAAACCGTCGAAGCCGATCTCGTATTCCTTCATGCCGCGATAGCCCAGCACGCGGATCTCGCCGCCCGACATGCCCTTGGCCGGGAACGGCTCGGCATCGCTGCCCCTGGGCTTTTCGGCGAGGAACATCGAAAGGCCCTGATAGCCGGGCTTCGAGGCATCGCTGCGCGCCAGCAGGGTCATGATGTCGGCGCGGGCGGCGTGGGTGATCCAGGTCTTGTTACCGTTGATCTTGTAGGTATCACCCTCGCGCACGGCGCGCGTGCGCAGGCTGGCGAGATCCGAGCCGGTGTTGGGCTCGGTGAAGACCGCGGTCGGCAGCAGCTCGCCGGAGGCGATGCGCGACAGGTACTTCTTCTTCTGCGCCTCGGTGCCGCCCGACCGGATCAGCTCGGCGGCGATCTCGGACCGGGTGCCGAGCGAGCCGACACCGATATAGCCGCGCGACAGCTCTTCGGTGACGACGCACATGGCGAGCTTGCCCATGCCGAGGCCGCCCCATTCCTCGGGGACGGTGAGGCCGAACACGCCGAGCTCGGCCATCTTCTCGACCACCGGCAGCGGGATCAGTTCGTCGCGCAGGTGCCAGCCATGGGCGTGCGGCCCGACCTCGGAGTCCACGAAGCGACGGAACTGGCGGCGCACCTCTTCCAGTGCCTCGTCGTCGAGGCCGAGCGCACCGAAGCCGCCGGTCTCCAACCCGTCGGCGATCAGCTCGGCGATACGGCCGCGCACCGCCGAGGTGTTGGCCGCGATCAGCCTGGCGACGGCCGGCGTCTCGAGCAGTGTGTCGTCGACGCCGAGATCGCCCGGTCGCACGATCTCGACCTGGCTGATGGCGATGCCACCCTTCAGCTGGGCGAGATATTCGCCGAAAGCCGACTGCAGGATCAGCTTCTCGAGTTCGCCGTCGTGCCCGGCCTCGGCCCAGCGCCGCATCTGGCGCAGCGCCGCGACATAGGTCGCGATCCAGGCAAAGCCGTGGGCCGCGAACTGCTCGCGCTCCAGCAGAGCCGGATCGACCTTGCCCTTGGGCGCCACCAGCTTGCGCACCGCTTCGCGGGACGCGGTCTCGTAACGGTCGGCGGCGCTTTCAGCCTCGGCGCAGAGGGCGAGGAGGTCGTTCAGGATCAGAGACATATGTCGGAACTCGGATAGGCGGTTTTTGAGACGAGCGCCCCCTCACCCGGCCTCTCCCTGAGGAGGGAGAGGGGGTTGGGGCAGATGAAGGCGATGTCGCTTGCGCGACGCGCCTAGTCGTCGATTGCGTCTTCGAGGGTGCGCAGCCCCGGGCGCTTGGCCGAGACCAGCACTGCCATGTTTCCGGGCTTGTGCTGGTTCTTCCACATCTTGGTGTGGGCCTTGGGGATGTCGGACCAGTCGAACACTTCGCTCATGCAGGGATCGATGCGACGCTCGATCACCAGCTGGTTGGCCTGGCTCGCCTGCAGCAGGTTGGCGAAGTGGCTGCCCTGGATGCGCTTCTGGCGCATCCACACGAAGCGGGCGTCCATGGTCAGGTTGTAGCCGGTGGTGCCGGCGCAGAAGACCACCATGCCGCCGCGCTTCACGATGAAGCAGGAGACCGGGAAGGTCTGCTCGCCGGGATGCTCAAACACGAAGTCGACGTCGTTGCCCTTGCCGGTGTGTTCCCAGATCGCCGCGCCGAACTTGCGGCACTTCTTCATGTACTCGGCATAGCCTGCCTGGTCGTCGACGTCGGGGAGCTGGCCCCAGCAGTCGAAGTCGTTGCGGTTGATGACGCCGCGCGCACCGAGCGACATCACGAAGTCCTTCTTCGACGGATCGGAGATCACGCCGATAGCGTTGGCGCCGGCGGTGGCGATGAGCTGCACCGCCATCGAGCCGATGCCGCCGGCCGCGCCCCACACCAGCACGTTGTGGCCCGGCCGCAGGATGTGCGGGCGATGGCCGAACAGCATGCGATAGGCCGTGGCGAGCGTGAGCGTGTAGCAGGCGCTCTCTTCCCAGGTGAGATGCTGGGCGCGCTTCATGAGCTGGCGTGCCTGCACCTTGCAGAACTGGGCGAACGATCCGTCGGGTGTCTCGTAACCCCAGATGCGCTGGCTGGTGGAGAACATCGGATCGCCGCCGTTGCACTCCTCGTCGTCGCCGTCGTCCTGGTTACAATGGATGACGACTTCGTCACCGACCTTCCAGCGCTTCACCTTGGCGCCGACGGCCCAGACGATGCCCGAGGCATCGGAGCCCGCGATGTGGAACGGCTGCTTGTGTACGTCGAACGGCGAGATCGGCAGGCCGAGCCCGGCCCACACGCCGTTGTAATTGACACCGGCGGCCATCACGAGCACCAGCACTTCGTCTTCGCCGATCGTATGCGTCGGCACGACTTCGAGCTGCATGGACTGCTCGGGCGGACCATGGCGGTCGCGCCGGATCACCCAGGCGTACATGTTCTTCGGCACGTGTCCCAGCGGCGGGATTTCCCCGATCTCGTAGAGATCCTTCTTCGGCTGGTTGGCCGTGGGATGCTGGCGAGCCGCAAAAGCGACAACGGTCATGGCTAAGCCTCCTGCGATGCAGCAAAGCTATTGTTGCGAATGCGAGAACGCAACGCACAAAATTCGATTCGGAACGAATGTCACAGGGGAAAAACAATAAAATTACCAGCGCTCTGCGGAAATCCCACATTGCACGCGGATTCCTCGCGGGTCAGGCTCGGAGGTAAACGTACGTTTACCAAGCTGTCCCAGTCAGGGAGAAAACCCGATGAAGCTCATGTGGTTCCACCTGATGCCCTACACGGAGCTGCCCGAGGACTTTAACCAGAAGCATCCCAGCGTCTGGGTCGACATCCATTCCTCGCTCTTCGATCCCAAACGCGCACACCACATGTACAACGACTTCATGGACGAGCTCGAATACGCTGCCGAGCTCGGCTACGACGCGGTGTGCGTGAACGAGCATCACTCCAACGGCTACGGCCTGATGCCGTCACCCAACCTGATCGCCTCCTCGCTGGCCCGCCGCACCACCGACACTGCCCTTTGCGTCATGGGAAACTCGCTGGCGCTCTACAATCCGCCGACCCGAGTGGCCGAAGAATTCGCCATGATCGACTGCATCTCGGGTGGCCGGCTGATCGCGGGCTTCCCGGTCGGTTCGCCGATGGACACCTGCTATGCCTACGGCCAGAACCCGAGTCTGCTGCGCGAGCGTTATTACGAGGCGCACGATCTGGTGAAAAAGGCCTGGACCGAGAAGGATACTTTCGCCTTCTCCGGCCGCTACAACCAGCAGCGCTACGTCAACATCTGGCCGCGGCCGATCCAGAACGATCCGCATCCGCCGATCTGGATCCCGGGCGGCGGCTCGGTCGAGACCTGGCGCTGGTGCGCGGAGATGGACTACGTCTACTGCTACCTCTCCTACTACGGCTACAAGGCCGGGCTCAGCACGATGCAGGGCTTCTGGACGGAGATGGAGAAGCTCGGCAAGGATCGTAACCCCTACCGTGCCGGCTTCCTGCAGTTCGTCGGCGTCGCCGAGAGCCGACAGCAGGCACTCGACCTCTATACCGAGCCCGCCGAGTACTTCTACGGCCGCTGCCTGCATGTCGACGCGCGCTTCGCGACGCCACCCGGCTACACGACGGAGGCCACGCAGCGCGCCGGCATCGAGAGCATGGTCGCCAAGGCCGCCAATACGGCGAGCTACTCGAACAAGCTCAGTCTCAAGGCCACCAACATGAAGGACATCGTCGACGGCGGCTATGTCATCATCGGCTCGCCTGACGAAGTGGTGGAGCAGATCCGCCACGTCGCCACGAGCCTCAATGTCGGCCATCTCATGCTGCTGCTGCAGTACGGCAACATGAGCAAGCAGACGACCAAGTACAACACGCGGCTGTTCGCCGAGCAGGTCATGCCGAAGGTCAAGGACCTGTTCGGCGATTGGGAAGACAAATGGTGGCCCAAGCCGCTGGCCAAGGGCCAGCGCGCCGCTGTCCCCGCCTTCCGTCCCCAGACCGTCGCCGCGGAGTAGTCACGTGTCCCAGCCTGCCACGACGACCGTCGAGATCAACGGCTTCCCCTGCCGCGTCTGGACGAAGGGCCAGGGCCCCAAGCTCGGCTTCCTGGCCGGCCTCGGCGGCCTGCCGCGCTGGCTGCCCTTCCTCGACAAGCTGGCCGAGACGCGCACCGTGGTGGCGCCGTCGCTGCCGGGATATCCCGGAGCGACCGGCCACACCGAGCTCGACAGCCATCTCGACTGGGTGCTGACGGTGCGCCAGTTGCTCGACAAGGCAGGGCTCGCCGGCGCCGACCTGGTCGGGGCTTCCGTGGGCGGCGCCTTCGCGGCGGAAATGGCGGCGATCTTCCCCGCCCATGTCGCCCGGCTGATCCTGATCGCGCCGTTCGGCCTGTTCGACGACAAGGAGCCGGCCGCCGATCCGTGGGCGCAGCGCCGCGACGCGCTGCCCGGCCTGATGTGCGCCGACGGCGCCAACTGGACGGCGCTGGTAGCGCCCCCCGACGGCGCCAACTCCGTGGAATGGCCGATCGAGATGAGCCGCGCCTCGGAAGCTGCGGCACGCGCCTTCTGGCCGCTCGGCAACACGCGGCTGGAAAAGCGTCTTGGCCTGATCGCGGCGCCCACCCTCGTCCTGTGGGGCGAGCACGATACGCTCCTGCCGCCGAGCTATGCCCAGAAATTCGCCAGAGGCATCGACCACGGGAACGGCGGGGCGACCCGGATCGAGACCATTCCGGGCGCTGGCCACCTCGCCTATCTCGACCAGCCCGACGCCGTTGCGAGAGCCGTCCTTGCCCATCTCGGTTGACGACAACGTGATCGGCTGAAATCCCGCCGATGCGGGAAAAACCGGCGCCCTTCGAGGTTGCGTCGCCGGTTCTGATCGCTATTGTCCGGCGCGTTAAGGTTTTGCGAGGTGCACGGCAATGACGATCCGTTCGATGAAGTTGACCGCGGGGCTCTCCCTGTTTGCGGCGGTTCTGGCGGTCGGGACCGTCCTGCCCGAGCGGCAGGCGTCGGCCCAGGTCAAGCCCGTGCCGCGCGAGGGCGTGGCGTTCAACGATACGGTCACGCAGCAGGTCAAGATCGACATGGTCGATCCGGAGAGCCGCACCGTCGCCTTCACCTCGACGGCCGGCCAGCTCGTGATCCTGCCGGTGGCTGACGGCGTCACCAATCTCTCGGCGATCGCGGACAACTCGATGGCGACCGTCACCTACACCGAGGTGATCACCATGCTGAACCTGCGCCAGAAGGGCCCGGGCTCGCAAGAAGCGCGCCGCGACCAGATGAACAAGAACCCCAACCCGACGGACGTCGAGGCCGGCCGCTTCACCCTCACCGTCGTCGGCGTCGACCTCACCAAGAACACCGTCTCGGTGATCGACGGTCGTGGCGGCGCGGTTCGCACCTATGCGGCCAACACCATCGCCAAGCAGGACATGCTGAAGAAGATCAAGGTGGGCGATGTCGTGATCGGCATGACGACGCCGCTGATGGTCACGGCGATCGCGCCGGCGCGCTGATCGCCCCTCTCAGACGGAACACGAAGCGGCCGGCACTCGCCGGCCGTTTTCTTTTTGGAGCCCCGCTCACGTCGCGACGCTGACGTCTTCCCAGAATCCGATCCAGTGATCGACCGATTGCATGCGCGGCTGCGGTGCCTCGTACGACCACGCGGCACGCGGACTGCGCCGGTCGCCCTCGATCACGTCGTAGAACTGGACGCCATGGGGGCACTTCAGGTCGTTTGCCGTCTTGGGCGTGATCTGCAGAAGCTCCATACGCACCGCGTCGCGCGGAAAATAGCGATAGCCGTCGACTTCCAGCGTCCGATCGCTCTCGGCGATCACCTTGCCGTGCCAAATAGCCTTCATGGCGGCCGTCCTCCGGTCAGGGGCGAGATCCAGCATATGGGAACCGGCCCGGCTCCTGTCGAGGCGGGATCGGCGGCCCCATGGTCATCGGGCGATCACCGCCGGGTCAGCGCCCTCATTACCTCAGACGTCGTCGCCGAAACCTCCGCGGCAGCGCATTTCCAGGCACGGGCGGCCCCCGCCCCCTGTCCCTGAGGAGAATGTCATGACCCGCCCGACCTTCGTCGAAAGCCGCGACGGCCACCTTCTCGCCTATCGCGACGAAGGCAGCGGCAGCCCGGTCGTCTTCGTCCATGGCTGGTCGCTGTCCGGCGATATCTGGCAGCCCCAGATCGAGTTTCTCGTGGCCAACGCCCATCGTGCCATCGTCTACGACCGGCGCGGCCATGGCCATTCGGCCAAGCCCCCGGCCGGCTACGATTACGACACGCTGTCGGACGATCTGGCCGCGGTCCTCACCCATACCGGCGTCGACGACGCAACGTTGGTCGTCCATTCCATGGCGAGCGGCGAAGCCGTGCGCTACTTCAGCCGGCATGGCGGCAAGCGGATTGCCCGCCTCCTGTTCGTCGCGCCGACCACGCCGTTTGCCCTGAAGACCGCCGACAATCCGGATGGGCTACCCGGCGAGATCTGGGACGGCATGGTCGCTGCGTTGACGAACGATCGAAAGGCCTATCTCACGAACGGTGCGCCGAGCCTGGTCGGCCAGAACGCGACAGCCGAAACGACCCGATGGGCGCTCGACATGGCGCTTCGGGCGGCCCCCAACGCCCTGGTGCAGTGCATGCGCGCCTTCACCGAAACCGACTTCCGCGGCGAGATGGCCGCGATCAAGGTGCCGAGCCTGATCCTCTACGGCACCGGCGACCTGCCGTTGATCGCGAGCAACGCGGCCCGCACGCGCGCGGCGATTGCCGGCAGCAGCATCGACGCCTATGAAGGCGCTCCCCACGGTATCTTCATCACCGACCGCGAGCGCTTCGATGCCGATCTGCTCCGGTTCGCACGGAGCTGAGTTTGCTTGAGTCGATCTATCGGGTCGAAGGGGCCGCCGCCGAAACCAGTGCTTTCGCCGGCGGTCCCTGGAGCCCGAAGCTGCAACACGGTGCGGCCCCCTCGTCCCTGATCTGCTGGGCCGTCGAGCAGTTGCCCTCGCCGGTGCCGATGCGGCTGGTCCGGCTCACGGTCGATCTGATGCGGCCAGTGCCGGTCGCCCCGCTCACCATCGACACGGAAGTCGTCCGCGAAGGCCGCAAGATCCAGCTTCTGTCGATCCGTCTTCTGGCCGACGGCATCGAGGTCGTCCGCGCAAGTGCGCTGCGCATTCGCATCGACGCCCAGGAACCGCCGGCCATCGCCCACGGTCCGGCAGTCGCCCTGCCGATGCCGGAACTCTGCGGCCCGCCGGACTTCTTCGCCACCGAGACGCCGTTCCTGAAAGGCATCGAGATGCGCGTGGCCCGCGGTGGCTTCCGTATCCCGGGACCGGCGGCGATCTGGTATCGGGCAACGCGGCCGATCGTGGCCGATGCCTCGATCTCGCCGCTGATGCGCGCCGTGATCGCATCCGACTTCTGCAACGGCACCTCGTCGGTCTTCGACATGAAGGACTGGACCTTCATCAATGCCGACCTCTCGGTCAGTCTCGGCCGCGAACCGGTCGGCGAGTGGATCCTGCTCGACGCCGAGACCTGGGTCGGTCCCGACTGCGTGGGCATCGCCGCGGCACGGCTCGCCGATACGAAAGGCTATTTCGGCCGCGCCGTGCAGAGTGTCATCTTCGAGAAGCGCTGAGGGAGACCACGATGCTGATTGTCCTCGCCGATGCCCGCTTCGATCCGGCGCAAGCCGATCAGGTCCGTGCCCTGGCCCGGCCGATGATCGAAGCCTCCCACGCCGAGCCGGGCTGCGCGGGCTACGACTATGCCTTCGACCTGCTCGAGCCCGACCTGATGCGGGTGCGCGAATGGTGGAAGGACGAACAGGCCCTGAAGGATCACTTCGCGACCCCGCATATGACAGCCTTCCTCAAGGGCCTGCACGCTCTCAGGCCCAAGTCGGTCTCGATCAAGTGCTACGAGCTCGGGCCCGAGCGCAAGATGCCCAACGCCGCCTAACCCCGCTTCCAGGTCGTGCCCTTCGGTCCGTCCTCGAGAATCACGCCCCTGGCCTTGAGCTCGTCGCGGATACGGTCGGACTCCTTGAAGTCCCTGGCCTTGCGCGCGGCCTGACGGGCCGCGATCGCCGCGTCGATTTCGGCGTCGGAGGGGCCGTCCGCCGCCGCGGCCGGCGTCCAGCGGAACCACGCCTCGGCGTCCTGCTGCAACAGGCCGAGCGCACCGGCGCCGGCCTTGAGCTCCGACGGATCGCGGAGCTGGTGGACGGCGCTGATGGCGAGCGGCGTGTTGAGGTCGTCCGACAGGGCATCCTCGACAGCCGGCGGCACCGGCACCGCCTTCAGCTCCTTGGCCCGCAAGGCGCCATACCAGCGATCGAGCGTGGCCTTGGCCTGCGTCAGCCCCTCGTGCGTGAAGTCGAGCGGCTGGCGATAATGCGCGGAGAGCAGCAGCAGGCGGATCGCCTCGCCGGGATACTGGTCGAGCAGCTCGTGCACGGTGAAGAAGTTGCCCAGCGACTTGCTCATCTTCTCGCCGGAGATGTTCAGGAAGCCGTTATGCATCCAGTACTTCGCCATGATGGCATGACCGAAGGCCGAACGGCTCTGCGCGATCTCATTCTCGTGGTGCGGGAAGATGAGGTCGAGCCCACCGGCATGAATGTCGAAAGTCTCGCCGAGATGGGCGGCACTCATGGCCGAGCACTCGATGTGCCAGCCGGGACGGCCGCGGCCCCACGGGCTCGCCCAGCCCGCCTGTGCCTCGGTCGACGGCTTCCACAGCACGAAGTCGGCCGGATCCTTCTTGTAGGGGGCGACGTCGACGCGCGCCCCGGCGATCAGCTCGTCCCGCGAGCGCCGCGACAGCCGGCCGTAGTCGGACATGCTCGGCACGCTGAACAGCACATGGCCTTCCGCCGCATAGGCATGGCCGCGCTCGATCAGCCGCTCGATGATCGCCACCATCTGCCCGACATACTGTGTGGCGCGCGGCTCGACGTCTGGCGGCAGCGCGCCCAGCCGGACCATGTCACTCTGATAGGCCGCCGCCGTCCGATCCGTGAGCTGCTCGATCGGCTCCTTGTTCTCCGAGGCCCGCGTCATGATCTTGTCGTCGATGTCCGTGATGTTGCGGACATAGGTGACGCGCGGATAGCGCCGCTTCAGCAGGCGATAGAGGGTGTCGAACGCGACGACCGGCCGGGCATTGCCGATATGGACATAGTCATAGACCGTCGGGCCGCAGACATAGAGCCGGATGTTGCCGGCATCGAGGGGCGCGAAGGCTTCTTTTTCGCGCGACAGCGTATTGTAGATGACGAGGGACATCGCCCCTTCTCTCCCGAAATCACATGCGAACGAAGGCTGACCGGGCCCGGATGGGCCTCAGACCTCGATACATCGCGCGCCGACCGCGCGGGGGAGAAAGAACAGCGACATGATGGCAACCTATACGAAGGGTTCTTGCCGCGCAAATAAGGCCCGGCGGCAAGGGCTTTCCTTTCCTAGGCCGCCTGCCCGTTCAACCGCGCTTCCACCCGGCCGCGGCCGATCAGCGGCAGCAGCTTCGCCATCTCCGGCCCTTTTTCTTGGGCCGTCAGCGCCAGGCGCAGAGGATGAAAGAGCTGGCGGCCCTTGCGGCCGGTCGCGGTCGTGATCGCGCCCGTCCATGCCTTCCAGCTCGTCTCGTCCCAGGGATCGGCCGGCAACAGGCCGGCTGCTTCGGCCAGGAACGCCGGCTCCTCGAGAACCGGTGCAATCGGCCCCCTCACCACCTGCGCCCAGCCGGCGGCGTCTGCCAAGGTCGCAAGATTGCCTCTGACGGCCAGCCAGAACGCCTCGCCGAGATCGGCGTCGATGCCGGCCAGTCGCTCTTTCACGTCGGCGTAGGGCAGCAGATGCAAGGTGCGGGCGCTGAGCTGCGCCAGTTCGTCTTCGGAGAAGCGCGCCGCAGCACGGCCCACGCGCGCGAAATCGACCGATGCGACGAGCGTATCGAGCGAGATCACCGGCTCGACGGCATCGGCGGTGCCGAGCCGCGCCAGCAGGGCCGAGATCGCCAACGCCTCGACCCCGCGTTCGCGCAGGTCGGCCACCGACAGCGAGCCGGTACGCTTGCTGAGGCCGCCGCCCGCCGCATCCACCAGCAGCGGCAGGTGCGCGAAGACGGGCACCGGCCCCTCCAGGGCGCGGAACATCTGGATCTGCGCGCCGGTGTTGGTCACATGGTCTTCGCCGCGGAGGACATGCGTAATGCCGAAGCCGATGTCGTCGACCACCGACGTGAAGCTGTAGAGATAGGACCCGTCGGCCCGCACCAGTACGGGATCGCTCTGGCTCGCCTCATCGACATGCTGGGGCCCGCGCACCATGTCGTCCCAGGTCACCTCTTCGGCCACCAGCTTGAAGCGCCAATGCGGCCGGCGGCCCTCGCTCTCCAACCGGCGACGATCTTCGTCAGAGAGTTTCAGCGCCGCGCGGTCGTAGACCGGCGGACGGCCCTGCGCCAGCAACCGCTTGCGCTTGAACTCGAGCTCCTCCGGCGTTTCATAGCAGGGATAGAGCCGGCCGACGGCGATCAACCGATCCCGCGCGACGTCATAATGCGCCAGGCGGTCCGACTGTTTCTCTTTGCGGTCCCAATCGAGACCGAGCCAGGCGAGGTCACGTTCGATCGCCTGCTCGAACTCGGGGCGGCTGCGCGCCCGATCGGTGTCGTCGAGCCGCAGGATGAAGGTACCGCCCAGGCGCCTCACGTAGAGCCAATTGAACAGGGCCGCGCGAATATTGCCGACATGCAGCAGCCCGGTGGGGCTCGGCGCAAATCGGACGACCGGCGGAGAGGCGGAGGAAGTCATGTGAGGCGACTTGTGGCGAGCGCGTGTTGGCGGGTCAAGCCGGCTGCTTTAGTCTCCGCCGCAACTGTGGAGGAAGGTGACCAAGATGCGCACCCAGGACATCGACTACACCGCCGACGGCGTCCGCATGATCGGCCAGTACGTCGTCGACGACAGCAAGCCCGGTCGTCGCGGTGGCGTGCTGGTCTGCCATGAAGGGCCGGGCCTGACCGACCATACCAAGAAGATCGCGGCGCGGCTGGCCGGTCTCGGCTATGCCGCCTTCGCCATGGATTATCACGGCGACGGCAAGCCGCTGGCCGACATCACCCAGACGATGGCACGTCTCGCGCCCTGGATGGCCGATCCCACCGGCATTCGCACACGGGCACGAGCCGCGCTTGACGTCCTGAAGGCACAAAAAGAGGTCGATCCGGCGAGGCTCGCCGCCATCGGCTACTGTTTCGGCGGCACGACGGCGCTGGAGATCGGCCGCAGCGGCGCCGACGTGAAGGCGATCGTCGGCTTCCATTCCGGCCTGGCGACGGCGCGGCCTCAGGATGCGGCCAACATCAAAGGCAAGGTGCTGGTCTGCATCGGCACCGACGATCCGATCATTCCGCCGGCGCAGCGCGCCGCCTTCGAGGATGAGATGAAGGCCGCGGGGGCAGACTGGCGGCTGCAGCTTTATGGCGGCGCCGGCCACAGTTTCACCAATCCGGCGGCCGATTCGCGCGGCATGAAGGGCTTCTTCTATCATGAGGCTACAGATCGCCGGTCGTGGAATGCCATGATCGAACTGTTTGAAGAGACGTTGAACTAGAAGACAGAAGTTCCTGGGAGGATTTTCAGAGATGAATCGCCGTCAGCTCATCGTGGCAGGTGCTGCCGCGTTGGCCATGCCTTCGATCGTACGCGCTCAAGCCAAGTATCCCGACCGCCCCGTGCGCCTCGTGGTGCCCTTCCCGCCGGCTGGTCCGACCGACATCATCGGCCGCATGGTCGCCGAGAAGATGACCGGCTTGCTCGGCCAGAACATGATGGTCGACAACAAGGCCGGCGCCGCCGGCTCGATCGGCGCGGTCGAGGTCAAGAACGCCAAGGCGGACGGCTACACGTTCCTGTTCGCGCCCTCCTCGACGCACGCGATCAATCCGACGGCCTTCGTGAAGCCGCTCTACGATCCCATCAAGGACTTCACGCCGATCTCCTCGATCTGCGTCAACCCGCTGGTGATCGTCGCCCATCCCTCGATGCCCGACACGTTGATGGGGCTGGTCGAGCTGATGAAGAAGAACCCCGGCAAGTATTCCTACGGCTCGTCGGGCGCCGGCGGCATCACGCACCTGGCCGGTGAATATCTCAAGATGTCGGTCGGCGGCATGAACGTCGAACACATCCCCTATCGCGGCTCGATGCCGGCGCTGCAGGATATGATGTCGGGCAATGTCGCCTGGATGTTCGAGACGATCAGCACCACCCTGCAGTTCCATCGCCAGGGCCGCGTGCGCATTCTGGGTTACGCCCATGCCAAGCGCGCGCCGGCCGCGCCCGACATTCCCACCGTGATCGAAGCGGGCGTGCCGGGCTACGAGGCCTACACCTTCAACCTGATCCTCGGACCGGCCAACACGCCGAAGGACGTCGTCGACACGATCGACCAGGCCACGCGCAAGCTGATGACCGACGCGGCGTTCATCGAATCACTGGAAAAGATCGCCGCCGTCCCCGCGCTCGACACGACGCCCGCGCGCACGGAAAAGTTCATCAAGGACGAACTCGCCAAATGGGCGCCCGTGATCCGGGCGGCCGGCGTGAAGATCGAGTAGGAAACCGCCGATCGGCGGAGACCGGCCGGCGGGTCAGCGATAGCCGGCGGGCGGCGGCACGTTGCCGGGCGCCGGTGCGATCGGCGCCTGCTGCGGCATCTGCGAGGGGGTCGGCAGGTTCATGCTGCCGACGCCGGCCCCGACACCCGCCCCGGCACCTTCGCTCGGCGTGGCGACACGGCCTGCCGCATCCTGGCCGGTGGAGCTGATGTAATACCCGGCAACGGCGTTCGAGTTGTCCCCGGCCGTCTTGGCCGGCACGTCGATCATGCCGATGCGTTCGCCCTGCTTGTCGACCCGATAGCCTTCGGCATCGAGCTGATAACCTTCATTGTCCACGCGGACACCGCCCGACGCCGTCCGGAACGCCGGAGGCGGGCTGACCTCGTTGTACAGCGGCTGGGGCAGCGGATCGCAGGCGGCAACGGCAAGCGCCGACACGCCGAATGCCGCGGCAATGATACGTCTCCCAGCCATCAATCCCCCTCACCGAGTACGGTTTCCCCATCATCATAGCGGAAACCGTACGCTCCCCGAAAGGGCCGCTTCAGGCCGCCTTCTTGACCACCGCGTCGCGCAGCTCGCGGCGCAGGATCTTGCCGACATTGGTCTTCGGCAGGTCGTTGCGGAACTCGATGTATTTCGGCCGCTTGTAGCCCGTCAGCTCCTTGGCGCAGTAGGCCGCCAGCTCCTCCTTGGTAAGCGCCGGGTCCTTTTTCACGACGAACAGCATCACCGCCTCGCCGGATTTCTCGTCCGGCACGCCGATCACGGCGCATTCGAGAACCCCTGGGTGGGCGGCCACGATGCCTTCGACCTCGTTCGGGAAGATCTTGAAACCCGAGACGATGATCATGTCCTTCTTGCGATCCACGATCTTGATGTAGCCACGCGAGTCCATCTGGCCGACATCGCCCGACTTGAAGAAGCCGTCGGGCGTCATCACCAGCGCCGTCTCATCGGGCCGCCGCCAGTAGCCCTGCATGACCTGCGGACCGCGGATGGCAATCTCGCCGGCCTCACCCGGCGGCACGTCCTTGCCCTGGTCGTCGAGGATGCGAACCTCGACGTTGGGCAGCGGCAGGCCGATCGTGCCGGTATATTGTTCGGAGTCGGTAGGATTGCAGGTGACGCCGGCCGAGGTCTCGCTGAGACCGTAGCCTTCGACGATCGGGCAGCCGGTGACGGCGAGCCATCTCTTGGCGACCGCCTCCTGGATCGCCATGGCGCCACCGTTGGAGATCACCAGCGCCGAGAAGTCGAGATTGGCGAAGTCGGGTTGATTGAGCAGTCCGTTGAACAGCGTGTTGACGCCGGGGAAGACGTTGATCCGGTATTTCGCCAGATCCTTGATCGTGGCCTGCATGTCGCGCGGATTGGGAATGAGGATGTTGAGCGCGCCGGTGCGCATGCCGAGCAGGCCGCAGGTGATGAACGCGAACACATGATAGAGCGGCAGCGCGCAGACGATGGTGAGCTGGCCCTCGAGCTTCTTGCGCTTGAGGCCGGGCTGCATCCAGGCCTCGGAAGCCAGCAGGTTGGCCACGATCGTGTGGTGCAGGAGCGTCGCCCCCTTTGCCACGCCCGTCGTCCCGCCGGTATACTGAAGCACCGCCACATCCTGCGGCCCCAACTCGGGCCGTTCGAGCCGCATCGACCGGCCGGCGGCAATCACCTCCTTGAACTTGAAATGCCCCGGCAGCGACCAGGCCGGGATCTGCTTGCGCACCGAGCGGAGGACGAAGTTGACGACCGCCCCTTTGAGAAAGCCCATGAGATCGCCGACCGTCGCGACGACGACATGCTTGACCGGTGTGCCGGCAATCGCCCGCTGCAGGGTCGCCGCGAAGTTCTCGAGAACAATCACCGCCTCGGCGCCGGAGTCTTCGAGCTGATGATGCAGTTCGGGCGCCGTATAGAGCGGATTGACGTTGACCGCGATGAAGCCCGCGCGCAGCACGGCGGCGATCGCGACGGGATACTGCAGCACGTTGGGCATCATGATCGCCACGCGCGCCCCGCGCTTCAACCCGCGGCTCTGCAGCCAGGCGGCCAGCGCCTGCGACAGCGTATCGACGTCGCCGAAGGTCAGTGCCGTGTCCATGCAGACATAGGCCTTGGCATCGCGAAACTTGGCGAAGCTCTCCTCGAGCAACGACACGACGCTGGGATAGACCGACGGATCGATATCCGACGGCACGCCTGGCGGATAACTCTTCAGCCAGAACCGATCCATTCTCGTCCTCCCGAAAGTCCACCTTTGGAGACACTATAGGCATGCAAGCGGAAGAACGCTCCTCTCTCGTTTCCTTTCATGTCGTCACCGGTGGACCGGGCTCAGGCAAGACGACGCTCCTCGAAGCCCTGGCTGCCGCAGGCTACGCGCATACGATCGAAGCCGGCCGCGCCATCATCCAGGACCAGACGTCGATCGGCGGACCGGCACTGCCGGCGCACGATCCCGTCCTGTTCGCCGAGATGATGCTGTCGTGGGAGTTCCATTCGTACCGTCTGGCGCAAGACAGGACAGGCCCTGTCTTCTTCGACCGCGGCGTGCCCGATATCGCGGGCTACTATCGCCTGATCGGCCGATCGGTGCCCGATCATGTCGTGCGTGCAGCCGATCAGTTCCGATATCAGCGGAAGGTTTTCGCAGCGCCGCCCTGGCCCGCGATTTTCGGCCAGGACAGCGAGCGCAAGCAGACCTTCGACGAGGCTGTCCGAACCTACGATGCCGTGACGGAGGCCTACCGCACCTTCGGCTACGAGCTCCTGCTCCTGCCGCTCGCCTCCGTCAAAGACCGCGTGGCTTTCGTGCTCGACAACCTTCGGCCGTGAAAAAGTCCGCCATCGGGTTCCGGGGGGCGTGCGTAAGGCCACCGCACGCTCAACGCCCCTGAAAGCTCGGCTTGCGCTTCTCTGCGAAGGCGCGCCGCCCCTCGATCCGATCCTCCGAGTTGCGCAGGTTGCCGAAGCTCTGCTGCTCGAGTTCGAGGCCGGCCGCCAGCGGCAGTTCGCGGCCGGTCTGCGCGAGTTTCTTGGCTGCCACCACAGCGAGCGGCGCATTCGCCGCAATGCGCTGCGCGATCGCCCGTGCCGCCGCCGCCAGTTCCTGCGGCGCCACGACCCGGCTCACCAGGCCGATGCGCAGTGCTTCCTGCGCGTCGATGCGCTCACCGGTCAGCAGCATCAGCATCGCGTCCGACTGGCCGACCGCGCGGACGATACGTTGCGTGCCGCCGCCGCCCGGGATGCTGCCGATGCAGACTTCCGGCAGGCCGAATGCCGCCGTGCGCGCGGCGATGCGGATATCGCAGAGCATCGCCAGCTCGAGCCCGCCACCCAGCGCGAAGCCATTGATCGCCGCGATCATCGGCTTCTGGGTCTGAAGGGTCGAAACGGGTGGAACGCCGTTCCTGGAGCCGAAATGCAGCTCGGCGAAACTTTCCGGAGGCGGCATGGTCTTCTTCAGATCCGCGCCCGTGCAGAAGGCGCGCTCCCCGGCGCCGATGAGAATGCCGACCCGCACGTCCTCGCGGGTCGATATCTCGTTCCAGGCCTCGTGCAGCTCTGCAGCAGACTCCGGGTCGATGGCATTCATCGCCTCCGGTCGGTTCAAGGTCACGGTGGCGACGAAATCGCTCACCTCCAGGGTCACCGGCATGGAGTCTTTCCTTTCCGAGCCAACCACTGTTCGCGCGGCCCAGCCAGTGGGATGCCGGCTTCCCGCAGGACTTCGCAGGTGTGTTCACCGACCAGCGGAGCGGGACGCCGGGTGCGCGGCACTTCACCAACTGCGCGCAGGGGCGTGCAGGCTAGGGTCAGATCGCCTGCGACCGGGTGCTGGACCGTCTCCGCAAGATGCCCGCCGGCAAAGACCGGCGAAGCAGCCGCCTCCGCATAGTCGTTGATCGGCGCACAGATAATGTCCACACCCTCGAAGCGCTGCAGCCAGTCGCTTCGGGAACGGAGCACCATGCGCTCTTCCAGCAATGCCACCAGTTCCTGGCGATGTGCGATGCGCCCCGACAGGTCGAGAAAGCGCGGATCGGACAGCAAGGCGCGGCAGTCGAGCACGTCGCACAGCGCCTCCCAGCGGGCAGGATGGTAAGCGGCCAGCATGATCCAGCCGTCCGAACAGCGCACCGCCTCGTTGGGTGCCGCGTAGGGCGCAGCGCTTCCGATGCGCGCGGGCGCCACGCCCTCCGCGAAATAGGCAGCGAAACTTGCCTCCTGCAGGGCAATCGCGGACGCGAACATGCCACTGTCGATCCATTGCCCGGCGCCGTCGCGCGCGCGCCGGGCAAGCGCCCCCAGAACACCGATCGCCGCGGTGTAGCCGGTCACCATGTCGACGATCGGGACCTGGACCTTGCAGGGCGGCGCATCCGGCAGCCCGGTCACGCTCATCAGGCCCGAGACGGCCTGCAGCACCCCGTCGACACCGGGCTTGTGCCGCCACGCACTCTCCTGCCCATAGGCTGAGACCGAGCAGTAGATCACGCCCGCATTGCGCTGCCGGACATCCTCATATCCCAGCCCGAGGCGCTGCATCACGCCGGGGCGGAAACTCTCCACCACGACATCCGCGCCGGCGGCCAGCTGGAGCGCTGCCTCACGCTGCGGCGGATCCTTCAGGTCGAGCGCCACGCTGCGCTTGTTGCCGTTGAGGGCGAGGAACGCCAGGCTCTGGCCCTCGACGAAGGGAGCCAGCGCGCGGCCCAGCTCCCCCTGAGGGGCCTCGATCTTGATGACGTTCGCACCGAGGTCGGCGAGCATGTGTGTGCACACGGGTCCGGCTGCGACCTGGGTGAAATCCACGACACGCACGCCAGTGAGTGAATCGCCAAGCATCCCCGTTCCTTTCCCGCTCAACCGCCGCGCACGTTGTTCTCGCGGATCACCTTCGTCCACCTGGCAGTATCCTCCTTGAGCGCTCGCTCCGCCTCGGCAGGCGACAGCAGCATCGGCTCGAAGCCGCCCTTGAGCAGCGCCTCCGTGAGCGCCGGCGTGCGCAGCGTCTTGTCGATCACCTCGCGCAGTTGGCCGATGACCGGCTGCGGCGTGCCCGTGGGGACCGTCACGTGCCACCAGTAGCCCGCGCTGAAGCCCGGCACGCCGCCCTCGCTGATGGTGGGGATCTCGGGCGCCAGCGCTGAGCGCTGCGCGCTCGCCACCCCGAGGATCTTCAGCTTGCCCTGACGCGCGAACGGCAGCGCGGAAGGCAATCCCAGCATCGCCAGCGGAATATGACCGCCGATCATGTCGGTGATCGCCTGCGAGCTGCCCTTGTACGGCACATGCACGAGCGGGATTCCGGCCATCTGCATGAGGTAGACGCCCGCCAGGTGATGCGGCGATGCAATACCAGGCGACGCGTAGTTCAGCGGCTCCGCACCCTTGGCTGTGGCGGCGGCCAGCAGTTCGCGCATCGTCGTCGCCGGCAGGCTCGGGCCGGCCACGAGCACGATCGGCACGGTCGCCAGCGTCGCCACGAACGACAGGTCGGCGACCGGATCGAACGGAAGCTTATCGTACAGCAGCGGCAGCAGCGGGTCGCTGCTGCCGCCGACACCGACCGTGTAGCCGTCAGGGTGCGAGCGCGCCAGTTCCGCCAGGCCGATGGTGGTGCCGGCGCCCGCCCTGTTCTCCACGATGAAAGGTTGCCCCAGCAGGGCGGCGACGCGCTCGAACACCGCGCGGGCCACCGTGTCGGTCCCTCCGCCGGGCGGATACGGCACAATCAGCCGCACACGGCGCGATGGATAGCTGTCGGCAAGCGCCGACACCGCCGGCGCGAGCAGGGCTGCTCCGCCGAGCAGCGTGAACTCTCTCCTCTTCATGATTGTCTCCTTGCGGCCAGGGTCAGACCGATGCGCTGCTCAGGCTGCGGCCGCCGCACACGTACAGCACCTGCCCGGTCACGTAGCTCGAGGCGGGTGAAGCGAAGAAGCGCACCGCATTGGCAATGTCTTCGGCCTGGCCGATGCGCTGCATCGGCACCGTACGCTGCAGACCCTGCTGCACCTCGGGCGCGAGCGTGCCGAACAGAGGCGTCTCGACGATGCCCGGTGCGATGGCATTGGCGGTGATGCCGCTGCGCGCGAACTCCAGCGCCAGGCTGCGGGTGAAGCTGACGACGCCGCCCTTGGATGCCGAGTAGCTCGCCTGGCCGCGGTTGCCCAGCCAGGCACGTGACGACAGGTTGACGATGCGCCCGAACTTCTGCTCGACCATCGCGGGCAGCACCGCCTTGCAGCAAATGAACTGCGAGGTCAGATTGGTCTCGATCACGCGTTGCCAGAAATCCAGCGCCATCTTGGTCACGAGCTTGTCGCCGCCGATTCCGGCATTGTTGACCAACACGTCGATGCGGCCGGCGTGCGCCAGGAACTCGGCCGCCGCTCCCTGGACATCCTCCGTCGAGGTCACGTTGACACGGTGCACCGAGACGTCGGCACCACCAGTGCGCAGTTCCCCGGCCGCGGCCTCGAGCGCATCGCCGTCGATGTCCCACAGCGCGAGGCGATAACCGGCCTCGGCCAGGCTGCGCGCGATGCCCAGGCCAATGCCCTTGGCGCCACCGGTCACGATCGCGCTCAGGCCGGCTGGAGTGACTTGGTCCGTCATGCGAGATCTTCTTCAGAGGGCGAGGACGTGAATGGAACAGGCAGCATGGTCCACGCCCCAGATGCCGCCGCCCGTGACCTGGCTCAGCCCGATGCGCGCGCCATCGACCTGACGCTGGCCGGCACGCCCCTGCAACTGCTCACACAGCTCGACGATCTGAGCGACACCCGTGGCGCCGGGTGGATGGCCCTTGGCGATCAGTCCGCCGCTCGCATTCACCGGGATGGGCCCGCCGAGCGCGGTAGCGCCACTGGCCAGCAGCCGTGGCGCCTCACCGCGCTCGCACAGGCCGAGCGCCTCGTAGTACAGCAGCTCGGAGATGGTGAACGCGTCGTGCAGCTCGATCAGGCTGAGGTCGTGTGGGCCGACGCCGGCCTGCTCGTAGGCCAGCCGCGCCGTGCGCCGCGTGATCTCCGCCTCGGTCATGTCGACCTGATGGATCTCGAACAGGCCCGACTGCACCACCGAGGCCAGGATGCGCACCGGCTTGCCCACCCCTTGCGCGGGCCGCGTGCTCAGCACCAGCGCAGCGGCGCCGTCCACCACGCCCGGGCAGCACTGCAGCAGCGTCAGCGGGTCGGCCACCGTGCGCGAGGACAGCACCTCCTCACGTGTGACTTCACGGCAGAAGGTTGCGATAGGGTTGCGCATGCCGTGGCGCCGGTTCTTCACCGACACATCGGCCAGCGTCTCGGCGGACACGCCGTACTCGTGCATGTAGCGCTTGGCGCGCATGGCATAGAGCGCAGGCATGACCAATCCGCGCCGGTTGTTCCAGTCGCGCTCGTTCAGGGGCAGCGCCCCGCCGCCCAGGCCACTCAGGTGGTCCATGCCGAAGACCAGCACTGTCTCGTACTGGCCGGCCCGCAGCGCCTGCAGTGCCAGGTGAAAGGCGGTTGCACCGCTGGAGCAGGCGTTGTCGATGTTGTAGACGGCCTCGCCGCCGGTCCCCAACTCGCGCAGCACCCGCTGCCCCGGAAGATGCCCGCCCAGCGCATTGCCGCAGTAGAATGCCTCGACGTCTCGTACGCCTACGCCGGCGTCCTTCAGCGCCGCCAGGATGGCCGCCTGAGCCAGTGCTTCCTCGGTGAGATCGGGAAAGCGGCCGAAGTCGGAGATGCCGACGCCCGTGATCAGCGGCTCGCTCATGCTGCATCTCCCTTCAGCGGCGCAAAGGCATAGTCGGGCGTACCGTCTGGCAGCGTGGACGCCACGACGCACACCGCATCGCCGATCGCCGGCTCGGCGCCCTCAGGCCAGGCCAGGCGGCCGAACACCCGCAGGCCATTGTCGAAATCCACCATGCCCAGTGCGTACGCGGGCGCCTTGCCGGGATAGACCGTGGTGAAAGTGTAGAGGCGCCCGCCGGCACCCATGGCGATCGGCTCGGCCGCTTCGCCGGCCTGAAGGAACTCGGGCGGCGGGAAGCGCAACGCACCCGTGTCGCGATACCGCGCGCCCAGCAGCGTCATGCCGTCTGCGTCCTTACGGAAATGCGCTTGCGGATACTTCGTGATTTCCATGAATTGCCTCATCACTTTAGGCAGGCTAAATTCCAACGCAGAGGTGTCCTCTTTAAAGGCAATTTAGGTAACGATTGTCCTGAGGCACAACGCAGTTCTCTCGCCTCTATTTTTTAGTTGAGCTAAATAATATGAACCGTGGCCGGCTTCCTCTCCTCGGCTTGCGCGCCTTCGAGGCGACTGCACGTCATCAAAGTGTCTCCAATGCCGCGGCGGAGCTGTGCGTGACGCCTGGTGCCGTCAGCCAGCAGGTGAAATTGCTCGAGGAGTTGGTCGGAGTGCCGCTGCTGCGGCGTAAGGGCCGCTCGGTCGAGCTGACCGACGCGGGCCAGGTACTGCGCCCGACGCTCACACAGGCGTTTCAGAGCATTGAGCTGACGCTCGACGCCATCGCGCGCCGACCGCGCCACGACACGCTGAAGCTCTGCCTGTTGCCCACTTTGGCGGAAAGATGGTTGATGCCCCGACTGTCGCGCTTTCATGGCACCCACCCTCAGCTCGACATCCAGATCATGACGAGCTTTCGCGAGATTCGTTTTGAAGCGGAAGACGTCGACGTTGCGTCTTTCGTCGGCACGGCCCTGCCCGCCGGCCTCGATGGCCTGCGGGCGTTCGACGACGCCTTTCAACCCGTATGCAGCCCGTCACTCCTGCGCGGCGCCGAGAGGCTGCGCAGCCCCGTCGACCTGTCCAAGGCCACGCTGCTGCACTCGGTACGCCGGATGGACGATTGGCAGCGCTGGCTGGATCTCGCCGGGGCGCCGAAGCTCAAGCCGCAGCGCAACCTGTCCTTCGAGAACGCCTCGCTGGTCATCCAGGCAGCCGTCGACGGGCTGGGTGTAGCGGTCGCACAACGCGCGTACGTCGCGGAGTTGCTGAAGACCGGTAGGTTGGTCGCGCCCTTCGATCTCGTCGCGCGTAGTGACCGTGGCTACTACCTCGTCTGGTCGCCCACACGCGCGACAACCCCGGTGTTCCGCGCCTTCCTCGACTGGCTCAAGGAGGAGGCAGGCCGGGCAACCGGCTGAACCTCGCACGTCACGCCGATCGTCGCGACGGCCGCTCTACTTCGCAACAGCCGCGCGGGCGATGGCGGCATCCTGCTCGGGCATCCCACCCGACGCCCCCAGACCGCCAATCAACACGCCATCGTCGTCGAACAACGGCACGCCACCCCCCACGAGAAGCAGGCCACCGCTGTGGATGTGGTCGAAATGCAGAACCGGCTTGCCGACTTCCAAGGGCGCGTTGAGGACTTCGGTCGGCGCCTGAAACATGACCGAGGTACGCGCCTTGGCGATGGCCAGTTCATTGGATGCCAGCCAGGCGCCATCCATGCGCGAGAACGCGACCAGGTTCGCGCCTTTGTCGAGGACGGCGAAGACCGCCTTCATCCCGGCCGCTTCGGCGGCGGCACGGCCCCTGGCTACGATGCGTTGTGCGTCGTCGAGCGTGATGTCAGGCATCCTGCGTCCACTCCGTTTCCTGCCATTGCTTTGCGACGTCGATCGTGGCGAGCGGACGCATCGTGCGATAGAGATGCTCGTCGGCCGGAATCATCTCGACCATGGCGTCGATCATTTCCCGGGGATCGAACTGGTCGGCGAGGGCTGTGCCAAAATCCGGCATGGGGACGACTGCGCGGTTGGCGTCGTACCACTGCACGTGGCTCTCCGCGCCCGTGTCGTTGAAACCGGTGCCGAACACGCCGGGGTTCACGGTCGCGACCTTGACGCCATAGGGTGCCAGCTCGGCCTTCATCGAGCCGGCGATGGCTTCGATCGCGTGCTTGGTGGCGCAGTAGATGCCGACGAACGGGATGACGAGGATCCCGCCCATCGACGAGGTCCACACCACCTTGCCGGACTTGCGCGCCACCATCTTCGGCACGATCCCCTGCGCCAGCTTGAGATGGCCGAAGACATTGATGTCGAAGGAGTCGCGCACCCGTTCCATCGGGATGTCGACGATGGATCCGCTCTCCATCACGCCGGCATTGAGCACCAGAACATCGGGGTCATAGGTGGCTGCATGAGCGATGTCGATGCCGTCGAGCAGGTTGAGCTTGATGACTTCGAGTTCGGCTCCCGCATCTGCCGCGTCGGCGCGCAGGCTCCGCACCTGGGGCCAGGTCTCGGCGCTGGCAACGACCTTGTGTCCACGGCGGGCCAACTCGATCGCCGCGCCGCGACCGAAACCGGAGCTGGCGCCGGTGATCAGGATCTTCTTTGCCATGAGTTCCCTTTCTTTCGCGCTATCCGATGTCACCGTGGGCCACATTCGGGGGCGTTGCAGGTTGAGATTTCCGGCGCCGCACGCCATGCCCGAGGCCTACTGCGGTGCGAGGGTCGCCGCGATGGCCGTCTGCATGGCCTCGCGATGCGGATCGAGCAGGCGGTCGTGGTTGGCGTTGTAGTTCCGCAGCGCCAGCGCGATCGGTGCGCCACCCCTGCCCCTGGAAGTCACGCGCCACGCGCGCGGCGACGCGCTCGGCCAGTTCGGCATCGCCGCTTCCGTCCGGCAGCATCATGCCGAGCGCCTCGCCCAGGGCGCGCGTCACGTCCGGAACGCAGGCGCCGAGGGCGCGGATCATGGCCGGTGCGAACGCGGCGTAGCCACGCGGCTGCGTTATCCCGTCGTAGTGATTGAAGACGGCGACGGCCGAGGCGTAGGCAGCGCGCGCCAGCAGGTGGCAGGACCATGGACGCCCGCCATCTTCCTCGTCGCGGTTTTGCAGCAGCCCGGCCGCGCATAGGTCGATCCGTGCAGCGGCATCACCCTCCCGGCCAAGCCTCGGGTAGGACTGCCGCGCGAGGTGCCACGCATGGCGCCGGCTGGCCTGGGCCAGCGGATTGGTCGTTTCGAGAGCCCCCATACACATGAGGCCCCACCAGTAGATCTCGAAGCTCGTGGATCGTGCCAGTGTCGACGGCGCTGTTGCCAGCGCGTGCGAATCCCAGAACACCGCCTGAGGGCGCGTCTTCGGATCGAAGAATTCGAGGTGGTGCGCATCGCCCCGGTAGCGCACGGCCGAGCCGCCGCGATTCTGCGCCGACGAGGGCGAGGTCAGCACATTGAAGATCGGCATCTTCGGCGCCTCGAGGCGCTGGCTGACCGCTGGCGCGTCGTCGCGGTGAACGGTTGCCATCTCCACCAAGGGTCGGTTCTCGCCGAGCAGCATGGCCACCACCCTTGCGCCCTTGATCACGCTGCCCGCCCCCACCGCAATCAAAGCGTCCGCCCCGACCTCGCGCGCCTTGGCTGCAGCTTCCTCTATGCTCTCCGCAGGCGCGCCTTCGGAGATCCTGGAGTAGATGCCGGCAACCCGTCCGCCGGCCAGCGTCCCGATCCGCTGCGTCAGGTCGGTGCGCTCGTGTACGCTGCGCCCGCACACGATCAACGCGCGCGATGCGCCGGCGCGTTGCAGTTCCATGGGCAGCGCGGCCAGCGCGTCGGCTCCCGCATGGACCCTCAGCGGATAGGTGCGTGCGTGGAAGGTGTGGGTGACGGATTTGCTTTGGTGCATGTCGAGCCAGTGGGCAAGTGACGTCCTGCAACCAAACGTAGGAACGGGCGCTCCGGGCCACAATTCACTTTCCGTCTCGCTATTGTTGAGCAGGCCTATAGCGTTATCGATAGACCTCCTTGTCAGGCTTCGGCGCAAACCGGCGAAGTACGGCGCTGGAGGCAGGGCGACATGAAAAAGGCCCGTCCTTGCGGACGGGCCTTGTTCCGGTGATCGCGAAAGGCGCTTAGGCAGCGGCCTTCGTGAACTTCTCGATGCGCTCCTGGACAGGGCGGACGGCGTCGTCGGCTGCCTTGCGGACGAACGCGCCAAGGTCCTGAGCCTGGGCGATGCGGGTCTCCAGGCGGCCGCGCCAGTACTTGGCCGAGACGTCGAACGCCTCGAGCGGGGTCTTGGCGGCGAGGAAGTCGCGCACGGCAGCGAAGCTGGCGTCGGAGTCTTCCTTGGCGACCTCGAGCATCTTCAGGCCGGCCTTGGTGGCGCCTTCGCGGGCCTGGCTGACCTGAGCGTTCAGCTGCTGCGAGGCATCCTGCGCGGCCTTGCTGATCTGCTCGAAGCTCTCGGTGGCCTTGCGGACGCCGATCTGGGCGAATTCGCGGACACGCTCGCCGGCCGCCTTGGTGGTTTCGTTGGCCTGCTCGATCACGGTCTCGATCGGGGTGGTGTTGGTGGTCATCTGGTGGGTTCCTGCAAGTGATTGGTGTGCGCTACGCGGTGACAGGGCGTATATGGGATTCTCATTGTGCGCCGCAACATAAATTTGTGCGCTGCGACAAACAAAATAGAATATCTATATTTTTCAATATATTATCACCTGCGACACGCGATGCCCTCTTGCCGAGGGATGGCCCGCCGGAGGACAAATCGTCGAACGAGCAAGAAATGGCGACCGTGGGAGGACGCTAATGGAAACGCAGCAGCTCTCGGGCATCGACGCGTCGTTCCTCTACCTGGAGACGCCCGAAACCCCCATGCACGTGGCGGGCCTCACCTACTTCGAATTGCCTCAGGGCCTCGAAAGCAATTTCTACCAGCACTTCCGGAAATTCTTCGAAAGCCGCCTGCACACCATCCCGATCTTTTCCAAGCGGCTCGCCCCGTCGCTCTACGACCTCGACCATCCGGGCTGGGTCGACGAGCCGGTGCTCGATCTCGACTATCACCTGCGCGAGACCGCGCTGCCGGCGCCCGGCACCGAGGAGCAGCTGGAAGAGGTAATCTCGCGACTGCACGCCAACACGCTCGATCGCAGCCGGCCGCTCTGGCAGTTCTATGTCATCACCGGTCTCGCCAGCGGCCAGGGCGTTCTCTATTCGAAGGTGCATCACGCCGCGATCGACGGCGGCGCCGGCATGGCGATCAACAAGGCGCTCTACGATGTGAGTGCGACGCCGCGCGATGTGCCGCCGCCGCCTCCCAAGACCATCGCCGCCTCGACGGCGCCCAGTTCGCCGACGGCGGTCGACCCAGTGAAGGGCGTTGCCGACATCATGACCAACATGATGCGCCAGCAGATCAAGCTCTGGCAGGCGGCACCGGACATCGTGAATTCCATGACCAGCGCCTTCCTCGGCAAGCCGGGGGAAACGCCGAAGGCGCTGAGCGCGCTGCAGAACCTCGCCAGCCAGCTGCCGACGCTCTCCGCGCCCAGGACGCCGTTCAACGCCACGATCACCCGCGAGCGCAGCTATGCCGCGCGCACGATCTCGCTGGCCGACGCCAAGGCGATCGCCAAGGCCGGCGGCGCCAAGCTGAACGACGTGGTGATGGCGATCTGCAGCGGCGCGCTTCGACGCTATTTGCAGGAGAAAGGCCAGCTTCCCGACAAGCCGCTGATCGCCGGCGTGCCGATCAGCCTGCGCGAACCGGGCGATACGCGGCAGAACAACCAGGTGTCGGGCATGCTCTGCCAGATCGCCACCGACATCGCCGATCCGGCCGAGCGGCTGCGCGCCATCGTGAAGTCGTCGACCGACTCCAAGCAGCTCGCTGGTGCCTTCCGCGATACCGTTCCGCAGGACTTCGCCTTCGTTGGGGCGCCG
>Ga0209930_1000876_pt1 | contig 57236 bp, 66 predicted proteins | sample ThiBiot_500_biof_2_FD_183948 | JGI IMG/M metagenome (GOLD analysis project Ga0209930, IMG submission 183948) | Wastewater bioreactor microbial communities from Cape Town, South Africa - Thiocy_cont_500_biof (SPAdes) | ecosystem: Engineered > Bioreactor > Thiocyanate-remediating >...
TCTTCTCTCTTCTCTCTTCTTTGCATTTACCTTCACACTTCTCTTCGTTTTTCTACTCTATACATGTAAAACGTTTTAAGCACATATATGTATATTGAACGAAGGAAATTAAAAGAGAACCCGTTGTTGTTCTTCTTCTTCTCGTAAAAAAGAGAAGAAAAAGAGAAGCGAATGAGTTTTATATAGAAGAAAAGATAAGGTTTCATTTGTTATCAATGCTATTTATCCAACATTAGTTTAATGCATACATACATTCTTTTTACATGAATGTAACTTATATATACCTTATGTTTTCTGTCACGAATTGATTTAGACTGTCAGCTTGATTCTATTCAAATCTCAATTGATCAACAACAAGACGATTCTATCTATGATGATTTCGGTCTGTTTAGCAATGATGGTGATGAAGATAATCTAACATTATTTGGTAAGATAATCATTCTGATTGAATTAGAAGAGAGAAAAAAAAGAAAACGAAATCCTAATAGTTCTTAATTGACTATCAATGATTCTATTTTCTGCTTGAATAAAACAAAATGAAATTTTCTCGTACTATCGACATGCTCATATATCTATCTATCTATCGAAATGCCATTTAGCATTTTCATTTTGTACAATATATATTTCTGTGTAGATTTAAAATCTTTGCCGAAGTCAAATCATGATTTAAGTATATTTGATGAATTAGTTCAACAATGTCAAGATGTTATATCATTAACAAATCATTCACAAGAACGGACACTATTTACAATATGCAATAATAAATTAGACTTGTCAAATACCTCAACAATGATTAATGAATATCAACAACGTTTTCAGAAATCATTACAAAAATTAACCGTCCCATCATGGTACAATAATCGACCACTAATAATTCCTAAATATTCATCGAAAACTTTCATTGATTCACATCAACAACATTCTTCAAAGCTCGATTCTCATCGTACACCGGAAATTGTTCATATACATCGTCCGCATAGTTATCGTTCATGTCGTTCGTCAATTGGTACTTCACCATCGCCATCTGCACATTCATGGCATCCCAATTGTTTGATCGATGGAACGAATTTTACGTCCGGTCTACCGACATCGAACTCAACAAATACATATCGACATAAAAAATATCAAAAGGGTATCGAACGTGTCACTAAATTCAGTCAATGGTACCAACCAACCCAATTCAAAGACAAAAAACAATCGATTTCAAATCGTAAGTTAATCATCAAAGAGAGAGAGAGAAAGAAAAAACGCCAGATGAAACTTTCGATGAATATTAATTTTACTTAGTTGAGATTCTTATCATTCAATTTCGATATATTATATAAAGATGCGAGAAGGATGAGGAAAGAAAAAAAATGAAGATTAAATACATTGATTAAAAAAAAAAGAAACCTTACGTGTAAAACATTTGATTCATTTGCTTCTTAGTCTGGTATCTAAAATGCTTTCTGACCTTGTTCATGTCATAGCTGCCTGTTGTTTTTTCTTCCTAATAAATTAGCTAGGCAAAGACACACACAGTCACGGACAAATCATTGTTACATATTTGTTATTGTTGTTGTTGTTTTTTGTCTATCTATTGATTTTCAATTGTTAATTGGAAACATAAGAGACAAGACTTGAATCTTAACAATTAAAAAACAAACGAACGTTCCTGTATGAGATGATAATCGTATTTCATATATAATAGTCATATGGTATCAATCAAATACTACGGTTTCATCGTATTGATGAAGCAATAAACAAGTTTTGTGTATGCGTACGCATGCTATTGCATGTTGATGTACGTACGTACGAATGAATCGATCGTGTGCGCGCCTTTCAAGGACAATTGATTAACGAAGAAAATAATTTTTTTAATATTTTAATAGATACTCAAGAAAATTTTGAAAAAAATTCCGTAATTAATCATTATGATACACCGAAGAAATTCAACTCAACTTCATCATCAAACGATCCGTTTGTCGAAAATCTCACTATCAACAATCATGCCGATATCTCGTTGACGTTTGATAAGGTTAGGCAATATTCTAGCGCATGTTTATGTCTTCTTCTTCTTCTTCCCTTTTTTTTGCTTTTGCACCCACCATTTTTCTTCTGCATCATTCTCTTTTTTCTTTTCTCGCCTTTACTATTATATTTATAATGTAATGCATAAAGAAAGAAAGAACGAAAGAGAAAAAGTAGCATTATGCTGTCTTTTAACCATTCATCTCTTGATTTAGTATATTTGTATCTTTTAGCAAGACGACAAATCAAATGAAATATCAATAATGTCTTTGGAAAAGTAAGCAAAATAAAATAGTTCAGACAAATATTTCCTAATGATAAAACATAGGCAAATGTTAATGCATTTTTTCTTTGTTATAGTAAAAAACCATCGTTTGATCGTGTTGAATTAGAAGAAATAACAGATGACGACGACGACAAAACAACAACAACAACCAATAAAACGTCAACAATCGAACGTCTAGCTGATAATTTAGTTGAATCGATATTAAATGAAATTCGATTTTCGAAAATATCCGATCAAGATGACGATGAACTTAATACAGGTGTTCGAGAATTATCCGACGATGAAAATGCACTTCGAGAATTGGACGAAAATGATATGAGTGACACGGATGAATTCATTGTTTTTGCAACAAATGATGATGCAACAGAATTAGAAATAACAACAGATTGTAGCAATGAAAATCCTCGATCACCACTAAATTATCGAAATAGTTCGAATCGATTGTATACATTTTCAAGAAATCAAGATGATGATCTAGTGAAAAATTCGTCTAATCAAGTACGTAAAATTCATTGTTTTTTTTTGTTCATGTCGAAAATCATTTCTTAGAAAATCTAAAACATTATAACATTTTCCTTTTTTTGCTACTATGTGGTAAGTACTAATAATCTCGTACGTTTATGATTATTATTTCTCGTTCTTGTAACGATGATAAAAAAAAAGAATCATCAAGCATTAATTATCTCTATGTTTTCTTTTATTTGTCTTTGTCGTCTGTCTACCATGTGAATGTCTCTCTTGAGATTTGACTTTTTCATGCTAAGAAAAACACCGAGAATCTGTTCGATATGTTAACCGAGTTATAATATTCTTTCGTTCGTAAGAGAGAGAGAGAAGAGAAAAAGTCGTAATTATCGTACTGTCATCTGTCTGTCCCAAACGATTATGTATCGTTCATTTTCAAGGTAGATTTTATCGTTTTCTTTTTTTTTCGTAAATGTTTTAATAATGATTGTTGTTTGCATTAAATGAGATTATAAATGAAGGACATATTGTACTGCTTTTTCTGTTGTGAAATCTAAAACTTTTTCTTTTTCTTTTTACTCGTCTAATGATTGATTTCTCTCAGATTTCTCGAGAATTGTCATTCTTAGTTCTCTTCCCTTCGAGAAGTGTATATCACCACATTCAGTCATTCTTGTTTTCTTGTTACTTAGGACACTTCAACAGCAGCATCCGATTTAATGATTGCTGACAAAGATCTTTCAACGACAACAACTAATCTAAATGTAAATGAACAAAACAATTCAATTGATGATCAAGATTCGTTGCCGATCTATCGTTCACATATACAGAAACGTCATATCAATCTTGGAAGATACTATGATGGAATGATGAGACCAAGCACTAGTCACATACCAACATATAATATCCGTTATCAAAATGATTCATTACCAGCAACAAACGAAGGTGTTACCGAAGAAACAGTACGAACAGGACGAATTCTACTAGATCAAATACCGAAAATGATTGAATTGAATAAAACCAATAATCACGAGTAAATATTTCATATTGATTTTTATATGAATTCTTCGAAATTATTCAATTTTCGTTTTTGTTCTTCATAGATCACTACCAATTCGATCGATATTGAAAAATACTCGGTCAAATCATGAGAAAAAATCACATGAAGATCTTAGTTTAAAAATCATCGAAGAACAAGAAGAAGAAGATCGTAAATCACCAAAAAAAGTCATTACAATGATTACTGAAGAATATCATCGAATTCATCGAAAGATTATCGAAGAAACTCTTGATGGTATTTTAACGAAAAAAAAATCAAACAAACTATTTCTCTATTTAGATTTCACTCCTAAACCTATTCAACCAACAATCATCGATCAATGTCCGTATCAAAAACTCTCCGATTGCTATTCAGGTTATTCACATCTACGAAATGATAAATTAACAGTACCATCGAATATTTCATCATTACAAACAACAACAACAACTGACGAAGCTTATGAATCTGAACATACGACAGCATCACCGACGAATAGTTCATCAATCATCGCACATATTCACCCCGATCTCGCACATGAATTCGACTATCCATCACCGCCACCACCTGTACCCGATCGTCGTCTTAAACCTGCACATCTACGTCCACCACCACCGCCTCCGACTAAACCTCGAACATTATTAAATCAACAAGAAACTAATTCAAATAGAGTTGTTTATAGTAAAATACAAAAACATCAAACGAAATCATCACCATTAGCTGCCATTCAACATCTAATGGCAACTAATACCAATCAATCAACATCGACATCAACAGCGCGTACATTAAGTAGTCGTCATTTTTGTGGAGTGATACCAACAAATAATGATTTGATAACATCATCTCAACCGACAGATACAACTGAAACAAAATTCAAACGAAATTCGAAAATTTCGTCTAAAATTCGACCGAAAAAACCTGTGTCATCATCGAATTTCGATGAAGCAACGAACGGTTTAGCTATTCGATTGCCAGCGTCAGATTCGTCGACGAATAGGTTAGTTAAGTTTTGATCATTAATCGTCGATCTCTCTGTCAAATAAATAAACACACTCGTTTCTATGAGACCATACTACTTTGTAATTATATCTCAATAATACCACATACAGCGAGAGATGATTGTTTACAGTTACTAGAAAACGTTTTAGATAATAGTTTGTAACGATTTTCTTTTTTTTTTGTCTTAGAACGTCAACTCCATCAGCAAATAAACGAACTACTCCGACGACAAAGCAACGACCTATGTCAGAAAATGTATGTCTTTCAGATGTTTCTTTTCATGTCTATTCAATGTATATTTATTTGTTTAGATTTCAGCAAATCGATCATCTGTCTATGAAACATCAGTTTGAAAAGAAAGATTATTCGTTCGTTTTTTTTGTTCCACTGTATAAATCTTCTCCACAAAAATGATGCCACTATGTGGTTTCTATAGTATATAAAATGAAAGTATTATATTTGGTTCTTAGATCAGTTGTTTTATGAATTCTATAGATCAATGTGTGTGTATGCTTGTATTTTTTTTATATAATAAATGAGAGTCTTAAATTGAATATATGAGATATATTGTGAGTATTTTTGTTATTCACTGACATCTAGTTTGAATATAAAGCGTTCGATTGTCATGACAATCGGAATTTGCATGATGAATGTAATGGCGAATGAAGCAATCTAAAGAAAAACTCCATCAGTCTATCAAGAGTCAATAACAATTTTCCGTTCGTTGTTTTGATTGATTCAAATAATGTCTGTTTACAATAGTAAAGCTAACTATCATCCTGTATCAACATTACCTGGAAGTTTACCAACAGGTAATTTTCGACTATTTAGATCGGATTTTTACTAACACTTGCTTGTTTAATTAGGATCATATCTTTTACCTGGTAATGGTTACTATAGGTAGAACAAAAGAAAACATGTTTCATTTTGATTATCTATCTACTTTCTTTTTTCTTCTGAAAATAGTGTCGAAGGCCGTTTGCCACGACTTCGTTATGATACACAAAAATTTCTTAACGATCCTAAATACGCCTACTCGCAAAGTTATCGTATCGATGCAATGCAAGCATTACAAAATGCAAAAAAAGGTTAACTACATTACATTCTTAGTCATAGAGTCTTTGAAAAATAAAATCAATTTAGGCACGAGTTTACCACGATACTATTCTTATTATCCTCATTTTGAAGCCACTCGAGAACGACATATATTCGTACCGAAACATTTTCCTAATGAAAATCCGTCAACTTATGATCATAAAGGTTTACAACATTTCAAAGAGGTAGATTAGCATGTTTATTTTTCTCTTTAAAACAATCAATCAATTGTTTAGCAAGCAGAAAATACAGGAAGTTATGCACTTCGAAGTGTCAACAGTTTACCAGCAGTAGATTATGTTACAATACCGAAACCAGATGAAAACGATGAAATCTATCGATCATATAAGCCGAAAATGCCCTAGTAAATTCGAATGTATTTTGTTTCAGCACAAAAAATGATCTCATTTTCTAGTGATATGATGGTTTTACGTGATGAACAAATGTATAAAACACCTTATTCAAGAGATTTTATGACACGAGATCGATCCTATGTATCAAGTACAACACTTGTTCCTCGAGGATCATAATTTTCTCTCAAGAAAACAAACATTCTTCGCTTGATCATACCCCGATGATAATTTCTTTTTTTTTCTATTCTAATAATTAATCTTTTGGCTTTGAATTTATTTTAATAAACTATCACATATTTATCATCTCGAATGTTTGTTAGTGACATCTGCGGATCGAGTTGATCGAGTTGTTGTTTATCGAAAATAATAATATTAAATTCATAGTTTCGAGAAGAAAATTCAATTGATAGAACATATTTTTGATCGTGTATTTTTTCATTTGAAAAAACATGGTTTTCATTGAAAACCAATAGCAAAACTATGGACGACCAATGAATAAACAAAACTGATTCAACTATGGAATGAATATTTCTTGTATCTTGTCAGAGATTATTGTGTTTTTTTTTTCTTCTAAATTTTCATTTCAGATCTATTTGAGTCTCTCGTTTCTTTTTTTTTCTTTCGAGATTATTCTTCGAAATGTCTGCCAAAAAGTCTTCAGCTACAGCTGCTTCATCAGCAAAACAACAAACTTCGACTGCTACCAAAACCACTGCTGCAGCTAAACCAGCGCCAGCTCCAGCTAAACCAGCTGCTGCTGCTCCACCAAAAGCAGAAGTAAATTTAAAAGAAAAAAGTATTTCTTTACATCATTGAACTATTTGTTTTGCTTCAAGAAACCTAAACCAGCTGCAAGCACTGTTACAGTTCCAACACCAGCTCCAGCTAAACCAAAAACAACATCATCATTAGCTAAAACATCAACAAAAGTTACGAAAAAACCAACAACAACAGCTAAACCTGGTAAAACCGGCGGCAAAAAGAAAACTAAATCGATCAAATACTATATCGATTGTACACATCCAGTTGAAGATGGTATCTTTGATCTTAATGCATTCGTATGTTGATTATTTTTGTCTTCGAATTTTCTTTTCATCGATCATTTTAGGAACGATTTTTACTTGAAAAAATGAAGATCAATGGTAAAACATCGAATTTAACTGGTAATGTTTCGGTCGACAAAGCTAAAGCTAAAATTGCCATTACCTCTGAAGTTCCACTTTCGAAACGGTAGATTACTTTTTTTAATTTTTATTTCGATTTGTTTTTCTTCTCGTCAAATAGATATATGAAATATTTAACAAAAAAATTCTTGAAAAAACATGAACTTCGTGATTGGTTACGTGTGATTGCTAATTCAAAAGATTCCTATGAATTACGTTATTTCAATATCAATCAAGAAGAAAATGATGGCGAAGATGCTGCCTAATCGTTTTTTTTTCTCGGATTGTTTTGTTCGTTTTTTTTTTGGTTTACATTGGAAGAATTTATTCTTCATGTACTAACAAACAAAACAAAACATATTTAACAAGAAGAATATATTTGTTAATAGCATCGAAATGATTTCGACAGTTTTTCGACACGATGATGATGATGATGAGAGTTGTTTATGCATGCAAGCAATTGGTATCGAAGCTGAGTTTGTTATTTGCGTTAGATTTTTCGGAATGAATTGACATGTCGGTGGTTGTAGACCGCCGCATGTTGTCGGCAAACTATCCGAACAATTGCAGCCAACTGATATAGCTGATTGAGGTATACGATTCGATAGTAATGCACGAGATTGTTCGAAATTGGAATAATTTTGAAAGAGATCATCTAAAAATTTCATGACAAATGTTGCATTACATGAATTGAATACGACTCCTCGCATGTAAATTAACCATTGTAAATTGGCATCGATGATATTATTGAATGACATCGATGTTGGCCGATGGCCATGCGTCGGATAGATTAATGTCGATGGAGGAAATGTACATTTTAAACTTTGTAAAATACCGATCCAATTACATATATGAGTATCTGAATCGGGATAAGTATCAAGAGGAGATACGAATAGATGACTATGAATACTAACGAGATCACCGGTAAATAGAGCTCGAGCTGATCGTATGTAGATCATTGATGCATGAGCTGACTCAGCACTAGGAAAATTTGAAATGATTTCAATATGTTCATCGTTAAACATTGTTATACGATGATCAAGAACTTGAATATGCTGATTATATGGAAATGTTTTTGGTGATTGTCGTTTATCGAGTTGTAGCGATGTTTCAAATGGATTTGCATTAGACCAAAATTCGAGCCAATAATTCATTTCATTTAATGCACTTGAACTGCTAACATAAACAGGTAATTTTGTTCGATTTAATTGATGAAGAAAACTAACTAAACCAAGTAAATTATCGGGATGTGTATGTGTAAGAAAAATAAATGCCGGTGGAATATCTGCTGAAAATAATTCCAACCATCGATTAGCCAATTGAATACCATGTTGCCAAAAACAACCGCAATCAATAATAAAACCTTGTTTATTATCATGTATAATCCAACTATTTGAGGAATCATTCGATATACGGACTTGTTCGATTTCAATCATTGTTATTGATTGAAAACTAATGAATAAATAAATCAATTCGACTAACATATTGATCCAAATCGATTAAAATGATTCGAATGTATTGTATATCCGTTGAAATTTGATTTTTATTTGCTATGTTAACATGTGTAGGTCGAGTTTTACTTCAATATGTACAAATATAGTTCAGACAGAAGAAGAACTATTCATTCATTTTCAATTATAAAAAACAAACGATAACAATAAACTTCTTTCTTTTTTTTATTCCGTCGATTGATTATTTATTTAATTAAATTTATATGTGTTATATGTATATAGTTGAAAATCACGCACACGCACACACATTTAACAAATAATATTCACAAACAAAAAAAAATCGTTTTCAATTTATATGACTTGGAAAATTGGTCGTTGTTGTTGTTGTTGTTGTTTTTATTATTTTGATCATAGATCTCTTCTATTCGTTGTTATTGATGATTGAGACTTTTTTCTTTCTTGTGTATCAGGCATTTTAATATAAGCTAACCATGATATGGCACAGAATAGAGCTGATAAACTTCGAAAACCACATCCAAGTAATGCCAGTGAAATAGCCATCTTCTTATTATTATAATGTTTACATTGATTATTAATTCCACATGTTTCACGTACCCATGTTTTACATGTTCGATCGATAATTGCGCCAAATAGAAGTGTACCTGGCAGATAACCGAATGTTTTCGTCAGTGTCGAACGAAAACCAAGCGAAAATGCTCGATGTGTTGGTTGTACACTATGTAGAACACATTTTAGTGCTGGCACAATGACACAACATGACATGAATACAACGACGAATGCTCCACATAAAGTTATATAAAGATTAATCGTACATTTTCGTTCTTTACAACGGCCTAAAAATCGAAGATAGTGTTAATTTCTAATGTTTTGTTTGTTTTTTTTTCAACATACCAACAGCAACAGTCATATTTGATCGTAGACATAGACAATCTGCGTATTCACCTTTGAGAATTTTTCTACAGCCTAATAAACAAGGATTTTGATAGGTTTTTTGTTGAGTTCGATCGCACACAGGTTGATAGACATTCACATCGCATTCTTCAAGAGAACAAAAAAAACAATAAACATACAATTTTTGTTTTTAATTTTAATCGAATTCATTCGTACTGCATCTTCGTTTACATGGACTTTCAATAATTTCTTCTTGTTCTATCACAGATTCATCGAAAAAATCATCATCAAATGGTGTTGATATAATCGGCAAGGAATGTGATGTATCTTCAACAAACAAACAAAAACAATTCAATTATTTAATTTCGATTTCATCATAACTTACCAATAGTCGGTTCACGACAATGAAGCATTAATCCAAGGAAGATCACAGATGATGTAGCAAGAATAATACAGCAAAATTTCGCACATTGACGACCATTCATATCGAATCGTTTGACACAATAAGCGCCTAATGGTGTACCGAAAATGACCTATGTATTTAAAAACAAAAGAGATTTTTTCGATTTACAGGAAAACATGTTGTTTCTTTACGGAAAATAATGAAATCACACCAATATAAACACTCGAATGTGATGCTGTTGTACGAAATTGATATTCGATATGTTTACTTAGAAATGCAAGATAACCTTTGATTAATAGAGCTTCAATAATTGCACAGCCTGTTATACCCATAAAACGAAGATTGAGTAATAAATGTTTCATTAATGAAAAAATATCGAAAATAAATTCTTTGAATTCAAGAATATTCGTCAATGTCGTACATTTTTCTTCACTTGTTTCAATCGATAGAGATTCTTTTTCGTTTAAAATTATTTCCTGTTGTAAACCAGTCGGTGTTAAATCTGTTGTCAGTGAATTCTGTGTCGATGGTGTTAAAAGTTGATATGTCGGATTGGGTGTTGTTTGAGGATTCTTTTGAATGAGTAAATCTTTTCGTCGACGACCAACATCAACCAAACAAAGAAATAAACAAAGTATAAGACTTAAACATGTTCCAAGAGCGTAGACAAGCCACCAAGCACCGACCCATTCCGAATAGTTCGGTGTTAACCAAAACGGTTTCTTAATATATGTATAAACTTTTAAAAATTGCGATGTAGCAAGAAAACCCAAACCAATGCCGATGCCTCCAACAGCATAATAAATTCCTATGAATACAATTAAGTGATCAAGCTTCCAGAAAAAAAAAGAACTTTTTACCTTGAGCAATGGGTGCTTTCTCTTGCGGAAATATGTCTTCAATTAATGTCACAGCTAATGTCGGCAGTGCAGCAGACCCACAAGCATTAATTATATTCGATGAATAGAAAACATATTTTAAATGACTTAAAAATCTTAAATTATTCGACATTGCACAAATATCTCTTGTTCGATTCGGATTACATAATGTTAGATGATTGACAGCTTTAGGATTCAATGGTGGTTTGCCACGTTTCGATTCTAATAAATGCGGAAATGACATAACTAAAAATCCACAAGCAAGAACACCCATTGACACAGATATCCAACGAACTTTTCGTCCACTTCGATCACCGAAATAGCCAACTAACGGATACGAAAATATGGCAACAAGTTCGTAAACCGATTGGAAAAGACCTGTTTCAGTTGATGTCATATAAAAGCCCGATTCTAATGTTGTCATAATCGCATTATTTGAACCGCCAACGATTGCATTTTGTATGACATTGCATGCACATATAAGTATGAAAACAATTTTAACTGATAACGAAATCGAATGTGTTTTCGTTGTTGGTGAATTTTCAACATTAATTATATTGAGTTCGTTCTGTTCCATGAATGCGAATAAGAAAGATAAAAACCAGATTCACCCCAAAAGAAACCGAAAGTACAGATTTTTATTTTTAGATGACAAGCAACATTTTCTGATCAAAGAAAATATAGACTAGTTTATTATTTTAAAAGGAAAAAAAACCCATATATGTTTTAGTATCTAGAAAAGAAAAAGAAAAATTTATGATTGAGAAATACACGAAAAATACCGACAAGGTAAAAAAACCGGCGAGAGAGAGAAAAACACAACAGCAATAACGAGGATTTGACTCATTTAATCGAAGGACATTCGTTGTCATCTGCTTTCGCATTCTCATTATCGGTTGCTCACGATAGTTTACTTAATTATCTCCTAATAGCGTGATCTCATTGTGATTTCTTTTTTTTCTCTCTCTTAACAAATATAATCGAGTAAACATTATTAGAAAATAAAAATGGAAGATCTTCCTTTTTTCTGCCTCCTCTTCTTCTTCTTCTTTTTTTTATATTATAGATTGTTTTAAATGTCAAAATATTTTTATTCATTGCAATCAAACTGTCATTCTTGCTCGCATCGTTCTCTTTACTTTAGTTTTTTTTCTGCTATTTGATCATTCATAATATATATATATATATATATTAAAAATGTCGTCACATCATCGTCAATAGAACTCTCTAAATAGACATAAAAAAAGATTTTTCAAAGTATAAGTATTGCTATAATCAAGACTCTTTTTTTTCTAACTACCCTGCCATCGATGTTTCTCCTCCTTCATTTTTCTTTTTCTTTTTTTTCCTTTCTTTCTTCCTGCTTTTTCTTTTTCTCCTGTTTCTTTTTTCGATAGAATCTACACGAGACAAATGGTAGTTAAGCTTCGTATTCGACGATATTTCCATCTCATTCTTTCTCGTTATGATGTCGTTCGATGTTTCTGTAAATCTCTTTCTCTTTTTTTTCATTCTTCGCTTGTTATTGCTGTTGTTTTTCCTCCCTCTCTCACATTCATCTGATTGAGATACCATTCAATTTTTGTTAGAACAACATTGTATAAATACGCGGCCGAAATTGTCCGTTGTTTGCACTGAAAAAATGATAAATCGCTTTTTTTTTCTCTGCAAACATATAATTATTAATTCGAACTGAACGTGTCGATATAACTTCATGTTGATTAATTAATCTTTTCTTGTTTTTACTCAAGAGAACATTGAAAGTCAAGTTCAAGATTACTCAATTGTTATTGTGGCACGTAGTTTGATATAGCTTCATTTCTTTTTTTTATCACAATCTATCGACATAACCTATACGTACATGAAACTAAAAATGACTAATGACGCGATAAAACTAACACTAGGGAAATGAATTGTCGAAAGATAATGCAAACTATTCGAATTAGTAGGTTAAGAAAAAACGAACCTAATTAAATATACAGATCAAAATCCATTGATCTTACCTGTTATTATTACTGCAGACGAAAACAAAAGAATATATATATAAAAATAATGACGGCATCTATATGTGTATATATATATATGTATGTGGATATGTCAATAGCTAACTAAGAATCGAAGCAGAAAAACTAATCTTTTTTTTCTTCTATATATTTCTCCTTCTTCTTTTTCTTTCTTTTTTTTTCTTCGTCTTCGTCGTTCTCTTTCGCGTATTCTTTATATGCACTCTCATCTTCATGTCCATTTAAATATAATCAGAAACTCGTCTTAGTAGAAAACATTGCATGCAAATATAAAGCTATAATAACTGAGAATCTTCATCAGAAAACAAATGAGATTCGAAGCACAAGAATATATATATATATCTATATCTATATGCATTTGTAAAGGCATGCAACAATGTATTAGTGATACTCAAGACTCAATATAGAGTTTGTTCTTCTTCTCCTCCTCTCATCTGGCGCAGCCGTTGACGAGATAAACGTGTTATTAAGCAAAAGATTAGACTTGTTTTTTTTTTATTCTAATATATTATATATTTATATACGTATTTCAGAAGCAACAAATGAATGTGAGAGAGAAAAAACGTAATCTATTAATATGCTAATGAGTGAATGGAGACAGTCGTAAGGATAATTAGATAATAATAAGACGACAAATATTGACCTGAAAAGAAACCATGTAATTTCAAAGTAAAACAGTTAATTGATTCATTATACCTAGAATGTTATTTCCATGATTGTTTCGGTATCCACCTAGATGAATAAGAAAAAATAAAAACAAAAAGAAGAAAAGCAAGAAAATTTACATGGTGCAGCTATGTATTTTGGATCATCGCATCGAAGTCGATGTGGATTCCATTTTGATCCTAGAGGACATTCATTAAATTTCGTTTTACGTTGATCAGCACATAGAAAATAGGATCGACATTGATTGCCGTAATCTGCATACCAACCATTCGGTTGGCCAACACCTACAATGATTAGAAAATCAAATATAACAAAACAAAACAAAAAACGAGAAATTACATGGATCATTTCCATGTTCATTCGTTGGTCGATTGCCACAGAAAACTTTTCGATAATCATTACATGTTTGTAGATCTTCATCGAACAAATGTTTATCAGGACATTGAAAACGAATAATAATATCGTCTTTGCATGCAAAATAAGCTAGAAGAAGAGACAATCAAATCGATTTTATTTTTCGAATAGATAAATTTTGTCATTTTACATTGACAATTCTCTTGATCGGGCATATTGCTTTGAAATGTACAAGGACCGTTCTCGGATAGTATAATTGATGATGATAATGATAATTTTTTACTTAAAATACGTTTATTCGTTATGATTGTCGTTGATTTTACAGTTGTTTGATTATTTTTATTTTCATTTTGTCTTTCATTATCATTCGAATTTGTATTTTTGATAATTGTGTTTTCGCTGATTGATTCCGTTTGCCCTAATTGAATAATTGATTAAACTAACATAATCAACAATCAATTTACATACATTCCAATGATGGTGTCCAATTCGATCGTTCACCGTTTTTACATTCAATATTCTTCGATAGATCACATCGACTATTTTCAACATCATAAGTCATACCATTTCCACACCTATTCTCGAAATTTTCTTCAAAAAATAAGCACACACACAAAGAAAGAAAAAGAACGATGGTTCATTTACCATGCTTCAACACCAACACCTCCATTACACGTATAAAATCTATTCGAATATAAAAATATTTATATCAATTGACAAAATTTGATTTTGTTTTTCACTTTTCACAATCAGCTGGATGAGGCCAACGTCCATCTTTTGGACAAACAAAACCGATACTATCCGTCTGAATATCTGAAATTGTGCATCTTGTAATTAGTTTTCTGTTTTATTCGCAAGATCTTACTTTGAATAGAAAATAAAAATGTTAAAATCTGTCCATAGAACAAATCTGTATTCAACATATTTGCTGTTTGATTTGCAAGTTAAACTCGTTTCTCTCACCCTCAAGATGTTTTGTTCAACTTATGAACTAATCTTATGTCAACGTATGAGTATGATCGACGAAACAAACAAGCAAAACAACATGATCCGACATTCAAACGGATTACTTATTAGTTCGATTCGAAATACAAGGCAACTCGAGATTATCTTTGAAATAGTTCGTCCTACATAAATATTTGTAAATACATTTCTAGTTTTTTTGTTTTGTTGCTTGATAAGCGCGTCAACCGGTAAATAAACTTGTTTTTCTTTGTGAATGAGAAAAACAAAAAAAAAATAGAGAGGATAAGTACGACGTGGGAAGAAAACGAAACATACATATAGAGTGAAAATTCATTTTAACAATTTCATTTAAAAGGCACTCACTTCTCAATCTAATCAAACAAAATAAATTTGTAAGAAAAAACAACATCAATGCCAACGGTTGATTTCGGCGCGTGCCTATCGAACTACTGGTTTGTTTGGTAAGTTCAATTAAGACAAAGAAAAAACAAATAACGAGAGTTTTTTCTAATGATAATTCTCTAATTAGGTCAATCAATAGTGTTGGCTCGGTAGTTGGTTTAGCTGTTAATATGGTTATGTCGTTTTTCCTCCTGAAAGCTCTTTCGGGTGTTACTAAACCACCAACGAAAATACCCAAATCTGATTTCTCACAATTTCGTAATACATCACCAGTTGAAAATGTGCCAGATGGTAGTTGGACAAATGATGCGACGGTGGGAAATGCGTTTGGTATGTCATCAGTTTAGCAGAACTGTCATGTAAAAGAACATGTCGAATATCAAATATTGAATGTATTAAATAAATAAATAAACTGCTCGGTTTCATTTGTCTCTTTTTTTCTTCTTCTTCTTCTTCTGTCTATGCAACTTTTCATGATGTTAGTAATGAAATAAAAACAGGATGCAACATTGAAGTGTCATTAGGATATAATTTCTGGTTTATATCGCGAGAATATCATATTTCAGTTATTACGTGACGAGAGATATTGATAAGATATACAGATGGGAACGTTGATCGATTTACATTTGTGTTTGTTAACAAAGAAAAAAACATTTTTGACAATAACAACAATTACTTGTTGATTTCGAAATTTCTATTTGTCTTGTTGAAATGTCTCGATAAGAAAAATAATGGAATCATGTATGTATTGATTATCACAAAGTGACTAAAATTCGAACAAAAACAATTTGTTAGTTGCAAATATGCTCCAGTACCTAGTTTTCTTTTTGACATAAATTATAAATGTAAACTGATGAAAATTTCGCAGTGTTTTTTTTGCCCTATTGTTTCCTCATGACTGAAATTAATAAACGTGATAATTTAGTTCAAGAATACTGCTGTGTTTGTTTGTGACTGTAATCGATGTCTGTAGGCGTTCTTTGCATTAGATCGGAGAAACTGAAATAAGCAACTATTTATTATCCTTAGGTATAATAAATGTTAGCAATTTCGAATATTTTTAGGCGATTTCTATCTTAGATTTATAAAACTTTAAACAAGCAGTTGGTTTTTTGTTTTCACATTATTTATATCTCATGTACCTAAACTTTCTTCAAACTCATTGAAATAGAGTCTATTTCATGACTAGGTTTTGAATCGTCTACTGTTTGCATGTATGTAAAATATTTAATAACAAGAACTAGAATTTTAAAAAAAAATGTACTCAAATGTTCGATCATTGACTTCAATTAAAGTAAAATTGGTCATGTCTTTTTTAAATGCTATCATACGTAAAAAGAAAAGTTAATTTCTTTTCCAAATATTATTAAGTATTTTTCGTTGTAATAAAAAAAAACAAAGAAGAAATCATTAATTTTAATGAGTTTTTTCGTTAATGCACATCAAATTTCCTCTTTTCGTTGTTTTATAAACTACAAATAATCGAAAGTAATTATTTTGACTTTTTCTATGTTGACCTTTCCGTTTACTAAATCTTATTTCCTTGATGTCAAACATCTAGTTTCTATTTTGATCGAAAATGATTTTGTTTTGTTGTTGCATGTTTTATAAATAGACAAGAGAATCATCCTTCCTGTCTGCTTTCCCGTTTTGTGCAACTGTTGTAAGTGCAACAAGTTGTAGTAGGTGTTTCGACGTCAACTAGTCGTAAAATATTTTGGAACGAGATGATGAATTTTTATTGAAACTTATGGTAGTATCGATATTTAGAGAGCAGTCGAAAGACAATAGTTTGTTTGTTTGATAATCTCGTTTTTCTAAGACAAGACATTGATGTTCATATTCAATGTCCTGTAGCTAATATCATTTGAACAGCATATTTGAGACAGAATGGTGGTCCTAAACCTGATTGACGACAATATCGATATAGTATATTTGCATTGCGTGGTGAACGTTTGACACGTAATCGATCTTGTTGTACGATGGATGATTGAGATTGATCTGTATGTTGTTCTTTTGGAGAAAGTTCTTGCACTGATTCATCGCAACAGATATATGACTAAAGCAAACAAGCAAAAAAACAAAACAAAGCAAATCAATTGAGTTCTTATATTCGAGATATTTTACTATTGCGATTGTTAATATTAATAGAACGAGAAATGTGCACCATAACTAGAAAAAAAAGAGAAAAATATTCAATATATTATCGTATAGTTTTTACTTTCATGACCGTCTATTTTAATGTTGAAATGTTGTTGTTATTTCTCATCTTAAAACCAACATAATATGATAGATTCATTTCTCTTTTTCTCTCTATTTTTTCCTCTCTTTCTCTCTTATTCTATTTTCTTATTTTTTTTCTTTATGTTCGCAGGCGTTCATATTTATTCTACGTAATTATATATTTCAGTTCAACTGTGGCGAATTCACTTCGAAAAATGTAATAATCCGAAAGACGATGTTAAAATGTCAATTTAATATTTTTTAATTTGATGGAAAAAAAATTCTGATAGAATCAAGAACATTCTTGTGATTCAGATAAGAGAAAAAAAATCATTAACTTAAGTGTTTTGCAATCTACTTTACATCTTACGAATGATTATCAATGATGACAATAGTGATTAATACTGACATCGAAGAAAAAAATAACAAAATCAAATCTAACATCAATCGTTGTGAATAAAAAGAAAGAAAATCTATGTTTTTGAAAAACGAAAGAGATTTTATAAATTGCTATGACAATAAATGTTCGATTTTTTATGTTGAAAATTATTGTTATTTTCATATTGAATAATGACAACGACACAATCATTTGTTTCCAATGATCAAAGTCCACTATCAACAATTGAGCCTAATGTAGATTCGCCAGTCAATGAAAATCAGTTAAATTTTGAAAAAACAAGATGGATGCAACGATTTGCAAGTTATTTTACGACAAATGACGGTCGAATTATGTTATTCGATCTATTATTTACGCTAATCTGCGTTATTCTACATCATGTTATGGGTACATGTTATCACGCAGTTAGCGATGGAACAACAGTAGTAAAATGGCATGTATTTACACCAGCATGTCGGTGAACAGTTCGAAAACAAAAAGAAAATCAAATTTGTTCTCTTTTGTTTCTGTAAAAAAAATTCTAGTTGGAGCTGGACCACATACAGCAGTTTTCTTTTTCGTTCTTTCATGGACAACATTAGCTTATTGTCTTAATCATATGTGGGTTTATCTAACAACTGGCGTGCGTCTATCGAAGAAACGAGATCTCATCGTACACGGCCTAATCGTCATTTTATATTTCGTGGCATTAGGTTTCAATATTTGGGGTTATGTCCTTTGTGAAAGTGCAAGTCATGTAACGACAGCAGATGCATTTTCACCTGGCGTCTGCCGAGGTGATACTAAAACATGGTAGAATTCTTGTTTTTTTCTTTATCGAAAGAAGACATTTACTATTGTCGTGTGTAGTATTCCGTTGATTGCTGGAGTTTTAGCAGCCTGTGCAACGGGTTGTGCATTTTTTGCTGAACATATTCTTGCATTAACAAATGGTAAAATGATTTGCTAAGAACAAGAAGAAAATTGTTCGTTTTAGTTTTGAGAAATCGTCAAGATCCTGATGAATCGAAAACGACTCGAATCTTACCGTGATCGATTATTTTATTATCTTGTTTCTTTTTTCCATTCGAGAGTAAATATAAACTATTTTATTTCAATAATAAATTGATCGTAAAGAAGAAATACCAAAATGAATCACACACAAAAAAAAAGAAAGAAAAGTGAAAAATATTGTTTTTTTTCAGATTGTTTATTCTTATGAACCAATTCGTTTAGGTTGTTGCTGTGCTATAGCATGGCTGAAGTCAATAGAATATTTTACATTATCTCCCGTATCTTTCAATGTACGTAGATATTGTAGAGTATTGATATGTTTCGGTTGAGTTATACCCAATGTATTACACATCGATTGTAAACCATCGACTCGAGCGAGTTCAACACGTTTCTGTGCATCGGCTTTTGCTTTTTCCCGAACTAATTGTGCTTGAGCTTCGGAAAAGGCAACGGACTGTGATGCATTATTACGAAATTGATTTGCTAAAATGTCAGTTTGTTTTTTAACCAAAGCTTCTTGATTTAAATATTCTTCACGTTCCTTTTCTAAATCACGAACTAAACCTAAAAGACGTCGTTCCATAACACGTTCTGGCACATCGATATCTTTAGAAGAAGAAAAGAAAGACTGATATAGATGGAAATCCTCAAAACATTCATTTCGTTACCATGCAATTGAAGATATCGTACTTCAGCAAAGAAGCCTTTCTCTTCTTTTTTACAGCCTTGTTCTCGAGATCGACATCCTGTTACACATTGTTCATGAATAGGACATTTTGGACAATTTTTTTTGCAATTCGGAATACAACATGAACCACCTAGATTGAATAGAATTCATTGTTAGTCATGTTTTGTGTTGATATATTCTACCTAATTGTCGTTTGACACCGAAATAAATTTCTCTCCAAATTTTTTCTCGATCATTTATAAACTCATCCGTATCAAAACGTGAACATGTCGAAATAATGGCTTCTTTTGCGTTCGAAACAATGATTGGTTCATAATAAATGTCATAAGCAGTATGTAATAACGGTAAATCATCTTTAATGAGGAAGAATTGAAATGTTATTGTCTAGATATAGGTTTCACAGTTTGATACGACAAATAGAAAGAAGTCTTTTGAACACTTACTAAATGAACTTCTAAGTTATCCGTTGTAAAAACTGAGATACGGTTGAAATTGACATGATGAGCTGTGGCTTTGAATTTTTTAAAACTGAAAAACAAAATGTTTCGCATAAGACGAAGCAAATTTCAATATTACTAATGATCAGGTCCAACTAGATATCTGCCACCTTCATAAACTCGATCGAGATTGACTCGACCAGTTGTATGTCGACGTAAGAAACCATAATGATAAAAGTCAAGATAAGAAAACGAAATAGGCAAGAGAATAACAAGTAATAAAATGCCTATAATTCCAAGTACAATTATTGGCACGCCAATTTTCGACGAACTACCCGCCATTTCGAACTATTTATAACTAAAAAACAAAACACACACACACATACACAGCGTTATATGCTTCAGTCGAAATTTTTTTTCTCTTTGACAACATAAAAGCGGTCAAATACACAGCACGGGAGTGAAATAAAACATACGGAGGAAAGAAAGTAGAGGAACATGCACACATTATGCATACGAATGGCGATGCGTTGAGTTGAAATGTGTTTATTCAGTCGTGTTATCAATGATTTACTATAAGCAAACGAAAAATTTTGGCAATGAAGTACATCGGACAGAAAATGACAATTTTGTTCTGTCTGTTTGAGAAAAATAAAAATCTATTTGCTGAAGCTATACCGTGTTGAATTAGCTTTATTACGGGGAAAAAAACTGACAATAGTTGTCGTTAGTTATTGGTTAAATCATGTTAGTGCATATTGGCATATTTTTCATTGTTTTATTCCATTGAATTCTAAACAAACTGTTCTGAATGTCACTTAAAATTTTGACCTATGAAATCATTACGACGCGTTCTTCCTCGTACTTCGTTCACCTGCAAACAGAACGTAGATGATGACGAGGCAAAAAATCTTCGCTAATAAATAGCAAGAGAAAAGCGAACAAGCACAGAATAGACGGTATAAACATGGGCATAAATGGTTCTCAAGATAACAATGAGAAAAAACCGGTTGTTTTAATTGTTGGTGGCGGTTATGCAGGTGTTGCATGTGCAAAAGCCTTGGATAAAACCAAACAATTCTTTGTTGTTCTCATTGATCGAAAATCTTATTTTCTTCATAATATCGCAACGTTACGTGCAACTGTTGAACAAGATATTGCTCAAAGGATTCTCGTTCCATATGATCGATTATTAACCAACGGTAAAACTGTTCTTTTTTTTCAAAAAGTTAAATCTATAAACAATTCGATTTTTCTCAGGCTGTGTTGTTCAAGCTGAAGTGACTTCAATAACACCAACGGGTGTTTATATTCATGGTCGTACTGAACCGATTCGTTTCGATTATTTAGTTATTGCTACGGGTTCATCGTATGCTTTTCCGGGCAAAGTTGCTGAAACCGACCGTTCAAAAACAATTGAACTTTATAATAATCTCCGAGAAAAAGTCGAACAATCTCAACGAATATTAATTATTGGCGGTGGACCGGTTGGAATTGAATTAGCTGGAGAAATAGGAACGGATTATCCAACTAAAGACATTACACTTGTACATAGTCAACCAACATTAGTACAACCAAATATTTTTCAAGAAAAATTCTATACTCGTGCACAAGAACAATTAAATCAATTGAAAATTAAAGTTATTCTCAACGATCGAATTGATCTACCCAGTAAACAACAATACAATTATATCGATGGACCACAAACATTTATTACAACAAATTCACGAACAGAAATCACAGCAGATTTAACATTTATTTGTACGGGCGCACGAGTTAATAACAAAAGTCTGTTAAATAGTCCATTCAAATCCAATCTCAATTCAGAAACAGGTCGAATTATTGTTAATAATTATCTTCAAATCGATGGTTATGAAAAAATTTTTGCTATTGGAGATATATCCGATAAGGAAGGTAAACTTGCTTATTATGGCGCTGAACAAGCTGAATATGTTGCGAAATTAATCATATCGATTCAACAGAAGAAACCGTATCCAAAAGAATATCAAACTCATCCATATGTAGGCATGTTTATTACAATTGGCCGAAATGGTGGCATTGGACAAATGCCGAATAAATGGAGAACTCTTTGTGGTTAGTAAAATAGCAAAGAGAAAAAAAAATGAATAATTTTAATTTTGCTTGTTTTTTTAGGAAATTTTCTAGTTCGACTTCTAAAATCAAAGGATTTATTTATTTCTCGTTTTCGTTCGGAGTTAAATTATAAATCTGATAGTGAATCAGATAGTAAAGCAAATTATTTATCTAAACTTGATACAATTCAATCGATCTTAACTTTATCAGAACAAGATGCACGAGAATTACTTGCGGGTTTACCTGCTAAAGAACTCGAACCAGGTCAAGATTTTATTTAAAAAAGTTTGTTTTTCGTATTTCGTCTAAATAAACGTTTCTAAACATCGACGAATTGTCGTTTCGAAATTCGCCTGTTCAATATTAATTCCAACTTGAGATAATTTTTGCATGTCTAATTGAGCATTATCCGGTCGTTGAACACTGCCTGCATTTTCAATGCCGGGATCACGTTCAATATGATCAATCGGGAGATTAAAAAGTGACGCAATTAAAGCAACCATTTGAAATTTCGTATATTTTACTAAACCAGTAAAATGAAATATGCCCGAAATATCTTGTTTTTTAAAATGTTGTTCACATAATTGAAAACATGTTTGAGCAACATCACCGACATAAGTTGGATAACGTACTTGAGCACTAAAATATGATTTGAGAAAATTTTCTTAGAATCTCTCTAATCATCATCATACTCGTCCATTTTGACATGTTTACTTTTATCTTGAATAATTTTCAATAGAATAGTTACAGCGTTTTCATCTAAATTCTCAACTTCACCGTAGAGTAACGGCACACGAAGAATGACATGATCTAAATGTTTCATTGTTTTTCGTTTGATGTTCGATTAAAAATACTTTTCGATGCTTTTTGTGTAACTAATTCCGCTTCATATTTGCTTTTGCCATAGCTTTGCAATGGATTTGGTGTTGCATCTTCTTTGTACGGAGGATTTCTTCCATCGAAAACATAGTCAGTAGAAATGAGAATAAAGAAAATATTTTCTTTAGCTAAAAACAATCGAATCAATTTCATCGAACACTCAGTCTTTTCTCTCGTTTACCAGCTAATTCAGCGAGATTTCGAGTTGTTTCAACATTGAGAAACATCGATTTCTTCGGATCTTTTTCAAACGCATCTGGTTTACGTTCAGCTGCACAATGAATGATAACATGTGGCTAGAGTTTTCGATGAAAAAAAAGCCATTTTAGTTTGAAAACTTCTCATCTACTTGAATCTCTCGAATGACTGCATTTGTTTCATCGAAATTCGTCAGATCGCAACGTTTCAAATGACTTTTATTAGCTCGATTCAAAGCAAGACCTGTAACATCCCATTTGGCGTCCAAAAAACGATTGGTTACTTGTCGACCTAGGACACCCGAAGCGCCTGTTATAAGAATAGTTTTATTTCTTTCAAAACTCATCTAGAATAACAGCAGCAGGAGGAGAATATCAGCAAACAAAAACGAATCACAAAATGAAGTGAAATGTAAAAAACAAAGAAACGAGGAAATTTAAGACAATGTCGGCTGTTCTGCACTGTTCGCACTCGAAGACACAGGCGTTTCGAAAGTCTAAAGAAAAATCAAACATCGAACATTTTTCTTTTGATTGACTCGAGAAAGTTTAGTTACTGATGCATTCGCAGGTAGCTGCGGTTGAAGTTCGATACTCGAATTTGTTTGTTGTCGAATCGGTTGAACATAATTTGCCGGTATAAGACCCGTATGAATACGATCAATACTACCCAAAAACCAATGTGAATTCGTTGATTGTAAACCTTGAAATCGAAAATTCGATATCAAAAACATAAAACTCGATGAAAAACAAAACAACTTACCAGCAGGTGCTAAATAAATTGTGGCTCCTTTTGTAAATGATAATTCATCCGAATTTCTCGCAACGTAATCATAGAGAGCAACGACACGTGCTTGATTTGTATCTTGTTCAAGCCAATTATTAGTAACACCTTGTCGTTTTTTAATGATTGAATTAAGAAATTTTAACATTAACATCGGTGTACCGAATGAAACAAGAAAGAAAAGTGCAACAAGTAGACTTGATGATGACGATTGTGAATTAGCTGTTTGAAGATTAGCATTGAGTCTTGTTTGTTGAAGATTTTGATAGATAGTTGACCATGTTTCATCGGATGTCATCGATGTTGCTCGACGTAAATGAAGTAAACGTAATAATCGATGATAGATATATTTCAGAAATCTCCAAAGTAAAACTATTGGATAGATACTTGCTAATTCCATTCGTAAACGTGTGAAATGATCCATCACTTCAGTCACCGTACGAAATGATGAATAGACACTTGTAAATGTCGATTCAAGCATGAACGATATCGAACGAAATGCGTGAATAACAGACTCGATCGATGAAAACGCCGAACGAGACTCGTCAAGAGCTTGTTGAGAAAAATTACTAACAGGCTGCATTGCTGATGGACCGTAGGGAGAAAAACGATAATTATTATAAAAACCTCCGGTTTGATAAGGATTCATTGAAAAAGGACTCATGAAATTTCCTGGTGAATAAAGACCGTATTGTTGCTGTTGTTGGACAACTCGAGGGGGAGGAGGCGGTGGATTGGCTATACCTTGCATTCTTCTGAAATATTCGAAAAGAACAAAGATTTTTTAGTTCGAAAAATAAATGTTTTCCTACGGCTGTTCGATTCCTGGTCTCATGCCATTGTTTAACATATTGAATGAAGATGAGATCGGTTGACTGGCCATTGGAACTGTTGTCTCCCAAGGTTTTGGAGCAGCCATCTAGAAAACAAGTGAATAAAATAGAACAACGAAAAGAGACAAGAACTTAAGAGAACTATGAAAATACTTTATGATAATAGATACGTTCGTTTTTTTTTGACCGAAGTTTCTACGATGAGTCATTGTTGACGATTTGTTTGTCATTTGAGAAACGAGAAAATTTCGTATTTTTTTTTAAATTTCATTTTGATAAAAATTTTTCGAGAAAAAATTGTCTCAACGATTATTCGCGATTATTACAAAGCGACCTCTTTCGCATAGACTTGTTTATCATTGGTTGTTTGCCACTTGTTTTGCTTACTTATTATTATTTAGTAAACGAAGAATTCGAAAATAATGGCGATCGAAGCACACAATTTTTACATCTCATCGATCGGCTATTTCTGTTTTTTATGTTTCAGATTCACAAATTGTTCACAATGACGACAAACAACGATTTCGATCTATGTGAGTATCTTTTAAAAACTCTAGATGAAAGACATATTTAACTTTTGACGAGTAGTTTTAATTCATAAATCACGTTATGTGATTTAAGATCACAGAAGATTTTCTTTTTGCCCTTAAATTCAAGGTCTTCATAGGTTGATTCTCACTCACTTCTCAATGTCAGAGAAACATTTATTATACTAGCAAATTTACTCTTTCGAATACATTTGTCAAGTCTCGTTTAAATTGATAATATTTACATCAATAAATCTTTTCCTTCGCCATCTATATAGTAAAGTGTGACTAGAAGATCGATATTTTAGTTGACAACGAACGGCAATTACATTCGAATAAATAAATCCTTGATATACGAACGTTTTTCATATGCAATTGCTCTAATTTACATTTCATTCGAATGATCAAATGAAACTTCTTGAACTTCAGTATAACATACCGATGTCAATTATGTAACACAAACATATGTGTTCCGTTTTTTTTTCTTCTTTTTTCTTCTTTACCGGTTAGATGACTTGACCTTCACTCTTTTCAAAAGAAACTCGTGTCCCAATGCAACATTAATGTACGACTACAACTACCTATTACAATTTCAATTTCTCCGTTCTTCTGCCCATTTTTTTACTAGTTCTGCCGCTGCTATACAACAACGATTCTTTCCTTTTCTCTCCCTGTATTTTTATAATCAAAGAAGAAAAAAAAAATCTTCTTTCAGTTTTATATATATGCGAGTTGCAAAAAAGAGAGAACTGAGTAAATGGGTGAAGGACGACATTGACGAGGTTCTTTTTTTCTTCTTCTTCAGAAATATGTTTTTTTGCACTAGAACAGGGGAGAGACGTTTGCATCGAAAACGCTTTTTTTCCTATTTATTCACGTGGGTTGAAAAATGAACTTCATCTCGTACTTGTGTTCTGTCATTGAATAGAGAGAAAAAAAAGAACAACAACGACACAACGACATCGACGAAATTTTTATCAATGACTAACGAAAGAAACCGGTGGTTGATGAACGAGGAGAATCGAGATCTAGTAGGCTCGCGCGCTATGTCTTAATCCACTGATATTAATCGATTTTTGTTTTCATTTTCGAACCGAATATTTTCAATTCTCGTTTTTCCAGATGCTTTATGGAGCGAGTGACGACGATCAACCGGCGTTTAATGACATTCGAATTGACCTTCGCGGCGGTGGTGGTGGCGGTGGTAGAGCATCTCATTTGAATAATATCAATCGATATCCAACTGAAAATGATCAACGATCGCAAGGTTCAATACCAAGTCGAATATCGAGATATTCTGGTAGCAAAAAAGCCAATCAAATCTTGGTTTTTTTTTCATCATTCATCTCGTTTTCTAGAATACCCACAAGTACGACCAACAAATCCATTGTATTCGAGTCAGTCAACAATAAAAACTCAAGGTTCAAATGCTCATGTAGGCGCCGTGCCGAGTTCGAAAAGTTCGGCCACATTAGTGAATCATCGACAAAAATTCGATCCTCAAGCACCACGCCGACCGTCCGATTGGAGATGGTTAGCAATATTATGCATAATTCTATTTTTTCCACTTGGTAAATCGACACATGACAATTGAATTTATTCATTTTTGTTTTAAATTTTGAATCATATTTAGGTTTATTTGCTTTTGCGTTTGCAACGAAAGCTCAACGTAAATTTCGTGATGGTTTCGTTGTTGAATCTCATAAATTAAATAAACGTGCATTGATTCTTTGTATTCTATCGATTATTTGCGGTATTGCATTGATCATTGGTCTTCTATTTGGTTTCGATGCTTGGCCACGAACAAATGGATAAAATAAAGCAAAAAAATGTGGTTGTTTTTTCGTTCGATTAGGCAAAAACAGATCAGCGTTTTTTTTTTGTACATTTTCTTTTCTCGGAACAGTATGAATTAACTTTTTTATTCTTCCTATTGTGTAACTTTTCTTATTCATTCATTTTGTCGAAATAGAAGAAAAAAAAATATTATTGACTAATTATGCTAGATGAATTTGATTTCTATTGGGTTTTTAGATTTCGATTTCGGTTGAAAACCATGTCGCTTACGAAAGCAGTTTATAGTCTCTTCTTTCGACGTTCAGCAAGCATTGCACTTCTAACTGTTGTCGGTGTTTTTGGTTATGAACGTGTAATCAATAAATCAGCCGAATATATTTACGAACGTCATAATCAAGGCAAATTATGGAAACATGTTCAACCACAATTTAAATTGAAAACCGATGACGACGAAGAATAATCAAATATTCGGTAGATTTATTTCAAAACAACCAATAACGTCATTAGAAAAACAAACCTTTTCTCCCAGGTCCGTGTGGCACATCCTACTTCTTTCTTTTTCTTTTTGATTTAGTCCTATCTTTTTTTTTGTTTCTTAATAAAGAAGAACGAATCTTTAGATTTCATATCTTAGGATACAAAAAAAAAGTCAAGGCTTCTTATTTTGTTATTGATACTTTAATTTTCTTTCGTTATGGTCCATTACCATACTTGTCATATCAAATTCATCATGAAAACGAAGAAAAACAACATAATATCATTATGAAACAAATACGTACATATCCAAACTATCACTAGAAAGACAATGATGTATATCTCTCTCGATGTATACATATTTCATTTCGTATCGTTTTTTATTGTATTTTTTTTTTCAGTTAAAAATCTCTATCAACTACAGAACAAAAGAAAAGAGTGAAGAGAACAAAAAAAAAATGAGCCGAGTTGATATGCTTCGCTCGTTTCTAGTTTTGCAGGATTGAATATCATAAGTAAAGACTAAAAAAAGAGAAGGAAAGAATCGAAGAGACAACAAAAGTATAACAAGAGAAGAAAAAATCGTAGAAGAAGAGTTATGATGTACATTTGAAGAAAAATGAAAGACGATTCCTATCGCCAAGCATACATACACATGAAATACATACATATACATACAGATACACTCTGTTTTTCTTGCAGTTGCATATACTATACATTAGTTTTCATAAAAAGTACTTTACTTTTCATTTCTCTTCTTGTGTAATAAGAATAATATTTTTAAAAAAAAGATGAAATTTTGCTGCGCTTGATTTTTTTTCTTTTCTTTTATGTTCGTCTAATAAAATCTCATTTCATTAAAATCACAATCATGTGGTAAGGATATGGTTGTTGATGGTCTATAAGCCGATTCCGTTTGTAATGTATAATTATTTCCATCATTATTATCCCAATGTTCTTGTCCATTAACACAATAACGTAAAACAAAATCAATTCGATCAACATCAGCTGGTATATTGATTGTAAATTCAAATTTATCGATATTACGAAAATCATTCGAATGATAACGATGTTGAGCTTCATGTTCGTATGTATTCAACCAACGATTGAATGTATATTTAATTGAAACATATTTCGAATAGCCAGCATTGGTCACCCATAATGAACCATTGAGTTGTTGTTCACCGGTCGATGATACTTGTAAAGGTATATCGGCATATTCTAATTTAATTTGAGATTTCCATATTTCATGTATGTAAATATCGGGATGTTCAGAATTGGGCTGACGAAATAAACAAAAGAAACGTCGTGGCATAGGCATTTCTAATATTGGTTTGCATGTTGGTACAGCAATGTCGAATGACCATGGTTTATGTTCTAAACCGGATGTTTTTGGTACGTAGAGATTATTTTTAAAGAATGATGGAGGTGATGATGATAGAAGAGGCGAACCGAGTAGAAATGAGAGTTCTCTTGATTCGTCGATAATTGATGAACGTATGTATTGCACTTGAGTAAGTTCACGACCAACTGAATCGGCAAAACGAACGTTCTTCTTTATTCCACCAACAGAACCAACACGTTTAAGACCACCGGTTGATAATGATGAAAATGACGTTTTGATTTGTATTGGTGTTGTTAAAATTGCGTTTGAATCAGCAGTTGTTAGAGTTGGACATGTTGGTGAAAGATCAGATGATAGATTTATTATTGATGAAACAGGAGGTGAATGAGTTTTCGTTGTTTCAATATTTAATGCTTCATTAGGTAGATAAAAATGTGGCGGATTAGATGGAGGTAAATCAGTTGATGTATTCGAAGCTGATTGACGATAAAAACGTTGTCTTAGTCTTCTTCCGCGAAAACGACTGACAGCTGCTGATTTATCTTCATCAATAGTTGTTGTTGTTGGTTGTTTGTTCACTGTTGTTTCTTCGCTATCTTTCGATTCTAGATTTTCTGTACTTGTCGTCGTTGTTGTTGTTGTTACCTCAAGTTTATCCAATAGATCTACGATTTGTTGTTGACCATCATCGGATGTTATCGAAGTTTTTGTCCATGATGCACGTCTTTTTCGTCTACGAAAATGTCGTTCATTCGATGTTTCTTGATTATTTGTATTTACTAATGAACTTAAATCGATCAGCGTATCATCATCTGTTGATTGAGGTGTCTCTACTTCAGTCTGATTGATTAATGGTATAGGAGGAGTTCGATTAATATCTGTCTTATCATTATTACTAGAAGACAATTCGTCATCAAACGAGATCGTTTTCGTATTCGATAATACCGGCTGTAATATATCACAGTTTAAGTGAAAAATATCTTCAAGATGTATTTCACCATGATTGGGTTCAGTTACTTGTAGAAATGAATGATTGACATTCGATGATTTACTACAATGTCCATTCATATTTGTTGATGTTGTTTGATATTGTAACATATGTGGTTCAGAAGCAAAACGTGTTATTAAATGTAATAATTGTGTTGAATCATGAAGAAATAATCGATCATCGACTGAATGTGTCATCGGCAGTTTTGCATCTTTATGTTTCGATGTCGATGAACGAATATTTATACTTGGCGTTCGATGTGTCTGCTGTTGTTGAACAAGTAGATGTGCCATCTTTGAATTACTTATGGATGGCAAATCAATTGATTGTTGTATTGGCGTTTTATCAAGAAATAGAAGAGATGTCGATGAATCAATCAAATCTTTCTGAAAAACAAAAAAAACAAGAAATTTAAAATCATAAAACAACTAATCTATTTTTCATTTGTCTTACGAATCTGCTTTCTTTATTATTCATTAGATAGAAGAGATAAAAAAACAGCAGCAACCTATTATGAATATTGTTATGACTGCGTTATCCAAGGTGTAGGTAAATACTCATCTATGTTTTTGTATTTATGTCAAAATAAAACGAGCCAGACAGTGAGTGTACGCTGAAGAAAGAACGAATGGGCAACGCGTGATCGACGCATGTTATTTTACTGGGAAGATCCTTATCAAGGCTTTAACTTCTTTTTTTTTCTTCTTTCTTTATTTCGAAAACGAAGAATGGTTGGATATTCACAGACAAACCTAACCGATTCTTTATGACTTCGTATCGGTCAATAGTTCATCTGATGAGTGTGTATCTAATTATCTTTTCCCTCATATACTCAAAAGATTTTTTTGTTCATCCCGATATCATGAAGCGAACGCGTGTTTTACGCGTGGTATTTATCTCTCAGACAACAGAATATAACATATTACGCTGTATCATACATATATCTATATATATATATATACATACTGAGGAATAGAACTACTGTCGTCATTGTTATTATCAGCCGCTATTAGTAAAAAGGCAAGGAATATTGAGGACAAATTCTCTCGAAAGCTGCTGATCGACATACAGACTGCTGATATTACTACCTAATGCATTCTATTCTCTTTCTTCTACGGAATATAAAAAAAATGTCGAACAGAGTGTTCCTGCTAGCAGTTTAACCTGTGACGTTGTCTATTTACCTAAAAGAAAGAAACAAAGAATAACAAATACTTAAATAAAATCGGAATTTAATAATAACTGTTCACACACACACACACACACACGACCGAAATGTGTGTCCAGCAGGTGTGTGCGTGCGTAGTGTGTGTGGCTGTGAACGAAATCGAGACTATCATCCATGCTTATATATGACCACCGTAGAACATAGAGAGAGAGAGAGAGAGAGAGAGAAAGATAGAGAGAGAGTCAGCGAGGGAGAGAATGCACTTAGTTATAATATTATTTGTTTACTGTTTCGAAAATTTTATATACTTGATGTCGACAACGAAAATTGCATCTAGAAAAATTGCTTTACTTTTTCTTCTTCTTCTTCTTCTCCTCCTATTTTTTTTCTCTCTCTCTCTCTCTTTTTATAACTTCATTCGGTACACTGAAAAAAAGAGCAAATCAACAGAAGAAAAAAAGAAAAAAATATGTGTTATTTATTACAAGTAGACTTTGTTCGTCATATCAATATTAACAAGCAAACGTGCACTCAACACAATACTTTGCTTAACATAATATAAGAAAACGAAAGAGAAGAATTATATCTACCACAAATGATAATCACACAACTAGCTAGCTATCTAGATGCGCATATATATATATATATGTCTATTATGTCGGTGATGATGACACGTTTACAAAAGAAAAGAACGGGAAAAATTTTTTTCTAATAAAAGGTTCGAACAGCTGTGCCGTTATTTTCTTTTCTAAAGAAAAAGAAAAAGGAAAGCAAAAAATATTTATAGCGGTTCGCCGAGTAGTCTCAATACAACAGATCATGCAGGCGTTGTATGATCAACAGCGTGCTCGCCATATTCTCTTGATAATACGAATAATAAACAAGGAAAAGAAACATGCATGGCCCATATAAATTTCGTAAGTAGAGGAGAAAAAAAGACAACACCCGGTCTTCGAAGCTCAAGGTAATCATCACATAATATGATATCTCCATGCATCGACCGAATGATAATATGATCCGATTATTTTTCATGAAAACTGATTTCTTTTTTCTATGATTAAAATCGAAATATCATTTTGCTTAGTTAATGATGTGTGATGAATTGACTAAGGTCAAAATAAAGCAATCTCTATTCGAAAAGAGAATACGTATAAAATTAAAAAATAAGACATGTCAATATTATTTCGAGAATCTTTCTCTTATTCTACTTCATTATTAAAGATTGTTGATCACACCATCGATCGATTCTATTTCATTTTGATATTTTACTTTGTATTCATACCTATATGCATCAATCAAACCTAACGAGTTTTCGTTGTTGTTATTTTTCTCTCTCTCTCTCTCTCTCCCGTTCTCTATTTGCAGATGATTCAATAACAACATATTGATTATATTTACTCAAAAAAGAGCATATTACCTGGACTTATTTTATGTATTTTTCTTGCTGAATTTTGGATATATACCATCAAATATCGATTTTAGTCGTACTGCACGCGGACATCTGTCTCTCTCTCTCTTTCGTTTTACTTTATATAAAACGTCTAATGTGCATTCAAGTATATAATAACCATCTATCTGTTTGTCATGATCATCTGATTTTATTTGATGAAAGAAAGAAAAAGAGAAAAAGAACAAAATTTTACTTTTCGTCGTCATTAATTAACAAAAATGAACCGACAATATCAAATGTTTAATCGATAACATTCACGTAGAAATACATTCGAGAGAAAGGTGATAACGATAATCGATTATAGATGCATATTCTGATGTTAATGCATTCACATATTCAGGCGAAATATCAGATACAAAAAAAAATATATTACGTCAACAAAGGACAGTACAGTCAATCATCACTTATATTTAGAAGGAGAGGTCATATTATCGTTGTCTGCATAGAGAGTATACAGTAAAAGTTTTGTAGTTATATTTTTGGATGTTTATTTCTCTGACGCATGAAAAAGCTAAAGTTCAAATACGTCCTGCTTGATTTGTCATGATGGAAAGAAAGAAAGAAAGAAAATTAATTTGCCTCGAAGAAGTGCATCTGACATATTTTTTACATTTCGAGATTTTTGTTTCTATTGACAAAACAGTCACACACTTACTTCAAGTATTCGATGTGATGTCGAAGTGATTGGAGAAGAAGCTGATGATGATGAAGACGACGATGTTCGTTGTCGAATAAAACACGTTATCCGTGCTGTGATATTTAACATTGACATAAATATTACCGTAGAAATAACGCGAATCTTATTTAATAAAATTCGACGATAAGATATACAAATACGTCTGAGAAGTGCTAAAAATGACTAATAGGAAAAGCAAATAACGAAAATTTATTCAGAAAAGTTTTCTACATTTATTTCTGTTGAGGGAATTAAAGATCGATAATTATGTTGTTGTTGTTGTTCTTCGTCTTCTGCTTCGTTTTGAACAGTTAAAGTCGATGAAGTACCAAGATTATTCGACTCGTCTTGATCCGTAAATAATAACATGCCGGGCATTCAGTTGAGTAGTAAAAAATCATCCACAACAACACTAACTAAATTCGTTCTTTTTTTCTTCTGCTTTCCTTCTCTTCGTGAGTATTTTTTTTATATATGCGTATAAATGTTCACAAAAGATCGACAAAAAGCAAGTTTTTGTCGTTCGTTTTTTTTCTTCTTCTTCTCTCTCTCGTTCTCTCTTTTATACGATGAATTATTCTTCGTCAAGTAACTTCTCTTACCAGATGACTAGACGCTGGATAGACGGAAAAGAATATAGAAATATTTAAGGACATATAGAACAGAAAAATCAAGATAGGAAAGAGAAAAATACAAAACAAAATTCTTCCATTTTTTCTGTCTGCTTCGTTCTATCTTAAGTTACAGCAGTTTTTAATAACGCTTCTGTTCTCTGGAAATACTATACGCCGAAGATTTCTTCTTCTGTCTTGTTTTCTCCTCGATTTCATCGTTATTGATGAAGATAATCATGATATTACAGAGAAGATTTTTTTCTTCTTCAAAAGATCGTGTCATTGAATGCATCGATATATACAACGGTCATTTTCATTGTTTGTGAGTAGATGATGTTTATCAAGTGTATATAGAAACCGAATCATGATATAAAAATCAAAGTATGCTTGTTTTTTTCTGACAACGGCTGATTAATAGATCGAACATGAATTTAACCTGTTTTTATGACGCAGAAAAAGATATTATCAAAGTACAAACAAATTCTAATTATGTCCGGAAAGTTTTTTTTATTTATACACGCATCTCAATTAGTTTGTTTGTATTCTGTTCGACATTTTCCTAACGGTCGATGAAATCTTGTCTGTTGGGTACATCGCACTCTAAATCTCATCAAGAACAGAAACAGATTTTCCGTATATTCTGACGAAAGAACGAGAAAAAACACTTTTCACATAGAAATTCATCCTTGAAGAGCAATTACATGTCTCTATCTTAGACAATAAAAAATTATTACCAGGGATTGAAATATGTTCTCGACCTGTTTTTCCTGTTTGTATTTATGTCAATACATATACATACAGCACTTGAAAAATAAATTGAAATCACTATTTTGTTTTTCGAAAATAATTTCGATAACTTATTTGTATGGAATCATCCTCAGAAACTCATTTTTTCTTCTCATTAAAATAAAAAACATATTTGACAATAAATGTATGACATCTACCAATGACAGGTGTATAATTGAATGCAAGGCCAATCGTTCTATGTTTTTTGCTTCGTACTCATCTTTTACTCATCATTTTTGCTATGTGCCTATTTGTATACGCTGTCATACGGGTCATGTTTTATACATCATATTCATGTGCGTATGCAAAAACGAATGATAAACAATCATATTTGTTGCTTTTAGTATTACTTCTCGATATTTGTAGATTAAAAAAAATTTATATTTACATAATCTATTTGTTTGATTTTTATGGCAGCAAAATCAAGCTCAACCGATCATTCACAAAAAGGTACATCGAAATGAACTGTTGAGTTAGTTTTTTTTTCATTGCATTGAAAATTTCTTTTCAGAGAGATTTAATCGTTCAACAAGCCGATCCGATCAAGATTCGAATAGTTCATTATCACGAGAGAGTAGTCAAATACATTGTTTTTTCAAAGCATGCGATCGTGATGCCAGTGAAAAACTACTCAATGATACTTATGCTTGTAAAGAGTTTTCCTTTTTGATTTTATTGTAAAATTAAAAAAATCCTTTCGTAGACAAACAAAAAAATGGAATCTATATGCTTCGACAATCAGCACGTGATGAAAATAAATTCGTTCTTTCGTTGATTAAGGATGGACAATGTTATCACTATCGAGCACATCATGCTGGCAATGGAACATTTCTCGATGAGAAAACCGATTCGATATTTTATTGTGAGAAAACTGCAAAAATGTACAATTGAATTTTTAAGATTGATTTTCTTTAGCTTTGGATGAACTGTTAGAATATTATCAAGGCGAAGGCGTTCGCCATTTACGTTGTGCATTGTCAATTCCATTACGAGGTCATTCGTTGCCTGCATTTGCTCAACGACGTGGTCCCAAGACTGTTCTTCATCAGGCAGCTACCGAAGGACAACGTGATGTCATCGCTGTATTACTCAATGATCCTAATTGTCCAGATATTCATGCTAAAAATGAAGAAGGTTTACACGCGAACATCTTGTCTTGTTCTATTTCATGTTGAAAAATTTCTAGGAAATACACCATTACATGAAGCATGTTTCTTCGGACGAGAAGATGCTGTTAAAGAATTGTTACAAGCCGGTGCAAGTTGGAAGTTTGTTAATAAACTCGGCTGGACATCTCTTCACGTAGATTGATTTTTCGAAAAATTGACATGCATAAGTTTTGTTTTTTTCTTCAGCAAGCAGCATTAGGAAATTGTCCGACAATCGTTGATCTACTTGTTAGCCGTGGTCAAGCGGATGTTGATACACGAAATCCATTTAATCTATATGCGCCTATTCATTGTGCTGCAGCTTGTAATAATGTCGAAACAATTACAGTAACAGAAAAAAAAATCAATTGTACGGAATGAAAACATTCTTTTTTGTTCTAAATAGACTTTAATAGCACATGATTCACCGTTACGACCATTGACTGACGACGGTGAAACACCTTATGATTTAGCGATTAAACGTAATGGTAATGAATGTGCCGAAAAACTCGGTAAGACAATGTTCTACAGAACGAAACAATGTTCTTTTTCTTGTGTTTGTTCTCTTTAAGCTTCTATTCGATCTCGTGCAGCTTCGTCTCGACGTTCGAGTTATTATCATGGTTCACTAACGAATAATGTAATTGAAACTATTGATTATTAATCTTAGTTTTGTTTTATTGATTAGCAAATGCGTGCGATCTTAAATCATTTTCGAAAGCATGATGGTTACTTTTTTGTTCGACAAAGTTCATCCGTTCAAGATGACTATGCTATATCAATCATTTGGCAAGATAGTCTTGTTCATGTTAAACTTCATAAAAAAGTTCGTAACATAATTTAACTTTTTAACCATGCAAATGACTTTTCTATAGAATCCAAATTCGTACTATTTCGAAGATCGTCTTCATTATCACGATAGTCTCGAACATGCTATCGATTATTTCATGAAAATATATAAAAGCGTTGTTAAACCATTGAGTCCAGGTGTGAATCATTCAATGACAACTAAAATCTACTAAACGATTTTCGATGAGAATACTTTAGACATGGCAAAAGCAGCATTAGTAAGTGATTCGTCACCATCGGCAAGTCAACAACTTCTCATGAAAACTGCGAAAACTGTGAAATTATTGTCATCGAATAGTTCGAGTTTCGACCATGGATCGAGTTAGTAATTTCGATTGATTCGATTTCTTAAACGATTTTGCTTTTTTTTTTAAATTAGATGTCAATCCATTTCATAATAAAGGTCGTTCACAAACTGTACATAATAAACAAAATATGGTTTCAACAATAGGTTTGCAAATTCTTTTTCATAAAATCATTTTCTCAACTAATTTTTTCTCTAGAACAAAGATTAGTTAATCCATTAGTTGACAAAAGAGTTGTGATTATTCGAGAAGAACAATTAACCTTCGGCAAATTATTAGGTGAAGGTAATTTTGGCAAAGTTTATTCAGGTGAATATCGTGATGAACATGGTAAAGTGGTAAGTCTCGTCGAATAGTTAATTTCACAATTATAATCTACGAATGATTAGGTACCGGTTGCAATCAAAGCTTTAAAAGTTTCGATGGATGCACGTTCGAAAGAAGACATGAAAAAAGAAGCATTCGTTATGAAAGAACTTTCTCATCCATGTATCGTTCGTCTCTATGGTGTTTCACAATCGAGAAAGTTACACAGTACATTAATGGTATTGAAATCATCTTTCGATTATATCGATCGTTTTTTTTCTCTCAATTTCTTTGCTTAATTAAAACGCTCTGTTTTTCTATTATTTTAAGATTTTTGGTTATTGGTTCGAAATGTTTACTAAACCTTCGCATTTTGTTTTTTGCTAATAACAAATAATTCTATTTTCATTCAGGTTCAAGAATTACTATCAATGGGCTCGTTAATAGATTATCTTAAAAAACATAGTGGTAACGCGATTCGATCACTATTTAGTCTTTGGATAACACAAATTATTCACGGAATGGCCTATATGGAAAGAAAACGTTTTGTACATCGAGATTTAGCAGCAAGAAATATTCTCATGCAATCACATTCTCGAGTAAATGACACAAAACTTGAGGGCAATTTTTAGAAGAAGAAAAAAAACTATTGAATTTAGATTAAAATCTCTGATTTTGGTTTATCACGTAGTGTGGATTCAAATGATTATTATGTTCAACAAAGTGATACACCTATACCAATAGCTTGGTAAACGATTAAATAATGTTATTGATAGTCGAAATTGACTGTAATCGGTATATTTCAGGTACGCACCAGAATCATTGATGCACTATAAATTTACAAGTAAAAGTGATGTTTGGTCATTTGGAATAACTATGTGGGAAATTTATACGTTCGGACAATATCCATATGAAAATATGCCGAATGAAGAAGTTCGATTGACTGATCGATATGAATGAATTTGTTCGTTTTTGTTTTTTCTTTAAGATTTATAATTATATTGCATCAGGCGGTCGACTCCAACGTCCATCTGGTTGTTCGAGTTCAGTTTATGATGTAATGCGTCGTTGTTGGGCATTCGAAGCTCATAATCGACCGTCGTTTCCTGATCTTTTGAAAATCTTAGCCAACCGATCGGAATTCGTTTCGGCTATTCAACATTTTCATTCGTTATCAAAATCTTAACTAATCTTCGATCATCAACACACTCAAACGAAAACTAAAACATATCATTTATTTAATTATAAAAGACACAAACACCACTAACGTCGTTTTTTTTAAATTAATCATTTTTTTGTATAGATGTTACGAAATTCAAAAAAAAAGAGTAAAAAATAAAATTATTCATTTCCATTTTGTGATGTTAAATTATCTCTATCGCGTTTTGCTTGAACAATAACGGCTCTCATACGATTTAAATCTCGTTTTTGTTTGGTCAATTGTGTGCCTTGAGAAAAATCAAGAAATCGAATCACTTTGCCCCAATCACATGATTGCTTATCGCTTTTTTTCAATGCTTCATTGAGTGATGAATCTTGTTCGCTTTTCATTGCCTGTCGTTTTTGTTCCATTTGAAGACGACGATCTTCATACCAACGTTCTAAATCTCGTTTACCTTGCTGACGTAATTCTTCGATTTTCTGCTTTTCAAGTACATCGAATTCGGCTATTTCTTGTTGACGACGTTGATTGAATTCTTCTAATGCTGATAAATTATTCGATGATGAAGAAAATTTCGGCATTGAATTCGACGATAAACTATTATCTTAACAAGAATCGAAAGAATATGAACAGATAAGATAAAAACAAAACTATATAAATTTGAAAACCTGATGATCGTCTTTCGAAATCATTGTTTAAAATTCGATTATCAGTTGGCATAGAAAATGGTTGTGATTGGTCTACGAATTGATTATCATTCGAAGATGTTACTGGGAAAGTATCATCATCATCGAATAGAATATTCGATTGTGTTGGTGCCGATATATCTGCTAAATTCTACAACGAATAGATTGTAAAGCAACACAAAAAAAACTTCGTTTGCTTCTATTATTTACATCATCCAGTGTCCAAGCAAGATCCGTTGATTGAATATTATTAGATGAATTTTCTTCATTATTATCATCGTCCTGCTCATTTGTTGTATTGAATACATCGAATTCGTCCATTTACTTTTCTTTTGTGTTTTACTCGAGTTTTGTATCTCGTTTCTATCTTCACTCTCTACGTGTCAGTTTCTTTCGTCTTTTTTCTCTTTTTATCATTGCATAGCATTTATCTATTTTTTTTGTTGTTAATAAACAAAACGAATAGATAGAAATTCTTGAGTCGTCTTTCGAGAAAGATAATATCAAAAGGCTAAGAATTTTGCTTATCGTTTAACATGAATTAGAAACTATGAGACAAGTAAATAAAGAACGAACGGAAGAAACCTTCTTTTCTGAATTATCTGGTTATTTCCCATTCGTTCGAGAATATGATTAATAGTAGTTTCAACCAACGGAGAATAAGATGACTCATTGACGTTACGTATAGCTTTCTTTGAGACTTTATTTTCATCATTCATTTGAAGCAAATAAACGGATAAATAAAGGTGTCGTTTTTTTTCTGCATTCACATTTTTAGATAAAAAAAAATAGTCGTCGCTTCTTGTTATAAATAAAATAAAAACATGAACGTAATTAATTCACATTCTGCCCAACATGATGTATTGCATCAGACTGAGAAAAAAACAAGCGACTAATTTTGTTTTTCTTGTTTCAGGATGATTCTGATATCACGATCATCAACCCATCGATAAATGAGGACAGTTTAACTAATTCGTATGTTGTTTTTTTTTGTTGGAAAAATAAACAAAAGTCATGGGTTTTTGCGTATTTAGACAAGTACCACAACCAGGAGCAGCCAATAACTTTAACCATTATAGTTCGAGTGATCCAAGCGATTATATCTTTGTTCATCATGATCCATTAGAAAATGCAAAAAAAATCGAAGAGGTCCTTGTAAATTATGTTCGAGATCTTAAAAAAGAATCAAATACACAATTAGATTGTGATAAAGGATTAGTTGTTCGTTTACTCGATCTTATTCGACCGGCATATTCGACAAATCAACAAAAATTAACTGCACTCGATCGAATTCGAGATGATATCGGCGTTTTACATGATCAAAGATTCGTTCAAGAAAAAGAAAAACTTGAAGAATTACGAATCGAAGTTGCTCGATTAAACAAAATGTTATTTACGGTGACGAATGATACTTCCAATTACGAAGATCAAATGAAAAGTTATTCGATTTACAATTCAATACCAGCTTCATGTATGACAAGGAAAACAAATTCGATAGGAAATAATTCTTGTTTTTCGTTGCTTTAGCTTTAATTACCGGTTACAATCAATGGACAGAAATCGAAAAGGATGCGAAAAAACTTCATGAAATTGTGCAATCGCAAAGAACCCAAATCAATGAAATAGTGACACTCATTTCACAAGCTAGTAAATAACCCAATAGTTTTGTTTGTTTTTAAGCATTGAAAATATATTCTAGCTTCGCCATCATCAAGTATCGAACAATCACCTGCGATTCCAAGTAATCAACCAACAAATACCTCTGGTAAATTACCGACAGTGCGTATCGACCAAGGTTTCTTAGCAGGTATTATCGACAAACTTAAGAATGTAAACAAACTACCATCGGCGAACTTTCCAGACCCAACCAAAAACGAGCCAAATGATACGACCATAATCAGCGAACATTCACCGGGCACATCACCAACCGAATCAATGGAAACAATAGTTAAGAACACTATCACATTGTCTATCAACCAACGAACACCTACCAGTGGCAATTCAATAGAACCAGAACCTATTATTCAACCATCTACCGAACACAAAATACCAACAATCGATCCTGAATCACCAACTATTGAACAAGAACAGCCAATAGTTGCACCTAAACCAACAATTATTGAACAGAATCAACTAACTATTGAAGAAAAACAACCAACTATCGAACAGAAACCACCAACTGTTGATCCTAAACAACCAACTATCAAACCACCGAACATATCACCAATTCTTATAAACCCAACTCCTGTTTCACCAGAAATACCACCCGATGCTTTACGACAATGTCCTGTGTGTAATCATAGTTTTGCTTCTGAATGTGATGACGTTGAAATGTATGAACATATCGATAATTGCTTATTTCCAGCTGACTCATTTCAACAACCTAAAGAATATGAATGTCCAAGTTGTCAAAGAAAATTTCCAGCCGATAGAGAAAACGAGTATCTTCATCATATGAGCGATTGTTTTGATAATCGATTTGAACAATAAAAAACAAAAAACCAACAAAATCTTACATATTTATCGTACAATTCACTGCACTTTTTTCTTTCTTCTTGACATTATTAATATTCTCGAGCAGTGCCACTGCAAATGTTCGTTTTTTTTCCTTTTAATAAACCAAAAATATTCATTCTCATTTATTTAATGTAAAAAATAAAAATTTATCCTAGTTATACAATAGTTAAACTAGCAATGAATAAAGCCACAATATTTTTCATACGCAATAGAGTTCATTTTTCCTTTCTTTTTTTTTACTTGCCTTCCAAACCAAAAAAAAAAGAATTCTCAATCGTAAAAGGAAAATCAATAATTCATCAAGTAGACGTCAAATAATTTTCTTTCGAAAATAGAATTTCTTTTTTTTCTAGGCAGACACAATTTATTCATTCGCAAGGCTAAGCACACACACATCTAGGTTAACATTTCCGATCATAGTAAATTCATTTACACATCATTTTATTTGATCACAATGAACTAGAAAAGATGATTTCTATTTCTATTTGACTTGACAAAGAACAAAACAAAAGTGTTTGCTTCTTGTCGTTCTTTTTCTTTCTTTCTTTTCATTTAATTTAATTGCATTAAAAAGTGTACTAAAGGTGCTTTACATCGAAAAAACATCGACGGAACGATGACAGTGTTCCATGTCAAATGACAAACTTGATCTTTTGTTTTGTTATTTTATTGTCTCTAAAAACAAGTTGATAATTGATTTTCTTTTGTTTTTCAAATAATCAAACAAAAAATTCTTTGACTGATTTTAGGTATATTTATTTAATATTAAATAAACAATAATGATCATCTTCAGGAATTTTACAATATGAAGAAAATATATTTTTTGAAAGAGAGACCTAGAGAATGAATGACAGTCTGCTTGTCTAACTGTATGTTTGTGCAAACGAGAGTCGTTTTGATTATTTGAAAAAATATAAAAAAAAGAGAAAAATGTAAGACAAAGAGAGAGAGGGAGAAAAGAAAGCAGAAAGAAAAATAGAAGGACAACTCGTCGTTATTCTTTTCTTGTCGTGATTATTTCTTTCTCTTTTTTTTACTATTATTCAATAATGAAAAAAAAGTAACTTAACATGATACACCACTTCGCCATAAGTATTGTTTAAAAATTTCGTTTTTTTCTTCTCTCCCTCTCTCTCTCTCTTATTCTCTTTGTCTCATTTTTTAAACAATAAAAAAAATAGTTACATGTTTATATGTACCAGTAGTTAATTGAATTTACGATTATTGATAGACAACAGACAATCTCCTGGACGAAACATGCTGTAAGTGCATAGATAGATTTCAAAACGAGAACGAAACTCGAACTTATGTGATCTGATTTTTTTCGAAACTAAATATCGAGTAACGTCTAAGAAATAAGGAAACTGAAAGGTTTCTTACTTGACAAAAAAAGAAAATGAAAAGAAAAGAATGAAATTGTCACATTGGTATCGACTGCTGATTAATATTGTTGTAATTTTCTTTTTTAACAACGCACTTCGTTCTTTTTTTTTGTGTCTTTATTTATATTCTTCTGTCATTTTAAGGAAATTAACTCAACCTCATCTGTCTATAAATAATATGTTTCCACCGATAAATTCACATTCTCGGCCACCATCCGAAGATCTACGTGCGAACACCAATGGAGAACTCAATTCGACATCAAAACAGAATTCAACACGTCGTCAACAACAACAACAACAAACAATTGAGCAACATAGAAGAAGTCCTATGAGAAGTAATTCATTAGTACCAACAACAGCTACGAGATATCTTTCGGCAGCAGCAGCAGCAGCCGCTGCGACTGCTGTTCAAATACCTACGGAATCGGTCTCTTCTCTTGCACGTTCACCGTCATTTGTACAAACGGGATCGGCAGTACAATTTGAACCAGCAAAAAGTGAGCTAGTATCAAGAAAAAAAAATAAGAAAGAAGAAAACGGCATTTTTTCCTATTTCTATTTCCGTATGCAAAAAAAATCGAGACTGTTTTCAATTCATATCCTTAAGGACAGGAAAACAAGAACGACCTCAAGAAAACGTGCATTTTCTTTTTTAGTTGTCTATCGAACGACTGATTTCGCCTGGAATGATCATCCAAGTGTGACTAATCACGCATTACGTGCAAGTAGTCCGTTGAAAAAGAAACTGTCAACATCAGCTCGACATATAACCAACGGGAATTTACATGAGAGTACAGCAGCTATAGTTGGTAATTCAACTCTTCACATACAATCATCATCTGTTTCACCGCAGCAACATTATTCACGTGAAGATATGAACAATAGTGATATGTTAGTAGCATCAGCAGCTAAGTCTCGTCAAACATCACGACTTCAACGAACAAATAGTTATCTTGATAAGTCACCTGGCACAGCTGTCTACGGTTTACCAATACGAAGTGAAAGTTATCGTTCATCTCGACTTGATTATGGTCCACGTTCACGACATACATCATCCAAACAACGAAACTATTCCACATCAAAAACATCATCTCATGATGTCAATAATGGCGATTTCTATTTAAATTCAGCTCAAGATGAAAATATCTATTATTACCAACAACAACAACAGCAGCAACAACTCAATTATGTCAATACAACACAACGTTTGAATGGTTCATCATTCGATTTAACAGCTAGTCGAAAGCCACTGTCACCTAATCGATCGAGTACATTCAATGTACCGGTTCAACATGGATATTACAATTCATCTCATGAACTTCATCGAAGTGACACCAATCTCGATCGAAATCAGTTGGCACGTTTGCCAGGACGTAGTGTGACATCGAAAGAACCGGTCGTTTCCACATCGAAATATCGTCATCAGTCAGGTGCACAAAGTAATACAACAACAGCCGCGTCATCGGCAACACCGGCCGAACGACATCCATCAGCTCAATCGTATAAATCACGTGATCCAAATATATCCTATGCATATACAGATGTGAAAAAATATATCGAAGAAAATGAATTAATGTCACCGGAAAAAGAACAAATCATACGAAACTGGGTACTTGACGTTGAAAAACATCGACATCAATTACAAAAAATTGATTAAACTATTGACAAGGTTTTCTTTTCTCTTTTCTCTTTTCTCTTTTATTTTCTCTCATCCGGTTGTGTTTTTTATTATTATTATTATTTTTTCTTCGAACCCATCGAGTCTTTCGCATGATGTTAGTTCATATTTTGCTCATGCTGCGCTGTTGCTCTATAAATACAAACGAAAACATTAATTTCATTTGACGAACATAATCTGAGACATGTTAAATAACTTCTCCTTCCGACCGTTTGTTTTCTAATCGCAATTAATATTTCGTACGTGTTTACACATACGTACTTATCTAGGTGTGGACAACGATTGTCAATTTCGATCCTTCAATCAATATTATTCATCAAAACACTTCGATTGCTGTGTTGTTGTTTTCTTCTTATCCTCTCTGTCTCACAATATATTGACAACAAGACATTATCTATTCTCATACAATGAATTTCTTTGTTTTGGTTTTAATCAATTTTCTTTCGGTTCAACAAGCAATTCATTCATTAGGAACTCAGGTCGATCCGAAACATGAATTATTAACTGAAATTATTGGTCGATATCGATTAGCATCGCGACATTTTCGCGAAAGTCAATCGATTTTACCATTTGAAATTCAATTTCCTATTCATGATGTTGTTCAACTCGATGGTTCAACAAATCAATATCAATTTCATGCGTCAATTCGACTCGATTATCAACTCGATTTTCTTCATTGGGCATCGAACGATACACAAAATCGTTATTATAATATCGAGGATATTCTCCTACCGAAAACAACCTATCAATCACTTTGGTTGCCTGATATTCAACTAGCTGACAGCGATTCAATTGAATTTAAACTCGAAAGTGAATCAATTAAAATCGATCGATACGGTCGAGTTATTTGGATTCGTCGAGGTTTATTTCAAATCTATTCATCAATTGATCTAACATTTTATCCATTCGATCGACAATATCTACGTATTAAAATTGAAAATAATCAAAAAACATTTAAATTACAATATCAATCGACGAGTAGTAATCTATCAAGAAAGCACAATTATACACCACGATCATTGAATTTTCTAACAACAATATTTGAAAACTTTCAAGTCGATAATTCATCAGATATTTCTCTTCAATTTCATTCAACAAATCAAACTTACAATTCAATCTATTCTCGCGGTTGGTTCGTTCAAATTCTTGGTATTGAACCGAAAAATATCAATGAAACTCTTTCAAATTTGAATATCTATCTTATTTTTCAACGTCGTCGTGAATCACATATCTATTCAACTATTCTTCCAACGATATTCTTTTCCATATGCATATTTATTTTCTATTTCTCATCAATTGAATCCTATCAACGTTTAATCTTGAATCTTCTCAATATTCTTGCAACATTCATTTTTCTTAGTTATCTCGATAAGAAATTATCCATTGAACAATTATCTTACACACCTATTCTTATTCGATATTTAACTATTGTCGTATTTCTTCAAATATTTTCGTTCATATTCGATCATATTATACATTCGGTTTACTATGGTGGCATACATTTTATATCTCATTGGTTGCATCGTTCGAAAGATTTGTCGCTATTGAAATATTTCAAACGAAATCTTCATTTCAATCATTATGATCCAGATGAACAAAATGATTATTTTCTTCGGCAATTAATCGAACGTGAAGAATTTCTACATCATGAAGATTATCAAATCTATCAATGGAAAAAACAAGCACGACTTAGTGAATGTTTATGTTGTTGGTTTTTTCTTTTCGTTATATTAATTGTATTTATATTAATATTTTTTATTATACCAATTATCAAAATGAGTTAAATGAAGAGAAGAAATTTGACACGCACACACACACACGAACAAATAAACATTTTTGTTTTTCTTCGTATATATATATATATACATATAAATCTGACAGAAGGCCGAAGAAAAGATTGACTTAACAATTATTTAAATTTCGAAAAGAATTTCACATCTTTTGTTAATGTCGAAACAAAGACAGGTATTTGTTGTCGTTGATTCATATAAGGATCGGAACAGCTTGAATAGTAGTCCATTGTAACACGACGATTGACTTTAGTTAAAATTTTCAATAAATCCCATTCATGACCGTGTTTATTCAATGTTTCACATAGAGCTTGAATAAACCATGAACCTTTTTGAGAATTACGCCATGCATAATAACCTGGCATCGTCGAATAAATCATAAGAAAATCGGCTTCGGATGGTATATGTGATGTAATACTAATCACTTCTTTATTATCTTTCATTGGAATTTTCTGATGAGATTTCATCACTTTTTGACCTCGACACGCTTGAAAAATGAAGATTTTCGGTTTGCCAAGTAGACTATTAGCTGTACGTTTGAATGGTTCAGTTAACGCACTTATAGTAAATGCTTGATCAGTACCATAGATAATTTCTCGATCGTCACCATGAGATAACATGACAAATACAAATGCATCGCATTGTGAATGATCTTTTTTTGCAACTAGAATAAATCACAAACTTATGTTTCTTTCCATTCGGATTTCTTTTCGAATCTACGAACTCGTTTCGATTAAATTTAAAATTTGAAAAGCTGTTTGATTGTGATAAACTTGAGCATTGAAGCCAAGTTCAGTAAATGTGCCTTCCAATTGTGCAGCATCAATATTTGTACCATCACGAGTATTTAAATCTACAGAAAATACTTGGTTTTTTCCTTCTCTCTCTCTCTCTTCAATCAGATGAACGAACTTGTATTCGGATGAAAATCTTTATTATTAATGATAATTGCATAGCCACGCCTTTTATGTCCCATAAAATATTCGTCAATATCCGTAAAACCGATTTTTTCTGCTTGAATAATACTGCAAATGAAAAAAAAACAATAATATTTCGATGGAACTGTTTGTCTTTTTCTTTACTTCATTCGAGGATGTGGCCCATCAGTAAGATCACTATTATTCTGATCCATTTATACTGAAACAACAAAAAACTACAGATTTTAATGATCTAAAAAGAAGCTCATTCGATATTAAAATTCGTTTTATGACAAAAAAAGAAATGTGAAAGAAAGAAAGGAATGTGTGCATCTATTGATTAATTGCTTGTTCAAATTGTCTTAATAATAATTGTTTGTAAGCTAAATATTTTCGTTTAATCATATGAATATTTTCGATTTCTTCAAATGAATATTTTTCAATGAAAGCTCGTAACATTTGTTCAGGCAGAACTAAATAATTCGATACTTCCAATGGGACTGTTTGACTTTTGCCATGTTCCATTAAATAGAAGAGAATATCGTTTTCAAACGGTCCAGCAAGTATTCGTAAGACAAGAGGATAATCATCGTCACTCATTTCAATACAATTTCCATTCTGTCGTTCGACTTTATACAATGCAAATTGTTTGGAATTATTTTCTTCAATAAAATGTTTCGAAAATAGAAGAGAAATCGTTTCATGAACTGTTGTTTCACTATCAATATAAACTGTTGTCATACTATCCTTAGCCGGAAGAAACGAACGAGACTAACAACAAATAAAATCAAGAATAGACTAAGCATTTTCTTTTCGAGTTCTTTTGTTCTTTTACTTCTTCATCATCGTCGTTCGACGATTGAAGGAATGTTGGCAATGATACTCGAAGTGTTTTCCGTTGATTTGATGAAACACGAATTGTTTGAACACGACGTAATGAATTCGAATCTGTTTCATCGTTTAATGAGATTTTCGAGAGGATTGTATCGTCATAACATGATCGTTTCGAAACAAATTCATTGTTCTAGAACAATAGTTAAGTGATTGTTGATTTAACTTCTTCGTTCTCTCCATACTTTCGAATCAGAATCAATCATTGTTTTGTCATCATTCATTTCATAGATGCCCAAAGATTTTGGATATAAACCTAAAAATCATTGCGTTTTTTCTTTTGATTAAAACAAAAGATCAAGTACCGAGAGGAATCGATTGACCGGATTTTAATTGAATCGGAGTTGTTATATTCCAATAGATACGAAGCAAACCTGATACACGCAATTTTCCATCTTTCTACAGGCGAGTTTATCGATTCGAAACGAGAAAAAAAATGTCGATTTACTTCGTTTATTGTTAGATGTGAAGTTTTCTTCGGATTATATTCGTTATATAAATGAACTCGTTCAATAAATGATCTTGGTTTATAAACAAAATAAAAAAAAGATTTAATAAAGAAAATAGGCTTGAATTTACTTCATTGATCCATAGCGTTCCGCTAGATTCGTTGTTACTTCATTATTCACTAAACTCTCGTCTTTTTTAGGTGATTGTTCTTGTTTAATTAAACATTTTTTCCGATAACAATTTACACAATAGATTTCGTCTTCATGCTAAATGAAAGTTTTTCATTGAATTTTTCTTTTTACTGCAAACAAATGTTTAACAACCTGTTCGAAAACACCATCGCCAATCGATTTCTGACATTGAAAACAAACAAGACATGAACTATGCAAAATCTTCTCTCCGATTATTCGTCGTTCATCTAAAAATCAAACTCGAATATGATCGTAGAACTGAATTTTCTCGAATTATTACCAAAAGGTATCGGTTGTAAACAAATTGGACATTGAGACATTCGATGCCAACGAACGATATTATTAACGTTGTCAATGATATGTAAATCATGAAGTGAAGTCGTTGTTGACCATTGCATATGGACACAAGAATACTCAAAAAGAAAAAAGAAATTTTTTTGTTTATCAGTCAATAGATTTTCAACAAAAAAAGAAAAGAGAGAAAAAGATTTGTTTTATTTAGAATTATTATGAAACAATACATTGATTTTCGTTTTCTTGAGAAGTACACATACATATATATACGTATAATTTAATCAAATTTACAAGAAATAAACAGGAGAACAAAAATTAGATAAAGATTTTTCAGGATGTTTTTCCACTAATACCCGAATCGGGCGAACCGTAACGAATAGTTAAGAATTGTTCGTGAGTTGAGAACTTTTTCGAATCACTCTTTCGACTGATTAATGTACCATTCAATGAATCATGAGCGTGTGTTGTATAGATAATGAGATTGATATCATCTGGTTCAGTTGATGGTTGAGAAACCGGACTTGTATGATGTTGAATATGTTCGGGAGGATTTGAAGGCGATGACGACGATTTATTTTGTTCAGTTGAAATCGGTATTGGTTGATGGGCAGTCACATCGCATAGACGTCGATCGAAATCGGATGCATGAAGTAGAGGCTTTCGATTTCGTGGTCGATTAGCAGCTGTTGTCGATGTTGAACGTGGCGAGAAATGTGCTTGATTTTCGGCTTCATCGTCGTCGTCATCGACTTCATCTTCTTCATCATCGATTTCTTCGCTCGATGTCGTTTCTTGATGATTATCTGTTGTATGTAACCATTCATGTTGTTTTTGCTGCTGCTGTTGTTGTTGTTGTGGTGGTTGTTGAGGAAGTCGAAGATTGGTTCGTTTTGTTAACGATCTCGATCGACGTCGACGAGCTCGACCACGTGAGCTAACTTTTGATGTATTCAAACGACGATGTTGAACTTGTTGTTGTTGTTGTTGATGTTGACCTGGAAACGGTCGAACAGGTGCGACACTAAATGGCATATCATGAATGATTGATTCATCATCATCATCAATTATCGATAATTGTTCATCGAAACTAAATGAACGTGGACGTGGACGACGCATCTGTGTCGATGATGACGACGGCGTCGGATGAATTAGTGGAGGATTTTGACGTGTATCCGTTGAATGTGTTCGTAGTGATGCACGACGCATTGTCGCGTGCGGATGAGAACGTGATGAGGCACGAAATTGTCCGTTCGGCTCGAGCATACCATAGTCAGTGACAATACGAGCTGGTTGATAGTGTGGTTTCGAATTGGGCGATGAGAGTAATTGAGCATTGATTGCAAATGGAGGAGAATTGTTTTGTTCACGACGACGAAAACCATGTATCAGACGTGAAAATATCGATTTCGGTTCATCTGAGAATCAATAACGTTATTATTTAAAATCGAAAAAATGAACAAGTTCTTTTTTTTTACTTGAATATAATTTATGATCTTTAGTTATAAATTGTGTTTTGACTTGTTTCGCTTGTTCACATGGTAAAGTTATATAACCACCATCTAAATTTTAACGAAAAAAGAGAGATTCATTGAAAATAATCGAAAATCTATGTTCGAACTTTTTAAAAGTAAAATTTTATCTTGTATCAACGTTCCAATTGTACTATAAAGAATATCATCTGTTGGCAATGGAAATTCAGGAAATTGTAATTTCAATGTTGTTTTGATTTCATCCATCGATGCACCATAACCTGCACTTCGTCGATTAATATCATTAATAATCAAACATAAAACATTCGGCAGTGATATTAATGGATCACGTTCTTGTCGTTTACATTGAATATTACTTAATTCAACTAGAAAATAAATTCATTAAGCGCATTATTTTTCTCTATTTATAATGAATCTAGATAAACGAAATAGTTACACATCGAAATCTATTCTCAGTATTCTTCAATCGACTGATGTTCATATTAAATCACCGATATCAACTATCGATGATTATACAATTCCTTCGGTCGTTCTAGTTATCTTATCAATTCTTAGTCTTTGGGCAATTGGCTTCTATTCGATTCTAGCTATTTGTTATTACATACATTCAGGAATTTTAATTGAAGATCTACAAATATCATTGATTCATAATGAAAATGATCTATCGAAACAATATTCTCAATTAACATATCATTGCTGTTTTTCAGTTATACTCTATTCGATTCTATTTCTTCTGTGTTTTCTTATTTTAAACTATCGAAAATACAATTATTTACCAAGATCTGATATAATAAAACCATAGGGTGGTTGTAATAAACGTTGACAATAGAGACGTTTAAGGATATTCAATGATTTTTTCGAACTTTTAATTAGCAAACCATTTGAACCAAGTGAACCGGCGAATTGTATTTTTTCGAGTGTATGATAAACTTCTTGATACCAGACATGTGCTTCACGATTGATAGTTATAAATGATGAATAGATATTACGAATATTCAATAGATTTGTATTTGATAAGGCTGTTGGCTGTGTTGGATCGATGTTTAATAGGAGAAGAAGATAATTAGGCGAGACAAGTTTATCGAACATGATTTGTTTTCTTCACAAGAAAACTTGTCGATGGAAGAAGATAAGCAGAAAAGCAAGAAAACGAGTGATATTTGTGATATCATACAAAGAACGATGTTCACTGGCCAATTGAACTGGACAGACAAAAATGTAGAGGGCAGTATGAATTAGATAGAGTTCATTGCATTCGCGATTTGTGTATGCAAATATTTAATAAATAAAGAGGAAAAACAAAGCATCGAGAAATTCGATCGAATCTAAAACAACTCAAATTTCAATTAGTGACAACTGTTGATAGACTCGAGTGACATCACGGATGAATAGGGTATTTTATGGATTTGATTTTAGTCGCTCATTTTCACTCTCGACCATTTTAATATATCATTTGACATTTTGTTGATTAGTTTGATTAGACATCAAATGTGTCGACCGTTCGTTTTGTCTTTGTTCTGTCAATTATTTGTCTTTTTTTTTCTGTTATACAGTTGCAATTTTTCGTTTCAATTTAAATTTGTCTCTTTCTCTTTCTCTTCTGGCATCCTTCCAAATTTTGTCAATTAACAACGGAAGTTGTATTTGAATTCTCCTCATTTTTTTTCTTTCCTTCCTTCTGTACAGTTTCTTTTTTTTTTCAATGAAAACTGTCTAGTGTACTTTTACTTGATTATTTCAAGAAAAAAAGTCCTGCTGTGAGTATAACTTTGAATTTGAGAAATTTTCTATTTACCAGAGATTACACTAAATTATCCTCATGCACGAAGATCGTTTCGCTTCGTTCTTGTTTTTTATTGCTCGAGTAAAAACGAACGAAAGAGAGAGAAAGGAAAAGAAAACTAAATATTTTCTTAGCATTTCATTTTTGACACAATATTGCCAAATAGAAGAAGAAAAAAAGAGAGGAGAAAAAGAACTCGATAATATTACTTTTTTATTTCATCGTCGACGATAAATTTCACGAAAAACAAAAAAAAACAAAAGTATTTTTCTCTTTGACGAACCTTGTTTTTCATCTACTTGAAAAATCGTTTCTTTTTTCTTCTTCTTCTTCTTCTTCCTTTCTATTCATGAAAAAAAGACACATGCATGTACGACATATTGTCATCATACGTATTCGAAATGTCCGCCTCATTTATTTCAAGTGGTGCAAAACTGGTTACTTAGCTTTTCTTTTTCTCTCGAGTTTTTTGTAGGACAAAAAAGAAATTCAAATTCGGAAGCAGGAAAAAAGACGTTAAATCTCCTCTCGGATTTCTAATCCCTTTCCTTTCATCTTTTTTTTTGTGTTGTATATTTGACCCTGGTTTATATTGCATCATTTCGATGATGTTCGTTGTAGTTTTTCTTCTTCTTTTTCTCGTGCTGCATCTGTACACGGATATGTCTTCTTCTTCTTCAGTGTCAATACTCGTGCAGATTAACATTATTTTGACTTGTTCGATAGTTGAGAAAGAAGAAGAAGAAGAAGAAGAGTAAAGGCGATGTTTTTGTTTTAGTTGTAAGTTCATAAGTAAAGAGAAAACGACGAAAGAAGTGAGAGAGGGAGAGCAAGTAGAGACATATCGGTCGAGATTGAACGAAGAGAAGGAGACTAATCTGTTACAAAGAGAATGTAAATAGGACTATATAGCGCGTTTTTTGTGCTTTGTATTTGACGAGTACGAGATAAAGAACAGTGAATTGTCGAGTATTAAAATGCATGCGCGCACTTTCTATGTTCTCATCTTTTTGACTTTTTGATATTTTAGATCATGAGCACAGCTGCAACTCTCGATTCATCGACAAATAATATTTCGGATGATTATAGAACAACTCGAAATAATACATCTCCTGCATCATTTAATCTAGCTGACGATGCGACATCATCATTAACAACAGCCGGTCAGACACCATTGTTATCGTCATCACTGACATCGGCACGTGATCGTTGCCGTCGTTGTCAACAACTTGTCTATGTTACTGAACGTATCGGTCCTGTTAAAGATTCACTCTATCATAAATTGTGTTTTAAATGTTTGAAATGCGATCGACAATTAGATTTTAAAACCTATTTCACTAATTCTATTGATCTTAATGATAAAGAAATCTATTGTCAAAGTCACGTGCCACGTTCAGGCAAAGGCGTATTCTCAACTGAAAATATTCATATACAAAATGTAATGCGTGCACCAAAATTAAATGTTATGCAGAAATTAGACGATCGTTTTCGAGTAAATTCTTTCAAGATCGTTTGTTTGTTTCAAATTCTTGTTCTTTTTTGTCCTTTGATTAGAATACACATATCGATTCTCAATCGGTTTCAATTGCTCATGCAATGAAAGCACAACAAATGTTTCAACAAGGTCGTGAGAAAGTTTCAGCTATACATAAATTTCCTGCGTTGCCGCCCGTATGAAAATTGAATTTGATTAATAGATAGAAACATTGGTTTTGATTCTTTTGCATTGCCGTAGGATGTTCTACATGCACGAGAGGAAGTTCGACGTGCACAAAAGACTTTAGAAGAAAAACAACGCGAAGAAGAAGATCAATTATTTCAAAAATTTCGTAATAATCGAGAAATGGAAGAGAAAAAAATCGAACGTGAAGTTACGGATGAATGGGAAAAGAAATTGCAAATGTTAACTGAACGATACGAAGAAGATTTGAAGAGAAAAAAAGATAAAAATCTTGAAAAAGAATTGACGCTTCGGTTTTCAAAGGAGAAAGCTGAATTAGAACAAAATATGACATTGAAACGTGATAAAAAACGTGAACTTGTTCGAAAACAATTAATGGAAAAAGAACAAGAAACAACACATTCACTTGTATCGAAATTTTCCAAAGAAATGATTAATCTTATTCAAGAAAAAGAATTAGCCGTACTCGTACGTACACAACAACAGTGTGCGCAAATGATTTGACTTGAAAATTTTCTTCAATTCTATTTCAGACAGAAAATGGTGTTGATAATCAACATGCATCGATGTTTCAGTTACGTCAAGCACCGCCACCTCAACCACCACGTCGACGAAAACGTGATCTCTATCAAGATCCATCGGTATTCGAACATGTCGATCAACAAGCTATTGCCGTTGCTGAAAGCGAACAAACATCGTACACAGAATTAATCGATCAATTAACGTACGGACTGCTGACTGATTTAGAAAAAGCCAGGTAAAATAAATACGAGATTAACGAAAGATTGATATTTTTTGTATATTATCGAATGTCTTTGAAAAGAAGATTTGTAAGTAAATATCGTGAGAAAAAGAAACGAAACAGATTGGGCATGATTTGTGGTTTTGTTTTCGACGTATATTTTGCTGCTGCTGGATTTGCTTTTGTTTTATTTGAACGAATCGAGATTATTTTGTGTTGTTCGTAGAGCTATTTTCCGGTGGATAACTGTCAAAGATTTAAATGCCATTGATTTTCAAAATAATCTCGCAACAGACACGCCAATGGGTCTTTTGCGTGGAATTAAATATGGTACTGAAACGTATCACACATTATTCATGCGTTTGTGCAGGTAGATTCGTATTGTATTTTGACGGGCAAAGTTCGATATATTTCTTTTAAATTTGAAAAATAGTTTTGCTGGCCTACATTGTGTCGATGTCAAAGGTCATTCGAAAAGTGTCGGTTATGAGCCGGGCATGCGTATTGGTGATGGAAAATTTACGAATACATGGAATGCAGTTGTTATTGATGGTGAATGGAGATTTGTGCAATGTAATTGGGGTGCTCGACATTTAGTTATGAGTAAAGATAAGAAACAAGCTGAAATCTCGCCACCGAAACCAACTCGAGAGAAAATCAAATATCAATATGATGAACATTACTTTCTGCCTGATCCCGAAGATTTTATCTTGGAATTTTTTCCCTATAAAAGTGAATGGCAATTACTTGAACATCCGATTACATTGCAAGATTTCGAACAATTACCATTTGTTCGTTCGCTTTTCTTTCACTATCATCTTTCGTTTGTTAATCAACAACATGCAGTTATTCAAACCGATAATCGTGGTGCTTGTGATATTAAATTACGTATGCCTGACTCATTGAAACAACGTTTAGCATTTCATTTTCACTTACGATTCGCTCAACAAACCAATTCAACTGAAGATCTGAGCGATTTTCAAGGCATTAAATTAGAACGTTACGTTCTACATACAGTTCAAGATGATCTAGTTTCATTTAATATTCACGTACCACAAGAAGGAGATTATTTTATTGAAATATTTGCGTCATTAGTTGAGCCCGATCCGAATCCGTTCGGACAAAGTTTTAAATTGAAATGTGTTTGTAAATATCGAATTCTATGTAAACAATTAATTCAACGGATGCATCCACTACCTGCATGTGCAGCCGGTGAATGGGGTCCAGCGAAAGCTATTCGTCATTTTAATATTCATCCTCTCACACATTTTCAAGCCATATTCGAAGTTCATCAACTACCGATTTTGATCAAATTTCGTTGTCCTAAACAATTAAAATTTCATGGTAAACTAAGTTCAAATCAACATTCGGATTTGAATTCATCGACAACAACTCAACTCGATAAATATGTTAAATATGAATATGATGAATATGATTTTTCGATTATATTCGTTATACAATTGCCAAATGAAGGACAATATGGTCTTGATCTTTACGCACGTGATCCCGATTATCAAACAGAAAAACGAACAATGTCACATTGTTGTAAATATATAATTAACTATTCGAAAACAACAAAAACAATTGATAAACCATCGACAAATACTCAAATGTATCATGATTATTCATTTGATAATGCAAAAGACAAACACATGTCTTCACGTGTCAATCCACCGGAACGAAGTCTTTCACCACGTAAGATGACCTGACACATGTTTCCGTTTGAGCAAAAGAAATATTAATTTCATTGTTATTGTTTTTGATTTTGTCAAGGTTCGACATCGGCACGAGATAGCAGCAATGGTTCAAACTATTCACCATCGTCATCATCATCAATACAAATGCCAACAATTGGCGGAAATAATAATCTACTGGTACAATTCGGCATGACTCCAATCAGTCATCCTGATCCAACAATAAATGTAACATCGAAAGACTCACTTGAAATACAATTTCAAATAAGAAAAATCGTTGATTTCTCGTTTGATTTAATTTATCATCAAACTCTATCGGATTATCAATCACGTTCGTTAAATAAAAATCTGAATCAACGTTTGAATGCATCGGATTATATTCAAATAAAACCGAACGGTGGTTTTAATGTTATATTTGAATTGAATCTTCCGAAACAAGGTGTTTATACATTTACAATCTATGCATC